>WBZP01000891.1_pt2 | contig 38449 bp, 30 predicted proteins | sample 5204301 | NCBI WGS metagenome assembly WBZP01 (sample SAMN12412401, study PRJNA552823) | activated sludge metagenome | isolation source: activated sludge from nitrification reactor of wastewater treatment plant... | place: USA: Pennsylvania | collected 2017
CAAGCCATGGATGGCCAAGGGATTGCGTCCGGGCAGCCTGATGTTCGGTATCGACCAGATTGTATTTCGTGGTCAGGCGCCGTGGACGCTACGCCATACGGCAGCGGACCATACCAAGCTTAAGAAGGCGGCCGAATGCCAGCCCATCGTCTACCCCAAGCCCGATGGCGTGATCAGCTTCGACCGGTTATCTTCGGTCTATCTGTCCAACACCAATCACGAGGAAGATCAGCCCTGTCATTTGACATTGAAGAATCCCTCAGTGCCGATTGAGGTCAATCTGGCGCTTTACGATGCCCCCGAACAGCGTTACTGCCCGGCCGGCGTTTATGAAATTGTAAGAGACGACGACGGGAATAACCCGCGTCTGCAGATCAACGCGCAGAATTGCGTGCATTGCAAGACTTGCGACATCAAGGATCCGACTCAGAACATCACCTGGGTGGTCCCACAAGGTGGCGAAGGGCCGAATTATCCGAATATGTAGGCCGGCTCTTAGCCGGTATCAGCGTTGACTTGCAGTTGTCGCTGACACCGTTCCCTGATCAACCAAGCGCTGCCATCAGAGCCGGCACTTGCTCAAACAGATCGCCGACGAGGCCGTAATCGGCGACCTGGAAGATCGGCGCATCCGGGTCCTTGTTGATGGCTACGATCACGCGGCTGTCCTTCATGCCGGCCAGATGCTGGATGGCACCGGAAATACCGATGGCGATATACAGCTGTGGCGCGACGATCTTCCCGGTCTGTCCAACCTGAAAGTCGTTCGGTGCGTAGCCGGCATCGACGGCCGCACGCGACGCACCTAGCGCCGCGCCGAGCTTGTCGGCCAACGGTTCAAGCAGCGCGTGGTAGTTTTCGCCACTGCCCATGCCGCGTCCGCCGGACACCACCACCTTGGCGATCGCCAGATCCGGCCGTGCGGATTGCGTCAGCTCACGTGAAACAGCCTTGCTCTGGCCCAGATCGGCACCGGCGGCGAGAGTCTCGACCGCTGCCGCGCCGCCTTCCGCAGCCGGATCGAAGGCCGTCATGCGCACCGAAATGACCTTGACCGCATCCGACGACTGCACCGTCGCCAGCACGTTGCCGGCATAGATCGGACGAACGAAGGTGTCGGGCGATTCGACGGCGACGATGTCTGAAACCTGTGCCACATCGAGCAGTGCCGCGACGCGCGGCAGCATGTTCTTGCCGGCGGTGGTGGCCGGGGCAAGGATATGGCTGTAAGACGCTGCCTGGGCGACGATCAGTGTCGCCAGGTTTTCCGGGGACTGATCGGCATAGTGTGCCGCATCGGCCAGCAGGACTTTGGTGACGCCGGCGATCGTCGCGGCGCTATTGGCCACCGCCGTGCAGCCGCTGCCCGCCACCAGCAGGTGAATGTCGCCACCGATCTTTACGGCTGCCGTCACGGCGTTGGCGGTGGCGGGCTTGAGCGACGTGTTGTCGTGTTCAGCAATAACGAGAATGGTCATGTCAGATTACCTTTGCTTCATTCTTGAGTTTGGCGACCAGTTCGGCCACGTCGGCGACGATGACCCCAGCCGTTCGCTTGGCCGGTTCGCTCATCTTCAGCGTCTTGAGGCGCGGTGCGACCTCCACACCGAGCGCCTCCGGGGTGACGGTTTCGAGCGGTTTCTTCTTGGCCTTCATGATGTTGGGCAGTGTCGCGTAACGCGGCTCGTTGAGACGCAGGTCGGTGGTTATCACGGCCGGCAGCGAAACTTCGATGGTTTCAAGCCCGCCGTCGATTTCACGCGTCACCGTCGCTTTGCCGTCTGCCACCAGCACCTTCGAGGCGAAGGTGGCCTGCGGCCAGTTCATCAGCGCCGCGAGCATCTGACCCGTCTGGTTCGCGTCGTCGTCAATGGCCTGCTTGCCGCACAGTACGATCTGCGGTTGTTCTTTTTCGCAGACGGCCTTGAGCAGCTTGGCGACGGCCAGGGGCTGTAATTCGGTATCGCTCTGGATCAGGATGGCGCGGTCGGCGCCGATGGCCATCGCCGTGCGCAGGGTTTCCTGGCAACCGGTAACGCCGGCCGAAACGGCAACCACTTCACTGGCAATACCGGCTTCTTTCAGGCGAACGGCTTCTTCAATGGCTATTTCGTCGAACGGATTGATCGACATCTTGGCGTTGGCTATATCCACGCCCGTACCATCCGCCTTGACCCGCACTTTTACGTTGTAATCGACGACCCGTTTGACTGGAACAATAATCTTCAATGCTGATCTCCTTTATGTGGCTGAGCAGAAAACGCCGCATTCGACGTTGCCTACGCCAGATCGTACTCTGAACCATACTGTTGAGTACGGTTAGCATACGGTACAGTATGGCGGCTGTCAATAAACAGGATGATCGTCGCGAATGACTGTAAAACGACCACTTTCAATAGTACCTCAGCATCGTGTTGCCTGGAAGGATTCCGCAGCAAAGAAGCGAGAAAAAATCAGCGTGCAGAAGGATCGTAGCGAATTGGCCGAACCGGTAACGGTGATTTTTTACTGGAGGTAAGTCGCGATCTCGTGGGTCTAAACAAGGCAGCCGAAATTAGGTTGAGAGGCTGCCCGTAAACCCTCTCGATTTCCGAGGTGTGGTCAATTCACGGGAGCCCCTATCCAGAAAGGCGTTCAGGCCATTCCAGGTTGAGTAATGCTCAAGCCCATGCACGAGGCTCTCAAATATTGTGAATCGAGTATCGCAGAAGGGTAAATATTTCGCATAGAATAGACCCGATTACGTTATGTGCCTTGGCGTTCAGTGGCCGTGACGTGGATTTAATCAAGTTATACGTTAAGGGGTATTCCATAAATGACGATCACCTCCACGCCCGCATGGGCGGCACTCGAATCCCATCGCCAGTCTGTCGGTAAATCGCACCTGAAAGATCTGTTTGCCAGCGACCCAAATCGCGTGGAATCGCTGTCGCTTACATTCGACGGCATTCTCTACGATTTCTCGAAGCAGCGGATGACCTCAGAAACACTGGGTTTGCTGGCTTCGCTTGCCCGTGAGGCACGGGTTTCTGAATCGACCGAGCGCATGTTTGCCGGCGAGCGTATCAATATCAGCGAGGGGCGTTCGGTTTTGCATGTTGCCCTGAGACGTTCTGCCGGCCCGTTCCCGGGCAGCCAGTTCGACGTGATGCCGGAAGTCATTGAGACAAGACGGCGCATGGCCGAATTTGCCGAACGCCTGCGCAGTGGCAAATGCCTTGGGCACAAGGGAATGCCGATTCGCGATGTCGTCAATATCGGCATTGGCGGTTCGGATCTGGGCCCCAAAATGATGGGCCAAGCTTTGCGCTCACTCAGCCATCCTGCGCTCGGAGTGCATTATATTTCGAACCTCGACGCGGCGCAGCTGGCTCCTTTGCTACAGACGCTGGATCCTCGCACGACATTGTTCATTGTCGTTAGCAAGACTTTCACGACGCAAGAAACCATGTTCAACGCCAATACGGCTCGAGAATGGTTACGCGCAAATCTTGGCGACGAACTGGTATCGGAAAATCATTTCGCGGCGGTTTCCAGCAAACCTGAACGTGCTGTCGAGTTCGGCGTCAGCAAGGATCTGGTATTCCCGATATGGGACTGGGTGGGCGGAAGATATTCCCTGTGGTCGGCCGTTGGCCTGGCGTTGATGGTCGCCATCGGTCCGCATGCCTTTGACGAAATGCTGCGCGGCGCTGAGCGCATGGACGAGCATTTCCGCACGACGCCATTCGAGCGGAATCTTCCGGTGGTGATGGCGCTGATCGGTATCTGGAATACCAATTTCCTTGGCGCGACGACCAACTCGGTATTACCGTACAACGAGTCGCTGAAATACTTCCCGTCCTTCCTGCAGCAACTCGAGATGGAAAGTAACGGCAAATCAGTCAGCATTGGCGGGGAAGCACTCGATTACGCAACGTCACCCATCGTTTGGGGCGAGTTGGGCAACAACGGGCAGCATGCGTTTTTCCAGCTCTTGCATCAGGGTGGGCGTTTGGTGCCCTGCGATTTTATCGCTGCCGTGCGCTCCGATTTTCCCCTGCCGAAACATCAGGAAGCGCTTCTTTCCAACTGCTTTGCTCAAAGCGCGGCCTTGGCTTTCGGCAGGAACGAGAGCGAGGTGCGTGCCAGTCTGGAGAAAGAATCGCTTAGCCCGAAGGAAATTGCGGATTTGCTGCCGCACCGTGTGTTTGCCGGTAACCAGCCTTCATCGACGATGCTCCTGAGCAGCCTCAATCCGGGTTCGCTCGGTTCGCTGGTTGCGCTCTATGAGCACAAGGTGTTTGTGCAGGGTGCCGTGTGGGGCATCAATTCGTTTGACCAATGGGGTGTTGAGCTTGGCAAGGCAGTGGCCAATCGCATTCTCCCGGCGGTTTATGAGCCAGAGTTGGCCAAGATGCTCGACGCGTCCACACAGGGATTGTTGAATTTCAGTCGTAAGCATCTCAAATGAGTTCATCCGCCTTCATCCGTTTGAACCCTGTCAATACTGAATCAAGTGCAGCCAGTTACTGTTGAGGAATGACATGAACATTATCACCGTTGCGACGACTCCTTTCGCCGGGCAGAAACCCGGAACCTCGGGGTTGCGAAAAAAGGTTAAGGTTTTCCAGCAACCCGGGTATCTTGAAAACTTCGTTCAGGCCATATTCGACAGTTTGAGCGGCCAGCAGGGGAAGACCCTGGTGCTTGGAGGCGATGGCCGGTATTTCAACGATACGGCTATCCAGATCATCCTGCGCATGGCGGCGGCGGCAGGGTTTGGCCGGGTGCTGGTCGGTTGCAACGGGATATTGTCCACTCCGGCGGCCAGCGCGGTGATCCGCAAGCAGGGTGCATTTGGCGGCATCATCTTGTCGGCCAGCCACAATCCGGGTGGGCCTGACGACGATTTTGGCATCAAATACAACCTCGAAAACGGTGGCCCGGCCAATGAAACTTTCACTGATGCGGTGTATCGCCGGACACAAGAAATCAGCGCCTACCGGATCGTCGAAGCACCTGACGTCGATCTGACTTCTCTTGGCGAGACGCGCATCGGTTCTATGCAAGTTTGCATTATCAATCCGGTTGCCGATTACGCTGAGCTCCTCGAGTCGCTCTTTGATTTTGACCGGATCGCCGGCCTGTTGGCCCGACCTGAGTTCCGCATGCGTTTCGACGCCATGCATGCGGTCAATGGCCCCTATGCGCATGCGATACTGGAGGGGCGGCTGGGTGCGCCCAAGGGCACGGTGATCAACGGAACGCCGCTGCCGGATTTTGGCGGAGGACATCCCGACCCGAACCCTGTTTATGCCGCCGAGTTGGTGTCTGCTCTTGCCGACGCACAGTCCGGTTTGTCGTTCGGTGCGGCTTCGGACGGCGATGGCGATCGCAATATGATCGTGGGCCGTGGATTCATTGTCAGTCCTAGCGATAGCCTTGCCGTCATTGCTGCCAACTACAAGCTGATTCCAGCTTATGCCAAGGGACTGTCCGGCGTGGCGCGGTCCATGCCAACCAGTTGTGCTGTGGATCGTGTCGCCGCAGAGATGGGCATTCCCTGTTACGAGACCCCGACGGGTTGGAAATACTTTGGCACGCTGCTCGACGCCGGAAAAGCCACGCTATGCGGTGAAGAGAGCGCTGGCACGGGGTCCAATCATGTGCGCGAGAAGGACGGCTTGTGGGCGGTATTGTACTGGCTGAACATTCTTGCCGTTCGCGACGAGCCGGTCGAACAAATTGTCCGTGAGCATTGGCGCCGCTTTGGTCGAAACATTTATTCCCGTCATGATTATGAAGGCATCGAAACAGCGAAGGCTGAGACGCTTATGGACGAACTCCGTAAGAAGCTGCCCACGCTGATCGGAATGGAATGCGATGGGATGCGCATAGAGGCAGCTGACGACTTCTGTTACATCGATCCCGTGGATGGTTCGCGCAGCGACAAGCAAGGCATCCGGATTCTGCTTGAAAATGGGTCGCGCGTGGTGTTCAGGCTTTCGGGTACCGGGACTGAGGGGGCGACATTGCGGCTATATCTCGAGCGCTACGAAGCCGACGCATCACGTCACACGATACCTACACAAGAGTCCTTGGCGCCGCTTGTCGCTCTCGCCGAAAAAGTGGCTCGAATTGTGCCAATTACCGGCAGAAAAGCTCCGGATGTGATTAGCTAAGAACTGTTGTTGAAATCGGTTTTAATTAGGAGCATGGCAAAATGTTAGAAAGGCGAACTTTTCAGTTGCCCGGCAAAGCGGTTGCGCTGGTGCTTGCCGGCGGTCGTGGAAGCCGGTTATACGAGTTGACCGAAAGTCGGGCAAAGCCCGCCGTGTATTTCGGAGGCAAGTACCGAATTATTGATTTTGCCATGTCCAACTGCGTCAATTCGGGCATTCGTCGCATTGGCGTGATCACTCAATACAAGTCCCACAGCCTCCTGCGCCACCTTCAGCGCGGTTGGGGATTCCTTCGTGGCGAGGTGAACGAGTTCGTCGACCTGATGCCTGCCCAGCAGCGTATTGACGAGGAATCCTGGTATCGCGGAACGGCTGATGCGGTGTATCAGAACATCGACATTCTCGAAAACTACCGGCCGGCGCCGGAATACGTGGTGGTTCTTGCGGGCGATCACGTATACAAAATGAACTATGCGGCAATGTTGGTCGACCATGTCGAGAGTGGCGCGGAGTGCACGCTCGCTTGTATCGAAGTGCCGCGCAAGGATGCCACCGGGTTTGGCGTGATTGCGGTGGATGCCAGCCGTCGAATCACCGAGTTCGTTGAGAAGCCGGCTGACCCTCCAGCAATGCCCGGAAAACCGGATCGCTCGCTGTGCAGCATGGGTATCTATATCTTTAACTCGAAGTTCTTGTACAGCGAGTTGTTGCGCGACATCAACGATCCGAACTCCAGTCATGACTTCGGCAAGGATATCATTCCCCGTGCCGTGCAGAACGGCTGGGCCATGTCACATTCGTTTGACCGTAGCTGTGTTCATGCACCGGAAGAAGGGCAAAATAAAGAGGATTATTGGCGCGATGCGGGAACCATCGATTCCTATTGGGAAGCCAACATCGATTTGACGGCGACTGAGCCTTCATTGAATCTGTATGATCGCAACTGGCCGATATGGACCTATCAGCAGCAGATTCCTCCGGCAAAGTTCGTGCATAACCAGATAGACCGTCATGGGTTGGCCATCGAGTCCACCGTTTCGGGGGGGTGCATCATTTCAGGCGAAATGAATCGTTCACTGCTGTTTTCATCTTGCCGTGTTCACTCTCATGCGAAGATCAATTTCTCGGTGCTCTTGCCCGATGTCGAAATCGGCCGGGGGGCGAGGTTGCATCGTTGCATCATCGACCATGGCGTGCGTATACCGCCCGGCATGGTTATCGGCGAAGACTATGATGAAGATTTTCGGCGGTTCCGGCGAACGGAGAACGGGGTCACACTGGTTACACGACAGATGATCGAACGGCTGGGCTGATTCCTACCCAGCTTTTCCAAATGATGCGCATCCTGCATGTCGCCGCTGAAATTTACCCTTTAGTCAAAACCGGTGGTTTGGCCGATATTGTCGCGTCATTGCCACCGGCGCTTGCCAAACGTGGGCTTGACGTTCGTCTCCTCTTGCCCGGGTTTCCTGCCATACTCGAAGGTCTCCTCGGGCTCGCGCCGGTAATCCGCTTCGGCCCGGCGTTTGGTGCGGCAGTCATAACGATACGCATCGGTCGTATGCCAGACAGCGGTTTACATGCCTATGTGATCGATGCTCCGTTCCTGTATCAACGCGAAGGCAATCCGTATGTTGACGCTAAAGGACATGACTGGAGCGATAATCATCGCCGTTTTGCCCTGTTGGGATGGGTCGCTGCCCATATGGCCTCCGGTGAACTGTCCCCCGGATGGCTCCCCGATGTAATACATGCGCATGACTGGCACGCTGGATTGGTGCCCGTATACATCGCCCAGAATCCTGGGCTGAAGACGGCTACCGTCTTCACAGTTCACAATCTGGCTTTCCGTGGAATTTTTCCGATGGACTATTACGTCGAATTGGGATTGCCAGCGACCGAATTGACCCCGCAGGGTATCGAATTTCGCGGAAAAATATCGTTCATGAAGGCGGGCCTCGTCCACTCCAGAAAGATAACGACGGTCAGTCCGGCCTATGCAAGGGAAATCCGTACGCCGGAATTCGGATGCGGCCTTGACGAGGTTTTGCGCGAGCGCGGTGATGACCTTACCGGCATTCTGAACGGTGTGGACTATGCTGTCTGGAATCCAGATGATCCGGTCAGCGGAAGGTCATACAATTTGAACAATATCCAGGGCAAGAAGGAATGCAAGCTCGCTTTGCAGTCTGAACTTGGCCTGTCTCCTCACGCTACCGGCCCGCTTTTCGCCGTCGTTAGCCGGCTAACGTCGCAAAAGGGCATGGATCTGCTATTGGCGGCATTGCCCGATTTCATCAAAGCGGGTGTTCAGCTGGCCGTGCTCGGTACGGGGGACAGCGCCCTGGAAAGCGGCTTTCGGCATGCCGCACTGACCAATCCGGATTCCATTGCCGTACATATCGGCTATGACGAGGCAATGTCTCATCGCTTTATGGCAGGGGCCGATGTGTTTCTCGTCCCCTCGCGCTTCGAACCCTGCGGATTGACCCAGCTCTATGCCTTGCGTTACGGGACTTTGCCGCTAGTGCGCAAAGTTGGGGGGCTGGGGGATACCGTGATTGACGCAAGTCCAGAAAACCTGAAATCAGAGAAAGCCACTGGTTTTGTATTTGACTTGGCCACTTTGCCCGCATTTCTCGGATGCGTCCGCCAAGCCTGTGCGCTGTATGGCGACCCGACGACATGGCTACAAGTTCAGCGGCGGGCGATGGGGCAGGATTTTTCCTGGAATGATTCCGCTGCCAATTACGAATCCCTGTACCGCAGTCTGAATTGATATCACACCGCGCTAGAAAAATTTCGGCATCGGATTATCCGTATCGGGAAAGCTGAAGGGGCCGGGAATTCAGGTGTTCCCGTGGTCCGCCTGCGATGCTACTGGCGACACCCAATCAACACCAACCTCATGCTGATGAGGTTGGTCAATAAACTGAAATCCCTGCGCCCCGTACGTGGGGCGTGCTTGGGGCGAATGACTATTTTTTCCCGCCGTCGAGCATCTTCGAGATATCGCTTTCAGCCTCGATCCAGTCGCGGACAGGGTCGCTCTTGAAGTGATTTTTCTCGGCGCGGTAATAGGCTGCTTCGCCGATCATGCGATAACGCAACTCATCACTCACAACCATGGCCTTTGAACTGCGCGCAGCAGGTTTGGAAGCAGGACTCTTGGTGGCTGGTGTCTTGTTGGGTATAGCCGGCTTGGCGCTGACGGTCTTGGCCTTTGCCGCGGCCGGCTTGTCACTCGTTGCCGTAGACTTTACAGCGGGTTTCTTGACTGGCGCCGGTTTGGCGCTGGCGACGGCAGTCTTTGTTGCCGCTTTTTTGGGGGCTGCTTTAGTGGTTGTCTCGGCCATGGTTCTATCCCTATAAAGAGGAAAACTGGTTCTAGAAAAAGAGCAACGACAGGATTGTACTGCATAAGCGCGATTTAAAAAACTGAGTCAATATGCGATTTGTTTCACCGCAAAACGAATGTACTGCTTGTTCAATCGGTGCTACTTGATTGTGTCGCTTCATCGCTGCGGCGCGTTGGAATACGTCCATGCACGCGTGTCAACTCGGCCAGACGGTCGGCATGCCAAGGCGCAACCTGAGACCAGTTGAAACGCCATTCCCAAGAGCCTTCAGCGCATCCAGGAAGGTTCATACGGCAAGTGGTGTCAAGGCCGAGAATGTCTTGCATGGGAATGATGGAAAGCGCAGCAACAGAAACCGAGGCAACCCGGATCATATCCCAAACGCTGAACTCCCCCTGGATGCCAAGATAACGACGAACATAATCCTGATCTTTCGGTGCCAGCGTATCCCACCAGCCCCAAGTCGTATCGTTGTCGTGGGTTCCCGTGTAGGCAACGGTATTGGCTTCAAAGTTGTGCGGGAGATATAAATTGTCAGAGTGTCCGTCAAAGGCAAACTGGAGGATGCGCATTCCCGGCAGACCCGCGGCTTGGCGCAAAGCAGTGACTTCCGGAGTAATGATCCCAAGGTCTTCAGCGATGATTCTTGGGCCATCACCGAGTTGGTCTTGTCGCTTGTTCAGTGCGTTTTGTAATGCGGTGAACAGGGCCAGACCAGGCCCTGGTTTCCACTGGCCATCGATGGCTGTTTCCGAAGTGGCAGGTATTTCCCAGTAAGACTCGAAGCCTCGGAAATGGTCGATGCGTACAATGTCGCAGAGTGTCAGCGTTCCGATGAGCCGATCGATCCACCACCGATAGCCTTCCTTCGCATGCGCTGGCCAGTTGTACAGCGGATTACCCCAGTGTTGTCCCGTAGCACTGAAGAAATCCGGGGGTACACCGGCAACGACGCGAGGTTTTCGTTTGTCGTCGAGATCGAATAATTGTTGATTGGCCCAAACATCAGCGCCATGGGCAGAAACAAAAATCGGCATATCGCCGATGATCTCCACGCCGCGCTTATTGGCATACTCCTTGAGTACGGCCCATTGGTTGTAGAAGCACCACTGGCAGTACTTCCAGAAATTACATTCCTCGGACAATTTTTCAGCCACTGCGCGCAATGCCTCCGGCTGGCGGTGCGCCAGTTCAGATGGCCAATCTTGCCAGAGCTTTCCATCACCGCCGTATTCTTTGTCGAGGGCCATGAACAGCGCGTAGTCGTCTAGCCAGTTACGCGCTTCGTAGCAGAACGTTCTGAAGCGCTGTTGGGCAGCGTGTCGTGAATCGGCGAAAAATTTGCTTGCCGCCATGCGCAGTCGCGAAATGCGAAACGATTGCACTGCTGGAAAATTGACCTTGTAATCGTCGAAGCCGTGGTCCGGAGAAATGTCCGCATCCGACAGCCACCCTGCATCGCGCAACTGTGCCAAGTCGATCAACAATTCGTTGCCGGCAAAGGCTGAAGGGCTCATATAGGGTGAATTGCCCGGGCCGATACCACCGAGAGGCAGAACCTGCCACAGGCTCTGGGAAGCGGCAACCAACCAGTCGACAAAGTAATAGGCCGATGGTCCCAGATCCCCTGAGCCATGAGGACCAGGAAGTGATGTCGGATGAAGCAAGATTCCGCTGTGCCGCTGCAATGGCATCGGTCTATTCCTGTGAGAGTATGAGCACACTTCGTGCTGCCAGTAACACGGTCTGTTGACGTAACAGCGGTGCGAAAGGTTTTTCAGCATTGCTGTCGCACAGTTGGTGCCAGTCACCCGATGGCAGAGCAAAAGTCTGAGCATCGGCGTCCCGGTTGATCAGGACAAGCAGTGTTTGAGAGGCATTATTTGAGTCGCCTGCGGGTAAGGGCGCCATAATGAAGCCCAGAGCGCCCCTTGGCGGCGAATGCCAGTCATCGTGGCCCATCTCGCGCCCACTGGGATGCCACCAGACAATGTCGCGTTGGCCGTGAACGTTACATTCGCCCGTCAGCCAGTTGTTGCGGCGAAGCTGTGGAAAACGTTGTCGCAAGCCGATCAAACCAGCCGTAAAATCGATCAGACCGGTGTCGGCATGTTTCCAGTCAAGCCAGGTCATGGCGTTGTCCTGGCAGTAGGCATTGTTGTTGCCAGACTGCGTGCGGCCCAGTTCATCACCTCCCTGCAACATGGGAACACCCTGAGCCACAAACAGAGTGGCCAGCAGGGCGCGCTGTAGAGAATGACGTCGCTGAAGAACGATCGGGTCATTGCTCTGGCCTTCCTCTCCGCAATTCCATGAGAGGTTGTGACCGTGCCCGTCTCGGTTGTTCTCGCCGTTGAGCTCGTTATGTTTCGACTGGTAACTGACCAGATCAAGCAAGGTGAAGCCGTCGTGCGCGGTTATGAAATTGACACCGGCTTGCGGGGCTCGCCCGGAGTAACGAAATACTTCGCTAGAGCCGGCGAGTCGTTGAGCCATTGCCGCCGGTTCGGATTCACCCGTCATCCAGAAAGCACGAGTGACATCGCGAAAGCGGTCGTTCCATTCGCTCCAGCCTGGCGGAAATCGACCCAGATGATAGCCATCAGGCCCCAGATCCCAGGGTTCCGCAATCATTTTGGCTCGCGCCAATAAGGGATCCTGTCTGACAGCTGCAAGGAATCCACTATCGCGAGTGAGCGTCGCTGCCAGGTCGAAACGGAAGCCGTCAACGTGCATTTCGCCAACCCAGTAGCGCAGCGCATCCATGACCAGCTGAAGAACGCGAGGATGGGCTAGGTTGAAAGTATTTCCGCAACCGCTGAAGTTCTCGTAGTAATTCGGGTCGTTGCCTGACAAACGGTAGTAGCTCGAATTGTCGATACCGCGAAACGAGACCGTCGGACCGGTTTCATCGGTTTCAGCCGTATGGTTAAACACGACGTCGAGAATGACTTCGATTCCCGCCGCGTGCAACGCACGCACCATGGAACGGAACTCGTCGATGACCGGTTGGCCACCAACCCTGGCGGCATAGCGCGGCTCCGGTGCAAAGAAGCCGAGCGTGTTATAACCCCAGTAATTGGTCAGACCCATTCCAACCAGGCGTTCTTCGTCGAGAAAGTAGTGCACCGGGAGCAGGTTGACCGCAGTGACGCCCAGCCGTTTGAGATGCTTTAGCATGGCGGGCGAAGCTAATCCGGCATAGGTGCCGCGGAGCGCTTCGGGAACACCCGGATGCAGTCGGGTTGCTCCTTTGACGTGGATTTCGTAAAAAACCGAATCGGCCCAGGGAATGGCCGGCGGCGCATCGTCGCCCCAATCGAACGACGCGTTTATGACGCATGACTTCAGTCCCTTGGCCGGGGAAGACGACGGGTCGTAGGAAAAATTGCCGCTCAGTTCCCGCGCATAGGGGTCGACGAGCAGTTGATTCGAAGCGAAGCGGTTGCCGGGTGACTCAGGTCCATATACGCGATAGGCATAAGAAAGACCGGGGCTGGCGCCTGGCAGATAGCCGTGCCACACCTGATCCGTACACTTGGGAAGCGGCAGCGTACGCATGGTGCTGCCTTCGAAAATGCATAGATCAACCCGTTCGGCACGCGCCGAAAATAGGGTGAAATTGACCCCTGCACCATCCCAATGGGCCCCAAGCGGCCAGGGTTGGCCCGCTTCCAGCCCAGCGCCGAGGTTCAATGCTCCCATTCAAGATACACGGTGGCCAGCGGTGGAAGCGTCACTGCAATTGACCATTCGAATTGGTGTGCCGGTATCTGCTCGGCATTAACCAGGCCGTAAGCGTTGCCGACATCGCTGCCGCCATAGTGCTGAGAGTCCGTGTTGATGCGTTCACGGTACAAGCCGGGCCCGGGAGCGCCCAAGCGGTAGTTGGACCGAACGACCGGCGTAAAGTTACAGATACAAAGCATCGCGCGTTTTCGGTCATAGCCGCGACGGATGAAAGCAATGACCGAATTGTCGGAATCGTTGGCCGAAATCCACTCGAATCCGGCGGGTTCAAAATCAAGCTCATACAGCGCCGGTGTGTCGCGATAGAGCCGGTTCAGGTCCCTGACAAGGCGGCGTACGCCATCGTGCTGTGGGTAGTCGAGTAGGTTCCAGTCGAGTGAAGTTTCATGGTTCCATTCGCTCCACTGGGCAAATTCGCCGCCCATGAACAGCAGTTTCTTGCCCGGGTGCCCCCACATGAAGCCGTAAAGCGCTCGCAGATTGGCGAATTTCTGCCAATAATCTCCGGACATCTTGGTGAGCAGTGACCCCTTGCCATGAACAACTTCGTCGTGCGACAGCGGCAGGACAAAGTTTTCAGTGAAGGCGTAGAGCAGGCCGAAGGTGAGGCTGTTGTGGTGATAGCGGCGATAGATCGGTTCGAGCTTCATGTAGTCAAGAACGTCGTGCATCCAGCCCATATTCCACTTGTAGTTGAAGCCCAGACCTCCCATCGATGGCGGGCGGGTCACAGCCGGCCAGGCGGTGGACTCCTCGGCATAGGTTGTCGCATCAGGACATTCCTGGCCAAGCGTCTCGTTCATCCGGCGCAGGAAATGCACGGCTTCAATATTTTCCCTGCCGCCGTAAATGTTCGGTATCCATTCGCCATGAGAGCGGCTGTAATCGCGGTACAGCATGGATGCGACCGCGTCCACGCGCAATCCATCAACACCGTAATGCTCGATCCAGTAAAGCGCATTGCCAACCAGGTAATTAAAAACCTCGCGTCGGCCGAAGTTGTATATCAGCGTTCCCCAGTCCTGATGCATGCCCTCACGTGGGTCGGCATGTTCATAGAGTGGCCTGCCGTCGAAGTTGCTAAGGCCGTGTGCATCGGTCGGAAAATGTGCTGGAACCCAATCGACGATGACTTCGATTCCGGTCGAATGGCAGGCCGAAACAAAGTCACAGAAACCCTGCGGAGAACCGAAGCGGGCCGTCGGGGCATAAATGCCGAGCGGTTGATAACCCCACGAGCCGTCGAAGGGGTGTTCCGAAATCGGCAGAAGCTCGATGTGCGTAAAACCGAGATCGACCACGTAGGGGATCAGCGTTTCAGCGATGCGTTGCCAATCTGGAAAGCCGCCGCCATCGGCGCGTTTCCAGGAACCGAGATGGACTTCATAGATCGAAATCGGGGAGTTCAGCTTGTTGCCGGACGCTACCGACGTGCGTGAAGCGATCTGTGGCAATTCGGTGACGACCGATGCCGTAGCCGGCCGCATTTCGGACGCAAAGCCGTAGGGATCGGCCTTTTGCGGCAATATATGGCCTCCCTGCGAACGTATTTCATACTTGTAGCAGGCTCCCGGCCCAACGCCAGGCAGGAAGAGCTCCCAGACGCCACACTCGCGGCGCAAACGCATGGGGTTTCGTCGACCGTCCCAGGTGTTGAAGTCGCCGACGACACTGACGCGTTGCGCGTCGGGAGCCCAGACAGCGAATGCGGTTCCCTGCACGCCATCGATTTCACGTAAATGGGCACCAAGACGCTCGAAAGGGCGAAGGTGCGACCCTTCGGCAAGCAACCATACATCAAGCTCGCCTAGAACCATCGAAAAACTGTAGGGATCGTCGATTTCCTGTACGCCGCCCGGCCAGACAATACGCAGTCGGTACTTGAACGGATCGCTCCGGCCGAGAATGGATGCTTCAAAAAAACCGGATGCATCCCCCAAACCTTCGATTTTGCGCTGGGTCAATTCGATTAACTCTTGACCGCTCTCGGCATCGATGACGAAAACCGCATTAGCACCGGGTTGCAAGCTGCGAAGCCATAAGCGACCTTTCGCGCCGGCGTGCAACCCGAGCACGGCAAATGGATTGCCGTGCTCGCCACGGCACAGGGAAATGACTTCTGCCTTGCTTAACATATCAAACTTTCTTCAGTAGTGAGCCCATGTTCCAGGTGTCGATGGCGTAGTCCCGGATGGTACGGTCGGAAGAAAAGACGCCCATCCCGGCGACATTGAGAATCGCCTTGCGATTCCACTCGTCGGGCTTCAGGAAAAGACTATCGACCTTGGTTTGAGCAGCTATGTAATCCGCATAGTCGGCCAGCAGCAGGTAATGGTCGCCGTAATTCACCAGACAGTTAAAGACGTCGTGATAACGTCTCTTGTCGGTTGGCGAAAAGAAACCGCCGTCGATCTTGTTCAAGGTTTCATTGAGCATTGCATTTTTCTGGTAAATGGACTTCGGGTCGTAGCCGGCTTTCCGTATGGCTTCAACTTGCGGGGTGGTATTGCCGAAGATGAATATGTTTTCTGCGCCCACGTTGTCACGAATCTCGATGTTCGCCCCATCCTCGGTGCCGATGGTCAACGCGCCATTCAAAGAAAACTTCATGTTGCCCGTGCCTGAGGCTTCGGTGCCTGCTGTGGATATCTGCTCGGAAAGATCAGCTGCCGGCATGATCAGTTCCGCGACCGAAACGCCGTAATTGGGGACAAAAACGACCTTCAATTTGTCCATCGTGCGCGGGTCGTTGTTGATGACATTGGCGACATCGTGAATCAAGCGGATAACCTGCTTGGCCATGTAGTATGACGACGCGGCCTTGCCGGCGAAGATGACACAACGCGGCGCGGCGTTGTCGGCAAGACCGTGCAGTATGGCGTTGTACCGGGTGATGACGTGCAGCACATTGAGCAGCTGCCGCTTGTATTCGTGGATACGCTTGACTTGAACATCGAACAAGCTGTCCGGGTTGAGAATGACGCCCGTTTCACGTTTGATGTAGTCCGCCAGACGCAGTTTGTTGTTGCGCTTGACCGTGGCAAACGCCGAACGGAATGCTTTGTCGTTGGCCAGGGGTTTCAGCTTCTCCAGGCGGTCGAGATTGAGTCGCCAACTATCGCCGATGTGTTCGTCGAGCAAGCCGGCCAGTCCGGAATTGGCCTGCGCCAGCCAGCGACGTGGTGTGACGCCGTTGGTCTTGTTGTGAAAACGTTTCGGGTAAAGCTTGGCAAAGTCGGCAAAGATCGTCTGGACCATCAGGTCCGAATGCAACTGCGACACCCCGTTGACTCGATGGCTACCGACGATGCTCAGGTGAGCCATGCGTACCCGCTTGTTGTCTGGATTGCCATCAGCATCGTCAATGAGCGAGACGCGCCGGATCAGATCGATGTTACCTGGGTAGCGTTGCGAGACTTCGCTGAGAAAGTCCTGATTGATGCGATAGATGATACGCATGTGACGCGGCAGCAAACTGTTCATCAGACCGACCGACCAGGTTTCCAGCGCCTCGGGCATCAATGTGTGATTGGTGTATGAAAATATCCGGGTGCATTGATTCCAGGCTTCCGACCAAGGCATGCCATGTTCGTCGCACAAAAGGCGCATCAGTTCGGCGACGCTTATTGCCGGATGGGTATCATTCAGATGGATCGCCACTTGCTCGGCCAGGTTATGGACATGGCCATACTCTTCGACATGATGGAACAATATGTCCTGTAGCGAAGCCGAGACAAAGAAGTATTCCTGGCGCAGGCGGAGTTCGCGACCAGCCGGCGTGGTGTCATTCGGATACAGCACCCAGGAAATGTTTTCAAAGCGGTTCTTGAACTCGGCGGCGCGCGCGTAGTCACCGGAGTTGAAGGCGTTCAGATCGATCTGGGCGGGCGCGCCGGCCCGCCAGAGCCGGAGCGTGCTGACCCTGTCCGTGCCGTGCCCTGGGATGACATAGTCGAAAGCGCGTCCTTCCACAGCCTCGGCGGCATTCCATTCGGCCCACTCGCCGTGATGTTCGGCAGAGCCGCCAAATTTGACGGTGAAGTGCGTGCCCGGCCGCGGAAACTCCCACGGGGTGCCGTCGACAAGCCAGGAATCCGGATGTTCGACCTGGCCGCCATTGATGATTGACTGGGCAAACATGCCATACTCATAACGCATGCCGTAGCCCCAGGACGGCAGTTCCACTGTTGCCATCGAGTCTAGAAAACACGCGGCCAATCGACCGAGGCCGCCATTGCCCAGAGCGGCATCCGGTTCGCATTCAAGAAGATCGGTGAGCGACGGGCCGCCTGCAGTCGAGAAAGCCGCATCTGCATTTTCGCGCAGGCCGAGCGCCGATAGCGCATTGTTCAAGGTGCGGCCGATCAGGAATTCCATCGACATATAGTAGATGCGACGCACCTTGTTCTTACGATCATCGACCTGTGTTTTAACCCAACGTTGCGCGAGTTGATCGCGTGCAACCAGCGAAAGTGCCTTATAAAGTTCCTTGTTGTTGGCCGTGATGGGCTCGGCAGCAACTGAGGTGAGCAGCTTTTCATCGATTTGGGCGTGGAATGCCACACCGTCAACTTTGGGTTTTTTTGAATGAGGCATCGGTCAGGTACTCCAAAAGGTTTACAAACAACCATAGGCTGAAGCTATGGCTGGGATGGTGCCAAGTTGAACCGGAAGGGGGATAGCATTACATAAGTTGCGGTAACCGCCAAGTGGGCAATACATGAGTTCGTAGCCACAGGCGGCGGCGAAACGAGAAATATTGGGAAAACAAACACGAATCGAGTGCGGTCCAGGTGTTGCCTAACAGCGAAACGAATGTCACGACCAGTCGCGAGCCAGCGAGAATGAAAACGAAGTGACAAGAATGGGAGGCAGGTCATACTTCAATCTGACGGGTTAAGGGGGAAATGTCACAGATAGCCGGAGTGGAAAAAAAGGCGCCACAAGCGGTAACCCGTCGGTCTAGGACCCGCCATGCGGAGTCTAGTTCATTCGAGAGCCGGCTGGCAAATGATATGCGGCTTCAGATTGCCGCGCACGGAGCAATTGCTGAGGTATAGTTTGCTGCGCCTAATTCACTATTAACCGTTATCACTGCGGAGGAAGTGTAGACAATGCGCGAGTTTTCCGGGACGTGGATGCGCTATTCGGGCGACTTCTGGGGCGGTCTGGCAGCCATGCTGGTCGCCTTGCCGGCGGCTGTGGCATTCGGCGTAACCGTATATGCCGCAATCAGCCCCCAGTATGCGGCTTTCGGTGCGCTCGCCGGTATTTTTGGGGCAACCGCCCTCGGGCTCATTGCCCCCACCTTCGGCGGTACGGATCGACTGATCAGCGCGCCCTGCGCACCTGCGGCAGCGGTCCTCTCGGCATTTGCCATTCAACTGGTTTCGCAGGGATTACAGCCGTTGCCCATAGTCCTGCTGATGACCGTCCTGGGCATACTCACCGGCCTGATCCAGATTCTCATCGGATTTCTCGGCATAGGCCGGTTGATTAAATACATACCGTACCCGGTAGTCAGTGGTTATCTGAGTGGAGTCGGTCTGATCATCATTGGCAGTCAGTTGCCAAAATTTGCCGGTGCGCCAACCGGCGTGAACTGGCTTGAGGTGTTGGTTTCGCCTCTGCACTGGGATTGGCGCGGGTTGCTGATCGGCGGTATGACCGTTTTTGCAATGCTTGTCGGACCGAAGCTGACCAAGACGATACCGGGAACGATCATGGGTATTTTTGCTGGGATTCTGACGTATGCCGGTATTGCCATCACCGACGCGTCCTTGTTGCAGCTTGACGGAAATTCTCTGGTTGTCGGCGCATTCGGCGCGACAGGCGTGGGCTATATAGATCTGATAACCGATCGCTGGTATCAGATCGGTGAACTCAAGCTTGCGCAGGTAGCTGCTCTTGTCGGCAGTGCGATCACGCTGGCGGCTCTGCTTTCAATCGATACCCTGAAGACCTGTGTTGTTCTCGATCAGATGACACGCACGCGTCATGATCCGAACCGTGAACTCGCGGCGCAGGGACTTGCCAATGTCGTGGCTTGTACCATCGGAGGCCTTCCAGGCGCAGGGACCATGGGTGCCAGCCTGGTCAATTTGTCAAGCGGCGCCAAAACGAGAATATCCGGCATTGTCGAAGGAGTCATGACTTTGATTGCCGCATTGCTGCTCAGTGCTTATGTCGCGTGGATTCCCGTTCCCGCGCTGAGTGGGGTGCTGATCGTGATCGGATTGCGCATGATCGACACGGATCCTTTGCGTTTTCTTGAATCGCGCTCAACCGTTCTGGACTTCACGGTGGTCTTGGCGGTTATTGGCGTAGCGCTTTTTGTGGGCTTGATCGCCGCTTCGGCTGTCGGCGTCATTCTGTCGATCATCCTTTTTCTGCGCGAGCAGGTGGGCGGCAATGTGGTACGCCGAAAGAGCTTTGTCGGACAACGCTCTTCGACCTGGTACCGGCCGGAAACAGAAACATTGATACTCGAACAGAAAGGAAATACCGCAGTCATATTTGAGCTGCAGGGCAGCCTGTTTTTCGGCACCACGCATCAGCTCTTCCTGACCCTGGAACCGGAACTGGCGACAACCGATTACCTGATCCTCGATCTGCAGCGTGTGCAATCCGTCGATGTGACGGCGGCGCACATGCTTAAACTGGTACGCAACGCCTTGTCCGAGCGCGGTGTTCCACTCTTGCTTTCCAATGTGCGCGAAAGTTTACCCAACGGACGCAATCTGCGCGAATTTCTTGAACTTGCTGGACTGGTATCGGACGATAAAAAGGTAATCTTCATGCCATCGCTCGAGGCGGCCATCGAATGGGTCGAGGATCGCCTGCTCGGTGATATGGGGGCCGACGACAGGGACCTGCCGCCGCTCGAATTGCATGAAATCGGCCTGTTTATGGGGAGCAAGGCCGACACGCTGTCCGATCTTGAGGCCTGCATGGAAACACGCTCCTACAAGGCCGGGGAAGTCATCTTTGCGCGTGGCGATCCTGGAACAGCCCTTTATTTGATCCGCAGCGGGGAAGTGCGGATCATGGGTTGTGTCGGAGGGAGTTCGCGTTTATGCCACATCGCCACCTTTGGCCGGGGCGAATTTTTCGGCGGCCTGGCATTTCTTGATCAGCGGCCGCGCGGCAACGACGCCATCGCGTCCAGAGATTGCGAACTCTATCTGGTCACCCTGGAGAAATTCAACGTCCTGGCCGGAGAGCACAAGCGCATCGCCTTTGTGCTGGTCTCCAAGCTGGCCCGGACGCTGGCGATACGACTAAGGCATACCGAGAACGAGCTTACTCTGTTGCAGGAGCACTAAAGTGCCCGGTCTCATTGCGCCCAGCGGGTTTAGTTCATTTCCCGATAGTATTTCTCGACGATTTCGACTTCGCTCTTGGACCCGAGAATGACCGAAACACGTTGGTGCAGAGCGGTTGGCACAATACTCATGATACGTTCGGTGCCGGTGGTTGCCGCGCCGCCAGCCTGCTCGACGATGAAGGCCATCGGGTTAGCCTCGTACATCAAACGGAGTTTACCGCCCTTGTCGCGGTTTCTGCTGTCAATCGGATAAAGGAAGACACCGCCTCGTGTCATGATTCGATGTACGTCGGCAACCATCGCGGCTACCCAGCGCATATTGAAGTCCTTGCCGCGTGGGCCGTTCGCCCCGGCCAGCAGGTCGTCGACGTAGCGCTTTACCGGCGCATCCCAGAAACGCGCGTTCGACATGTTAATGGCAAATTCTTTGGTATCCGCCGGGATTTGCATGTCTTCATGGGTGAGCACGAAGGAGCCGTATTCGCGATCGAGCGTAAAACAGACGACGCCATCTCCGACCGTGAGTACCAGCAGTGTGGTCGGGCCATAGACAGCGTAACCGGCAGCAACTTGCTGTGTCCCAGCTTGCTGGAAGGACGAGGACTGAGTCGGGTCCGCACCATCGGGGCAGCGCAAAACAGAAAAAATGGTGCCAACGGAAACGTTGATATCGATGTTCGAGGAGCCGTCCAGCGGGTCGAATAACAACAGATATTCGCCCTGCGGATAACGGTTCGGAATCGAATGAGGCTCGGCCATTTCTTCGGAAGCCATACCGGCCAGGTGGCCTCCCCACTCGTTGGCCTCCAGAAGAATTTCGTTGGAAAGGATGTCGAGTTTCTTTTGCGCCTCGCCCTGAACGTTTTCGCTGCCGGCTTCACCGAATACGCCTCCGTTTTCAGCCGATGCACCCTTGCCGATGGCGATTGAAATTCCTTTGCAGGCACGAGAAACGACTTCCAGAAGGAGGCGCAGATCGGCATTGATTTTGCCTTTTTCCCGTTGCTCTTCAATCAGGTAACGGCTGAGTGTGGTGCGACGCATCGTCGAATCTCCGAATTTTTTGTGAAAACGCATGAAGAAATGTATACAGTTGACCAGTGTACTGGTTAACTATATGACTGAACGTAAATTCTACCTTAAATTGGCCCAGAAGAGAATCGATTTCAAACAATGGGCGATTGCGTGCGTTGAGATCAAGTCGTGAGCCTGCTTCAGGAATTCCCCGTCAACTGCGCCATTTAATCGAGCAGCCCATCGAGGCCACCTGTTCGGCCGGTCCGTTTCCAGTGGCCGCAATCAGCCGCATGGCATCGACCAGTTCGCGCCGGACATCGGGCGCTGCCGGTGCGCGACCGCTCGAATCGAGGCGGCCCCGGTATTGTAACTGCAGATGCTTGTTGAAACCGAAGAAATCCGGTGTGCATACGGCGCCATAGTCGCGTGCAACGTTCTGCGATTCGTCGTGCAAATACGGGAATGAAAACCCGAGGCTTTGAGAAAGCCCTTTCATGTTGGCCAACGAATCTTCCGGATAGGCGTCTGTATCGTTGCTCATGATGGCGGCAACGCCAAAGCCCATCTGCTGCAGTCTTAACGCGTCTTGGCAAATACGGTCGATGATTGCTTTGACGTAGGGGCAGTGGTTGCAAATAAACATCAGCAACAGACCATTGACTCCGCGAAGTTTATCCAATGTCCAGTATCTGCCCGTCGTGTCGGGGAGTTCGAATTCGGGTGCGTTCCAGCCGTAATTGCAAATTGGAGTGTGGATGGCCATAGTTGAGATTGACCTGCCGGTCATGATGACTTAAACATACTCATATAATATCACCATGCGCATGAACCGATTTTACTGCCCACTGCCCTTGGAGAATACTTCTCAGCTTGCCCTGCCTGAAGCCGCAGCGCGCCACGCCAGCCGGGTCTTGCGTTTGCGCGAAGGTGACGATCTGATTTTGTTCGATGGCCACGGTGGCGAATATGTTGCCCGCATTGCCCGAATTGAGCGCGCGCAGGTGGTGGTCAATGTGCTGGAATGGCGTGATGCCGAGTGTGAGGCACCGATCCGCGTGTCGCTCGTGCAGGGCCTGCAGGCTGGCGAGAAGATGGACATGACCATACAGAAAGCCGTCGAGTTAGGCGTTTCGCGTATCGTTCCGGTGAAGTCGCAACGCAGCGTCGTTCGGCTCGAACGCGAGAGGTCAGCGCGGCGTGTTGAGCACTGGCGAGCTGTAGCCATTGCGGCCTGCGAACAGTGCGGTCGCAACCGGGTGCCGGAGGTAGATGCGCTGATGGATCTCGTGCAATGGCTGGACAAGCCGGGTGGGGAAGAAATAATGCGCTTGATGCTGGTGCCCGGTTCGGAGCACACTCTGTATAGCATTGCACCCGTTGCTCCCAGGGGGCAGATCGAATTACTGATTGGTCCCGAGGGAGGATTGGCTATGGAGGAACTCAAGAAGGCGGAGCAAGCTGGTTTTCTTCCAATCCGGCTCGGGCCGAGAATCTTGCGCACCGAGACGGCCGGGCTGGCTGCACTGGCGGCAATTCAGGGTTTGTGGGGCGATTTCAGAGAGGGCTTACATCATGTTTGAATCGGCAGAACTGGGACATACGATCGACAAGACGACTTTCCGCGAAGAAGTGCCCAAGTTGCGCGCGGATTTGCTCGATGCGCAATTCGAGCTACGCGAGAACGGGAAATTTCCAGTCGTTATTCTGGTCAGCGGAGTCGATGGTTCAGGCAAGGGGGAAACCATCAACGTACTCTATGAATGGATGGACCCGCGATACCTGTCCACGCTCGCTTTTTCCGCGCCCAGCGACGAAGAGCGCGAGCGGCCCTATATGTGGCGCTACTGGCGTGCTCTGCCCCCCAAAGGGCGAACCGGTATTTTTGCCGGCTCCTGGTATTCCGACCCGATTCGTGAACGGATTCAGGGGCAGTTGGCCAAAGGCGACCTCGACCAGCGCATGGACCAGATCAATCGTTTCGAGGCGATGCTGGTCAATGAAGGCGCACTGGTCCTCAAATTCTGGTTCCATCTCTCCAAGGATGGTCAGCGCCAACGTTTGAAGGCGATCGAAAAAAACCCCAGAACGGCTTGGCGGGTGACCAAGGAGAGCTGGTCGCGTCTAAAAACCTACGATAAGTTGCAGGATGCGGCCGGTCATGTGCTACGCATGACCAATACGCCCTGGGCGCCGTGGATCGTCATCGAGGGAACGGACGATCGTTATCGTTCGCTGACCGTCGGCAAGATCATCCTGGACGCACTTCAAAAGCGCCTGGCCGACAAGCGTGACCAGAACTTTCCGGTGGCTCCGCCGCTGGCCCCGAAGATCGATACGCTCGATGTGCTGACCGCACTGGATCTGACGCAGAAACTCGATCACCAGGCTTACGAAGTCCAGCTGGCCAAGTGGCAGGGGCGATTGTCAGAGCTGGTGCGCCATCCCGGATTCAAGACGCGCTCGCTGATCGTCGCTTTCGAAGGTTCGGACGCCGCTGGCAAAGGCGGGAGTATACGGCGTATTACGGCGGCGATCGATGCACGTCAATACCAGATCATTCCCGTTGCGGCGCCGACCGAGGAGGAGCGCGCCCAGCCCTACATGTGGCGGTTCTGGCGGCACATCCCGCGCACTGGTCGGGTGGCGATTTTCGACCGCACCTGGTATGGCCGCGTGTTGGTCGAGCGTGTCGAGGGGTTTTGTACTGAAGCCGACTGGTTGCGTGCTTACACTGAGATCAATGACTTTGAACATGAGCTGCAAAAAGACGGTGCGATAGTCATCAAGTTCTGGTTGCAGATCAGCGACAAAGAACAACTCAAGCGCTTCAAGGAGCGCGAGAAAATCGATTTCAAGCGTTTCAAGATTACCGAAGAGGACTGGCGCAACCGTGAGAAAGCCGAGGCCTATCACACTGCGGTATGCGATATGGTCGACCGGACCAGCACCAGTACGGCGCCGTGGACGCTGGTTGAAGCGAACAACAAAAGTTATGCTCGGGTCAAGATCTTGCGGACCCTCTGCGAACGCCTGGAAAGCGCCTTGAACGCAGACAAGGCAAAAGAAAAATCCAAGGACAAATAAATAAAATGCACGATGAACTGAGTTCCGCCCACTTCGTATCCCTGTTCCGGTCGGTTGCTCCCTATGTCAATCTGTTTCGAGGTAAGACGTTTGTAATTGCTTTCGGGGGCAAGGCGATTTCGGGTCCGCTGGCGCGTACATTGGCCTACGACGCAAATCTGCTGGCCGCGCTGGGGGTGCGGCTGTTGCTGGTGCATGGTGCGCGTCCGCAGATAGAAGAAGAATTGAGCGAGAAGGGCATCAAATCGATTACCCATTTGGGTTACCGCGTCACCGATGCGGCGACGCTGGATTGCGTGATCGATGCGGTCGGCAGCGTGTATCTCGAAATTGACGCGCTGCTTTCTCAGGGCTTGCCCGATACGCCGATGGCCAACAGCACGATACGCATCATTGCCGGTAATTTCATCACGGCCAAACCACTCGGCGTGCTTGACGGGGTGGATATGCAATATGCCGGGAGCGTGCGCAAGATCGATGCCGAAGGGATTCGAGCGCAATTGGGCATGGGGAATATCGTGATTCTTTCTTGCCTGGGGGCCAGCCCAACGGGCGAAATATTCAATCTCGCCATGGAAGAAGTCGCCGAATCGGCAGCAAAGGCCATTACCGCCGACAAGCTGATTTTTCTGACCGATAGCCAGGGCGTAACGGATCGTGATGGAAATCTGCTCGACGAGCTCACCGCCGATTCGGCCGAGCGCCTGGTAACGACTGGCGACTGGCTGTCGCCGGACATCAAGCGCTATCTACCCTGTGCCGTACGCGCCAGCCGCGCCGGCATCGGCCGGGTGCATCTGATCAGCTATAACGAGGATGGCACCTTGCTGCGCGAACTGTTTTCGCGTGATGGCGTAGGCACCATCATTACCCGTGAATCGCTTGAGATTTTACGTGACGCGCGTCCGGACGATATCAGCGGACTGGTGGCGCTGATCGAGCCGCTTGAGGAGATCGGAGCCCTGGTGCGCCGTTCGCGTGAATTGCTCGAGCGCGAAATTACGCGCTTCTCGGTGATTGAACACGATGGTCTGATTGTCGGGTGCGCCGCGCTTTATCCCTATGGCGACGATCAGGCCGAACTGGCCTGCGTCGCCGTGCATCCCCACTACCGCCGCTGGGGCTATGGGGAAAAACTGATCAAACGCATCGAAACGCGCGCCCGGGCGGTAGGCATCAAGCGCTTGTTCGTGCTGACCACGGTGACTTCGCACTGGTTCAAGGAAAGGGGCTTTGTCGAACAACCGGTAGATCAACTGCCGACTGAGAAACGGCTTCTTTACAACCTGCAACGCCGTTCCAAAGTATTTTCCAAGGCGGTTTGAGTTTTTGGATTCGTCTTGCACGGTATAATCCGGGCGTCGAATGGCGAATGCGTTTAGTGCATGACGGAGTGAATTTATGGCAAGAACGGTGAACTGTGTAAAACTCGGGCGAGAGGCCGAAGCGCTCGATTTTCCACCCTATCCGGGGGAACTCGGAAAGCGGATTTACGAAGGCGTTTCCAAAGAAGCCTGGCAGCAGTGGATTCGCATGCAGACGATGATCATCAACGAAAATCGTCTGAATCTGGCGGATGCGGCGCATCGTAAGTATCTGGCCGAGCAGATCGAGAAGCACTTTTTTGGCAGTGGAGCCGATCAGGTACAGGGGTACGTGCCCCCAACTCACTGAATGCGTGGTCCGCCAGTCCCGCGCGTCTGTGGCGGGCGCCACGACCGATCGGCGTTTGCCCCTGTGGTCGCCGACATCAACTGAAACTGGCAATCTTCGCTTCGACCTCGTCGGCCGTCGCGTGGCGCACGTTCAGCCCCTTGACCATGAAAATAACATATTCGGCGATGCTGCTTGCATGGTCGCCGATGCGCTCGATGGCCTTGGCGATTGACAGGATATCCAATGACCGCGTGATGGTGCGCGGATCTTCCATCATGTAGGTGATCAATTGGCGGGTTACGGCCAGATATTCCGTATTGACCAGACTGTCGAGATGCATCGCTTTGGTCGCCAGGCTGACGTCAAGACGGGCAAAACCGTCCAGTGAAAGGCGCAACATCTTCAGCGCCGTTTCGGCCATATGGTTCAACTCAATATTCAGCGAGCCGGCGGACGGATGATTCGTCAGGGCGATGCCCAGGCGCGCGATTTTCCTGGCCTTGTCGCCGACGCGTTCCAGATCGGATATGGCCTTGAGGACAGAGACAATCATGCGCAGATCGTTCGCCGTCGGTTGCCGTTTGGCAATGATCTGATAACACGAGGTTTCGGTATCGATCTCGATCTCGTTGATCAGTACGTCGTTGCGGATGACGGTTTCCAAAAGCGGATGGTCGCCCGTGTCAAGGCCTTCCATCGCCTTGCGAACCTGCTCTTCAGCCAAGCCCCCCATTTGCAGGACGCGAGTACGCAGATTTTCGAGTTCGAGATCGAAATTCTTGGAAGTATGGTCGCTCATTCGACTTGCTCCATGATGGTTCTGTGTTGGGAGAACGCTTGTCTGCCAGTTTAACGTATTAAGGTTACACCGATGTTTCAGTGGGCGGACAAGACCTGCACGCCGCTGTAGGTACCCAGCAGGCAGATATCGGCGGGTCGGCGGGCAAACAGCCCGTTGCTGACGACGCCAACGATGTGGTTGATGCGTGTTTCGAGGCCGACCGGGTCGACGATCTGCAATCCGTGAACATCGAGAATCAAATTGCCGTTGTCCGTTCTAAAGCCCTCGCGCAGTACCGGAGAACCACCGAGGTCGACCATTGCGCGAGCGACATGGGCAGTAGCCATCGGAATCACTTCGATAGGCAGCGGGAAGGCGCCGAGAACGTTTACCCGTTTTGATTCGTCGGCGATACAAACAAAGGTCTTGGCGACGGCCGCAATAATTTTTTCGCGGGTCAAAGCGCCGCCTCCGCCCTTGATCATGTGCAACCCGGGATTTATTTCGTCGGCGCCATCGATGTACACCGGAAGTTCCGAGACCTCGTTCAGGTCGAAAACCCGAATGCCGTGCCCTTCGAGGCGTTTCCGGGTGTCTTCCGAGCTGGCCACGGCACCGGTGATTCTGTCCTTCATGCCGGAGAGCGCTTTGATGAACATCCTGGCCGTGGACCCCGTACCGACGCCAACGATGCTGTCTTCCACCACATACGCCAGTGCGGCATGGGCAACGGCTTGTTTGAGTTCGTCCTGATTCATGGCGAGGTGGATCCTGCGACAGTGTGGTGAAGCGCATTCTAGCCCTATTTTTTCAGCAGGTCGTCGTATCGAATGAGCATGGTCTTGGAAACAACATGTAGCCCCGAATCGGTCTATGTCATAGAAAATTCGAAACCAGGCGCGGTGCGCTTTCTGCAAAGCGAGGCGTTTAGTCGACGTCTTCAAATCAGGAAACCGCCGGCAAAGCCGCTATACTTGGCGGCTTGTGCTTCTGGCAAGGAGAGCTCCGTGCTTGAGGAAAGCCCGTTCAAGGGAAAAACCGGCATGCAACGGTTATGGAATGCATTGCACTATTCTCTGGCCGGTTTGCATGCGGCTTTCACCTGCGAAGATGCTTTTCGCCAGGAAGCCCTTCTTGCAACACTGCTGATACCAGCCAGCTTCTTTCTTCCGGTGAACGGGGTCGGGCGCGCTCTGATGATCGCCAGCGTCCTCCTGGTATTGATTGTTGAATTGCTCAATTCGGCGATTGAAGCGGTCGTTGATCGGATTTCACTGGATCGGCACCCATTGTCAAAGCGTGCCAAGGATATCGGCAGTGCTGCCGTTTTCTTGTCGCTCGCCAATGTACTTATTACCTGGATTTGCATTTTGTTCGGGTAAATGAGCGTACGATTATCCGAACGAAAAAACAGTTTATGTGGCATGATCTTACGCGGTTCTGTGCAATCTCCAGCAGAAAATACAGGAACTTACGGGAGCGTTAGTCTGCGTTTCCCAGGGTTATGTGTTCTGCTCCTCCGAGGGGTGACATGCCGGAAAGATTAATTGCCAGCAAACGTGCTGCTGCCAGAAAAAAAGACCCGGCGACTCAGGACGCCGAGGCGCGCTATCGCAGGATCGAATCCGCCGCCTATTTCATTGCCGAGAATGACGGTTTCCGGAGCTCTGCGACGCACTACTGGATAATGGCCGAGCAACAGCTGGCCGCGCAGCTTGGCGAGATCGGGGTATGGCAATAGGCATTATTGGATTCGGTAAGCGAATTCCGGGTCCCGCAACGGTTCGACTACAGAGAGGATGAGTTAAATGCGTAAACGATTGATCGAAGAAACCCGGCAAGCGACGTCAACGTCGGACGAGGGTTGGCTTGACCTTGAAGATCTGGTCGAGGTTGAAATCAGCTCCGAGGACGCGGCCCACCCCATAGAGCTCGCGTTGGCACATGGCGAACACGCCGGGTGGCGTGCCGCCGTATCCGGCAAGCAGACGATCCGACTGATCTTTCCTCAGCCACAACGGGTGCGCAGGATACTGCTGTCATTCGTGGAAGAATCCTGGTCACGCACGCAGGAATATGTTCTGCGCTGGTCTGCCGACAAGGGAAAAACCTACCGCGAGATCGTCAGGCAACAGTGGAATTTCAATCCGCAAGGAGCGTCTGCCGAAATCGAAGAACATCAGGTTGAACTGTCCGGAGTTACGGTACTCGAACTGGTGATTACCCCCGAAATCGGGGGCGGGGACGCCGTTGCGTCGCTGGCACGGCTTCGAATTGCCTGAGCACGGGTGGTGTGAAACAGCCTGACATGGCCCGCCGGCTGACGTCTCTGACACTTTTCTAGAGCGCCCGGGAGAAAAGTGCCCAGAGGGCGGACACCGTTGGGCCGCGAACCATTGACGCCATCGGGTGGCGTAATAGGGGTCGAGTGATGCAAACTGGAACTTCCGATCTTCGCAGGAGGGGAAGCAGATGCCCGACAGGAAACTTATCGGCGAGCGACTGATAGCCACTTTTCTCGGAGGCTGCTTGCTGTTCAATTACCCCGTGCTGTCGCTGTTCGATCGTGGCGCCGATCTGTTCGGCATCCCATTGATCTATGCCTACATATTTGCTGCCTGGGCTGGGCTGATCGCCATCATGGCTTTCTTTATCGAGCACCCGATCGAGTAGGCCGCGTCGATGCTCAACGCTCCGACGATCTTTATCGCCTCGCTGCTCTATCTCGGGCTGCTCTTTGCCGTTGCCTGGTGGGGGGACAAGCGTGCCGATCAGGGGCGCTCGATCATTGCCAACCCGACCATTTATGCGCTGTCGATGGCGGTCTATTGCACAACCTGGACGTTCTACGGCAGCGTCGGCCGTGCCGCCGTGTCAGGCATTGGTTTCCTCCCGATCTACCTCGGCCCGACGCTGGTCATGTCGCTCGGCTGGTTTCTCCTGCTCAAGATGATCCGCACGGCGAAGGCCAACCGCATTACTTCGATTGCCGACTTCATTTCCTCCCGCTACGGAAAAAGCCATTTGCTCGGCGGTTTGGTGACCGTGATCGCCGTGGTCGGCATCATTCCTTACATCGCTTTACAGCTCAAGGCGGTATCGGGCAGTGTCATCCTGCTGCTCAATTACCCGCAAATCGTCATGCCCGGGCGCAGCGCGGCATTGCCCGTGTTTGCCGACATGAGTTTCTACATTGCCATGATACTTGCCGCCTTCACCATCGTGTTCGGCACGCGTCATCTGGATGCCACGGAACGCCATGAAGGGATGGTCGCAGCGATTGCGCTTGAATCCAGCGTCAAGCTGGTGGCATTCCTGGCTGTTGGCTTATACGTAACCTATGGGGTCTACGATGGTTTCGCAGACATCTTTCAACGTGTGTCCGTTGAAGAAAGTCTGCGTAAGCTGACCGTCGCCATTCCTTCGGGGCACGGGTATACCGGTTGGTTCTCGCTGACCCTCCTGGCCGGTCTGGCCATCCTGTTCCTGCCTCGTCAATTTCAGGTTGCCGTTGTCGAAAACGTCAACGAATCCCATCTCAAACGCGCGGCGTGGCTGTTTCCGCTCTATCTGCTGCTGATCAATATATTTGTCCTGCCAATAGCCTTTGGTGGACTGCTGCATTTTTCCGGTGAAGCGGTCGATGCCGATACCTTTGTCCTGACCTTGCCCATGGCTCACCGTCAGGAAGGACTGACCCTGCTGGTCTTCATCGGTGGTTTGTCGGCAGCAACAGGCATGGTCATCGTCGAAACCATCGCGTTGTCGACGATGGTTTGCAACGATCTGGTGATGCCGATCTTGCTCCGCTGGCGTGGCGCGGAACTGGCCGAGTCGAAGGATCTTTCCCAGCTTCTGCTTGGCATACGCCGGGGAGCGATTGTGGTCATCCTGCTGCTCGGCTATCTCTACTTCCGTTTAGCCGGCGAAGCCTACGCGCTGGTCGCCATCGGGTTGATCAGCTTCGCGGCGGTCGCCCAGTTCGCGCCGGCCATGATCGGAGGCATGTATTGGCGCGGAGGGACGCGGGGTGGCGCGCTGGCCGGGTTGAGTGCCGGATTTCTGGTGTGGGCTTACACCCTGCTGTTGCCATCGTTTGCCAAGTCTGGCTGGCTGGCTGCCGACTTCCTGACCCAGGGGCCGTTCGGTTTGAATCTGCTGCGTCCGCAACAGCTCTTTGGCTTGACTGGTCTGGATGAAATTCCTCACTGCCTGTTCTGGAGTTTTTTCGCCAACATCGGCGCTTATGTTGCCTTCTCGGTCATGCGACCGCCCAGTGCGGTCGAGGCCAGTCAAGCCACGCTTTTTGTCGACGCCCTGAAGCATACGCGGCCTGTGGGTGCGGCGCTGTGGCGCGGGCGCGCCGAGGTGGCCGATCTGCTGCAACTGGTCGGCCGCTTTCTCGGGCCAGAGCGTGCCAAATCGGCTTTCACCGCGTATGCGCGGAGAAAAGGGGGGGATGCCGAAGATTCGCCGGAAGCCGACGCCGAACTGGTGCATTTCGCCGAGTCCTTGCTCGCCGGAGCGATCGGTAGTGCCTCAGCGCGGGTGATGGTGGCGTCGGTGGCCAAGGAAGAGCCGCTCAGCCTGTCAGAAGTCATGAACATCCTCGATGAAGCCTCGCAATTGCGCAGTTACAGTCGCCAGTTGGAGCGCAAGTCGCGCGAACTTGAGGCTGCCACGAGTGACCTCAAGGGTGCCAACGAGCGTCTGAAGGAGCTTGATCGCGTCAAGGATGACATCATGTCGTCAGTTACTCACGAACTGCGAACCCCGCTCACTTCGATCCGTGCGTTTTCGGAGTTGCTGCGTGACGATCCGAAAATGCACCTCCCGGATCGGGAGAAATTTCTGTCGCTGATTGTCAGCGAAACCGAGCGCCTGGCCCGTCTGGTGAATCAGACCCTGGATCTGGCAAAAATCGAATCGGGCAACGCCGACTGGCGTGGCACCCAGCTTGACCTGAAAGAAGTGATCGAGCAGTCGGTGGCGGCTACTAGCCAGCTGTTCAGCGCCAAGGGGGGGCGTATCGAGCTTGATCTGCCTGAGGGGTTGCCGCTGATCCTGGCTGACCGTGACCGCTTGATACAGGTGATGCTCAATCTGTTGTCCAATGCAGTAAAGTTTCTTCCTGCAGAGTCCGGCTGGGTTAAGGTAAGCTTGCGCACCAGAACGGAAGGGCTTGAAGTGAGCGTTATTGACAACGGCCCGGGGATCGGCGTCGACGATCAGCAGATCATATTCGAAAAGTTCCGTCAGGTCGGGGATTCGATGACTGATAAACCGGCCGGGACCGGCCTCGGTTTGCCGATCAGCCGTCGCATCGTCGAGCATTTCGGCGGGCGCTTGTGGGTAGAAAGCGTGCTTGGCGAAGGGGCCGTCTTTCGTTTCTTTCTGCCCTTCGCACGACCTGACAATTCAATGGAAAACGCTCCTTTGTAGGGCGTTTCGAGATTATTCGGAGTGGAGACGAGATGACAAAGAAAGTGCTGATTGCCGACGATGAGCAGAATATCGTCATTTCTCTCGATTTTCTGCTGCGGCGCGAAGGGTTCGACGTTCTGGTCGCTGCCGACGGCGAAGAAGCGCTGGCCAAGGCGCGTAGCGAACGGCCCGATCTGGTGCTGCTCGATGTGATGATGCCCAAAATGAATGGCTTCGACGTATGTCAAGCCTTACGTGCCGATCCTGAATTGGCCTCGATGCGCGTGCTGATGCTTACCGCCAAGGGGCGCGATACCGAGGTCACCAAAGGCCTGGGGCTGGGTGCCGATGCCTATATGACCAAACCCTTTTCGACCAAGGAACTGGTGGCCCAGGTACGTTCCCTGTTGGGGATGTGAGTGAATCCCCGGCGCAAACTTGTTTGCCTGACGGCGGGTACTTGCCTCTTTCTGATTACCCTTGTATTGATTACCGCCGCCTTACTGTTGGTGGGAGGCGCCTTGGAGAGCGGAAGGGATCCCTCTGCTGCCGAAGGGCGAATCTTCGGCGTAGTGGTGCTCACCCTGGCATCGTGCTGGCTGGCCTGGGTGTTGCTATCCAAACTGCATGAGAATTATCTGCGTGCCACGCTGCGTATGGCCGAGGAAGTCGATGCTCTGATCAGCAGCGGCACGCGTCTAGGCGAGTACGGTTCGCGCGAATTGCGCGTGCTGGGGCATGCCGTCAACCGGCTGGCCGCCGCGCGTGATGTGCTGGCGGGCGATGTGGCGGAGCGCGTACGGGAGGCGCGGGCATCGCTGGAGCAGGAGCGCAGCCGCCTGGCCGCGCTCATGGCGGAGCTCGATCGGAGTGTTGTTGTCTGCAATCTCGACGGCCGCGTGCTGCTCTACAACCAGAGGGCACAACAGGAGCTGTGCGCTGGTTCGGAAAATCTCGGGAGTGAGTTGCTCGGCCTCGGCCGATCGATCTATCACCTGTTCGACCGCAGCCTGATTGCGCACGCCCTGGAGCGTCTGCAACACAAGTTGAACAGCGACGCCGAGAGGCCGTCTGCGCAATTTGTAACGGCGACGCGCTCCGGCAAATTGCTGCTTGCGCACATGTCGCCCGTGCTGGCCGCCGAACGAATTGACCAAGAAGATGCGCCTGTCTCGGAGATTACCGGCTTCGTCCTGATTCTCGATGACATCACCGCGACCAACGAGCGCGATGCCCGGCGCGATGCGTTGATTCAGTCCTTAACCGAGGGTGGACGCGGTCCCTTGGGGAGCATCCGAGCCGCCGCCGAGACGCTGTCGGAGTTTGCCGATATCTCGCCGGAACAGCGCGAGCGTTTTCTTGGCGTCATCCAGGACGAAGCGCGGGCGCTGTCGCGGCACCTCGAAGGCGCCGCCAAAGCGTTTTCGGATGACCTGCGCGTGCGTTGGCCATTGGAGGAAATGCTGGGAGCCGACCTGGTCAACGCCGCCGTACGTCGCATCGGCGAGCGTAGCGGATTGGCCGTCAAAGTCGACACCGTCGATGAAAGCATCTGGCTGCGCATCGACAGTTTCGGCTTGCTTCAGGCCTTGTCCTTCCTCACCACCCGCCTTCATGACGAATATCATATCCGCGAAGTGCGCCTGGCCTTGTCGCTCGGAGGTCGTCTGGCCCAGCTCGACCTGATGTGGTTTGGCACTTCAATGAACAACGAAACGGCCATGGCCTGGGAACTGGATTCAATGACCACCGGCGGCGAAGCAACGCCCTTGTCCGTCCGCGAAGTAATTGATCGTTGCAATGGAGAGATCTGGTTTCAGCGCGAGCGCGTTTCGCATCGAGCGTTCTACCGTATCCTGCTTCCCGCTGCGGATTCACCCAAGGAGGTGCCACGGAGCATTCAGTTGCCACGTCAGGGAAGCCGCCCCGAGTTTTACGACTTCGATCTTTTTCAGTGGTCGGCTTCCGCGCATGAACTCGACGACAGGCCACTGAGCGAACTGGCCTATACCGTTTTCGATACGGAAACGACCGGGCTTCAACCCTCGGAAGGCGACGAAATCATCCAGATTGGCGCAACGCGCATTGTTAACCGCAGACTGTTGCACAACGAATGCTTCGACCAGCTTGTCGATCCGCAACACATGCTGTCACGAGAGTCGATCGGCATCCACGGGATCACGCCGGACCTACTGGTCGGACAGCCGACCATCGATACCGTGCTTCCCGCATTTCATGCCTTTTGCGCCGACACGGTATTGCTTGCGCATAATGCGGCCTTCGACATGCGCTTCTTGCAATTGAAACAGCAAGCCCTGGGCCTGAATTTTGATCAACCAGTACTCGACACCCTGTTGCTGTCAGCCGCATTACATCCCAATCAGACGTCGCATCGGCTCGAAGCCATCGCCGAACGGCTTGGCGTTTCCGTGATCGGACGCCACACGGCGCTGGGTGACGCCATGGTGACCGGTGAAATCTTTCTGAAAATGCTGCCGTTGCTGGCCGGAATCGGCATCCATACGCTGCGTCAGGCGCGCGAAGCGAGTCAGAGGACTTATCATGCCCGACTCAAGTACTGATACGGCAGTCGCGCCCTTATCGTCCTTTACCATCCTGCGCCATCTGGTTCGCGCGGCGCCACTCACCGTGCCGCCGTCCGCCAGTGTTCGCGAGACCTTGCTCAAGCTCGATGCAGCCCATACCGATGCCATTGTCGTGGTGGACGAAGCTAGCCATGTTCCGCTCGGCATCGTGACGCTGCGCGATGTGCTTCGACGCATCGCCATCGAAGCGGGCGACCTCGATGCGCCAATCGCCGTGATCATGACCGGCGGTTTGATCACGCTGCCAGCCAGCGCAACGGCGCATCAGGCGAGCGTCATCATGGTGCGCCGCAGTGTCAGGCATCTGGTGCTGACCGAGCCTGACGGCAGCTATTTTAATCTTGTCTCACAGGCCGACCTTTACGCCCAGACCGGTTCGCGTGCTGCGGAACTGGTTTCGTCGATTCTGGCGGCCCGCGACATTCCCGCTCTGGCCGGCCTGTCTGCCGAGATACGCAGATTTGCCACCGACCTACTGGCCGAACGGGTCGGCGCCGAGTCCATATGCCAACGTATATCGGCGCTCAACGATCTGCTGACCTTGCAGGTGATCGAAGTGACAGCTGGGAACTTCGAACTGCCTTACGTCCCCTGGTGCTGGCTGGTATTTGGCTCGGAGGGAAGATTGGAGCAGACGCTATCGACCGACCAGGATAACGGACTTGTTTTTGCGGCGACGTCGGAAGCTGAAGCCGCTGGGCAGCGCGCCGCTTTTCTGCCCTTTGCCCGTGCGGTCAATGAAGCGCTGGATAGCTGCGGGTTCCCATTGTGCAAAGGTGACATCATGGCCAGCAATCCGGCCTGGTGCCTTTCGCTTGACGAGTGGCAATTGGCTTTTGGCGCGTGGATGGCGACCAGTGAGCCCGAAGCGCTGCTCAACTCCACCATCTTTTTCGATTTTCGTGCGCTTTACGGGCAGGATTCGCTGGCTGGCGAATTGCGCGAATGGCTACTGGCCAGGGCGCCGCTCTATCCGATATTCCTTCGCGGTCTGGTCGAAAACACGATGAACTGGGAGTCGCCACTCAACTGGTGGCAAGGTTTTCGCTATGACGGAAACAAACAGTTTCCGCATACCATTGACCTGAAGATGTACGGATCGCGACCTTTCGTCGATGCGGCGCGTATCTACGCATTGGCCAATGGCGTTCCGGACACCAATACCGTCGAGCGTTTGCGCGGTGCTGCCCGGTCGATCGGCATGCAGACACATGAAGCGGCTGCACTGGTCGACGCGTTTTACCATATCCAGCGCCTGCGACTGGAGCATCAGGCTGCTCAATATGGAGGGGCTGCGCCCAACCGCGTTAATCCGGATCATCTGCATGAACTGGATCGTCATATCCTGAAAGAATCGCTGAAGCAGGCGCGTAACCTGCAGCAGCGTTTGGCGAGAGACTATGCGCTGACTTAGTCGCCAGCGTTTGGCCGCGACAGGAAACTTTGCGGTACCGGTGCCATCTTGCGGGTCGAGTAGTCGAAAAACACTATCCCGGTCTTGCCGCGCGCCACTTCACGCCGCGATGATTGCTCGTTCATGCACCACAGCAGATCGCAGCCGTATTTGCTGAACTCGGCCGCGGTCATGCGTACTATCATCACTTCGCCATGAAACGCCTCCGAACGGTACTGAAGCGCGGCATCGGCAATAATAAGGCCTACCCCATCGATATTCAGTTCGCTATGACCCAGCGATTTGAAATATCGGGCGCGCGCTTCCGAAACGACGGTGAGCAGAAGGGCGTTATCCAGGTGTCCGCCATAATTCATATGGCTCAGATAAAGCGTGATCTCGGTGGAAAACTCAAAGTACTCGGGAAGTTCGATCTGGATGCGGGCCATGATTTTCTTTGCAGGGGTTGGGCGGGGCAGGCGAACAGTATATCAGTACGTCATGCTGGGCGGCATCCACCTGCGGACAGCGGCGGTCATTGCCTGCAGGCAATCAGCCACGTATCATGAATCCTCCGGGGGCGCGTATCTATTGACCAAGGTGTGGTTTGCCAGGAGAAAAGTCCGGCAAGTGCCCATGTGCTTTGAACATCATCCGCTTCGAAAGTGAGTTGTTTCATGGGGACAGAGAGCGACAATGCCGATCAAAAAAGTGAACCCGGCCCAAGCGGCGTGGATTCAGCCTCGGCGGCAGAAGAGGGGACGCCAGATTTGCAAACCGGGTTACGCATCATCTCCCGATTGCCCCTGAACAATCCGCAAGTGGCGGAAAGCGAACTCGACCGCTTGCTTGACAACCTGCTGCAGAACCCGCCACCGGCCAGCGTCTATCTCAATCTGCTGGAACAAATGCGCATGCCGCTCCACCTAGTCGAGGAGGAGCGTGCGCGACACTATGTCCACAAACCACTTCCTCTCGGCGATGATGAGGAAAGTTGTTTCCAGCAGGTTATTGCCACATGGAGCAAAGTGGCCCGCACCTATGCCCACTGCCTTAAGCTGGATACGTCGCCCGACAGCATTGAACATACCTTTCGCGATGCGCAGATTCTGCACCGTTGCCTTCACTACGCCGGTCTGGTCATCGTCGAGCATCAGCGCGCCCGGCGCGAACTGCCACACGGGGTGTGGCTGGGGCTGCATGCCTACTTTACCCAGGCTGAAAAGAAGGGAGTGGCCACTCTCTCCATTCCCGACAGCCTCGATCCGCTGGGTCGCAGCACGCACTGCACGGCCGCCTATGTCAGCCTGCTCCTTTCCGAACAGGCCAGCCCATACAGCCTGTCGATCCGCGATCAGACCCTGGTGCGCCGGTGGGCCAGCAATTGGGCGCCGCTGGTCAGTTTGCGAGCCGTCGTGCCCGGCGAGCCCTTGCCGGCCTATGTCATCGACCTGACCCAGGACGTCGGAATGTGTCCGTCTTCCGGCAGTTTGCAGACTGAACAATTGCGCCGTCTGGACACCTCGCACCTCAGCTTGCAACTCGGCCAGATCCGCAAGCAACTGAACCAGAAAATGGCGCCTTCACAAACCGGCCTCGGCGAAGACTGCACGGCGGGCCAGTGCAAACGCCTGCTCGCACACCTTTCAACGCCATGGTCTCAGGCCCAGGCCCCGAGGAAATTTCGTCGTCATGCCACGACGGGGATCGCCAAGGTATGCCTTGGGTTTGATGAAATGCATTACTACATTTCCGGCAAAGAGTTCTCCCAGCAAGACCAGAACCACACGTACTCAAGACAGGCTTTCGAAAACCTGTTTGCTTTCCCGCTCATGGACGACCCCGCGCAACAACTGCAGATGCGACAGCAACAACTCGGTTTCACCGT
>WBZP01000915.1_pt1 | contig 38445 bp, 57 predicted proteins | sample 5204301 | NCBI WGS metagenome assembly WBZP01 (sample SAMN12412401, study PRJNA552823) | activated sludge metagenome | isolation source: activated sludge from nitrification reactor of wastewater treatment plant... | place: USA: Pennsylvania | collected 2017
CTCGTCCCACACGAGCGATTCAAAGCCGACTCGTGAATCCCACGCTTCATCGTCGTCTTGGTGTGTTCGAGCGCCTGCACGGGTAAATTCAAGGATGACGTTGTTTACAAGGACGCAGAAATGGGTCGTACCGTCGTTGTCTTCGTATAACCACATGTCTTTTGCGGCAATCGGCCAACGGAGAATCCACATATTCTTGCGGGAGAGGTCGAGTATCCACACCTCATTGTTTTCAGTAGCGCCAACAGGGAGTGAAAAGTACAATTTATCTCGATACGATACCCCGACGGCTTTATGGAGATTTTCTAGGCTGATTCGCTCAAGGTCAGGTTCAATCGCTTGCGAGACGGTATTTGTTGTCAGGATATTGACGATGTTTTGGCTTGTTCCGGTTGCTCGCACATCCATTCCAGTGAAGTACCAGAGGCTATCTCGTTCTTTTAGAGTCGCTCGTGGAGCGTATGTGCCAGATTGTCCGTTTGCCTCGTACACGTTTGGGTAGACAATGATTTGGTCGCCAACAGTTAGAGAATCAAAGGTGACGTGGAATAGCTTGCCTTTACCGGCAGCACCTCTCGCAGATACGGTTACTACAGGGTCTCCCTTACCATCTCGGAAGCCATCGACGTAATTAAGTTGCGTGTCGCCGTTCTCATCTATTGCGACCCATCCCCCGCCGTTGTATGGTGAGAAATCGCCTGTTCCTGGAGCGGAGTAGTAGAGTTTATTATCTGAGGTAATGCCAAATACTTGTGAGTTCTTGGCATCGTGGTACATCCACGTAAAGACTGCGCCTTGCGTAGAGTTACCCTCTGGGGCGAGTTTGTATGGGTTGGTTGCGAGTTGTCCGTAGTCAATAAAGGTAGTTGTAGCGTTGCCTGATACGGTGTAGAGTTCAAGACAGTTGGTCGCAGATGAACCGTAGTAGATGGTGTAGCTGGTAGCGTTCGTTACCGCGCTCCACGTTACGGTGATGTAGTCTGTTCCGTCGATCCACGCTTCACGAATCTTGCCTGATGTCGTAGAGCCTACGCTTGAAGCGATAGATTCACCTACGGCGTTGTTCGCAGAGATGCGATAGTAGTGGGTAAACGTCGTACCAGTCATACCAGTTTTCACTGGAGTTGGTGCGCCCGGTGTTGAAAGTGATGTATAGGTTTGAATTGTGTCGGTAGCGAGGTTCACATACGAAAGATTGTCTACACCGTTATAGAGGTAGAGCTTCGCTTTAGATTGAACACCCGAAGCCCATGCTTCATCATCGTACGTTCCGCCGATAGTAGAGATTGCGCCGCCATCAGTTTGCTTGTACACCTTGCCTGTACCTGCATCGTTCATCATCCAGTAGATCGAGCGAGTGCCGTTGTAGCGCACGTTCGCCCGTCCTATGACAGTCTTCGATGGTTGTGTCCCATAGCGAACAAGCGGTGGTCGAGGTCGGAGGACGTTGTCCTGTACAACTTCTATGTTTTTGAGGTCAGAAAGTGAGTCGGTAGGCCGACGAGAGTTGTCTATAGTCGAAACGTAGCCTTTCGGGAACTTGTTCTGGTGAACGTTGATAACCTTACGGGCTTTTCGGCGGTTTCGCTTGCTAGAGACAGAGTATGGCATCCTAGCCCTTCCTTAGTCCCCTAATAGCGTATGCGCCACGAGGAATACGCACGGTTGCAGATTGCTCTTTCCCGTGGAAGCCGTTCAGAGAGTTTTCTTCCATTAGCTTGTAGAGGTTGTTCGCCTTGTTGTTCAGCCCCTCAGCTTTGTCTTCGTATGTTACATCGTTGTAAGCGACTTCAGCAGCAGTCGCAATCGCACCCCAATACGGGTCAGGAAATACGAGGTCATCAGTTCCATCTACGAGGTCAGCAGGAAGGTAATACCCCGGAATATAAAGCGTACCGCCTACCAGTTGGTCGGTAGCGGTTATTTCGTCAGCGAATTTCAGGACTTGTGGGTTTATGCCTGATATGTAGACAAGTCGGTTGCTTTTCTCTATTTGGTGAGGCTTTACAAGTGTAAGATCGTGACGCGTCGTGCCGTTAATGACATACGCACCAATGCCATCTTCGTCACCACTTGGAGCAATGAAGTCTGCTGGTATGTTGTATGACGGCGTTGCGGACGCTGTTATAGTACCGATACTGCGAGTTTCAAAGGTCTCAGGCCAGTTTTTCTTTACGTCTCGGTAAAGTTCGTTTTTCTTTTTATTGAGGAAGTAGAGCCAGTAGTTCCACTCATCACTTCCCTCAGTAGGTGCATCTTCGTCTGTACCACGAAGCTCATAGTTTATAGCTGTAATAGCTGCCGTAACGTCCACGTATTCGTCCCTTTTACGTGCAGGGCCGACGTTACAGCAAGCTGCTTAATTGTACTCTTATTATAGCACATTTTGTTTATGCATACTTCTTTCTGGCCTCTTTTAAGAGGTCGTAAAGTTGTTTATTCTTACTCGTACCTTTCTTGGGTGCGAACTCTGACAGAGAGTAGCTGAATTTCTTTGCTCCGTTCCTGCTTGATTTGCGCCCGCCTCGTGACTTTCCGCCACCTGATGTAGATGCAAACCCATAGCGGAACTTCTTGTATTTAACGAGTCCAGCGTTGTATAGCGCTTCGTCGTAGGCGATAAGCTCTTTCGCCAGTTGGTTGCCGTTTTTAGCCGATGATAAGTAGTCACCTACCTCTGCTTTTGATAGGCTATAGAGGTCGCGCGTATCTTTCGTGTATTTTGCACCGACTTCATCCTTCTTCAGCATCTTTTGGCGACGTATGTCCTCGATCTTAGATATTTCGCCGTTGGCCTTGTCGTTCTCGTATTTCGCTTTGTAGTACTTGTATTCAGCGTCGCTTTCTTTAGCAAACCACGCTTCACGATCTTTTGGCTTCATTGTGTAGTATTTAGTTAATGTACTGGTTGTATCTTTGGATACGTTGTCTGCAATGTAACCGTCAATCCTTTTGTCTGATGAGTAAGACTTTTTCTGCTCCGGAGTCATCGTTTTTTTCTTAGCGTCTTCTGCTCGCCTTGCCTTGTTCTCTGCTAGGAACTTAGCTGCAACTGTATCACGCGCCGGGCCAGATATACTTTGTAGGTCTTTTTGCTGTGCTAGAGTGAAACCTTTTAGGCTCTGAGTACCTGCGATAGAGCCGATCTGGTTATCTACAGGCTTTTGGTCTACTTTTTTCTTAGATAAGTTATTGTAGTACTGGTTCACTTCAGGAATAGCGCTTGGGCCATAGAGCAGTCCACGAGCGATGTTAGCTGGTGTCTGTGGTACGTCTACAACCGTTTCGCCATCCTTGTTCGTCATCTTGCCGTTTAACAGTACTTGTGCGCCCTGAGTCGTTTTCTTTACCTGCGCGCCGCCGAATGGTGCGACAAGGTACGCCGGGTTGTTTACGACAGTAGAAATAGGGCTTGATACGCCGAATCGTCCACCCTGCGAATCTGGGCCTAATAGCTTCTGGTAGTTCTTCTGACCCATTACAGTAGAGGCTATCATTGGTACGAACGGTAGATTGTCTGCAACCTCACCTAATGCACGTTGTCCGGCGGTCTTTAGCTTTTCTTCGGGAGACTTCTCGTCTTTGCCGATTTCTCCGTACATGTCGATAGCCGCTGATATAGGGTCAAAGCCAACACGTCTGCCTGTCGTTGCCTGCAAGAGCGAGTTGATACCGTAGGCTGCTACAAATACCTTAAGCGCTTGTTTCTTGCTCATTTCCTTACCAAGCTGTTGCCAGTAGTTGCTTACTTCTAGTTGGTACTGCGTCATGAATCCGGCGGCTTTAGAGCGGAATATCTCAGGTTTTTCACCGATTGAGCGTCCTGCGACAGTCTTCTCAGTTTCTACGTCCGCGTAGCGAATCGCCTCTTTACCTGCAAGTCCTTTATCTTTTGCGTCGAGGTAGGCTGCTTCCCATGTCGATTTGGTTGCGGTTTCTTCAATAACCTCTAGTGGAACGTTTGCTGCATGGCGAGCTGAATCCATCTTTGTCTCAGTAACAGAGCGGAGGTTTGAATAGCGTCGCTTGAGGAACTTCGATTGCGTCATTTCTACGCTGTCTTTTCCTGCGGCTCGCATAAGGCCGAGCGCCGTGTTCTTATAGCCGAACTTACCTGCGGTTTGTGCGAGTACGATAGGCTGCATAACAGCAGTAGAGAGGTTTCCGACGATAGTGTTTTGCCCGGCTTTCTTCTGTAGCCATTGGCTCGTTTTAATCGCCTTACTTCCCCAATTACTGTCTACTAACGGTCGGTCAAAGCGGTTAGATTTTCCTGCAAGGTCATTCGCCCATTCTTTCATCTGTATCAGTAGTCCGTTTGCATCCTTACCCATCACGTTTGCGTCTTGTGCTACGGCACGAGAAATTACCCGCGCTCTAGATATGCTCGGTGTCATGTATATGTTATTGAGGGTAGGTTCAAGGTATCGTTCAAACGCTTGGAATGCGTCTGCGGTGTGCTGGTTACCTTTACGTTGGAGTGCGAATCGGTTGAAACGCTTACCCGGTTGCGTAAACTCACTTTGTCCAGCTAGTTTGTTGTCTATCTTTCCGCGTGGAGCGTCTGGCATTGCATCTTGGAGTGTTGGATCGCCGAGGGTTCGACGTACATCATCCATACGAAGTCCAAACTTCTTCCAAACTGATTCGTCTTGGAAGTGGGTGTAATAGTTCTTTCGCTTCGGAATAGGGTCATAGCCGTACTGCGTGAGGGTTTTGTTGGCTTCATTGAGAAGAGTGTCGTATTGTTTTCGGAACCACTTGTCGGCTGCGACAATCTTATCTGCTTGTTCTTGTCCGAACTCATCGACGAGGCTTGCTTTATCCCGTACACCTTCACCAAAGTCTTGGATAGCGGCAGAAACCTTTTTCGCTTTTTTCGAGCCAGTCTTGAAGTTGATACCGAGGTCTTGAGCAAGTTGTTTCATGCCCTGATTCTCAATTAACTTACGCTCAACCATCTTGGTCGCTTGGTCTTGTTGGTGGTCTACGAGGAATCTACCTAGCTTCTCGCCCGTTTGCTTACCGAACCCACGCTCTACGTTACGTCGCATAGTAGCAAGAGTTGAACCATAACCGTTTACATCTGATAAGTCACCAAAGTCTTCTTTACCGTATACTTTATCACCTATGCGGATGTTTTTTACTCGTCCATCTTTGTCTGTGAATACAGAAGTAGCGCCCTTTTTGTCCGGCATCAGTTCACCGTCATCTGCGACAGAGTAGCGTTTCTCTGATAGGCTCTTGAGGTTCGGGTTTACATTAGAGGTTGTAACGACATCACCTGTGCGCTGCACCTGAGTAACAGGCACGTTCTTCGTTGGCTGACTACCTTTGACTTTTATTTGCTTCGGTTCGGCTGCTTTGCGGGCTGCGATGCGCTCTCGTGCTAACTTGATTGTTTCAGGGTCGTTGCGGAACTCTTTTAGTAGCTCGGTATCTGCTCTAAGTTGCGCTCTACTGTCCAATTCACCTTCAAAGTCCTGCATAAACTTGTCAACGTCGTCATAGCCTGCGCGCTGTGCGAGTAGGTCAAGGTCTTCCCTACCTGTAGTACGCTTGTACTTTGCTGGTATATTTTCGGTATTTCCAAAGTAGCGCTTCAAGTCATTTACGTGGATTCGAGGCAGCTTGTTATCACTAGACTCAGTAAGTTTCTGCTTATCGAAGTTACTCGTGCGGTAGAGCAGGTTCGGGTCTTGCTCATGTATGATTGCATCAACTTCTTGACGTTCTGCTTTAGTAAGTCGTTGCTTTGGCACAGGTTTATTGCTTGGGAATAGCTCATCGACAATAGCAAGTGGGTCTTCAGGTTTATTTTCTGCCGCTTTTGTGGTATAATCACCCTTATATGGAGATGGATTTTGTATTTTTCCAGCTTGAACTTCCGTATTGGATGTATCTTTTAGTTGTGCTTGTGTTTCTTGGGGCTTTTGCTCTAGTGTATTTATCTTATTATCTGAAGCACCGGTAGTCTTTACTGGTGCGCTTTCAGTTATGGACAAGGGCTTAGAGCTTAATATCTCAGGGTTAGCTTTGATGTTTTCTATCATTCTCAAAGTATCTTGCCTGTAAATTTCAGGCACTTTGCCTGTCGCTAATTCCTCCTCAAGCTTCGCTACGATAGCCTTGTTATTCTCAATTTGTCGTTTAAATTCTTCTATTGGCATTTTTACTTTAACTACTGATTCACCATAGAAGTCTTGTGATGGATTTGTAGTTAGATATGATACTTTGCCATCTTGTGTGATAGCTCTGTCGTTACCTGTACCAGCCTTCATCGGGTCTAGATAACCTGCTTTTTGTATATTTTTAGCTGATTCTGGTGACGTTCGATGATATAGAATGACATTCTTACCATCGGTTTCGATAGGCTTACCATCTAGCCCAGATAATCTCACTGGTGCGCTTTGTGCGTGGGCTTGGTTGTAGAGGTCGGTGAGTTGCTTATCTGCGTCAACATACACATCGGTCATTCTGTTACCGTTGTCTATTTGATAGAAATTGCCCGTTTTTTTAACGACTTCACCATTCCCGAACTTCTTTGCATACTCTTTATTCGGAGTCCAAAACTGTCTATTTTCGCCAGTACCACCTTGATATAGAGTTATATTCTTTTCTTCTCTGATGACTGGCACATCAGCATAACCACCGCCATCTCTAAACTTGCTCTTTATGTATACGCGTGTCGTTTGAGGTGTATGGTCAGTGTTCTTCACAAACTCATCAGCACTCTTATACTTCAATGCTTCTTGTTTTAGGGCTTGGAGTGGGTCGGTAGCGACTTGTGCTTGCTGTTCGTTTGCTAGTGGGTTCTTGTGATACCCACCTTGGCTCATCTCGCGCTTAACTTGGTTATACGTTGCACGACGTTGTGAGCGAGCGTTTACAATAGCCTCACCTATTTGCCTTCGTGCTACAGGGTCAGGAGTGGTGTCAAATGCTTGCTGAAGTTTTTGTAGGTCAGCACCATACCCTACAACTCGTGGGTCTTTTGCTGCTTTAGTAGATTGACTATTGCTAAATAGCTTAGTAATCGCACTTCCGGCATTGTCTACGAGGTTACTAACACCAGGGATCTTACTAACAACTTTACCAACAACAGGTAGAGCCAAGTCTACACCTGTACCAAGTGCAGCACTTTTAGCTAAGTCTTGTTCGTTACCCTGTGAAGCTTGAGAGAACATATCCATACCAGTCGCAGTAGCAGATCCAGGAAGTGTACGAGCGACAAAACCTAAACCTTTATTCAGATTCGTAGCACCTTGTACAAATCTAGTACCCTTAACTGTCTTATCTACCCAACCTGCAGGAGTAAGTATTAAGCCTACATCAAGACCTACACGCTCAACCTGTCCAACTGTTTTACCAATCTTATCCATGTCTGACGATCCAGCCCATATCTTTTCTTGATTATCAGCCCATTTACCAGTACCTTGTTCACTTGATACTGAACGTGATGCACTCAACGCGCCACCAGGAAGCCACTCAATAGCACGAGCAGCAGAACGATTTATGCCACCCAAGAACTCATTGTTAGCACTATCAACTACATCAGTAATACTACCTTTAAGCTTGCCATTACGTTGAAGTGTATCAAGTGTAAACTTAGCATTTTCATCACCGGACTGTGCTAATTCTCGGAGCTTATTAACGTACATATCACGAGTCTGCTTACCAGTGTTATACTTTGCACTTTCACGTCCGATATTATCAAAGCCCTTCAAAAGATCCTGTTCAGTAAGTTGTGTCTTTTTACCGACAGTCATCTTATTCTCATCACCATAATCACCCATGTATTGACCGACATCAACACCGAACAACTTCTTATTACCAGTCTTTTCCATTGTGTAGTCTGTATAAGTATTCTTAGGAGCAGAAGGCTGTTTAGGTGGAAGACTTATCTTAGGTACACTAGCCGGAGCACTCGCAACAGTTAATCGTTGTGTATTCACTTCAGGCTGTTTAACCTGTAAATTACCACCATTAAGAGCGTTCTGTAACTTCAGAGAGTTGTTATCTTTCGTATCAAACTGTAAGCCTTGTGTCTGATCCTTTTCAAAACTAGCAATAGATTCCGGCTGTTCATTCCGGAATGAAGCTATTACTTGTGGTTTAGGCTGTTCAATTCGTATCTGTGTAGGACGCTTGCCGTAGTCATTTATCATGCCTGTACCAGCGTCTACAACGCCTTTTGCTGCACCACCTGCAACTTGCCCTATAGAATTACCTATGTCTCCTGCTATCTTAGCTGGATTCCATATATCTGCTTGTGCTTTCTTTTGTATAGCGTCAATTTCGGCGAGGTTCTTTTTGCGAATTTCGTCTTTGTTCATTAGCTTTGTGGTGCTAATGGTAGGAGTTTTTGGCATCGTTAATTGAACCGCTTTCGGGCTTGCGAGTTGGTTTGACCCACCAATTCTGGTAGGTGAACTGGTTTGCGCTGGTGTTACGGCTGGTGCTGCTTTGCGTTTTCGAGCAGCAACGACTGTCTTAGCTGTTGCCCCATTATCGAATGGGTTTACGTTCGCCCAGGCTTCTTCTAGCCAGTTACCGAAATTGAACGCCATTTAGCGCCTCCTAGTAAATTGAGAGTTGGTCTTGGTTGTCTTGGTTGTCGCGCTGCAATGGGAGCAGGTACGGTGCGTACTGGTCGCCCTGTTGCTGTGCTTGCTCGATACCTGTTGTATCTGTTGTGTAGTCCCGGAGGGTAGGAGTCTGGACTTTTACTTTTTCGACTGAGTACGGTGTGCGATACTTCTCAAACAGGTTGTCTATAGCGCTCTGTCGGCTGTCTATTCGGCTTGTGTATGGAGACATAGCTTGTTTCACTTGGTCGTAACCACCGCCCTTGAGAAGTGCTTCTTGGCGAGCTACTTCAGCAAGTGATTCGTCGATACCGCTTTGCTGGTCGTAGACGTTCGCTAGGAAGTCGCTCTGACGTTGCTTGTACTGTGATGAAAGCTGGTCGAGGTATTTCTCAAAGTCAGATTTCGCACGAGTTTCAGCTTGACCGAGGTTGCGGAAGTTTACGCCATAGTTCTCAACAACACCTGTACGTTGCTGTGATGCGTCACGAGCAACAGCTCCGGGAGCTGTAACCTGATATGCACTTGAGCCTGAACCTGATGCCATACCAATGCGTCGGCGAAGGCTTTCAGCTAGTGTTCGGGCGTTTGTATCTACCTCAGTGAGTGCTTGGTCTTTTGCACGAGTAGTATCTTCACGCTTGAGGCTAAAGTCTTCAAGTGCGCGTGAACGATCTGTATTCGCCCCTGATACTTCTTGGTTGTACGTGTCTTTGAGTTGTGTAAGGCCGTTTGCTTTTGCTTTTGCTGCTGATTCTAGCTGACGCTGCAGGCGAGCGCGAGCATCTTCTAAATAAGCTAGGTCTGCTGGGTTGTAGTCTGATGCTGCTGTTGTGTTGTCCGTCAGGTTATTCTGAGGGATGGGGTCACTTCCTCCGCCAGTTTTTTTCTTATCTTTTGAACCAGTGTACCAAGGGACTACAGTCCCCCCTGACATGTTCATTGATACTCCGCGAGGTGATGTGTTCTGTATAGATAATGATGAACGAGGTGATTGAACTAATTGTATACCCGTGCCTTGAAGATTCGGGGATGAGCCTTGTAGTGGCATAATAAATCTCTTTCTTGATTAGAGAGAGATTGCTAGAAACTATGCTTCACGACAGAAATGCTCTACAGATATTGTAGGCTTTTCATAGTCAAGTACTTTAGGCGGTTGGCTTATGCCAAACCCTGTTGTAGTATATTCTGGATTTATCATAGCCTTATAGTGTGGCTTTGAGTGTAGCCACCAATCAAGTGCATCTGTCGTTGTACCATGTTCAGTTATCTGAATGTTCTCGCTACCTTCAGCACAACTAACACCAACATTACGCATATATACATAGCCATGCTGTCCATCATGAGTGCTAACATGACTGAAATAGTTATATTTAGCCATATCATCAGCTTTGTACTGCGCGCTCTGGTTCAGTCTATCGTCAATAGTAAGTGGGGCAACATTAACCTTTGTTCGTTCTTTATTTACAAGTTCAAGTAATTCTTGTGGTGTAACATGCGTATCATCATACTTACTAAGTTCTACTACAGTCTGTTTAGCCACTGTAGGCTGCGTATGGGGCTTTTCTGTAGTTAATGCATACGATATAGTACCGAACGCTAGAACGGTTAGAATGAGAGTAACCACTACTACTTTCTTAACCATGATAGATACATTATACCCCTTTGAGGGGTGTTTGTCAAGATGCTTCTGCAATCCCTCTAATTGTTATTGTGCTTTGTCTGTTTAAGAAAAAAGCCAGACAACTAATACTTTCGTTTAGCTATCTGGCCGGATGTCACCAGTGGAGATAGGGCGTTCCGTTGGTACGGTTCAGCCTAGCAGCGAGGGGTGTGACAACCCAAATCCTGTTACCTATATTATAGCACGTTTTACTTCAAACCGAGGAATTTTCCTGTAGTCAGGGTCTTCATAAGCTGTGCGTGTTCTTCTGTAGTAAGTCCGCCTGTTGCGCCCATATCTACGATTGCTTGTACGACTTCTTCTACGATTTGGTCTATAGTTGCAGCACCCTCATTCACGTAAATAGTAGCAGCCATAGATAGTCTACCTTTAAGGTCAGCAGTTATCGCACCTGAACCATCAAGGGTAGCAAACATACCGGATAGCATACCGAGAGAGCCTGTAATATCACCACTTCCGGCAAGATCGGCAGCCATTTGAATTGTACCTACCATTGAACCTGTTAGCGTACCTGTTCCTGCAAGTGCGGCGATCATACTTGTCACAAGTGAAAGTCCTGCGTCACTAATCGTGCCTGTACCGTCTAGTGAAGCTATGATATTTATACCATTTGCGACTGAACTAGATACACTTGCTGCACCCTTTATTAAGGTAGTTGAGGTCATCTCTCCACCCTTTTCTGCAAGGTGGTAAGAATAAGGCGGTTGTGTACCAGTAGGGAGCGAAGAAGTTAGTGGTAAGCCCCCATCTTCAGACTCCCCGTAATACATTTGTAGGTTTTGACCCGACATGCCAAAAGCATTGCGGCAATTAGAAACCTGTGTACCACCAATAAAGGTCACGGGGTTTTTCAAGATAACTGAGTAATTGCCGAGTAATGCCATTGTATTCTCCTTAGTTATATACGAAGTCTAGGTGTCCACTGAAAGCTGAGTTTGCTGGTGTCGCTGCACCACTACCGACTAGGAAGTAAAGGGCAGCACCGTCATATACTCGTGGTAGACTTGGGAGCTGGTTGAGGAAGTCGCGTTCTGCTGCGACACCAAGTGTTGTTACAGGGAATCGTGCAAGTTCTTTATAGAGAGCTACGGTGTACGTTCCTGATACATACGATACGGAGTTCTGAATTGAATCTATTTGTGCGATACCTGAATCACCTGATTGGCGAGGTACTGCGTAGTTGTACTTACCTGCACCAGTAGCACCAGTGTAAAGAATGTGTGAGTTTGAAGCTGCTGTTTTTCCAACTGGTAGTACGGTAGGAGTCGCGCGAGAAGCTACTTGACTTGAGTTTGTGTAACCAAGTGAAAGGTTTGGAGTAGCTGCACCCATCGCAGTCGCTGCCGGGTTGAACATAATTGCGTTCAGTCCTGCACCGTTCGTGTAGCGAGGGAGTAGGCGTGACATAGTATGTGTACCTGTACCAGCGTCAGTAATGTTAATTGCTGTACCTGCGATAGCGTTAGCGTATGAGGTCGCTAGTTTACAGGTTGAATCAGTTAGTTTAATAACATAGTAGTCGGTTGCAAGAGCTAACCCTGCTGGGAGTGTTGTAGTAGTCGTAAGACGTACACGAGTACCCGTTAAGATATTGCTAGGTATGTTTGCCGTAGAAGTCCACGTAACAACATCGGTACTTGCGTCTGCGGTAAACGTATCACCGTAGCCAAGAGTGTTTGTAGTAGATTGTGCAGTTGCTGTAGTAACAGAAGTAACACGGTAGAATCCTACAACGTCGATTAAAGTCACGACAGACGGTTGTGCAGTTGCTGCTGCTGAAACGGCTGAACCGCTAAGTAAGTACTTGTATGCTGTTGGTTGTACGTTTCCACCATGAGGTACGCTCGCTGCGTTTGTAGTGGTATCGGTTACACCCTGGAATGTCAGGTTAGAACCAGCGTCAAATATAGCGTCTGGGCCAGGATTACCGTTTCCTCGAAAGAGTGTGTGCCACTCGTTAGCTACTGCTGCTGCGGTAGGGTTAAAGTTTTTTGACCAATCCGCCCTCCACGTTTGTCCGTTGGTCTGGGCTTGTATGATTTGGTCTCGTGATGCGAATCCCGGCATAATTTTCTCCTTATGTCCAAATTGTCTTAATATCGCCCATTAAGGCGGTTGCTGCTAATGTTCCCTGTGGTAGAGCGAGAAAACTTAGGTAAGCGTCATCATAGATGCGTGGAATGGTGGCACTTTCCATAAAGTAATCTTTCTCTGCTGGGGCAGTTATTTCTCGTATAACAGATGTGCCTAGAGGCTTTACAAGTATCAGCGTAAATAACCCTACGTCTGCGCCCAACATCACAACACTATCAATACTGCGTATACCAGTATCACCATCTTGTAAGCCTATGAATGGGTTGCCACCGCCATTGGTAGCAGTTGAGGATGTCACAATTGTACCAAGTGCGGCAGCTGAGTTTTGCACAACTGTTTTCGATACACGATCAGTTACGCCATCTTGGTTTGTGTAGGTAAAGTAAAAGCTTTGGCCGCCAGTTCTACCCGCCACCGATACCGCGATAGCTTGTACACCATCGCCGTCGGTGTAGCGAGGTAGGGTAACGGTATTATCCATAACCTGTTCGTCTAGTACTGAATCGTCAATGGATGGGTAGTAAAGTAAATAGTCGCATAGTATCAAGGTAAGCGGCAATGCCGTTGCTGCGGTTGCTATTCCAGTGGTTAGTCGTAAATACTTCTCGCTTGGAGATACACCGCCTCCGTGTTCTAGCCCGCCGTCTGCTGAATATGTGACTTGTTTCGCAATAGCTGGTGGAGCGTCAAACCAATACTTCGGTACTGGTCGCCCCGGACTCATAGATAAATCGAACCATAGACCAGCAGTAGTCGTCTGTGACGGTGTTTTACGCCAAGTGTAGCGACGTTCTTTGCCGTCTAACTCTGCGTCTACCAGTTGTTTGATCCCTGTTATCATTTAGCTTAGTTTGCTCTTTCCTATTAGTCCTGCACTCATGTCTACGATGATTGGTTTCTTTTTTTCTTCAGTCATATTAGTCCTCGCTAACTACTAATGAACCTGCTGCGAACTGAGGCTGAATACCGCTTGATACTGAACGTGATGCACTCAACGCGCCACTATAAAGAATCTTGCTCGTTCCAGAAACTGCTGTCGTGATAGAAACGTGGGTAATAGTTTCTGAACCACTTGAACATTCTGGGAACTGTATAAGAGCTGCGTTCTCTGCTTCGTTTGCCGTTACAGTCCACCCTGCACCGCTCCGTGCTACAGCTTGTCGAGCGTATGACCCATAGGCTGCTTCACTGGTTGCTGCTGTTCCTGCTTCGCCGGGGTCTGCTGTGTGTAGGGCTACATATAGTGAACCTGCTGTCGCACTATTCTGTATGCCGCTTGCGTCACCGACATCGGCTATGTCTACGTTATTGAAAATGAGCTGTAAGAGGTCATTCTCAAATGTGTTAGATTTACTCATTCTTTCTCCTTAAAACGCTTCGTCGAAACGTCCATAATTTAATGTTGCTCTGTCCGTCCACGCATCCGTGTACGATGTAACTGAACCATTGTTGTTTTCAGTCGCATAGGACACCGATGTATCTGTTACTTTTTTGATAAGCCATGTAGCGTCAGGCTTGGTGTTGCCGAAATATGAGGTGGTATCTTCTTCTATGTCATTGACTGAAAAATCTGCGAGAGTAGAAGAACTAGCAGTAATTGAACCAGTAATAGGGATTGCACCGTTGTCAAGCTGAATAGGAACAGGCGTACCCTCGTCGTTAAGAGCAATCCATGACGAACCACCGCCTCCTCCACCGCCTATAGGTTTATCACGGATCTCTTTCAGTAGTTTCGTTTGGGCTTTTTGTTCTTTCTCTAGTCGAGTAGTATCAAGGGAAACCTCAGGAATAACAATGGCTTTAACTGCACTAACAACGTCGTTAAAGCCCTTCTGGAGCGGTTTGAGGTCTGGTGCGTCTACATTTACTGTTGTTTCGGGAACATTGACGACAGGGGCTTCTACGGTGGTTTCTTGGGCTTTTACTGCTTCAGTAACGGTCTTGATAGCGTCTTCGAGTGACTTGAAGCGGTCTGAGTAGTCTATATCCTCTTTTTCTTCCGGTAGTTCTTTCGGTATCTGCTTTGCTTCATTGAGTACGTCTTGTAGTAGCGCGGTAACTGGTGTCAAATCAACTTCTTTGGCTTCGACTGAGGCTTGAAGTGATTCAATAACAGGTATCAGGGCTAATACGTCCGGTGTCGCTATCTCTTTGAGCTGGTTTAAGACTTCTACCTTCGATATGTTCCGTGCCATAAATTCGACAAGCGTTTGGAAAGAACGCACGGTCATTTCCTGCGTTTGTACTTGCATATCGAGTAAGTCCTGATGTCGGGCAGATTCTAGCTGTTGCTTTGCCCGTTCAGTCGTTACTTGCCGTATCTTGTCGAGTGTATCTTCCATAGTAAGTCTAGGTGGGGGCATAACCCTGCCCCCGTGGGTCGAGAACTACGCCTCGAATGTGAATGTACCGTGTGAACGAACAACAACGTAGCCGTCAGTACCGTCACCACGTAGTTCAATGAATGAACCAATAGGTTGGTCGGTAAAGATGACATCCTTGTTGTCTGTACCACCATTAACGCCTGCGCCCCAGATTTTGTCTGCTGCGTTAGGGCTAATGTTAAGGGTTACGTTGTCAGCACCAACGCGCAGAACGAAGTGGTTCTTTGCGCTTGTAGCTGGCAAGGTTACGGTAGAGTCTACAGTTACGTTTTGAACTACACCACAGTCACCGAGGTCGAGCGTCTTTGATGCTGCTGCGACTTCCTCTACTGCTGCGTAGCCAAAACCGAGTAGGTTTACTTCTGCCATTTTGTGTTACCTTTCGTTACGTTTATTGCTTTGAGCTAATCTTCTCAGCGTCTTCGTAAGAGGCTTCACCCTTAGCAATCTTGAGTTCGAGAGCTTTCATCTCTTTTGCTTCAAGCTCCATGCGGATGCGTTGGCGTGTTCGCACGGCGGCGCGGGCTTTGACAAGTGAGAGTTGGCTCACTTTCTCGTCCGATTTGAGTTCCAATAGTGGCGCTCGCTTCGGTTTCTTTACTTCGGGTGTTGCTTCTTTAGCTTTTGAATCAGCCATATTGTGTCTCCTTATGCGGTGCGCCACTGCGTAGAGATAGTACTGTTTAATAGGTTTTCTCTCTGAGTGACGAACCTTAAATTAGATTTCCGATTGTCTAGCTTATCTCGATTTATATGATCTGTTACTAAACCCTTTTCTGGTTTACCCAGTACCATATGATGTATCTTGATAAGTTTCCCTTTGACATACGTCATTGGGTAGCCATCACCGCTTAGAGACCAGTTGTGTGCGTCTAGATGAGAAAAATCTTTATCTATTTGCACTTCACCCTTTCCGTTCGCTAGTTCGATGTATGCTACATCTCCCACGATACGGCTTGGGCGACGATCAAACCTAGTCTTTGCTTCAACATCGTTGCCGCGTTTATAGCGGGAATAGTGCTTTTGACAAAACCCTTTTGCAAGGTGTTTGTTATTACACTCGTTGATGTTGCAAATACTAGCCATTCAATCTTCTCTTTCAGTCGTCAAGCGATTTTGTGAATACCGATCATGTTCACCTTGTTGGTGTCTACGAATGCGTCGTAGGCAACACGACCTTCTACTAACCAGCCGTTGATACCCTTAGGGTTCTTGCTTGTAACGTAGTCGGTTAGAACGTCTGCAAATGTTGTAACGTCCTGGTGGGTGATAATCAGGTCAGTGTTAGTTGGAAGTTCGGCGCTTGTGTGAATCACTACGTCGTCACCATCTACTTGTCCCAATACACCACTCTTGCGGTCACGGTATGCGCTGTCGCTGTCAAGTACGAAACCACCTTGTTTAAGGAAGTTGTAGTAGCTTGCAGTCATAACAGCAGTGTTACCTTTAGATTTACCAAGTTTGTCAGTGATGTCAGCCTTGATCTTAAGGTAGTTTGTCCATGCGTTATTTGCGTCTGTCGCTGCGTCAGTAACGATGTCGTCACGGTTTGCAGCTTCACCAGCAGTTACGATAGTTTGCAATACGTATGCGTTTACTTCAGGTACAACTTCTTCGCGTAGTTGGCGAGCAAGTACAGTACCAGGTTTTGTGACGCTCATGCTCTGTGAGCTGTTGAGTGCGTCGATAGTACCAGTGAACGAACGGTCTTGTGCTAGTTGCCATGTCTGCAACGTAGTACCGATTTCCTCTGCGCTACCGTAACGGTTGTCACCGCCACGTGCGTAGTCGTTCATGGTCATTGTGTCTACTGAGTAGATCTTGATTGTGTCAACACCAGTCCAGTCAAAGTTCTTGTTAGTTACACTACCAACAACTGATTCTGACGCTAGGCGTTCTGACACCTTTGAACTAAATTTTGAGGCTAAGTTTTGTCCTGCCATCTTAGTGTCCTTTCGGTGCTAAAGCCTCATCCTCCGTTTAGTCCCAAGCAGAATCGAAGTCTGCTAAGTCTTTATCTTTCTTCTGTTCTTTTGGAACCCTTGTCGGCACTGTGTCGGTACGAGCGCGAGCCTTTTTCTTATTTTGAGACTCTTGCCGCGCACCAATGCCTGTTAAGCGTTGGATGGATTCGGCTTTATCGGTTAAAAACTGATAAACGTCACCTTTTACTTCCAGAACATTTCCCTTATCGTCACGAGTCACGTACATTCGCTCGAAATCATCAAGCGATTTTGCAAGTTCTTCTTTGACTTCCTCAGAGCCAGTCCTAAATAACTCTATGTCGGCGGCTGCTCGGTCTAGAGATACCCGGAGGCGCTCCTCGTTGAGGGAAGATTTCTCTTTTTGTAAAAGGAACTTTTCAACCTCTACCTCTCGTCGGGCGAGTTCCTCTCTGTCGTCGTCAGCTTCCTCAAGGTAGCGTTGGATGTCTGCTTTTTCGCGGGCATCTCGCTCTTCTCGTAGTTGCTTCTCGGCTATGCGACGCTTGGCTGCTTCGTCATTGAGACGTTTGCGCTCGTCGGCTGAGAGTTCCTCTTTGGGAGGCTCGGTTGGTGTTTGAGGTTCGGAATCTTCCTCTTCCTCGCCATCCTCATCAGCTTCTACAGGCTCATCCTCTAGTGAATCGGTGGCCGCCTCTTCATCCGTTGGTTCGTCTGTCTCCTCGTTCTCTTCGTCGGCTTCTAGTTCGTCGAGGCTTACCTCAAGGTCTTCTAGTTCGACATCTGTATCTGGAGTTTCTACTGGTGTGGTTGGTTCGACTGCTTCAGATGGGCCAACATCTTCGGTAGTCTGTGGTGCTATGTCATCTAACATAGTCTTTCACTCCTTTGCTTTACACGTCTTCTTTTACACGGCGACGGTTTACCGGTACGGGATGGAGGTGTCCCATGGTCGATAGCCTGTAGCTACCGAACACGAATCATCTCGCTATTTTGAATGTCCTATGTGCGGTGTGTCCTGCTCCCTCACAACTCATTACTGCGCCTCGGTCTACCCATCGGTGGGTCTGTGGGGTCAGTTGAGAGAGGTCTACGGTATGGAGTGGGCGTTGGTACTGCTGTTTCTCTTCTACCTGCTCACGGTTGGCTTCCTCACGCTCGATAGCCTCAAAGTCTTTCTCTGGATTACTCACTGCGTGTTCCTTTCAATAGGTATTCAAAGTTTGCTCGGTGAATCCTGATGCGTTCACGCTCTAAGCGAAGGGCAAGCAGTTTCGCTCGCACATCTTCCTCTTTGTCTGCGTTGTCGATAAGGGAGAACACACGAGTCACAAGGTCGGCTTCGTCTTTTGTTAGTTGGTCGAGTATTAGCTCACCGTTTTTAAAGGCTTCAGCTTTGCGCTGTTCCTTGACGTTGGCACGGGTGACTCGTTCCTTACGGATGCGGTCTGCTGCAACGCTACGAAGTCCGGTGTAGGAGTTGCTATCATCCCTGGACATTGGTTGCTCCTCGCTCTACGGCTTCTGCGATTTCCTCGTTTGAGAAGCCCTGTGAGGCTGCCTCAAGCATGAAGAGTGCCGTTGATTCATCGACACCATATTGCTCCATCGTAGAAGCGACGAGGTCTTGGTCAGGCTGTTGTGGTTGCTCCATTGGTTGCTCTTGCCCCATAGGTTGTTCAGTCGGTTGAGCGCCCATCTGTCCTTGCATCTCCATTTGCTGTTGCATCATCTGTTGGTCTTCAGGCGATACTTGTTCGAGAATCTTGTCGTTGTCTGAGGTAAGTGAGATGATTTCTGCCATAAGCTCGCCGGGGTTCATACGGTAGCCTGCCTGCAAGAGTTTCTGCTCTATCATCGGGTCGGTCTGGCTAATCTCAAATACGCGCATCAGTCCTTCGAGTCGTTTCTCTTCGTCGCGGGTCTTGTCTTGTTCTGCGTCGATCTCAAAGGTAAATTCAGCTCGTGCGTTGTCCCATATCACATCTAGCTCGTTTGAAGGGTCTGCTCCCTCATCAAGTGGGAACTCTAGCCCTGCTTTAGCGAGTAAGTCACGGTCTTCATCAGAGAGTTTTCGGAGGTCGTTACCCTGCATATTTGCAAAGTGTGTGTTAATCATTGACTGAGCTACTAACTCATACGTGATATACAGGTTGTCTTTAAAGTCGTCATCGTCAATAGAGAGGTTTGCTTGTGCCATCTTGACACCTGCTGGGGTCTTTGATGCGAGCGGGTCGCCTGCGGTAGAAGAGATAGAGGTGTCACCCATAGGGATAAGCTGGTTGAGTGACCCCTTGTACATTTCCATGCGGTTTGGGAGCTGTGAATATATCTGATTTGATATTTCTCGACGTTCAACTTGTGCATTGCCCTCTTGCCAGATAGCGTCTTGAGCATAGACAAGCGAATCAAGGTCAAGTCCTGTGGTATCGCCACGCACTGAGATAGGTGGTCGGAATCCCATCTGTGTTGCAAGTACATCGGCTTTACGCATGTAATCAAGGACGTTCTGTGTACCACCAGCGAGCTTTACGATACCAATACCGTATGGGTTCTCGAAGTCTTGGTAGCAGTACAGGAAGTGAACACCAGGGTCGCCAGATGGGTCAGGGTTCGAGTATTCACGAATCCATTGTTTCGACTTCTTGTGAATAAGGAAGAATGGTGCGCCGACACCACGTTGCCGTACAACTGTGAAGTGTTCACCGTGTTGCTTTGGCTTGTTGCTTGATGAGCGGAGTTTGTTCTGGTTGTTGTTGTCTTCTTCAGCAAATGAGGCAAGGATAGCTTCAATAGCTGGAATGTTCCACTTACTGTAGCCGTCTTCTTCGCTCGCTTCAGCAGATTCCTCTTTGGCACGTTCAAGGAGTTCCTCAACCTTTTTCTTTGAGTAGTAGGTGTCCCAGAAGAATAGATCGCTATCGTCGTCAGATACCGCACCAGCCTCTAGCTTTACGTCTTGCGGTTGTGCGACCACGAAGTCTGCGCCTGTGTAGTTATCTTTCTCTACGAAGAGCGTGATAATAGGAACTGAGCCAAACCCGGCTGCTTTTCGTACAGCGTCTTTCCATTTACGGTGGAATGGTGCTTGGGTCTTGGCATTTGGGATGATTTCGTTTTCCCACTCGATGTTAGCGAGTTCCGTAATCCACGCCTCGTCACGGTTCTTAGCCTTCGCTCGTCCGGTGAGGTTGGTGTTTACGATGCGCTTAGGGAGTTTAAAAAGCGCGGCTGCAAGAGAGCCGTCGTTTACTTCCGGGAGATACTCGTCGAAGTCTTCAAGTAGCCCGTTATCCATGAGCCGTTGAAATTCAGGATAGTCTTCTTGCCAGAGGAGTGCCTCTTGCTCTGCCTGTTTCTCAAGCTCACATAGTTCGTCAATGTTAGAAATAAAAACCACTAGTGTCCGCCTATAGTGACAGGCCGGACGATACCAGTGGCTATCTTACTTCGTATTATATCACAAACCGCTATTGTCTACCATAACTTTTGTTGTCGAGCATGTACCGTTGTTTGACGAGTTTTGGCTCACCATACCTATCTGTTGTGATGATGATGTGGAGTTCAGGAGTTTTCTTGTTTTTAATGACTTCTAACGCACGGGCAACATCAGCGAGTAACGTCACATGTGATGTTATGGTGCGTATCTCACGCTCTGTCTTCTCTGAACCAAGCTGTTCATAGTAGGAGAGTGTCCGTATAAGCAGAGATGCTGGAATGGTAAGCATCTCCTCACCCTCTGGCACGTACTCAACGTGTGTTTCATGTTTCGGACTAGTTGTCATCTACCTTTACCTCCATGATGAACCCTTGATCTGTCTTATATAGTTTTGCTTTCTTGTCTTCGGTATCGAGGAATCCGTAGAGCTTCCCCAAGTCTGTGTGCTGCTCAGTCGTCAGTACGAGCTGGTTGTAGTGCATCAGTGTGAAGTTCTTACAGGCTTTGTTTATCTTCTCAGATAGCTTATGTCCTGTTTCTTTCCAGTCGCGGATGTCGAGTTTATATAGTGCGTTTACGTACATGTTGCCCCTTATATGTGAAATTTAACCCTCTTTGGTGTTTGTCGTGTGCGTTCTAGGCTCTTGAGCGCAAGTGGTATCTCTGTTTGGTACAGTTGCCACGCACCTGCAGGACTCATCACGCCATCGTCATGTGAGTTCGGTGCGCCCTCCGGTCGTCCTTTCTTATTAGTGATGAATGTCTGGTGTTGCTCGACTATATCTGCGTCATAGATAAGGACTTGGCAGTTATCGTATGCTATTTTCCAGTCTCCAATCATACGTGGGCGAGTGACGCTGTTTGTATCCCAACCGGGCTTATCCATATCTGGTATGCCGTCTTGGTCTTTCATGTAATAGATGCGGTATTTCCCAAGGCGGTTGAGCTTGATCAGGCGGTTCATTTCGCTTGCACCACCATTCTGCCGCTCTAGTGCTACAACTGGTTGTACGCCTGTTTTATCAAAGATGTATTCAAGCGTTTGGTGCAGTATTGGCGTAAGTTCTGCTGCAACTCCCTGCATCTTAATTACGAGGGGAATGTCAATGCGAGATTTTGAGATACAGGTAACAAAGTTAGAGTCAGAACCGCCTTGAGCGCAGTCTCCAAATACGACGATAAACTCACCTTTTTCCAGTTGTCTATAGAGCCGTAGCATACTCTACCTCCCTTATAGGCTTCCTGACAGCGTTGACGTAGTGCATAAGGGCATCCTCGTCGAAATATGGGTCACCTCCGAGGATAAACGCCTCAGTGTCATAGGTTGGGTATTCTCGCAGCTCGTATTTATCTGTAAGCTGTTTGGTTGTCATCCAGTGCCAATAGCATTGGTCGGTTGTGGCAAGCCCATCACTTACGAGACGCTCGTAGTAGCTTGGTAATTCCCAACGAGACGGCGCTTGTAACGTATACGCCTTGTGTAAGTACCATGCAGTGAAGTTTGACCTGAAGAGTGATTTGCCCTCTTTGCCCTCTTGGTATTCCTTAGCAAAGAAGTCTACCATTGTGTTACCTGTTGTTTCACGGAATATCTTACCGAATCCTGCAGCGACCTGCTTCTCTGCACCCGTAACAAGCGTCTTGGCGTTCATGATCTCTGTATTTGGGTAGAATGCTACCTCTGACCAGTGAATGTTCTGCTTTGTGCCGCCACGACCAGATACCTTAGCGCTGGCAGTTTGTGTATGGTACTCAGCTCCTCGGTGTTTCGATTTGATGTGTCCACCGTTGTCTACCGCAAGGAACTGTTTACGGAAGGCTTCACGTGCTTCTGTATTTCCCATATCTTCAATGGTTGCGCCTTGATCTTGCATTAGGTATGAATCGAGGAATAGATTGAACCTATTAAGGTGCGCTGCGGTCTCATCGTCCTTGTGTGAATAAATATCTGAGTTAGTGACTGGTATTTCGCCTAGTTCACTGAGGATAAAGTCTGTGGTAAATAGCGCTGTGATAAGTGAGCTGAAACCAAATTGTCGCCCTTTTAAATCATTCTCTCGTATACCTTGTAGCTCTTCACCATAATGAGCAATAAGCCCTTGATACTTGAGGTTCTGTACATCATTGAATATAAAGGGTACTAGAACACCATGCTTATTCAAGATGAAAAAGTTGTCTTCTATGAATCCTTTATAGTCAATCTTTGACATATTTCTTTGCGACGACATCGCCCTTGTTAAAAATGAATGTATTACCGCTATTTTCGTTCTTGTCTGCGCCCATCAGTTTTAATGCTCTGTCGCTTCCTTTTAATCGGTAGTCAAGTTGCTCGTGGTTGAGCGCTTCTGCGATAGGAGCAATCGCAACGTCTATAGTTATCCCTTGGCGTTCTAATGCTTTATCTATAGCCTGCTTGACATTAGGCTTGTTTAGGGTTGTACTCGCTTCTGCTGCGGCTGTATTGTCGTTGGTGACCCCATATGCTTCTTTGTACGCCTGCTTGCCATTCCCATCATTAGCAACATAAGCCTTTACGAACTTCTTTTGCTTTATGGTTAGCTTGCCGTCAGGTACTTTAGGCATTCAATTTAGCTCCTGATTCAATCGCTACACGATCTGCTATAGTGTCAATGGTTTCTCTTAGTACTTCCCACACAAATGTATGATTGCCCTGAGCGAATGAGTTACCGAACTTGAGTGTGATAATGTTAGTGCCTTGGATAAGCTCTAAGTGGGTAAAGTTACCCTCGTTGTCTAGGACTTGTTTGAATGCTATGTCTTTCATACATCAAACCCTCTTTCCCTTGCACGCTCTAATGCTTCGTCTATGTACATGTTGTGATAAAGGTCGTAAGGAGATACGTGTTTGTGAAAGCCTGTGGGTGGGGTCTTTTCGCCTATGATTTCTTTGATGAGCTTTTCTAGGTCTGCCTTTGTAAGAGTTTCAGTGTTGGTCATAGGTTTGCCTCGATACAAAACTTTCCATAGCTATTTGCGACTTGCCGTTCTATGTTGCAACCTCTATATTGCTCCCAACCGTTTACGAAGAATACGAGGTCGGCCTGTGCAAGAAGTTGAAGTGATTTACCTAAGTACCATATCCCTATAGCATCACCATTTGCTGCGATGTCACTGTCTGCACCGTCAATTATGCTATCTATAAGTTCTGCTTCAGGCAGTTTCTCTTTTATTTGTAGGAATACTTTATCCATCTCCACTCGTACCTGTTCGGTACTCTTTGACTTCATACCCATTGAGATAAATACTTTCATGCCTGCCCCTCGCTTGTGAATCCGACAGGCTTTCGAGCCTCGATTACACGCTGATACGTTGATAAAATCTTTTCTAGTTCTTCATCAGATAAAAAGAATAGCGTTTGGCCTACTTCAAAATCTGAATGTTCACGGTCTAGTATCACGAGGTAGTCTTGAATAGCATTGTTAATGAATTGACCGAGGCGTTGTCCGTTTTGGTTAGCGGTAGTTTTATAATCATTCATCTTTTTTTCTACTTTTCCTCTTTATCCGATACATCTTGTTTTCATTTAGTTCTTTGAGTTGTTTCTGTAGTCTGAATTTGTTGACTTGTTTGTCGTACTCTATGGCACTCTTAGGACGTTTAATAGGTTTGTCTGGGACTTCTATTACTTTTCCTAAGAGAGTAGAGGGGTTCATGTCTCATCATCCCCAAAGTCTATGTCTGTAGCGTCATCCATCATGTCTACAAAGGCGCGGTATTGTTCGTTGGCATACATAAGAGTAAGTTGTCCTAGGCATCGGGCTATGTGAATAGGCCCGCGTATGTATTCACTTCTTTTTAGAAAATCCATTTGTTTTACTCTGTTTCACTATGTTTGCCCTCGTTTAGTTCCATTCTTTTACGGGAAGTGCGTCGGGTATAACCTGTGGTTTAGGTAAAAACTATCAAAACATTAGTCAGAAAATCGAATCAAAAAAAACTTTTTCAGTTGTGTCCAAATTGTACTTACTAGAATAGTAAGGTTGACGCACCCCGATTGTAAGGTGCTAGGCGAGCCGTAGCTCATCCCCGTAAAGGAATCGAATTGTGAATAACGTATATGAGTAGGAGGATGAACACCGTAATGTTCACCGTTCTACTCACACATAAAGCTCTCAAAGGGCGCACTAAGGGAACTTGTATACCATAGGTGATATACATTTGTAGGTAAGGGTGGGCATCACCTACGTCTTAGCTTCAGGTGAAAGGAGATATAAAAAAGATCTCGCTGAAGATGCAAGCATTACACCCTTTGAGAGTTCTATAACCGTTAAATTGTTTTACGTTATGTTCGGTAACTGCCTGTATTATAGCACAAAGGCAGGGGTAAGCGCAAGTGTTTTACCCCTGGCTACTATCCTCACTTACAATCCCTCTACTATATGGCGTATCATTTGCTCTGCTTGAGTTGCAGTAAATAGGTTTGTTCCAATGGGTTTCAATGCACCAGAAAGTGTTTGTACTTCTGCATAGCTAATGCCACAATCGGGATGAAAGTCATCTGGTAGTTGCCATGCTAAGAATTTGTCTACCATGTGTTTAATTTGTTCGTCTGTCATATTCCTCCTTAAATGCTTTTAATGAGTTGTCGTTGTCTAGCTCATCTTCGTCAATAAACAGTGAGTCGGCTATATCCCCGTTGGTCATTTCACTTCCTCCTGTTGAGCTTTGAGTTCAGCGATACGCCTGTCGACATACTTAGCCCATGAGTTGACTTCGGCACATAGGCGCGCCCAGTGAGAGGGGATAAACTGCACTCTCAACCTGTTTTCAAGCTCATTTATCCTCGCTTCTAACTCCACACGCTCCCTATCGGCGGTGATGAGTCTCATAATTAGTTCAACAGACTCTTTTCGGTCATCCATAAGAGATGCAATCTGCTCATGAGACAGGTCTTTACCCGCAAATATAACCGCTATTTCCTCGTAAATGCGTTGCTTTAGTATTCCATTCCCATTACTATCTTGTTCTGTAGGTGTCATAGTTGCTCCTCTCCATTGCTTGGTTTGTAATCTGGCTGTGCTGACATCATCTTCAATATCTCAGTTCTGACCTGCATAATATCTTTAGCGTCCTCAAAGATAATCTTGCCAGCCTGACGGTTTGCTATATCGTTCCATAGTTCAACTAAGAGATTGTCTAGCTGTTCTTCTTTACTCATACTTCCTCCCTTTGAGCTTTGAGTTCAGCGATACGCTCCTGACCATAGACATGTTGGGATATGTATGGTCGTTGCAATACCCGCGTTAGCTCGTCTAACCTCGCTTCTAACGCCACACGCTTCCTATCGGCGGTGATGTAGGCTTCTAAGTCTTTTGCCATAGCGTTTACTCGGCTCCGCTCATTAGGCGTAAGTTCATTGAAGTTCTTGCCCCAAAGTACTCCTGTTGCAATTCCGCATATATTGCGCCGTAGCTTCTTATCTTGTTCTGTAGGTGTCATATTAGTACTCCCTCGCCAATTCGATAGCTTGATCTAGTGCTTTATCTAGGTCATGGTGAACAGATAGAATGAAGCCCACGGGCGTTTTGGGGTACGCCTGGACTTCGACAATCACACCGGCGTCTACAATCTCTTGCTTCAGAGTTGGCTCAAGGTCGTCAAACCTGCTGAACATGGAGTCGCTCAAGTATTTATGGATGGTTTCGTAGTTGGTGGTATGCTCATTGAAAGTATGAAAGCCATCAGATGTATCGCCATTTACTATCCGTGCTTTCATTACTTCCTCGGCAATGAGGCGTTCAATGGCTGTTTTGGCAACGTCAATGCTCTGCTCGTAGCTCTTCTTGAGGCAACCAATTACCCAATAGTCAAAGTTAGTCCGGAGTATCTCGTCTAGCTCGCTCGGTGTTTCTCTAGTCATCTTCATATTCCTCCAATCTTTTCAGCTCCATATTAAGCCCTATCATCCGCCATATCTTTTTCTGGTCTGCTTTGTGGTGAGCCACTGGGTAGTAGTAAACTGCTGCAACTAACTCTTTTGTTTCAGCATCAGCCACGATGTCGTCTGCTTTACCGTGTTTCTCTATCCAATCAAGCTTAAACCTGGATTCACGCTCGCTCGGTGTTTCTAGGGGTTCTGATTGGGTCATAGAGCATTCTCCTTTAATTTATTTATCTCGTCCTGTCTTTCTTGTGTTGCTTCCATATCTAACTCCTTTTTCTTAAATATCTTACGTTTTTTATTATTATCTGGTATTTCTTCATACTCTAGTTTCATACTTCCCCCAATGCTTTTAATAGGTTCTGCTCGAACTCAGATACGCCACGATTAAATTGCCCGCTGCTAACTGTCGTACCATGCACATGGGCTGGCTTCGCTTCCTCCACCAGTTCTTTTATGAGTGAGGTGAGGGCTTGCTTGGTGGGCGAGAACAATGGTTGCACATCATAGCTAGGGTCATTACTCCCGAGGGCTAATACTTCTCTCCTGATAGCTCCTGCGAAACTAATAAGTACCTTATCAAATCTTTCGTTATAGTTGGTCATTGGTTTGCTCCTTATCTTTGGGGGCTGGGCCACGATATACTAAAGATTCTGGTAGTTCTTTGTATATGCCCCTACACAGTCTGTAACTTGTTAAAAAGCCTTCTGGTTTTCTGATGTATGCTAATCCGTCCGTGTGGTGGCTACGATAGTGCCACTCGTAACTTGATGTTAAGAAAAACCCTTCACCACAAGCACAGCACGCTTTTCTTATAAAACTTCTGCGATATGGCAGTGGTATGGCCTCGCTCCAAGTACCATCATTATTCTGGGCCCAAACTGTGTCGTCATGTACAAATGTGTTCATAGGTGGAACCAGTTCCCTTGAGAATCTAGTGCCAATTCGTCATCACAGAACTTACAACTATATGTTGGCTGAAAATTATCACCACCGACTAGTTTGGTAGGGTATCCCCAACCTAATATATTGTGTAAAAACTTTTGCATACTTCTCCTTTACTTTAATTGGTTGTAGGCAATACGGAGGTGCGTTTGTACTTTCGCCACCCTCGTTATTGGTCGAGGGGGTAGGGATTTAACCTACCATGTGTGCTATTCCCTAGACTATTCACACACGCCTCCCCGTACTACCTACAATCGTTCTTAGTGCTAGGGGGCTTATATTAGCCTTAAACATATACAAGTTATCCCCTAGATATGGTTTACATCCACTACTTGCCGTAACATAGCTTGACGTATTCTTTCACGCCATTGTTCACGGGCTTCTAGACGTTCAGGTGATAATTCAATCATTGTATTTCTGCTAACCTTTCTTTCCAGTACGCATGTGCTGCGTTCCTATCTTTCTTGTGATACTTGTTAGACCGAAGAATAAGATCGTCTACCTTGTCTTGGCCTTTTGTTTCTACTTGCCATAAGTAATGCTCGGCTGGGTGCGCTGTAAAGTATCTGTGGCATCCGTAGCACAAACTGTCACAGTTGTCCTCATCGAAACGTGTAGCTTCTTTGCCACGCCCCATAAAGTGCGAACAGTGTAGTGCGCTTGTAGGTGGTTCGTATTTGTTCTTGCAACGCTGGCAAGTCCAGTTATCTCTTGTTCGTATGTAGAGGCTAAAGATTTTATCAGCCTTGTCGATTTTAACTGCGCCCATTTACTATTCCTTCAATCTGTTTTATTACTGATTCACATAACTCATGTGGTACACGCGAACGATCCATATAAGTCTTTATCCCTTGTGTTCCGGTTGAACTGCCTCTTGGCGCTGCAACATGACACGGTGCGCCATTCTTACATAGTGGCTTAAACTCTAAATCCGGTATGTTCGACCATAAATCAGTTGGTTTCATTCTTGTATCTCCATACTGGCAATAGGTAACTGTGTATCGGTGAATCCCCCCCCCTATTCATAAGGTCGAGCTTGCGTAATTTACCGCGAGGGTTCTCTATTATCCATGCTTTAGGTTGTAGCTTCTCGATAATCTCGAACGTCTTTAGTACCCTATTCACGCCGTCTATAGCCTCTTGCGTCTTTGGTGTATTATCGGTATTCCAGTGATGGCCTATACTCGCCACGCTAAATGATTCGCAGGGTGGTGAAGCCCATATAAAATCTACTTTGAACGGCACTTTATTTATGTCAAAATCGTGTATGTCTACTGTGTAATCTGTATTGAACACAGGGTCAATATCGCTTGTGAACGTCATATGGGTACTTGCTGCTTTAGAAAGCGACTTTGTACCCGCAAATAGTTCTACAATGTTCATTTTCTACCCTCCATTGTTTAACTCCATTACCCCTCAGACGAAGTCGTGGTTGTTGGCACCCGCTTGAATTTTGTCGTCTAGGGGATGACGGAGTGAAACCGTCTATTGAGCGTATAATCTGGTACTGTAGGCAGGATTCGAACCTACTTGATGGATAAACAGTTTTACAGACTGCTCCCTTACCAAATCGGGCTACTACAGCGCATATACGCTCAATACGTTATTAAAGTTGCTCTAACTTTTCAGTCGTTAGTTTGTCTTTTGCTTTCTCTGCCCGGCGGTCTGCTAGCCATTTGCGTAGGTTAGTGAACAAAGTCGGGTGATCTGTCTGTATATATGGTGTGTGTTGCTTTTCGAGTGTGGTGTTAAAAAGACGGGCTAATTCCCGTCGCTTCTTTTCTTCCGCCGCTACTGCTTCTTTTTTCGTCTTGTATAGTCCGATACGGAAGCGTTTGTTGTTTACTTGAACTCGTGCGACCCATTTGCCTGAGCGCTTATCTTTGTATGGCATACTACGCTCCACACTCATCTGCCAGCCAAGGGATAGCAGCATATTGTCGTTCTTTTACGTAGGCTTCCTCACGCTCTTTGTCTGCTTCGTCCGTGTATGTAATAAGCCCCATATTGAATAGCTCACGACGACGACGAGAAATGGTTTCAGGTCGTGTACACTTACGCATACTTCTGCCCGGTGTCCATCCGTCTACTTCAATCCAATATCGTTCATAGAGCAGCATATCGTCATTAGCTGCATCTGGATTGCGTTGAATAACGCCAAGTACTGCTTGACGTTTAGTGTTTAAGTTCATTACCCTATACCCCATATTATCTTCGTATGTTAGATGCTTGCTCATCTTGCATGAGCGTTTGTATGCTCGGAAAATCTAGCGCTACACCAGTTACCTTAGCTACATGGTTAAGCATTTGCTCCGATACTTCACTTAGTTCTTTAGTCGTCAGTTCTGTAGACGACTTCTTATCTGGATGCAAAGCCTTGAGGAATGGCCTAAACAAGTATTCTTTTGCTAGGTCTTTATTCCAAAATATCTCTGCATCGTGCTTTAACACTCGCGTCATAGTCTTGTCGTTATCGTTCAACTCTTTTGCGAGTTGGTCGAGTAATAGATGTAAGGCTTTGTTTTGGCGTAGTGTTCGCTGTTGATCTGCGTCTACGTTTCTGTCGATTGGCATTTACCCTATACCCCCTATACATACTCAAAATTGAGCATTGTTATTTCTCCATTTAAACCAAGTGCATACTGGTCGTACATCCATGCGGCTTCTTCAGGATTTCTATAGCTACCTACATAAACTGATTTGTATTTATAGGTAATTGAGACTTTCCATACAGGATAATTTTTGTACTTACTTACCCCTACATAACCGGATTTACTGGCTAAACGCCTCCTGTTTAATACCTGCTCTCGTTTAGTGGCCCATCGGCAATTCGATGGTTCATAGTTTTTGTTATTGTCTATACGATCTATGCTATGTTGAGGGCTTGGACGTTCACCCATATCAGCGTAAAACTGATTGAAAGAGTTATACCAAGTCTTACATACATCTATCCCTCGTCCACCGTACCTTTTGTAATCGCGGCTATTCATTTTTCTGCATCTACGTTTTATGTCTTGCCACGTTTTATATTCAGGAGAATTAACTAAACCGTGTTGTTCTTGTATGACCTTTACATATTCAGTATCGTCATATTTGCGTTTACGCATATAATGCTTCATGCACATTTGTAGAGACCTTGCATCTCTATCACAATCGTTACTAATACACTTGCTCATTGTTACCACCAGTGTTTTATGTTCCACCAGCTATAAGCAGCAGCCCACGAGCCATAACGACTTTTAGCATAAGAATCGCACCATTTTAGTTGAGTAACTGGGTTAGACATATAATCTTTACCTGCGCTTGCCATTTTGCTTGCTGGTAAGCTTTGACAAAGGCCATATGCTCCTGAACCACTTGTATTCCATACATCGTGTCGCCAACCACTTTCACGACTAACTATAGAATCTACATACGTCCATTCTTGGCGCGGGATTCCTGCTTGCTGCATAATTTGCTGGTTGCTTAGTGAAACAGCAGCCGCTTCTATAGGGGCTGCCTTCTTATAACTTGCTGCAATAGTTGGAACGCCCCCGCTGTGTATACGTTCCAACTTTACGGTCTTCTTTAATTCCGAATCATTGACCGCTAACGATTCGGGTTGTGTTTTAACGTTACCGCTAGTTCATCGACTTTAGATTTAACTTCGTTTGAAATAGTCTTTTGGTCTTGAACACCGTGGTTGTATCCCTGCATATATAAAAAGTAGCCAAATACGACTACTGCAAGTGTTACGATTACGGTTGCTACGGTTTTGAGCTTATTCTTTAGTTGTGCGTTTTTCACTTTATTTTCCTTTTTCTTGTTTTCTTTTATTTCTGCTTTTGCTTTCTTAGTTTCTGGTGATTCGTGTTTACTCATTTCTACCCTCTGTTAATCTCCTATAGTGCTGGTTGCACTTGGTTAGTTTTCATTGCTGCTTGCACGTTTTCTGTGCTTATAGTTTCTTGTATACTTACTGCTTTATAGTCTGTAGGTGGTGAAATAGACTCAGGTTTTGTCTGAGCATTTACACCTGTTAGGAATACCCACCAGACCGATACGCATAGACCAAATAAGGCTATGAGTAGTAGGTCAAATACTTTCATCGTTGTATCCTTGTTACTGACACTTCATTAGGCGTGCCGTTGTATTGCTTAATAAATTGTTCTTCACGTTCTACTTCGTCAAGAAAAGACCTGATTTCTTCTTCAAGTTCAGCAATCTTATCTTCATCTCTGTGTACTCGTGTATAGAACAGTTGAGCGTTCTGTGGCATACGAGGGTCAAATGATACGAAATCGCACCAATCTCGGCCTGTAATCCACATTTGCCCCATGACTTGCCAATAGTACTGATAGGGTACTCGGCCTGTCTTTAGCGTTTCGATGTGAGTAGCAGAATTAGGGCATTTAATCTCTAATACTCCTACTTCACCTACTAGACCATCAGGACTAGCTCCAGCTAGAAGAGAAGGGTGGGTAAAAAACCCACATTCTTCTACGTCGTTGTCGCTTGCGAGCATGTATTGAACACGCGCTGTGTCTTCATGCTCAATACCCCATTGCATAGCAGATGAGGTAAAACCGTCTTCTTTCGTGTGAGTTAGTCGTTCAGAGACGAGTTCGGCACGGTAGTTTTTGCGAGCTGCTGCTTCGCCTACACGTACCTTACTCATAATGTCTTTGAACCTACTAGCTGTTGCACGGCCTAGACGAGCTTCAAACCATGCTTCGCTTCGTTGGTCATCACTTTGTTGCATATTGCAGCTCCTTTACTCTTTCTAATATGTGAGTATTGAGCTGTGCTTGCTGTGATGGTGCGAGACTTGCTTGTATAGCTGCTATCTCGGCTTTTGAATCGGCTTGCTTTACGGCTTCTATGGCTTCGAGTAGTCTATCTTCTTTGTAGTTTTCAAACTCAACCATTTCTTCACTTCCTGCAATCTGTCCATCATTCAAATATCCTAGTAGCGATAGCGCACGGCCTGTAGCAATAGTCTCTAGTTTTTCGTAGGCTTTTTTGCCCTCTAGTTCCTTAGCTGTATACCGTGCGCTTCCTGTCGCTTCGGCTGAATCGTCTTTTCCTCTATCTTTTAGAATGTGAACCGATATAATCATCGAGCCATCTTCTAATAGCGTTGGTGTTGGTGTAACAGAGGCTCTAGGGTTTTCTTCTCTAAAGCGTTTTAGTCGTGCTGGTACGGTTGCATACTCTGCTACGTTACCGTATTTGATTGTATCTACCCTGTTCATTTCGTCTCCTCATCTGCGAGAAGTCCTAATGCTCGTAGGCTCTTTACTTTCTTAACTGGTATACGAATCATGTAACCGCTTAGTGCTTTTACTTCTTCGTAAACCTCGATGTGTTTAACTGGTGGAAGTCCTGCCTTAACAGCTACGGCTTCCGTTTGTTCTAATATCATTTCCATTGCTTTCATATATCTCCTTTCAATTTGTTGGCTTAACAAGCCATCGGGCGGGTAAAATCTATGCTTTACCGAACGCCGCCCGAAAGTTTGTTAATCGTATGATTTGCACACTATCCTACTTAAGCCCATCGCTCTTTTGACGTAATCTCCAGCTAGACCGTTCAGCTACCCCTGATTGGTTGTTTGTCGTGTGTTCTAGATGTTAAGGTGTATATTTGGTGACTGTCTAATGGCTTCTACGCTGGCTCTCATAAGCTCTGGTGAAGTTGTCGGCAGTCATGGTCTTGTGCGACCTGTGGAACTATTAACCGCAAGGTAGTAGCCCCAGTCGAACGCAAAAAACCGCGTTGTTACACGCGGTTACAATTCTTAAATAAAAAATGCCCCAGTTGGGGCTGTTCGATTCTTATGGAGCCATCGTGGAGGTTTGAACTCCAGACCTCATCCTTACCATGGTTAGGTTAGATTGAGAGGTGTTGACTCTGCACGAAACCGACCAGTCCGCGTGTAGATTCTATCTGTAAAATTTCTGTACTAGGTTACATACTTTGTACTGATTAGCAGTATAGCAGTAAAACAAAAGCGTGTCAATACCATAATGCTTATGCTTAAAATGAAAAAAGCCCCCAACGGGTCGGTCTAGGGCTTTTCATAGGGGTATTATATCATATCGTATGCTTTTCTGTATAGAGTTTTTTCAAATCTGGGTCTTTGTAATGCAGGTACATTTCGGTTGTTTGCACACTTGAATGGCCTAGAAACTTAGATTGTGGTTAAATGAAGAGATTGTGTTTATGACCATTAGACTACTCCCCAGTAACAACTGGAGTTTAACCTAAACCAAGTATCATAAGTTACGTCTTCCTCAGCCGTTTACTCTACTACTACGTGTACGCTTTCTTTTTTTAATTGAAGAACATAAAACTTCAAACGTGCAGTAACAGGCAACCTTCTATCCCCTTGCTGAGTATCACTATCAATTCTGTCTACCCTCCTATTCATACTGGGTCGGGGAGGTTATTTTATTAGAACCTCCCAAAGCTATACGAATACGAGCAGAAACCTATTGACACATAGGTAGCGTGATACGTGGTTATTTGTAAATAAAGGCGTTAATACAAAAATTCCCTTACCCGTAACGTGGGTAAAGGAATTGTGTATTTAATCCCTACGTGGGACTACTAACTTGCGGTTAATGTACTCATTTTAACAAATATGACGCAATACGTCAATCCCCTACCCATACGTTGTGGAATAAAAATCAAGACTTATTTTCGAGAAAATTATACGAATAAGACATCATAAACTGGTGACGAATCACTTTTACTACATTAAAATCGTATTTGTTACGATAGCCCTCAACAACCTCGCGACTTACCTCTAAGTCGTATAAAAGAGTTTTAGGTTTGCGTTCCATCGCCACCCTCAAACCAATCGTCAGGTATTGTATCCCCTATTTCCTCTGTCTGCTGCGCTACCATGCTGTTAAAAGCGTTAATATCGCAATCTGGCACTTCTCGTAGGTTTACGTGCATTGGATAGCCTCTTGAAGTCATAAACGCGGATACGTCTTTGAATACATCGTGACTAGCGAATAAGTATGAACCTATCATCTTGCCGTCATCTGTTTCACCTGTTTCTACGAACACATGACTGTAACATGCTAATCTACCGAGAAATAGAAATAGTGAACTATTCTCTGGGGTTAGTTCTAGTGCGCCACTATCTGTCCGTAATCGGATTACTGGTAAATCTTCTTCGTGTTCTAGTCTTTCACTCATACTGTTTCCTCCTCAAGGTACTCCGCGTACACTCCCTCTCTGTAGGCCAACTCGAACATAACGTGACCTAATATCCTGTTAGCCGTTGCTTTTGCTCGTGGCATTAAATTTTCTCTTGCTAAAAAGTCTGTGTATTCATTTGCTAGTCGTTCTAATATGTCTTTATCCATTTCAGCGAATACCGTTATCTTTGCGGTATCTGCGTGTAATGATGGGAAAGTCTCAAATCCACTACCTGAAAATTCACTCATAGCCTAAAAACTCCCTCATTTGCTTTACTGTTGGTTTTTGAGGAGGTGGAGTAGTAGCGTGTATATCGTCATGTTCTGCACGACATATAATTACTTTGTTTAATACGTCATTCCTAAAATCACGCTCTAATTTCGTTCTGTAGGCTCTCCTAGGCCATGCTTCATGGTGTAGGTCTTCATAGCACCCTATAGTCTCTCGTAGCTTACAGACGCGCTCTGGGTCGCATGGTATATGCTCTCTATGCTGTTTCATTCTTGTATTCCTCAATATCTAAAAGTAGCCCGCCTTGAAGACGAGCTACGATGTATGCTGCTAGACACTCGCGCCCTAATCCCTGTCGTTCTGATTCTTCTAACGGGAGGGGCGAGTATTCCATGTCTGCTAGTCCTTGTAAGTAGGAGCTTTTGGCGCTCCTAGTAACCATTCAAGTCGTGGGAATCTTTGTGCAGCAAGACGTACTAGTAGGTAGTACAGGCCAGTGACGAATGCGAATACAAAGGCTTGAAAGCCGTTGACTGCTGCGTCATCAAGTGGGATACCCCAACCTGCGAGTAGCGCGACAACTGCACCGACAAACGCGGGTACTGCTGTCCTGATAGTTGATATTGCTAAGTCGTTCATAGTTCTTTCCTTTAATTCACACCTTATAACCACGGCCAAGGCGATTATTATCTATTCGTTTGTATTCTCATAATGGGTAATTTGTGCAAATACCCTTTCTTGTTGACCTGTAGTGACATACATAAACTGTTGATTTAGGTCAATCAGTGAATACATCTCTTTTTTCATTGCACTTTTCAGTGATTTAGCTTGTACGGTATCGCCGAGGGCTGCTTCTACTAGCGTGAGAATTGCTCCTAGTGTTTTATTGCCGTTATTTCGCATTTCACTTGCAAGCACTACTGCTTCTTCACGGGTTACTGTCTTTACATCTACTAATTCGCCCGCCATAATGCTAGTTCAAGTAAATTGTAGTGCCTGCGTAAATCAGGTTAGGGTTACTAATTCCGTTCAAGCGCTGCAATGTAGCTACGTCAGTACCGTTGTTTGCCGCAATCTTGCTTAGTGTGTCCCCACTTACAATTTTGTAAGTCTTACGTCCTACTGGGGCTGCTGCGCCGCCAGGTAGCGTAATTTTTTGGCCTACAGTAATCAAATTAGGGTTCGCAATGCCATTAAGTGCTGCTAGTGTTTGGTAGTTCGTACCGTAACGCTGTGCAATGCCGCTTAACGTGTCGCCAGGCTGTACGGTGTACTGGCCGCCCGCTTGCGTATTCTGCTGCGGTGCTGGTGCGTTGCCGCCCAGTTGCAGTACTTGGCCTACGTTAATTAGGTTCGGGTTTTTAATACCGTTAATGGCTACCAGGTTCGCAACGGTTGTGCCGTATGCTGCTGCAATGCCGCTAAGTGTATCGCCACTGCGTACAGTGTACGTGCCGCTAGCACTTTGCGCTGGCTGTTGTGGTGTAGGTACGCTTGGTGCAATGCTGCCCGCTTTACTTACCTGGCCGTAGTTGTCCAGGCTGGTACGGTTGTAATCTACCGCGCCGTTTAAGTTCTGGCCGTTCAAGTACTGGTAAAGGTGTATACCCTCTTGTACGCGGCCTCTACTCCATGCGTAAGTTTGCCAAAACCACTTGGCCGTACCGCTTTGCATTGTGCGGGTCATTACGTCCGCGCTGCCGTAAAGTCCTACGCGGTCAAGCCCAATAACTGCCGCTGCGCCTCGTAGGTAGTCGTCAATTTGCCCTTGTTCGTTCGCTTGCGCGTCCCAGTCTGCGGCAAAGTAAACTACGCTGTTGGCTGGCAAGCCTAAGCGGTTAATCTCGCGCTGCGCTGCGGCGGCGTGTGCCTTACCCGTCTGCGCGCCCTCTTTCATACTTGCGGCGTATGCCTCATATACAAGTACAATTTCCAGGCCGTTATTTACCAGGTCTGCCAGTTCGCTAGCGTCAAGTCCTTTGCCGCCCTGTCCGTCCTCAAATAGGTAACGTACCACAAACTGTTTGCCTGCGTTCTTAATGTTTCGGCCGCCTGGTCGCGCCCAACTATAGTCTATTCCCTCTGTTGCCATAACTCGCGTTATTCCTTTCCTCGTTATTGCTTAACAACTTTAGTTATATTCAGGTATTGCATCGGGAACAGTGCTTTTTGTGACATTACACTCCTCCTGTTATTAGCTTGTAAAATGCTATGGTGTTAATTAGTACAGAGAGAATTAGACCGATAGGTATGATGACATCCCGTACAAGTCGTTTCTTCTCTAGGTCTTCTATGCGGATGCCCTGTTTGTTTACTTCCTCTTGCACACTGTCTACATGTTCTTTCGTTGAGAGGCCGCCCATCTTCTCATTTAGGTTATCCATGCCCTGACGCATGTAAAGAAGATGTATACCTATCTCTTTTACGGTTGTTGGTGGTTGTGGCTCGTTCATGTTTGTTTCCTATAGGTAAGCGCAGATAGCCCTAATTTTTGTAGTCACAACTGCCCCTTCAAAACCAACAGAAGCTTGAGAACCTACTCCAGTCCTTGTGTTTAGGTAATATGGTGTTGAGCTTGTTATTACGAGTGTTTTTTCTCGACGCACCGTATACCCAAGTCGCAAAGCTCCAGATGCACCATATAACATAGCTTCAGCTGTAAATTCGGCATCAGACTCCGTGTTATTTGCGGTAGAAAGCGTTGAAAAACCAGAAAGTTGTGTTTGAGCAGCGTTGCTAACGGTAATTAGCTGTGCCTCATACGATGTTCGCCATACCCCAATAGGCAACGTAATACTAGTGCTGCCAGGGTTATACCATGTTCCATTAACTGGGCTTGTTTGAGTATTTGTCGCCGTGTCAGTGGTGGTGATAGTCCATTTAGATGGGTCGGTTGGGAATCCTACTGGTGAGCGGTCGTGAGAGATAGCGTTCGCGCTTATAGCTGCGTTGGCTATTGTGTAGTCCGTACCCATGTAGATAGTGACGGTGGTATCGGTTGAGAAAGCGACCTTGGTGATGATGCCGTATTTCACAGTTGTTTGCGTGAATTTAACACGGTCACCGACGTTATATACCGCCGTCAGGTCTACTCCTGCTACGGTGAATGTACCGACGTTTGTGCCTGTTCCAGAGGCGTATGTCCATGTGCGAGTTTCGGTAATCCAGCCGTCGTATGATTTGACTGTAAGAGCGCCTGTGAAGGTAGTTGCACCGCCAACCGATGCTGCACCAGTCGTAGTGATACTCGTTGCGGTTATGGCCGAGTGAGTACCATCCTTGTTGTGTTCGACGCTCAGGCCGTCAATAAGACGGTTAGCCCATGCTGATGCAGTCGTAATATAGACACGAGTCCCTGCGCCTGCTGCGTAGTCCCTGTCGCCATCGCCTGCAAGCCACGTCACGCTTGAGATTTGTGTACCTGATGTCACAATACCTAGGTAGGTGTTGTATGTTCCAGCAACACGTACTTCTTCCCCGCCAACGGTTTCTACTTCATCTATTGCAAAGACAAATGCGGTAGTTGATGGGAAGTGAGTCGTAGAGCCGACATTTATTGACGTACCGCCCGTGGTGTAACCGGGGGCTGATAGCGTCGTAGCCGTTCCCGGATCGCCAACTTTCGTTAATAAATCTGTAGTCGAAGCTGCCATGATTATCTCCTATGCCTTGAGTACTAAGTCTTCAAGGCTAATTCCTTTCGTATTTACTGCGCTTAATATGTAATCCGTACCCGCCGAACTTGATACAACCTCCCAATCGAGCTGCGCCAATAGCCCTTTTGGTTTGATGTTTAGTACAGCGACACTTTTTCCATAGGTATTTATCGTTCCTGGGTCTGCATCCCACATGTTCATATCCCACATCTGAGCGTCCCAGCCTGTCGGAGTGGTTGTTACAGTAAATGAGTCAGAACCAACGGTAGATTCAGCGCCTTTTCTGGTAAGTCCAGTAGCGTTGACTTGGATAACACCTTTCGGGAAAAGAAACTTGAAGTATTGGTTGCGAATTTTCCCAAGCGTAATACCATCCTCGTCCCAC
>WBZP01000916.1_pt1 | contig 38401 bp, 37 predicted proteins | sample 5204301 | NCBI WGS metagenome assembly WBZP01 (sample SAMN12412401, study PRJNA552823) | activated sludge metagenome | isolation source: activated sludge from nitrification reactor of wastewater treatment plant... | place: USA: Pennsylvania | collected 2017
TCCTCCGGTGAGCCGATCAAGATCGGCATCCTCGATCCTTTGTCGAGTGCTTACAAGACGTCGTCGATTCATGATGTCCATGGCGCCAACGTGGCAGTGGATCTTTTCAATAAACGTGGTGGTGTGTTGGGCCGGCCGGTTGTCATCCTCGAAGCGGATGATGCGTCGAATCCGGAGACCGCCGTGAAGGTGGCGACGAAGTTCATCAAAGAAGACCGGGTCGATGTGCTGTTGGGAACCTTCAACGCCGACTGTGCGTTGGTCGTATCGGAATTGGCGAAGAAAGAAAACAAACTGTTCATGGTGACGGGGTCTCATCTTCCCGAGTTGAGCGGTGCTGCCTGCAACTCCCATACGTTTGTGTTCATGCCCCACGCGAGAATGCTGGCACACGCGGTGGTGCCGCATCTGGTGAAGGCCTACGGGACTCGGTGGTACATGATTACGACAAATACGCTCGATGGGAAAGCCGCCGCGCAGGCCATGGCTGAGGCGGCAGAGGCGCATAAGGTGGAGTTGGTCGGCGAAGCCTTGATGCCTTTTGGATCCACAGACTTTGTGTCAGCCCTCAGCGCGGCCAAAGCCAAGGAGCCAACGGCGATCATCCTCAATCTCTACGGGTGGGATCTCGTGCATGCCTTGAAGGGCTACGCCAAGCTGGAGTTGGCGAAGGAAAAGATTGGCGTTGGCGGGATGATCAGCGGTGAACAGATTGGGCGCCCGCTCGGCTATGCCAGCAATGCAGGAATCTGGGCTCTCATCTGGGACCCCAAGATCAATACCGAGAGCTCAAAGCGATTCATCCAAGGCGTGATTGACAAGTACAACCATACGCCAACCTCCCGGTGCTATTTGGGGTATGCCGCAATGACGCAAATTCTTGAAGCTATACAGCGGGCTGGTTCAACCGAGACGGCCATGCTGATCAAGGCGTTGGAAGGGCACGAGTTCGATGGGCTGAAGGAAGGACGGTCTATCTTTCGCGCATCGGATCATCAGCACGTGCAAGATGTCCTAGTCGGGGAAGCCTTTGGAAAAGAACTGGGGCTAGGCCATTACAAGATTCTCGCCACGGTGCCGGGTCTCGCCAATATTGGGGTAGCGGACCAGCATCACTGCCACATGTAATGGGTCAGAAATCAGGAGGACACCCGTATGATGCCCTCCTGACAGTCTGTTATTTTGGTAAGACGACGATCTCGACACGGCGGTTCTTCCGACGCCCATCTTCCGTGGCGTTGCTGGCCAAGGGGCGGCTTTCCCCATAGCCCTCTGCCGTGATGTGGTCGGAGGTGGCTCCGCCCTGCTCCAACGCCTGCCGAGCATGGCTGGCTCGGGTGCGTGAGAGCACGATGTTCGTGGGGAAACGCTCGATCAGTTTCCCGCCGATGGGGACATTGTCCGTATGTCCGGTGATGCGAATGTGGCGGTCCGGGATACTCTGGAGAATGCCGCCGACTTTCTGGAGCACCTCCGCCCCTGCCGGTTTCAAGTGATCTTCACCTGATTCAAACAACAAGCGGTCTGCCAGATGGATCGTGATCTGATCCCCGGATTGCTGGACGGAAATAGTTCCGCGTTCGATCTCGGGGCGCAGGAGCGTCAGGAGGTCATCATAGGTTGTTATCAATGACGGTTCCTGGCGTGTGGCCAATTGTCGCTGGAGCTCGGCGACTTGGTCTTGCAGTTGCGCGGTGGCTGCCAGTACGCGTTGCCGATCTCGTTCGAGGGCCGCGAGGCGTTCGTCCCGATCGTCGGCTTTCGCCTCTGCCACGGAGGCCTTATTGTGGTGGCGGTATTCATACCCGCCGTCGCAACACACAGGGTTGCCTGAACAGCCGCTGGCGATGACACCGACAAGACAAAGGGATCCTGTGAGGAAGCGTTTCCCATTCATGGGCCGGCTCCTTGGTGAGACGCGACTGGGTCCGCGTCAGTAATTGTGTGGTGGGGATGTGAGGCCGCGTGCCGCCTAGCGCGACACGCGGTCCCCGCTCAGTGGAGATGAGCGACCTACTTGGTGACGCGGATTTCGACCCGGCGGTTCTTTGCCCGGCCTGCGTCGGTCGTATTCGGACTCACGGGCTTGGTGTCGGCATAGCCGTGTGTCGTAGCCGCGCCCAAGCCACCTTCCGTCAGGGCTTTAGCCGCGTTGGCCGCCCGTGCTTCAGAGAGTTCCTTGTTGGTCGGAAACGTCTTTTTCAGCGAGCTCTTGATCGGCCGGTTGTCCGTATGGCCGTCCACCGCCACTTTATACTCAGGGAAGTCTTTGAGGATGGCCCCAACCTGCTTCAGCGCATCGGCGCCCGCCGGTTTCAGTTGATCTTCTCCCGAGCCGAACAGATAGCCTGACGCCAGGTTGATGAGCAATCGCTCGTTATTCAGATCGACGGCGATCGTCTGCTTGTCGATCTGCGGCTTCAGGGCTCGGATCAAGCCGCGCTGCGCTTCTTTCAATTTCGCCATTTCAGAGGACAGGTCGCCACGGAGTCCCGTGAGTTCTTTGTCCCGATCCGCCAACATCTTCTCGAGTTCCGCGACGCGTTGTCTGCAGGCGGCAAGTTCGGCGGCCATCTTGTCTTTATCACCGGCGACCCCGCCCAGGGCGGCGAGCTGAGAGGTGAGGTCCGCGTTGCGCTGTTTGGCTGCGGTGAGCTCTGTGACCAGTTTCTCTTTGTCCCCGGCTCCGGCTTGAAGCGCGGTGAGTTGTGACTGGGCTGCTGCGAGATCGGCTGCCAGTTTATCTTTGTCGCCGCCTGCAGACGCCTGGGTGGCGGCCAACTGTCGCTCTAGCTCGGCCGTGCGGGCTTTCGATTGATTGAGGTCGCTTTGTGTGGAAGAGAGTTGGCTCGCGAGCTTCGAGGAGTCACCTGCGTTTGATCGGAGAGCGGCCAATTCCCGATCGCGATCAGCCAGTTGGCTCTCGAGGGCTTTTACACGGTCGCTGAGCACTCCGTTTTCTTTCTTGGCCGCGGCGAGCTCATCGGCGAGCCTTTGCCGTTCCTTTTCCAGCGCGGCGAGACGAGCGGCCATGTCTTTGGAAGCGTTGTCAGAGTCCCATTGATTGCGGTGGCGGTATTCGTAGCCCCCGTCACAACAGATGGCGTTCAAGTCGATGGCGGCGGCAGGGCCTGCGAGCGTGAGGAGGCTCAAGGCGAGAATGGATATGTGGATCGGTTTCATTGATTGTTCTCCTTTGTTAATAAGCAACTGGCAAAACCCGCTGTGCGAGCCCTAGTGCTTCGCTTTGAGGGCGTCGCGAATCTCCATGAGCAGCTTTTCTTCATTTGTCGGGCCGGCCGGCGGCGCCGGAGGGGCTTCTTTCTTGAAGCGGTTCATCTGCTTCACCAGCAGAAAGATCACGAAGGCGAGGATGATGAAGTCGAAAGTGGCCTGCAGAAAGACCCCGTAGTTGATGGTGGGGGCTCCAGCGGCTTTGGCGGCGATCAGCGAGGGCTGCGGTGTGCCGGAGAGATTGATGAACAGGCTGGAGAAGTCCACCTTTCCCATCAGCAGTCCAAGGGGAGGCATCATCACATCGCTCACGAGCGATGACACGATTTTCCCGAACGCGCCGCCGATGATGACACCGATGGCCATATCGACGACGTTGCCCTTCATGGCGAACTCTTTAAATTCTTTTAACATCGTTTGTCCTCCTTAGAGGATGAGAGGGTGAGTTGCGTGCTGAGAGTGTACACTATCGCTTCCTGGTCGTATCGAAACTGTATCCGAGGGTGAACAGATACAGATTATCGGTGTCGCCGGTGCCTGGTGCGGGCCGACTGTTGTATCGTGTCGTCACTTGAAGGCCGCTCACGAAGCCTTCCCAGATTTTGAATCGGACGCCGTTATCCATGGTGAGGAAGTAGTTCGAGGCGTTTTGCATCGAGGGGTAGAATTCGTTGTAGTGGTAAAATGTGATGCGATCGTCAAACAGCGGCCAATTCCATTTCATCGAGACGCGGGCACGGAGACTTGACTGATCGTCCGCGACCCGGAAGTCTTCATTGAAGAAGGACACGCCGGCTTCTGTATAGAAGGTCATGTCTTTGAAGATGCCGTTGAAATCTCCCCGTTCGATAAACTGATAGCCGGGACCGGATGACAGAGCGGTTCGCATCTTGAGGTCCTGGAAGCGGTCGTTCTCGAAGTAGGCCGAGGCAAACCAGTAAAAGCGTTTGGTGATGAAGAAGTCGAGCTTGATCGTCCCGCGGGCGTTCCGTGCAATGAGTGTATTGGCGTTGTCGCCGTAGACATAGCGTCCATTGATCGAAAGCCGGAGTTGTTCGCTGCGGGCGACGAAGTCTCCCAGCACGCTGGCGTTCTTGAGATGGCTGTTGCCGGTGGTCTGGGAGTAGCCTCCTGTGAGACTTCCCGAGTAAATGACCGGGGGCTGAACCAAGGGGTTCACGGAGCCGATGGCATCGAGCGGAACGGTGAGCGAGCCTTTCAGCGGTTCAGATTGGATATTCAGGTTGCCGTCTGCTCCGGCCGTTGCGGTTCCCACCAGCACACTGCCTTCTTTGAGATGAAACGGGATTGGATGGTTGACGGCGAGTTTGGCGACGTCGCTCCACTTCACCTTGATGACATTGTCAGGGCTGGATGGGGTTTTCATGACGAGCACGCCGCCTGCCATCTCGATGACTTCTCCATAGATGTTGCTGCCGTCCTTGAGGGTCACGACGTCGAGCGGGGGCGCGGGAGCATCGGCTGCCATTGCAGTGTCGACCCCGCAGAGTACGGCTGTAAAGATTGCCACTGCGGCGAACAGGTTCTTCATCTTTCCTCCTCTTGGTGTATGAAACGCGACATGAGCGTAGTGACTTGACGTCCTAAATAGCACTAGGGCCAATCGGCCCAGGATACAACGGGGTTGTATACCCGACTAACCAGGGTTGTGCAACCCGGATCTCGTCATCAGGGTCTGTTCTTCAGGGACGAAACATTGAGTCCTGGGGTTTGAGTAATCCCGATGCCATGTATGTGTTCGTGAAATGTCCCGTTGTCTCATAGGTTGTTCTCATGATGGCTCAAGGCTCTCGCTTGTTTTGAGGCTGTCTTGCCGGGAGGTTGACCAAGTGGCCCCATCGGAGCTTCGAGGATACCAGTGTGCGGACTGAGCGTGAGGCGAGAGCTCTTCGGAGTCACTCTCTTGATCGGGGCTGCACGATCACTACTGTGATTGAGAATGCGACAGAGATTGCTAAAGAATTCGAGGAGGGCCCCAAGGATGCTCTCGCGGACCTTCCGTGACGATGCAGGCTGTAGGCGGACCCATTGATCTTCATGGCGCTGTAGTACGGATAGTGTATAGCCAGCCGCCTCTACTCCCTCCTCTGGGACCAGTAGAAACTCCTGACCATGTGGATCGACAACGAGGAGGCCCTTGGGGCGCATTGACCTATCCTCTTTCTCGCGTGGAGATGGCGTTCCCGTTGTGGGATTCGGAATGTTGGCTGAGCTGCGTGACGAAATAGTGAACCGCTTGGGTCCGTCGACTGACGCGTAGCTTCTTATAGAGCGTCGACAGGAGTTTAGTGATGGCGTTGGGGTGTTGCTTGAAAGAGGCGGCGATGTCTTTGTTCGAGGCTCCCTCAGCCAGCATCGAAAGAAGCCTCTGGTCGATCGGCGAAAGTCTCGGCGGGAGGACGGCTGGAGCATGCATGCCGGTGTCCTTTATCCAGGCGAGGATGCGGGTCGTCTCCTTGGGCCCAAGAAGAGATCGCCCTGCGGCGATCGTCTTTATCGCGCGGAGGAGGTCCTTGGCCCCGACATCTTTGGTCAGGTACCCGTGCCCGCCGGCCATGACCGCGTTATAGAGGTCGCGGTTGTCGCAGTAGGCGGAGAAGAACAGGATCCGCATATGGGGGAAATCCGATAGAATGTCCCGGCAGGCATCTGGCCCAGTGCCATCAGGCAAGCGCATATCCATAATCACGACATCGGGCTTTGTGCGCTGGACTTCTTCAACGGCGCGGGCTCTGCTGCCGGCTTCGCCCACCACCTGAATCCCCCGATCCAATGTGAGGATGGCTCTGAGTCCCTCACGCGCGAAGGCCGAATCATCGACCGGGACGACTCGAATAGGAGGAGGTGTGCTGAGTCTTGGCATGAGCAATGGGGATCCTATCGCGGGTGGACGTCTTGTGCGAACATTGTCTGCTTCTACCGGGTAACCATGATCAAGGTTCATGCCATGGCCGATGGAGTTATTCTTATCGAATGGCGAGGGTGTTTTGGAGCATGTCGTTCATCGTGTCTCAGTCGAGCTGTAGCAGGAGACAGAGCTGTCTCATGGTGGGTGTCTCACAATGTGTGCGGGTGGATCGGAGCGACGCTACTCGGCCACGTCGATGTGATGCGCGAGGAGTCGGCGATAGAGTGTGGCGCGGCTGATCCCGAGAATCTTAGCGGCCTCTGTCCGATTCCCCTGAGCCTGTTGGAGTGCTTGGAGCAATTGGGCTTTTGGTTCTGTGTAGTGCGAGTCCTGGGAGGATGACGGCAGATGGGCACGCTGGGCATGGTGGAGTTCATCAGGAAAATCAGACGGCATCAGGCTGGCGGTGCGGGCGCTGATCACGGCAAATTCGACGGCGCTTTTCAGCTCTCGAACATTGCCGGGCCAGGAGTAGGTCATGAGCAGATGGAGACTGTCTGGATGCAGATTGGTGATGGCTTTGCCTGTGGTGGCACAGACTTGGCCGAGCAAGGCCTGTGTGAGCAATGGAATGTCATCTCGTCGATCTCGAAGCGGAGGCAGATGGATGCGCGCCACGCGGATCCGATAGAGTAAATCAGCGCGAAAGGTTCCGCGAATGACGTCTTCGTTGAGATTGTGATGCGTCGCGGCGAGGATGCGGACATTCACCTTTCGCGGACGGGTTTCTCCCAGGCGCGTAATTTCTTTTTCTTGAAGGACCCGGAGCAGACTGGTTTGGACGGAAGTCGGGATGTCTCCAATTTCATCCAGGAACAGCGTGCCGCCGTCAGCCGATTCGAAGAGTCCATGGTGATCGTCGATCGCGCCGGTGAAGGCGCCTCGCTTGTGGCCAAATAGCTGGCTGCCCAGCAGTGAATCTGTCAAGCCTGCGCAGTTGGCGGCAATAAAGGGCCGGTCTTTCCGCGGGCTGGAGTAATGGATGGCTCTGGCGACGAGTTCCTTCCCGGTTCCTGTCTCGCCTTCGATAAGGACGGTGGAATCGACGCGCGCCACATCGCGGACGAGTTGATAGACCTGCACCATGGCAGGGCAGCGTCCGACAAGATCGTGGAATTGCGTTTGGTGATCGAGCTGCTGCCGCAGATGGTGGAGTTCTGTGCGATCATGCAGCAGGATGATGCGCCGCTCAGCGGATTGTGGATCCGCATGGATTTCATATTCGATCCATCGCGGAGTCGCACTCGTCAAGCGAAGGGGGCGTTGGCCGCGTTGCGGCCTGAGCGCGTGCCATGTTTGGCGCAGATGCTTCCGGTCTGCAGACTCCAGCGGGAAACTCTGTTCCCACGGCTGACCGATGACCGTCGTCGAAGGGCACTCCATCCAGGCAAGGCAGCGCGGGCTGATGAAGGTGACATGGCCCTCTTGATTCGTGACGATGGCGGCCAGATCCAGATGCTGGAGAAGCGCCAGGACATCGTCGCGTTCCTGGGTAGCGATGGCAAGTGACCCGGTCAGGGATATTCGGGTCCGTTCGTGGGTTTTAACTTGGTCGAGATGGTGCAAGCGCTGATCACGGGCTTGCTGTAAGAGCCGCTGTATCTGGTCGAAGCGTTCGTCGATACGCTCGATAAGGAGCAGTGGTCGATGAGAAGCGGTCAGTGCGGTGGCTTCGAATTGGTGCAGGATGGACGTCAGGTCACGATGACTCCACGGGCCCGATCGAACCACCCGGTCATGATCGTCTCTCCACGCGGATTCGCTTTCATCCAGGAAATGCTGCAGAAAGGGGGCGAGGCTTCCGACGTCAATGAGAGACTCCGGTGACGTCTTGAATGTTGCGGCCCACCAGAGCGGCGGATCTCCAAGAAGGCGAAACCTATTGTCCGTCCCGACTCGTTCGAGAACTGCGGTGCCAAGCCTCTGAAGGAGGGTCTCCAGCAGATTCGGAGGCAGAGAGTTGGGTGAGCTGGATGGCGCCATGGCAGTCCAGTTGTATAGCTAGGCGGCTTCTAAAAGTGTTTGTGTGAGCCGCATAAAGAGTTCCGGCACCCCGTCGCCGGTCTTTGCGCTTCCCGTGACCACGAGCCATCCCTTGCCTCGCAGCTGTGCAAGTGTCGACTCGTCGATTTCCCATTCCTGGAGCTGATCGGCCTTGTTCACGATGAGGACGAAAGGCACGGGACCGAGTGTGGATTGGGCCAGTTGGTGCAGGGATTCCGCCGTATCCAGGGTAGACCGCCTCAGGCCGTCGGCGACGAGGATATAGCCGGATGAGCCTCGCAAATAGGATTCCCGCATTTTCTGAAAATCGTCTTCTCCATAGAGGTCCCAAATCATCAGGGTCACGTCCCGGTCCTCGACGAGGAGCGTTTTCTTTTCGATCGTCACGCCGATGGTCGTGTGGTACTGCTCCGAAAACATGCCCGTCACGAAACGGCGGATGAGACTGGTCTTTCCGACGGCGAATCCACCCAGGAGACAGATCTTCTTTTGAATCATGGTGCGGAGTCCGCGCGCCGGACGAGAGGCTTGGGGGTGACGAGGAGCGTGACCCGCCGCTGCGCATTCTGACTGCCTTTAGTTCCCCCACGTTTCTGCCCAGCGAACGAAGTTGGTTCCACGCTCGCGCTGAGGGTGAGCGGCGCGTAGGAGTCCGCTCCTCCAAGTGCGGCGAGGACGGCATGGGCTCTGGCGGTGGCGAGCAGGAAATTCATGGATTCCGTTCCTGTCGGATCGGCATCGCCGATCGCTTCAATGACAAGCGTTTCGCCCGCAGCAGAGAGAGCGGACTGGCGCAAGTCTTCAATTATGCGTTTGACCGGCGTGACCTTGCTCAATTCTGTATCGGAGAGTGTGGAGGACCCGCTCTCAAAGAAGAAACTGATTCGGTTCAATTGGGCGATGATGTCAGCGCGTGAGGCGGTGCGGAGGTCCTCGTCGTGATATTCACGAACGCCAGGAAGTAAGAGTGCCATCTGTCTGGTTTGGATGGCCCAGGTTTCCGGCGCAGTGCCGCTGGCGGTGAGACTGCCATCGTCGTAGCGGAGCGTTGCGGTCCCTGGGGGACGGAGGAGCAAGGCTGCGCGTTTGCCGACGAATTGAGGATCAAGGGAGTGGAACGGGGTCCAGTGAGAGATGATGTGCTCGCGAGGGATTCCTTCTTGAGTCAAGAGATCCTCTGGCTCTGCTGCCATTGGATCGCGGAGTCCCTCGAGGGTGACCACACGGCCGTCGCGTTCCAGTGTCGTTACGACGACTCCGGGCATAGTTCGGATTCTCTGTGTCAGATTTTGCCATCGCTGGTTGTTTTGATAGGCGGTCCAGCCCCAGAGGGCTGTGGAGAGGGCGATGACAGTGAGGGCCACCCAGGTCATTGGGGAGGTTCTCGTGCGGGGAGTTTCGTATTGAGTCTGCACACATTCCATGAGGCGGTCGTGCGTGGCATCGAAGCTCGAAGGGTTTCCGTCGAAGGCGGCGAAAGCGTCGGCATAGTCGAGCTGGATTGATTCGAGGGTTTGCTGCACCTGAGCCCGAAGATAGCCCGGTGCGGTTCCCCTGACGACGCAGGCCAGGATGGCCTGGGAATTGTGTTCGATCAAGACCCGGCATTCTCCAACCTCCAGGGTATTGAGGGTCTGTCCTCGCGGGGTATTGAAGGTGTCCTGCACAAAGGTTTGAATGGCCGTCAGCATGCCGGATACCAGCTGTTGATCATGAATGATAGCGGTATCCGATCCGACGTGATGGAGCAGGAGTCCGGTCTCGCGATGAATGAGAAAGAGTTGCTCCACTCGAAAGCGCAGCGTGTGCAGGAGGACGATTTCGGCGAATGGTCGTCCTGTTCGCCAGGCCTCTATTCTCCAGGCGAGCCCTTTGGGGGACAGGCTGTGATCGATGGTCTGATTGAACGACTGCATCATCCCTTGCAGCGTGCGGACGATCGCTTGGCGGATGGCCGGGCCCATGATGGGGGCGATGGCCTCCGCGATCACATGGGGATTGCGGCGTACAGAACTCGTCAGTGCGCTCTGAACATACGGTGTGAGTGCGGCGGTCAGTCGCTCGTCCTGTTTGCCGCGCAAGGTGATGGCCTCTGCGAGGACTTTGCTGACGGAGGGCGCATCGGTCTCCGTATGTTCCAGACGATTGCGGAGTTCGGTAAGCTGGGTTTGTTCCGGCGCAAGGAGCAGCGTGCGAAGTTCCGCCCACTCTTGTTTCAACTCGGGGCTCGCGGGGGGATCAGCCGAAGAGGGCTGGGGGCTGGGCCGGGGTTGATTCATCAAAATGGGCTCCTTGCATGCGGGCGACTAGGATGTGGGTGAGCCCTGCTGGAGTTTCTGAGATAGCTCAGCTAATAGCCCTGCGAGTGCCGTACGGTCTGTTTTGGTGTGCCGCAGATCTGCGACGGAACGATTGAGAGATTCTGAGAGTTGGTCTTGTGTGGAGCGGAGCGTTTCCTTGAGGGCGGTGACATGATCCAGGACTTCCTGGCGCAGCGTGCGTTCGGACTGATCGGTTTGTTGGGCCAGGTCGGTGGCTTTGCGTTCGACCACGGCTCCGAGGCTGGTGAGATCCCTGACGAGGTGCTGCAAGGCTTCGCCGCGGACTTCCTGCTCATGTTGCAAACGACCGGACAGGACTGCTACTTCCTGCTGCATGAAGGCTTCGAGCGCATCGAATCGTTTCGTGAGTTCGGCTCTGAGCGCTGCAGCTTCCCTGACGAGATTCTGTTCAAGGGCGGAGAAGCGCCGGTCGTGATCACGGACTTGTGCTCCGAAGAGAATGTCTCGAATCTTTTCGAGATTGCCGTTCTGTGTACGGTCGTCGGCTGTTAGGAAATGCGACGACGTGGAAGACTCGACGACGAGCGAAGGGGCTTGGGTGTCAGCGGCTTCTGTTGACATAAGCGACTCCTTGGTCACGTGCTCTGGAGCATGGTGGCGCCATGGTCCAGGATAAGAGGGTGATGTATTGTGCCGTCCGCGGAGGATGGCAACCGTGCGGGTCATCCCCTACGGGCACAGGGCCTCTGGGCCGCTATGTTAACACCGGCGATTTGCTGTCAACAAGGTGCTGAGTAGGGAATCTGTAGCCTAGGCTGATGAAGAGGGAGGCAGCGGTGTCTGGCTGGATTTGGGCTCAATGGTCTCAATGATCCCGCCCCCTAGGACTCGGTCCCCGTCATAAAACACAGCGGATTGCCCGGGACTGAGTGCCCGCTGTGGCGTGCTAAATTGAACGATCATCCTTCCGGCAGATTGAGGAATAGTCGTAGCTGACGATGGGGGTGTGGCGTAACGCACTTTACAGTCGACTCGGGACGGCGCGGCTAGAAGTCTGGGATCGAGGATATTGAGGTCTTTCACTATACAGGAGCAGCTGAGCAGGTGTTCTTCCGGTCCAAGAACGACGGTGTTGGTAGCCGGTTGAACCCGCTGGACGTAGAGGCGTTGTCCGGTGGCGATGCCGAGCCCTCTTCTTTGTCCCGGTGTATAAAAGGGAATCCCCTCGTGGGTTCCTAGCGTGGTTCCGGTCTCGTCGACGAAGTGTCCGGGCGTGCTCTGGAGATCGGGTTGTTCCTGGAGGAAGGTCCGGTAATCGCCATGACTGACGAAGCAGATTTCCTGACTCTCTTTCATCTCCTCTTCCGGAAGCCCGAGGGTGGCGGCCTCTCGCCAGACATCGGTTTTCTGCATTTGTCCAACCGGGAAGAGTAATCGGTTCAGCCAGGAAGCCTGGAGCCGGTAGAGGAAATAGCTCTGATCCTTCCTGACATCAGCTCCTTTCATGAGGGAGAGGTGCTCGCCGATTCGGTCGACATGCGCATAGTGGCCGGTCGCCACGAAAGAGATACCTTTTGAGTCTGCGAGCTCGATGAGTTGGCGAAGCTTCACGCGTTCGTTGCAGCGCACGCAGGGGTTGGGTGTGGTGCCGTTCGCATAGGCGGAAACAAAGTCATCAATGACTGCGGTGCGGAACTCGGCGCGGGAGTCGACGAGTTCGTGCGGGATGTTGAGTTGTTTGGCCACGTATCGCGCGATGCCAACTTTGCAGCAGCCGCGCTCCTCCCAGCGCTTCGAGGCCGCGACTTCCTCGTTCTCATGCTCCCAGACCTGGAGGGTGACGCCATGGACTTCAAAGCCCTGCCGAGTCAGAAGGAGAGCGGCTACGGAGCTATCGACTCCCCCGCTCATACCGAGGAGGACGGTTGGACGTGACATAGTGCGGCTATTGTACTGTCTGACCGACGAAAGGGCTAGAGGTCTGGCGTGCGTATTTTGCTTCGATGGAGAGTCAGGTCGTGGACATTCTTGGCCGATTGGGGATGCTCCTCGACCCAGCGATGGGCCCCCATATCGCACATACCATGAAAATGCGCTCCGTCCTCAATGGCAATGGCAGGAGTTCGGATATCCCCAATGAGGACGCCCTGTTTGAGGATTTGGATTCTTTCTGTGGCCGTGACGGTGCCGTTTATTTTTCCACTGGTGAGCAGCGTGCCTGCGGAAATGATCCCCTTGACCACGGCAAACTCCCCCACGATCAGTGTGCCGGTGGTGTGGATTTCACCTTCCAGTTTTCCGTCGATGCGAACAGTGCCGTCGAAATTCACGACGCCTTTGAATTCAACCCCTTTTCCAAGAAAGGTGAAATTGTCGTCGTCCGAAGGGGATGATTTCTTGTCGCCAATTGCCCACATTCGATCAAAGGTCCTTCCAGGTAGAGCAGGCTCACCGGGCGTCACGGGTTCAGGACCCCGATGAGCGTATTATTGTGTGACCGGAAAAATTAACCGTTTATTCTTTTTATGCCGCCCTGGCCTGAGATGCCCACCGGGTGAAGGGGCGCTTCGCGAGGGACTTCTCGAATACCTTGTGACATTTCTAGAGTTCCGTTAAAGAGCACGCCTTCTTCAATTGAAAGCATGGGGGTCTTTATTCCACCGTTGACGATGGCTGGGGCGCGGAGTTTAATCTTTTCTTTCGCGACGACATCGCCCGTGATTTTCCCTTTGCAGACAATGGTGCCGGCCGTCACTTTTGCCGTGATCACAGCCTCTTCACCCACGAGGAGGACCCCTTCGGTGTGAATTTCTCCGTCGAGAGATCCATCAATTCTGACGGTTCCGTTGTACGAGATGGTGCCTTTAAACTCGACCCCTTTACCGACAAATGCGCTGACATCTTCTGAGGCTTCCTGGCGGCCCAGGTTTGAAGCGAGCGAGATGTCTTCAGCTTCCACTTCCTCTGCCATCGTGCGCTTCCCGTCCTGCTTGTCTGATTTCCACATGATCGATGCTCCTCCTCTGGGTTCGGGATAAGAGATGATGGGGTTAGCCCCTGTTAGTTGTTGTATCGGAGTGTCTAGGGAAGATATTTAGCGTTAGTTGAGAGAAAAGCAACAAATATGCCTTTTCTCAGCATGCGTCTCAGGCGTGGGGGGAAGGGGATGTTGTCTAGGAGAGGAGATTGTCGATGATACCCTCCAGCTCTGGTGCGGAAAAATAATGGATGATGACTTTGCCGCCCTTTCGGCCTGATTCGATCGTGACGCGTGTTCCAAACCGCTTTTGGAGCCGCGATTCTACGTCACTCCAATGCGACGTAGGCATCGTTGCTTTTGTCCGTTTTCTTGTGGTGCTAGCTGTGGTGACGAGTCGTTCGGTTTCACGAACGGAAAGGGCGCGGGCAGCAACCGTCTTCGCAATTCTGCATTGGGTTTCAGGAGTATCCAGCCCCAGAAGGGCTTTGGCATGTCCGGCTGAAAGGGTTCCGGACTCCACAAGGGTTTGCACGTCGTGATGGAGGTTGAGCAGGCGTACGGAATTAGCCACAGAGGATCGATCGCAGCCGACCTTTTGAGCGATGCTCTCGTGAGTCAATCCGAATTCGTTCATCATTCTCGAATACGCTCTGGCGGTCTCCATGGGATTGAGGTCTTCACGTTGGAGATTTTCAACGAGGGCGAAGAGAATCGCTTCTTGATCACTGCAATTGCGTACGACCGCTTGGATGGTGTCGAGTCTGGCCTCTTTGGTGGCGCGCCATCGCCGCTCGCCCGAAATGAGTTCGAAAATGCCGTCACCTTTTCGACGGACTAAAATCGGTTGAAGCAAGCCGCTTTCTTTTATTGATGCTGCCAGTTCGGCGAGCTCGGCAGGATGGAAGATTTGCCGAGGTTGGTAGCGATTCGGTACGATCGCATCAATTCTGATCTGCTGAACATCCGCCGCATTGCTTGGGACGGCTGCTTGCCCGCCCGGCAGTAATGCATCGAGACCTCTACCTAGTGCTTTTTTCTCCATGATCGAGAAACTCCTTTGCGAGTGAGAGATAGGCCTGTGAGCCCGATGAGGCCGCATTATAGAGAATGCCTGGCCGACCATAGCTCGGGGCTTCAGCCAACGTCACATTTCGTGGAATGACGGCTTGGTAGACTTTGCTTCCAAAATGGTTTCGGACTTGTTCGGACACCTGGCGGGCCAACGTGTTGCGTGCATCGAACATGGTCAGCACGATTCCCTCTATGAAGAGGTCGAGATTGATGGACTGCTTTACCCGCTCGATACTGCCTATAAGCCGAGAGAGCCCTTCCATCGCATAGTACTCACATTGCACTGGAATGAGAACTGACTTTGCAGCAGCAAGGGCGTTAATTGTAAGAATGCCGAGAGCTGGGGGGCAATCAAGTACAATGACATCGTATGCATCGTGGATCCCTTTGATTGCGTCACGGAGGTGATGCTCCCGTCCATCAACATTGGCCAACTCGATTTCAGCCCCTGCGAGATCGGCGTTTGAAGGCAATATAGACAGCCCATTGACGCTTGTCTTTTGAATGACATTCTCGCAAATATCTTGTTTTATTAGGCAGTTATATATTGTTTTCTGTAATGATCGCGGGTCAACACCAACTCCACTGGTTGCATTGCCCTGCGGGTCAAGATCAATCAATAGGACGGATTTGCCTTGGAGCGCAATTGCTGCTGCAAGATTGACGGAAGTAGTTGTTTTTCCAACCCCCCCCTTTTGATTGGCAACCGCAACTATCCTTGCCATTAATCGTCCTTCCTATAGAGGGGCTGTTCCACGTGGAACAGCCTCTGCTTGCTATTCACGATGAAAGAGAGAGGCTTGTAACAACTCTTGTTCCATATCCAATTGGAAGGTCAAAGGAGTATTCATTCTCAACGATGGTTCTTGAGTCAATTCTTGATCTATCAATAGAGGTTGAAAGAAATAGGAGTATTCTTCCGTTGCTGGTCAATATGGTTCTTGATAGGTCAATGATGAATTCAAACTTTATCCCCCTCGCAACAATGTAGCTGGCTTGTTCGTGATTTATGAAACTATCTGCGAATTGCTCCAATGACCCTTCGAAAATATCAACGTCTCTTAGCTTCAGTAACCCAATGATATATCTCAAGAAAGATGATTTCTTTTTTGATGGTTCGACGAGGACAAGCCTTAGGTCTGGTCGTAGTATTTTTATCGGTATTCCTGGAAAACCTGCACCAGAACCAATGTCAAAGATGAGGCTCCTGTCTATAAAATTTTCCGCATTAATAGCAGCAATTGAATCGATGAAATGCTTGATCACAACTTCTTCATCTTTGACGATGCTTGTTAAATTCGTGGTTTTGTTCCACTCTTTAAGCTGTTGCAAGTAGATCATGAACTTACTGACTTGTTCAGCAGTCAGATTTATCCCAATCGAAGAAGCTGATCTTGACAATAGCGATTGGATATCTGCTCTCTGTTCCACGTGGAACACATACGTGATTGAAACTGTGAGGTCAAGGGAAAGGTCGGAGGAATTCGGTGGTCGCGTCAAACTTCGGCTGGTTGTTGGCCTTGCCGTTCAAATTTCTCTATTGCGACGATGAGAAGTGAAATAGCTGCAGGAGTGACTCCTGCTATTCGTGATGCTTGCCCAATTGTTGCCGGTCTCACGCGTGAGAACTTTTCAAGCACTTCACGTGAGAACCCCTGAATTGCTCCATAATCAAAGGCTAAGGGTATGGCTTTTAGTTCGAGCCGTTTGAATTGTCCAATTTGCTGTAGTTGTCTTCTGATATAGCCTTCATATTTTATTTCCAATTCAACTTCGTCAATAATTTCATCGTTTTCAATAGATAGACCATCAAATTTCATCAGGAGATCTCTATATGAATACTCCTGCCTTTTGAGTAACTGTGCAAATGTTTGGGACGAGTAGCGATCGTCAATGGTTACCCAGTTCAATCGGGCGCAAATTTCATCCGTAATCCTTGGCCTGGTTGTGCTGAGTCGACCAATTTCGCTGGCAATACCCTCCCGCTTCTTGAGGAGCCGATCATAATTATACTGTGAAACCAGTCCGACCTGGTGGCCGATGTCCATTAAGCGTAGATCAGCATTCCCATGTCTGAGGAGGAGCCTGTATTCGGCGCGCGAGGTAAACATACGATATGGCTCACGCGTGTCTTTCGTAATCAAATCGTCGATGAGCACACCGATGTAAGCTTGCGATCGATCAAGAATGAGAGGTTCCAATCCTCGAATCTTCAATACTGCGTTGATTCCAGCCATAACTCCTTGAGCAGCCGCCTCTTCATACCCAGATGTTCCATTGATCTGTCCCGCATGATAGAGCCCGGAAACGAACTTTGTTTCAAGAGTTGGGTGGAGTTGACGTGGTGGAAAATAGTCATATTCAATCGCATAGCCAGGCTTGAGCATTTTGGCGTGTTCGAGGCCGGGGATAGTGCGAAGTATTTCGCTCTGTACATCAACCGGAAGGCTTGTTGAGATGCCGTTCGGGTAAAACTCTTTTGTATCAATGCCTTCCGGCTCGATAAATATTTGATGTCGCTCCCGCTCGGCAAAGCGCACAACTTTATCTTCAATCGATGGGCAGTAGCGTGGTCCAACTGAATCAATGACTCCGCTATAGAGAGGAGAGCGATCGAGATTCTCACGGATGATGTCGTGGGTTTGTTTGTTCGTGTACGTTAAATGGCAAGGAAGCTGAGGTGTGGAAATGCGCTCCGTACGATGGGAAAATGGCGTGGGGGGGGTGTCCCCAGGCTGCGGTACCATGACCGAGAAATCGATCGAGTCGCGATCGAGTCGCGGCGGAGTACCGGTCTTCAGTCTGCCCAGTTCAAACCCCAAGTCGCGCATGCAATCGGAAAGGTGTTCTGCGGAGGCTTCTCCGGCACGCCCGGCCGGAAAGTGGTTCAGGCCGATGTGAATAAGTCCCTTAAGGAAAGTCCCTGATGTGAGGACTACCGCGAGTGCGTTGACCTTCACTCCATCCCCTGTCACCACGCCGGTTACGCGCGGCCCTGAAGTGAGGAGTCGATCAACAGTCCCTTCGTGAATCGTGAGGCAGCGCTCAGCAGCTAAGGTCTGTTGCATGGCCATGCGATATAGCTTCTTGTCGCATTGCGCGCGCAATGCTCTGACAGCCGGTCCTTTGCTTGTATTGATAAACCTAAATTGAATACCGGCTTGATCTGTGTTTCTACCCATCTCCCCGCCAAGGGCATCGATTTCTTTCACCAGGTGGCCTTTGGCGATTCCCCCGACTGCCGGATTGCAGGACATCTGGGCGATTCGATCTCTTTCCATGGTGAGTAGCAGGGTCCGCGCACCCATGCGGGCTGCTGCGAGAGCGGCTTCGCACCCTGCATGTCCCCCCCCGACTACGATCACATCGAACGTCTGATCCATAAATCACCCGTTATTTCCCGATACAAAACTGAGAAAAGATTTGATGGAGGACCTCGTCTGAGGTAATGACCCCGGTAATTTCACCAAGCGTATCTGCCGCGCCTCGTAGATCCACCGCCACGCATTCCGGATGTGTGCCTGACTCGATTGATTCAAGGGCCTTTGCCAGATAATCCCGGCATCTCAGAAGAATCTCATGATGCCGAACATTTGTAATCGTGACACTTTGTGAGGGCTCGAAACTGCGGAGCCCCACTCTGTCCTTGATGATCTCTCGCAATGCCTTGAGCCCTTCACCCGTCACGGTCGATATCGGCAACGGTGCTCCCCCATACGGCAAAGAGAAGTGGTCAGACAAGTCCGTTACTTGACCGGGAGTGAGCAGGTCAATCTTGTTCAGCGCCACGACCACAATCCCCTTGTCAACCATGGGGATATCAAATGTTGAGGTAGCCTGGGTCGAATCAGTCGCGTCCATCACAATGATAAGAAGGTCGGCGTCGCGCACGGCTGCTTCTGTACGACGAATCCCTTCTCGCTCAATGGCATCGGTGGTTTCCCGTAACCCCGCTGTGTCAACGAGGGATAGCGTGACACCGTCAAAGTGGACGGTCTCTTCGATCAGGTCGCGTGTCGTTCCGGGAGTATCGGTGACGATGGCTCGACTCTCTCCCAATAATCGATTCAGCAAACTCGACTTACCGACATTGGGCCGGCCCACGATGACGACCCGTGCACCCTCCCTCAGTACACGGCCGGTCCTTGATGAATTCAGAGCTGCGTCGACTACGTCCGCTGTCTCTCGTAACACCTGTTTCAATACATCTCGCCCAACGAATTCGATATCTTCTTCGACGAAATCGATCCCCGCTTCAAGGTGAGCCAGCATAGCCAAAAGTCGTGATCTCAATTGATCGACTTCCTGCTTTAGATCCCCCCGAAGGTGGCGTTGTGCGATGGCTGCGCTCTGTTCGGACGTGGCCTTGATCGTTGCGAGGACGCCCTCAGCTTGGGACAAATCCAAGCGGCCATTCAAGAAAGCCCGTTTGGTAAATTCTCCAGGCGTCGCCAGGCGGCATCCTGCTTGTAGACAAGATTCGGAAATCATGGCCAACAGGGTCTGGCTCCCATGCGCATGAATTTCGAGGACATCCTCAGCCGTATATGAGCGTGGCGCTCTCATGTAGACCACCAGCGCCTCATCAATGGGAGTCTGGAAACGTAACGACGCTTCAGTTGTGGAAAAATCCGCGCCCAAGATATCGGCAAGGTAGAGACGATGCGACTCTACTGCGCACAGAGGGATTCCTGAACGGATGCGGATAAAACGGCTGGCGATCGAGAGGGTTTCAGGGCCGCTGACACGTATAATTCCAATCCCGCCTTCGCCCACCGGGGTAGCGACGGCGCAGATCGTATCTCCTGACCCTCCAGCATTCAGCATGGTCGAACTCTATGGTCGATGCCATCCCAGGCTCGTCGCAGAACGAATGGCCATTCGTAAAAATGCCGATGGTTCAAATAACCGGCTTGTTCGCAAAAATCACGCGATCGGTAATCAGCTGCTGGGAAATGGTGAGCACGTTATTTGTGAGCCAGTACAGCACCAGGCCCGCCGGAAAATTGATAAATAGAAAGGTCATAAATGCCGGAAGCATCAACATGATTTTCGCTTGGGTCGGATCCATCGTGGTTGGAGTAATCTTCTGCTGAACCACCATTGTGACGCCCATAATGATCGGCAGTACGTAGTAGGGGTCCTGTACAGACAGGTCTGTAATCCAAGCCATGAAGGGTGCCTGACGCAGGTCGATGGTCATATAGAGAATATTGAAGAGAGCCACAAAGACAGGCATCTGCAAGACCATCGGGAGGCATCCCCCGACGGGATTCACCTTATGGTCCCGATAGAGCTTGATTAATTCCTTGTTAAGCCGATCCCGGTCCTCCTTAAACTTCTCCTGAATCGCCAAGACTTTCGGCTGGATGACCTGCATTTGTTTCATCGATTTGTAGCTCTTGTACTGAAGCGGCACAAAGAGAACCTTGAGCATCATCGTGAGTAGAATAATGGTCACGCCGTAGTTATGGGTATAGTCGTTGATGAAGCGGAGTACATAGAAAATCGGCTTGGCGACAGCTTTCACAACTCCCCAGCTGCCAAAAACAAACCAGCCGAAGTCGATGGTGTCTTCGATTCCAATTTGCATCGCCACGAGGGTGTCATACTCTTTGGGGCCGGCGTAGAGCTGGAGGTTCAACGGGGAACCGGATGACTGAGCGGGAAATCGCACACTTCCAGAAAGCAGTTTGTCGCCTTCTTTCTTGACCACTGTGGAGGAGGCCTGCTTCGGGATCAACACGGAAAGAAAATATTTGTCTTGCAGTGCAAGCCAGTGCACTGCGCCTTTGCGCTCGATCTCAGAATCTGGTGCGTCTTTATCAACCTTTTCGTCGACCAGGGAAGCTGAACCGATTTGGCCAATCAAACCATCGCCCCATTCCACAATACCGAAATTCGTTCCTAAACCTACAGTGAGGTCACCGTCCAGACCAGTCGATCGAATTGCGATATCGACCAGGTAACTATCGAAGTGGAAGGTCAGGATTTTCTCGAGGAGCAGATTCTTGGCCTCATCACGAAACTGGAACGTAATGTGGCCCATCGGATGGGAGCTATCGAGGTTGGAGAAGTCTCGCGAGACAGTGTAGAGGCCGGCACCCAATGCCTTGGTCAATTCTGCATCAGCCGTGATGATGGCCAACGGCCCGGCAAACTTCGATCCCTGCCTGACCAATTGAACCGGCGCCGAATCGGTTGCGGTCTGTTGATACCGCTTCAGTTCCCAGCTCGTCAGGACCGCACCGCGAGTCGAGACTTTTGCGCGATACAGATCGGTCTCAATACTCACAAGCTCTTCCGTTGGAGTGAGCGGAGCAGCTGGTCCTTCAAGCCCTGGCGAGGAGATTTGGCTTTGCCCCGGCGTCTGTGCTGTGCTCGGGCCAGACGATGCCGATATTGGGGTTGTTTCGGTCGGCGGGGACATCTGTCCCGCCTCCGATGAAACGGATGCCTCTTGTGTGGGCATGGGTTGAGGGAGCCAGCCCATCTCTTTCAGCGCATAGTCGTATCCAAAAATAATCGCCAGCGATAGCACCAAGAAAACGATGACCCGTTTCTCCATCATCTAGATACGTACTTTCTTCAACAACGTTGAATTATTTTTTAACCGGGTCAAACCCGCCGGCATGAAAGGGATGGCATTTGAGTAAGCGGATCAAGGCCAGTCCCAGGCCCTCCAGGCAACCTCGCTGGCGTATGGCATCTATCGCGTATTGGGAACAGGTCGGATCAAATCGGCATGCCGGGCCCAGCCATGGTGAGATCACATATCGGTAGCCTTGAATCAGCCCTACCAGGAGACGGCGCATGCTAGATCGACCTCGCGTTCAGAAGGCGATGCTTGGACAGTGTGGCGGTCCACAATTCCTTCAGCTCGCCGAATGAAAGAGTCAGGGCGTCTCGCTTGGGGAATACGAGCAGGTGGTAGCCCGGAATCAAGTCTGAATAAATGGCTCTGACGAGCTCGCGGAACCGGCGCTTGGACCGATTGCGTTTAACGGCATTGCCAAATCGTCTGCCGACGACGATTCCCACCTGACTCACAGAACCCTCCGTCCGGCTCGCGAGCAAATTGAAACATTGCGTCGAGCTGCGACGCCCGTGACGCTTAACCTGTTCAATATCCCGACTGACTCGCAAGAACATAACTGCAGTTCTGGCACGTGAGCTCATATCGTGACGCCCACCAGTATGTGAGTATGTTCGTTGGCGGCGGTAACCGGCAGGAGTCGAGCAGACAGCCAATCACATAGGGAACAAGGAGAAGCAGATGTCTTCTCCAGGCTGCACGCACAGACACTCATGCGGACAAGCTATAGGCAAGCCTTCGAATCCAGCCCCTCAACGGTAACTGAAATACGAACGCTAGACTGCCAGACGAGCGCGGCCTTTTGCACGGCGGCGCGCCAGGACCTTCCGTCCGTTCTTTGTGCTCATCCGTTTACGAAAACCATGCTCGCGCTTCTTTTTCAGGTTTGAAGGCTGCTGAGATGTAAAAGACATAACAATCCCCCCAGAAATCACGTTTCATTTAGGTAATCGAGTTGGGCATTATATTGGCCGTGCACCCAGGTGTCAATTTACTCACGGCTTCAAAAAGGATTAATTCTCGGTGCGAATATTTATCTAGAGAAGTCGGCATCAGCCTATAAGATATTAATTTCTGAGGCGCTTTTGTACCTTAGGTGGCCAGAGTGCCACAGAGCTCCTCTCCCCTGATGTCTCCAATTCTTCATAAACAGCGGATTCTCTATATATCCGTGCAATAAATAGGTGAAATAAGTATGGCACTAAGTTTGCCAATAGACAGGAATGAATGATCGCGCTATCGCTCTGACCACTTGATGGCAGGTCCGATGCTTCGGGGTGCACCCACATTCAATCACTTACATTAAAGGAGGTTCTCTCACATGGGTAGAATTTTAGCTAGCATGCTTGCTCTTACGATCACCGCCATGTTCTCAACCGGTACCTACCTGCATGCGCAGGAAACAGCTCCAGTCCCGGCCCCGGCCGCGACGGCCCCAGCCGCCACGGCTCCTGCTGCCCCAGCGATGGGTGCTCCGGCTGAAACTGAAAAGAAGGTGGATGGAGAAAAGGAAAAGAAGGGGAAAAAGGGCAAGAAGGCCGGCAAAGGAAAGAAGAAGGGTAAGGAAAAGAAGAACGGTTAAGTCTTCTCTTCCCCTTGTATCCCGGGCTGAGAAGGTCCCTCATGTTCAGTGAGGGACCTTCTCACCTGAGGCAGCACGCAGTGTGCACGGCAGTCCCCCCGCTCGAACCATAAGGAGAATACGATGAACCTCACGATCAATAGGCTCGCGCCACTGATGCTTGGAGCCATTTTGCTCGCAGGCTGCGCCAAGCCTCCGGCCGAGCAAATCGATGCAGCTGAAAAGGCACTGAAGGAAGCACAGATGAGCGGAGCGGCTACCTATACCGCGCAAGAATATGCCAAGCTCGAAGCGTCCTTGACTGCCATGAAAAAAGAAGTGACGGATCAGGATGGAAAGTTTGCCCTTTTTCGTGACTACGGGAAAGCCGAGCAGCTTGCGGCTTCTGCCAAAGCCGACGGTGAGCGGGTGAAGGCCGACGCAGTGAAAAAGAAGGAAGAGGCTAAGGCCGGCGCTCTTCAGGCGCAGCAAGTCGCTCAGGAAGCGGTGAAGTCGGCGGTTGAACTCGTGGCCGGCGCTCCGGTGGGTAAAGACCGTGCGGCACTTGAGGCCATCAAGAATGATGTCGAAGCGTTGAAAGCGTCGCTGAATCAGATTCAATTGGCGATCGATAAAGAAGACTATCCGGCTGCCCAGACTCAGGCAAAAGCCATCCATGACAAGGGGCAAGCGGTCTCTGCGGAGTTGCAGAATGCCTTGGCGAAAGTGGGGAAGGGAAAACCTTCTGCGCATAAGAAAAAGTAAGGTAGTATTGATCCATGGCTGTCGTTTCAGTAAGAAATGGTCTGATCGCTCTCGCCCGGGGATTCTTCCTGGCGGGGGCGCTCTCTGCGTGTGTCCAAGCTATTCCGCCCGAACTTGTCAGCGCGATCGATCGGATCGATCAGCAACTGGTTGCGCTCAAAGCACCGGAAATCGCTCCCGAAGAATATGCCCGTTTCGTGCGGCAGTGGGTGCCGCTCCGTGCCCGTGTGCAGTCGGATGATGATCTGGTGCGATGGCCGTGGGAAACGAACGAGCTTGAAACAGAGCTTCGTCGGCTCCACGAAGAGGGCGGGAGTACCCTCGCGAAGCTGCATGGTGAACGACAAGCACAGCAGCATCGTGCTCAACTGAATGTGCTTCGTGTGGAAGAACGGTTGCGCGCACTATCCTCACAAATTGATGCCATTGATGGCCGCATTGTTTTAGGGGGGAAGCCCGTCCAAACCGATTTGTTGGTGAAGCAGGCCCGATCCTTCTATGATCAGCATGACTATCAGCGCTCAATCGACGCTGCCGATTTGGCCGGCAAGGCCCTGCACGTGCAGTCAGCGCTTCTTGCCCGCGAGCTTGGGCGGTATGCGGATGAGCAGCATATTCGCAGTTGGCAGGCCATGGCACAGCAGTCGATCGATTGGTCCCGTACCCACCGATCAACCGCCATTGTCGTCAGCAAGGCAGAGAGAATACTGACGCTCTATAAGAACGGGAACAAGGTGGTATCATACCCTGTCCGTTTAGGGTTCAATGGTATTCGTGAAAAGCAATTCCAGGGTGACGGTGCAACTCCGGAGGGACGATACCGCATCACGGATAAGCGCGGAGCGGGCCGGACACAGTTCTACCGGGCGCTGGTCTTAGACTACCCGAACCAGGACGATCGCCGTCGATTTGTACAAGGCAAGAAGACGGGGCGTATCCCTGCCGCGAAGCAGATCGGAGGCCAGATCGAAATCCACGGCGTCGAAAATGAATTGATGGCGCAAACGCTGGGTTGTGTCATGCTCGACAATGTGCAGATGAGTGCGCTGTTCGAGCGGGTGGAGCCGGGAAGTGTGGTGAGCATCGTCGGCGCATTGACCGGGCGCAACGCAGTTGCCATGGCCTTGGCCCAGTTGGGAGCGCATGGAGAAGAAACCTGAGGCTCGTTCCATGAAGCGACTCCTGCTCCTTATAGGTTCGGCATTCTCCTTCGGCCTGCTCGTGGCCTTGATTCCCTACAGCAGCAGTCAGCTTCAGTCCTCCATAGCCTCGGCCCCTCAGCCTCTCGCCGTGGATCCCGTCGTGCTCCGAGGTTTGCAAGGTCAATACAAGGGCCTCAAGAAACAGCTCGCACAATTTGCGCCGCATCAACATTATATTCTTGTGGATACCGCGCGAAATCACCTCTATATCAAACGCAGCCAAGAGATCGTGTTAGATGCTATCGCCTCTACCGGCAGCGGTGTGGTTCTCGATAAGCCCGGCGAAGGCAATACCCAATGGGTCTTCGATACACCGCGCGGAGAATTTACGGTGCAGTCCAAATTGACGCATCCTGTCTGGGTGAAACCGGATTGGGCGTTCATTGAAGAAGGACTCGTGGTTCCCAAGAATCCCGCCGACCGAGTCGAGCAAGGTGTGCTAGGCGACTATGCGCTCGGGTTCGGCAAAGGCTATTTTATTCATGGCACGCTCTATACCCGACTGCTCGGTAAGAACGTCACCCATGGGTGCATTCGGCTCAATGACGATGACCTGAAGAGTGTCTACCAGCTCGCCCGAGTGGGGACACCGATTTTGATCTTCTAGTTCACGCTCCTCGCGCAGATGCTAGCCATGCTCGTATCCATTGCTCTTTCCGTGCTGCTTCTTTTCTCGGTTCCCGGTTGGGCTGCCGTAGGCGAGGTATTTCCGGATCTTGATATAAACGATTCTCTGGCCTTACAGGAGGGATCGCGGGTTCTCGAAGAAGAACTTAAGATGGCCGCACGTCCTCAAACCTATCTACTCATCGATCTTGTGTCAGGGATCATCCAAATTAAGGCTCGCGGCGTGGATCTTCACCGGCTTCCCATTGCAGCATGGACGGTGACTGAGCTTCCACGATTGACGGGGACCTTTCGCTTGACTGCCCGTCCCCCGGTGGTTCGCCGCAAGATTGATCCGTCTGCGACGACCGAGCAGGAGCCGATCTCCTTGTCCGACATGCCGACCGAATACCGGCTGTCATTTACCCCGGCGATGACTATGGACATCGAGTCCGCCGATTCGCAAGGGACGATGGGATGGATTCACGCGACAAGCCGGAAGGCATGGAAACAACTTCGTGCCTGGAAGCAGCGCCTTGCGGGAGTTCAATCACCGGGAGAAGCCTCGACGATCAGCCTGAGACTCTCGAGCGAGCAGGCCCAGTCCTTAGCTTGGTCCACAGTGGACGGGATGCCTGTGGTCATCCGTCGCCCCTCCGAGCCGTAGCGAATCACCTCTGTCAGCCCGCATTGCGTTTTGGGACATTGATTCCTAAGATACAGCAGCGTGCCGCTTAAAAGCCTTCGGTGAGTCAACCAAGGAGAGCCCCACATGGCCATTCCTTCCAGAGAGCATCTTGCCGAGCCGTACAACGCATCGGTCCGCGATGCGAGGGAGTCGGTCGTTCGCAATCAAGTTGTGGAGAGGCTGTGGTCCAAAGATCATCGCCTGTGGAAGCCTGAGCCCGCTGAAATCGCCAATCGGCTGGGGTGGCTGACCTTGCCCGACGACATGCGCGCGCACGTGCAGGCATTGAAGACCTTGACCGTCACAACGAGGAAAGAAGGCATTAGGGATGTCGTCCTTCTTGGCATGGGCGGCAGCAGCCTCGGCCCGGAAGTCTTTCGTGCGTCATTCGGTTCAAAGGTGGGGACCCCGCGCCTCTGGGTTCTCGACTCGACCGTGCCGGGATGGGTACGTCTGGTGACCAAATCGATTCATCCTGCCCGCACACTTTTTCTCGTGGCCAGCAAGTCGGGTGGGACGATCGAGGTCATGTCGCTCTTCGCCCACTTCTGGAAGCTTGTAGCGGGAGCGAAGGGCAATCGCGGAGGAGAGCAGTTCATTGCGATCACCGATCCAGGCACCAGTCTCGAGACCATGGCGCGGGAACACGGCTTTCGGCAGATTTTCAGCAATCCGCCCGATATCGGGGGACGCTATTCCGTCCTCTCGTTGTTTGGATTAGTCCCGGCGGCATTGATGGGTCTGGATATCTCTCGATTATTGGAGCGCGCTGGGAAGATGGCCAGTCGTTGCCACGAGGGGCGTTCAGTAGAAGACAACCCGGGCGCCTACCTTGGATTGGCGATGGGGGCGCTCGCCAAAACCGGAAGGGACAAGGTGACCATTCTGGCATCCTCTCCCATCGATACCTTCGGCTTGTGGGCCGAGCAATTAATAGCTGAGAGCACCGGCAAAGAAACCAAGGGGATTGTCCCTGTCGCGCAGGAGCCAGTGCTTGCGCCAGGGATGTATGGATCTGATCGCTTTTTTATTTATCTCAGACTGAAGGGCGCAAAAAACGAGGCCTTGGATCGTCAGGTTGCGGCTCTCGCGCGCGCAGGCCACCCCGTTCTCACGTTTGCGCTTCGTGATCCGTATGATCTGGGCGCTGAATTTTTCCGTTGGGAGTATGCGACTGCGGTTGCGGGCCATGTCCTCGGTATCCAGCCGTTCGATCAGCCGAATGTGCAGGAGAGTAAAGACAATACCAGGCGAGTGCTCGATGGCTATCAGGCCACCGGCCGGCTGCCTGAGACTGCGGTGAGTAACCCGGGTGAAGCGGCTGCCGGGCTGGCCGGCCACCTCCACGCCGGTTCGTATGTCGCCATTTTGGCGTATACGACGCCCTCAAAGCCTCTCGAAACCGCTATCCGCCGCTTGAGGAAGGTCTTGGTACAGCAGTATCATGTCACGACAACGTTCGGGTACGGCCCCCGCTACTTGCATTCGACCGGACAGTTGCACAAGGGCGGACCGGCGAGCGGCGTCTTTCTGGAACTCGTTGATCGCATGACGCCGGATCTCCCGATTCCTGCGCAAACTTTTTCATTCGGCACATTGGCAAAGGCCCAGGCGACCGGCGATCTTGAATCGTTGCAGGCTCACGGCCGTCCCGCGATTCGGGTCATGCTTGGAGCCAACCCGGTGGCCACCGTCAACGCCATAGCAAGCCGGCTCTGCCCTCCTCCGCGACGGCCACGTCGGAAAGCCCTGTCGGTGAAGCGGCAATCGAGCCGTCGCTCTCGGTAACATGTCGACCTCTCCTGAGATCCTGGTGTGTCAGCATGGTCAGGCTTGGCTTGATAAAGCGTGCGGCCTTTTCCGGGATGTTACCGACCAGGCCATTCAGTCACAGGGGTCCTGTGTCATTGCGCTTTCCGGAGGATCGACTCCCAGAGCACTCTATGGAGCTCTGACGTCAATCGAATGGAAGACCCAATGTCAGTGGGATCGAATGATCTTTCTGTTTGGCGACGAGCGCGGCGTCCCACCTGATCACCCTGACAGCAATTATGGACTCGCCCTGGAGGCATTGTTCCGTCCGTTGGGGATCGGAGCGTCACAGGTCTATCGAATGAAAGGCGAATCCGCAGACCTCAGCCTGGCCGCGGCAGATTATGAGCGGACGGTCAGGGACCTCACGCATCGTCCCTCACCGGCGGTTCCCCGTCTGGACCTGGTTCTTCTCGGTTTGGGGGAGGATGGTCATACGGCGTCACTCTTCCCAGGGACGCCCGCATTGTCGGAGCGGAATCATCTGGTCGCGGTCGGTCTATCACCGAAAGGGATTCCTTCTCGTTTGACCCTGACCCTAGGTGTGATCAACCGGGCGACTGTGGTACTGTTCCTCGTGACCGGCGCCGGGAAGGCGCAGACGGTTCGTGCCGTGCTCCAGTCGCAAACCCAGGCGGAGCAGGCACTGCCGGCGGCTCAGGTGAAGCCGGACAGCGGGCGGCTTGTGTGGTTGCTTGATGATGCCGCGGCCGCCACCCTCATGCGATAAGATGACGAGAAGGACTGACGATGATTCTGGCAGGCGATATCGGTGGCACCAAGACGAATCTAGCCCTCTATGATTGGTCCACGGAGCGGGTGGAACCGGTCAGGCTTGAGACCTTTCATAGCGCCGACTACAAATCGCTCGAAGAGATTCTGGAAGAGTTTCTTACACCGCCGAAGCCGCCGATGCTGTTGGACGATATCGAAGTCGCGGCATCTGGGGAGCAAGAGGCAGAGGTCGAATCCCTTCCGGAAGGACCCATCAAGCTTGCTGCGGCCTGTTTTGGTATTGCCGGTCCGGTGATCGAGAATCACTCCCAGACGACCAATCTGCCGTGGGTGGTGGATGGGGCAGCGATTGCGAAACGATTCGATATTCCTCGCGTTCAGCTGCTCAACGATCTTGAGGCGACCGCCTACGGGATCCTGCTCTTACGGCCTGATGAACTGGAGGTGCTCAATCCCGGCAACCCTCCGAAAAAACGCCAGGCACTGGCGCTCATCGCGGCCGGGACCGGGCTCGGCGAAGCGATTCTCTTCTGGGACGGCAAGTCCTATCGCCCGATGCCGTCGGAAGGCGGCCATACCGACTTTGCTCCGAACAACGACTACGAGATCGAGCTCCTGCGCTACCTGCGCAGCCAATTCCTCCATGTCAGCTATGAACGAATCCTTTCAGGCCCCGGGCTGAATGCGATCTACGAGTATGTGCGCGACACGAAGAAAAACGAACCGACGTGGCTCGCGGAAAAAATCAAGGTCGGCGATCCGGCTGCCGAAATCGCCGAAGCCGGTCTGAAGGGCCAGGCCGACATTGCCAAGCAGGCGTTGGACCTGTTTGCTTCGATTTATGGGGCCGAGGCCGGCAATCTGGCGCTCAAAGCGTTGTCGCTCGACGGCGTGTATGTGGCCGGTGGGATGGCCCCGAAACTGATCAAGAAACTTCAGGATGGAACGTTCATGAAAGCCTTTATCAACAAAGGGCGGTACAAACGTTTGCTGGGCAACATGCCGGTGAAAGTCGTGATGAACCAGCAGACCGCGCTACTGGGCACGGCATCGGTCGCCGCCGCTCTTTCTCAAGTTCCAACGCCATGACCACACATTTAGATCTCGATAGACTGAAGAAAGCCGCGGCATTGGAAGCCGTCGAGTTCGTTCGCGACGGGATGATCGTGGGGCTGGGCACCGGCTCGACGGCCAAGCATATGATCGTCGCACTCGGTGAAAAAGTCCGTGCCGGGATGCGGCTGCGGGGAGTGCCCACGTCACACGAAACGGCGGCGCTTGCCAAAGAGGCCGGCATTACCCTCATCGATGCCGACAATCGGTGGGAAATTGATGTGGCGATCGACGGAGCCGATCAGGTCGATTCAGGACTCAATCTGATCAAAGGTGGCGGAGGCGCTCTCCTGAAAGAAAAGATTGTTGCGGCCTCCGCGAAGCAATTTATTGTGATGGTGGATTATACGAAACAAGTTCCTGTGCTGGGAGGATCCTTTCCCCTTCCGATCGAAATCATTCCGTTCGGGTGGGGCAGCACGGCGCGTGAGATCGAATCCTTGACCAAGAGCCGAGCGGTGCTGAGAGAGAAAAACGGAGCTCCGTTCAGGACCGAAGCAGGGAATCTGATCGTGGACGTGCATATTGCTCGAATTCATCATCCGAACGACTTAGAAATCGCATTGAACCAGATTCCTGGAATTGTGGAAACCGGTCTGTTCGTTGGTCGAACCAGTATGTTGATCGTCGGTTCCCCTCACGGAGTCGACATCCACCATGCGCCGGAGCATTGAGTGAATCCGTCGGCAGACGTCATCTGTTCACGACGTTGTCTGGACGAGCCCGTGCGCTGCTGGTCCTTCCACTAGCTCCCTTCCTTCTCTCGGCCGTCCGGCCGTTGCAGCAACCACGACGATACGACCGAAAGGCGAAGACATGAACATCGATGATGCTTCAGGCAGTCTGGATCCCTATCGTTTACCCAGGCACGTTGTGCCGCATCGCTACGACTTACGGTTGGAGCCGGACCTTCACTCCGCAACCTTTTCAGGCCTCGCCGTCGTCACCGTCACGGTCACGCAATCGACCAGCACCGTCATCCTGAACGCGGTCGATCTCACGATTTCATCGGCGACGCTCGAAGGGACGGCCGGCGGTCGGCTTGATGCGACGGTCGAGCTTGACCAGGCAATGCAGCGCTGTCGGTTGACGTTCCCCCGTCCTATTTCAGTGGGAGAGTCGCAGCTCACGCTGGTGTTTCAAGGAACGTTGAACGACCACCTGCGCGGCTTCTATCGCAGTATGTATAAAGATCAGGCTGGCGTGTCTCACACCATGGCGGCCACGCAGTTTGAAGCCACCGACGCACGCCGGGCCTTCCCCTGCTGGGATGAGCCTGACTTCAAAGCGGTCTTTGCCACGACCCTGGTGATTGATCCGAGCCTCACGGCGGTATCGAACACGTCCGTCGTGTCCGACTCCGTCCAATCCGACAAAAGAGTCATGCGGTTTGCTGACAGTATGAAGATGTCCACCTACCTCGTCGCCTTCATCGTCGGGCAACTCGAAGCGACCAAGGCGATGTACGTCGGCAAAACTCCACTGCGCCTCTGGACCGTTCCTGGGAAACAGCCACTCACGCGGTTCGGTCATGAAATCGCTGCAGCTTCCTTGGCGTTCTTTGAAGATTACTACGGAATCCCCTATCCGGGAGATAAGCTCGATCTTCTCGCCATTCCCGACTTCGCCTCCGGTGCGATGGAAAACCTTGGCGCCATTACCTTCCGTGAAACCGCCTTGCTGGTCGATGAACAGACCGGGACGCATGCGGAGCGGGAGCGGGTGGCCGATGTCGTTGCCCATGAGAACGCCCACATGTGGTTCGGAGATCTCGTCACCATGTCCTGGTGGAACGGGCTCTGGCTGAACGAAGCCTTCGCCACCTTCATGGAAATGCTCGCGGTCGATGCGTGGAAGCCGGAATGGAAGCGCTGGGATGCGTTTGGTGTCTCGCGAGCCGCGGCCTTCTCCGTGGACGGCCTGCTGAGTACGCGTCCGATCGAGTATCCCGTTCGCGCTCCCAAAGACGCCGATGCCATGTTTGATGTGCTGACCTACGAAAAAGGAGCCTCCGTGCTTCGCATGCTCGAACAACATATCGGGCCGACGGTCTTTCGCGAAGGGGTGCGTCACTATCTTCGCGCCCATGCGTACGGGAATGCTGACACGAACGATCTGTGGGTGGCGTTGGGACAGGCGGCAAAGCAGGAGGTTCCTGAACTCATGGACGGCTGGATTTTTCAGCCGGGCTATCCCCTTGTGACGGTGCGTCAGAACAATGAGACGGAGCTCGTGCTCTCACAGCAACGGTTTACCTATCTCCCGTCTCCCGAATCGACCGAGCAGCGTTGGCAGATTCCTGTTCCGCTCCGGATCACCGTTGGCGGCACCACCGAGCATCGCCGTCTCCTCATGACGGATCGGGAGGTGCGGGTGAGCCTTCCGAAAGGAGTCCAGCATCTGTTCGTGAACGAAGAGGGACACGGGTTCTATCGGGTACGATACGAGTCTTCGCTACTTCAGCGGATCCTGGAGGCCGGAGTCGATCACCTCGCGCCGAGCGAGCGATTCAATCTGGTCAGCGATGTCTGGGCCACGACGGTCTCGGGGCTCACGCCACTGTCCGATTATTTGCAGCTGACCAGCCACTTCACAGGCGAGCGGGACAAGAATGTATGGGCCGTCCTCCTCGATTCCTTTTCGTTCTTGAACCGCATTATCGCGGCCGACGACCGACCGGTCCTGGAAGCCTTCGTTCGTGCGCGTCTCATGCCTGCCGTGACAGAGCTCACGTGGCAGCCGAAGCCCGGCGAGGACGAACTAGTCAGACAGTTGCGAGGAGAACTCATCGGCGCGTTAGGCAAACTCGGGAACGACCCGGCTACTCACGCGCAAGCAGCGGAGCAGTATCAGCGGTACCGCGCGGACCATTCATGCGTTGACCCTAATGTCGTCCCTGCGCTCGTCTCCATCCTGGCCCATACCGGCGACGAGGTGCGCTACAACGAGTTCTTGGATCACTCCCGAACTGCCACGACCCCGCAAGAGGAACGGCGGTACTTGTTTGCGCTCGCGGCCTTTCAAGCCCCGGCGTTGCTGACGCGAACACTCGCCCGTACGATCAGCGGTGAGATGCGGACTCAGGATGCGCCGTTCGTCGTCAGTGCCGTGATGGGGAATGTGTATGGGCGTGAACAGGCCTGGGAGTTTGTGAAGACGAATTGGGATCAGATGGACCGGCTGTTCCCAAAGCAAGGCTTGCGGCGTATGTGCGGCGGCGTCGTCGCGTTGGCTACTGCTGAGCTTGAACAGGACGTGCGAGCGTTCTTTCTCTCCCGCAAGATCGATCTGGGCGGAAAAACATTGGACCAATATCTGGAGCACCTGCGTATCGCCGTGAACTTCCGCGAACGAGAATTCGACGGATTGCAGACCTATCTCCAATCACAACAGCCAGGAGCGTACCCATGATCAAGCACATCGCCTTCACGGTGTATCCTGTCACGGACATGCCTCGGGCACGACGGTTTTATGAGGAGGTCCTCGGTCTTCGCCTGGCTCGCCGCGAGTCGCACGAGTTCGAATGGGTCGAATATGATCTTGATGGGGGGACGTTCGCCCTCACCAACATGAAAGAAGGAGGAGCTCCCAGTGCCGATGCGGGCGGCAGCATCGCCTTCGAAGTGCAGAACGTCGATGACGTGATCGAACAGTTTCGAGCGAAGGGCGTGCGTGTGAAACTTGAGCCGCTCTCCACACCTGTCTGCCGACTCGCCGTGATTCTGGATTCCGAGGGCAACGCCCTTACCCTGCATCAGGTGACGCAACCCTGGTAGGATTTGCGGCAAATGTCCTTCTGGGTCTACGAAGGTGCTACCACGGGTTGCATCGCATGTGGAGCGGTATCGTCGCCCCCGCCACTGCTGAGCTTGAGCAGGTCGTGCGCGAATTCTTTCATTCCCGCAAGATCGATCTGGGCGGAAAAACGCTGGAACAGTATTTGGAGCAGCTTCGGATCGCCGTGACTTTGCGCAACCGAGAGCGTCGGAGCTAGCGCGAATTATTGCACTCCTGATGTCACGTTGGTCGCTGAGACGATCTGTTAGGTATCTCTCATCGTTGTCGGTCGTGCGTATCCCCTTGTACTTTTAGGGGGTAGCCGAGAAGCGCGCGCGCGCGTACGATTGTGACCACTCGTCACGGGACAGAAGGGTGGTTCCATGAGGCTGGTTGCGTGCCCGGTCTGCGGCACAACAAAAACTCGACTCGCAGTCCGCCGGTCGTTCACGGACAGGCTCTTCGGTTATATGACGGTCTATCCGTTCCGCTGTCAGCTTTGTGCGCGGCGGTTTCGTTCTTTCCTTGGTCGACTGGCCACCAATCCCCGCCGCAACTTCGATCGGGTTGCGGTCGATTTTCCCGTGTGGCTGAAACCTCTGCATGCATCACCGCATGAGTTGGGGGAAGAAGGGATTATCCGGGACTTGTCGATTCGCGGCTGCCGGATTCGTTGTGAGCGTTCCGTGGTTCCGGGAACACGAGTGGAGTTAGAATTTCAGCACTCCAACGCGTCTTTCCCAATCACGATAGAGGAGGCCATTGTCCGGTCCTCGTCCCAAGGAGAAATCGGCCTGCGATTTATCCAGCTGCATCGGCAGGATCAACGTCGTATCCGCAGCATTCTGGATCTCTGGTTGCCGGAACCTGCTCTCCCCCGCTAAGTGATCGGCATACATCATCAAGTCGTGGTGACTTACTCGTATCTGAGGACGGACAGCGGCCGTTGTCCCAGTAAGCGGTAAGTGCTGAGAAATCCCACGATGAGCGTGAGGACCATCGTGAGCCCCAGTCCGATGAGCAACACGTGGGGATGCAGGGTCCAGCCGAGTTCAAACACCCATCGAAGGAGCGCCCAGGACAAGGCGCTGGCTAATCCGATACCGATCGCACCTCCCACGATACCCAGCAACAGATATTCCATTGCGAACGATCCGATGAGCAGTCCCCGGGTGGCACCCAAGGCTTTCAGCACCGCAGATTCATAGAGGCGACGGTACCGGGTGGCCGCGAGCGCCGCTCCCATGACTAAGCCTCCGGTGAGTACGCAGAAGAGCGCAACGGCTCGAATGGCCAGAGACAGGCGATCGAGGATGCGGGCGAAGCTATCAAGAACATCGCCGATATTTATCGCCGTCACGTTAGGAAATCCGGCGACGATCGCTTGTTGTAACGACACTTCGTCGGAAGGCGGTACCTGAACTGTCGCAACATAGGTGAGGGGCGCTCCATCCAGCGCGCCGGGTGACAGGACCATGTAGAAATTTGTGGAGAAGTTGCCCCACTCCACTTTGCGAATGCTGCTGACCTCTGCGACCAGCGGTGTGCCCTGAATGTCCAGCTCGATCGTCTGTCCGATGTCCAGCCCCATCGCCTTTGCCGCTTCCTCCTCAATCGAGATCATGGGTAGAGAAAAGATCTGGCCGGGTGTCCACCACCGGCCTTTCACGATGACGTTGTCCTTCGGCAGCTGATCCAGGAAGGTCAGCACATACTCTCTGGTGAGGTACCACGTCTTCCGGCGCTGATCCTTGTCAGCCGCTTGCGCTGTCCGTTCCTCCTCCTCGGATACGGCCTCAGTCTTGACCGGTTGGCCGTTCACGGCCACGAGCCGTGAGCGGACCAGTGGAGTCAGACTTGGCGCGTGGGCTGCTACCCGGTCACGGAGCAGACGGGAGATGCCGTCCACCTGGTCCGGTTGAATATCAATGAAGAAAAACGTCGGGGCATCCACCGGCCGGCTTTCGCCGATCTGCCGGAGCAAGGCTCGTTCAACCAGCGCGACGGTGACGATCACCATGACCCCGATGCCGATGGCGATGGTCATGCTGATGGCCTGACTCCCCGGACGAACGATGTTGCCGATTGCTTGGCGAATGGCCAGACGCTTAGGACGGGCGACTACCGTAAGCATTCTGATCACAACCCAGGCGGCGCTTCCTAACAGCGCGAGTGCGAGCGAGAAGGCTCCCATGAAGAACAGCCCGATTTTCCATGCTCCGGCTTGCCACATCGACAGCAGGGCAAGTCCTGCGGCGATTATTCCAGCGGTGAGCAGCTTCGTTCGATCAAGGCGCGCGATATGCTGGCGCCATGTCCGGTTTGTAGCGCCCGAGGACGGTTCCGATGCGAGCGCGTCGCGCCGCAAGAGTGCGACCGGTTTGACGGATCGAATTGCCAACAAGGGCCACAGGGTGAAGAGCAACGTGGTGAGCAGACCGAGGGCAAGGCCCTTGCCCAGCGGCAGAAGTGAATGCAGGGAGAGTCCTGATGTAAAACCAATTTGACCCAGCATGTCTGAGGCGAACCACGAAGACAGCATCAAGGGCATTGCCTGTTCTAGACTGATACCGAGCGCCAGCCCTGCGACGCTTCCGGTCAGTCCCAAGAGGAGGGCCTGGGTCGCATAGGTGCGGATGATGGTCGAAGAATCGGCGCCAACGGTTTTCAGAATGGCGATGGTTGTCAGCTTTTCGCGCAGGAAGGCGCGCACGGATGTGGCGACGCCTATGCCGCCGACAAACAGGGCAGTCAGTCCGATGAGCCCGAGATACCTGGTCAATTGTTCCAGAAATTGTTTCAGTTGCGGTTGTGCATCCCGATACGTCGATACGCGTGCGGAGTCCGCTGCCAAACGGCTCCGCAATTCATACAGGAGCGGTTCAATCTTGGTGGAGGCCGGGGTTTTTAACAGATAGCGTTCGCGTACACGACTGCCGAGTTTCACCAGCTCTGTGGCGCGGAGTCCATCCTGGGCAATCAACACGCGAGGGCCCAAGCTGAATGCATTCGCCATACGGTCCGGCTCGGTGCGCACGATCCCGGTAATACGGAAGGTGGCCTGGCCGATAGTGAGTGATTGGCCTAGCGTCAATCCCATTCGAATGAGTAGTGACTCCTGAACAACTGCGCCCCAGCAGGGCTTTCCCGGGCAGCCGGCTGACTGGAGTTGCAGCAGTTCCCACAGCGGGCGATCCGGTTCCAGGCGAAGGGCCCCATAAAATGGATAGAGCGACTCCACAGCCTTGAGTTCGACGATTTGTGACGATTGGCCGGGGGACGGTGTTCCGGGAACGTGAGCGGCCATGCCGATCAACTCGCTCACGTGAGTCATCGCAATGTCTCGACCTGTCAGCGAAGTGAGAAATGTGAGGCCTGCTGGACTCACCTGCCGTGAGAGGCGAACCTCAAGATCCCCGCCAAGTAAGCCGCGGGCTTCCTTCGTGACAGTCTGCTCAAGGTGGGCGGAAAACAGTGAGACTCCCACAAGGGCGCCCACTCCCACCGCAATACTGGTGAGAAAATAGAAAAAGTGCCGCCAGGCCGCGCGAGTTTCACGCCACGCCATTTTTAGGATGAATGTGTTCACAGAAGGGGGGCCGTCAATTGATCGGACTCGATGCGGCCATCGCGCAACGCGACGACTCGTTGCATTCGACCGGCCAGGTCTTGGTCATGCGTGACGAGGACCAGGGTGGTGCCAAAATCTCGATGCATGGCCAGGAGGAGGTTGATCACCTGTACTCCTGTCGTGCTATCCAAATTGCCGGTCGGTTCATCGGCAAATAAGAATGGTGGACGGCAGGCAAAGGCCCGGGCGACCGCGACGCGCTGCTGTTCTCCGCCGGATAGCTGCACGGGGTAATGATCGAGGCGGTCGGCCAGTCCCACGGAGGCCAACAATTCTGCCGCACGCACATCGCCTCCCCGCTCGCCGCTCAGTTCGAGAGGAACGGCGACGTTCTCCATGGCGGTGAGCGTGGGGATAAGATGAAACGATTGGAAGATGTAGCCGATCTTCGCGCGTCTGAACCTGGCCAGGGCGCTTTCTGACATCGTCGTTAACTCTGCTCCATCCAACACGATCGAGCCCGCGGTCGGACGATCAAGGCCGGCCATCAATCCGAGGAGCGTCGACTTCCCGCTTCCTGATGGTCCGACTATCGCGACCATTTGTTTGTCTGGAATCTCCAACGAGATATCGTCCAGTATGGGAACCGCTCGTCCTCCTGCTGCGAGGCTCATTGAAAGTTGGGTGATGCGAATCATGGATCGGCGCTTTCCTTCCTCATCTCGGGGCTGACCGCAAGATGGTATTATACTGTACGCATATGGAACGTCGGTTTAAATTGCAAACACTTGGGGTAGGCGCGTGTGTTGGATGGCTCCTTCTGACCGGATTGTTCGCCGTGCTCCCTCTCGCTCGGGCTGCGGGGCTGCCATCCGTCGATGATCGACCCAGGATCGTGGCGTTTGGGGACAGTCTGACCGCCGGACTCGGCGTTACCACGGATGAGACCTATCCGGCTGAGTTGCAACGGCGGTTGGATGCGCTCGGGCTGCGCTATCGGGTCATCAACGCTGGTGTGAGCGGAGAGACGACTGCGGGTGGTCTGCGCCGTGTGCCATGGATCTTGCGGAGCAAACCTGAAATCGTGATCCTTGAACTGGGAGCCAATGACGGTCTGAGAGGGCTACGAGTAGAAGAGACACAAGCCAATCTGGAGCGCATCATTCAGCAGCTGCAAGAATCCGGCACGCAAGTGATTCTGGCCGGCATGAAGCTCCCGCCCAATTACGGCAACGACTATCGTTCAGCATTCGAACGCCTGTATCCCGACCTGGCGACGCGCTATCGCTTGCCGCTGATCCCATTTTTCCTGGAAGGAGTGGCGGCCTCCAATACGTTAAACCAGGCCGATGGCATCCATCCGACAGCCCGGGGCTATCGCGCGATTGTGGACATGATGCTTGGAAGGTTGCAGCCGGTTCTGAAGGGTAGGGAGAAGATGCACAACGGGGCGAAAAAATAGACTCCTGCCTTGCC
>WBZP01000918.1_pt1 | contig 38333 bp, 29 predicted proteins | sample 5204301 | NCBI WGS metagenome assembly WBZP01 (sample SAMN12412401, study PRJNA552823) | activated sludge metagenome | isolation source: activated sludge from nitrification reactor of wastewater treatment plant... | place: USA: Pennsylvania | collected 2017
GGCACCGGCAAGACGGCCAGCCACACCTACGCGGCGGCCGGTTCCTACCAGGTGTCGCTGACGGTCACCGACAACAGCGGTGCCAGGAGCACCGCGGTCACCAAGACCGTCACCGTCACCGCCCCGGCTCCGGCCAACGTGGCGCCGACGGCGGCGTTCACGACCAGCGCGTCGAATCTGGCGCTGTCGGTCGACGGCTCGGGTTCCAGCGACTCTGACGGGACGGTCGCCGGGTATGCCTGGACCTGGGGTGACGGTGCCACCGGCACCGGCAAGACGGCCAGCCACACCTACGCGGCGGCCGGTTCCTACCAGGTGTCGCTGACGGTCACCGACAACAGCGGTGCCAGGAGCACCGCGGTCACCAAGACCGTCACCGTCACCGCCCCGGTTCCGCCCGCGCAATCCGCGGTGTACGGGACCTCCCTGAACGCTGACACGCTGGCCAACCTGAACATGGGCGGCCAGTGGGCGGGTTCCCCGTCGTACCGGTTCACCGCCGAGCAGTCCAGCACGCTGAATGCGGTCCGGGTGCATCTGCTCGAGCCGACCCACGGCCCGGGCTACGCGGGGGGCACCGGCGGCACGATCCGCATGACGGTGCAGACCGACAACGGTGGCGTGCCCTCGGGCACGGTGCTGGCCAGCCGGGACTTCCGGTGGGCCGACGCCAACGGGAGCAACTTCCCGCAGTTCAGTTTCAGCTCGCCGGCACGGTTGACCGCCGGGCAGCGGTACCACCTGGTCTTCACCAACATCGACTCCTCGCCGGCCAGCAACTACATGTCGCTGAACAACATGTACACGTTCACCGAGCCGACGCCGCGCCAGCCCAACCACTCCGACAGCGAGTTCTTCACCACGCTGATGAAGGAGGGGTCGGGGGCCTGGACGGTGTGGACCGGGTACACGCCCAACGTGGACCTGACCTACGGCAACGGCGCCCACCAGGGCCAGGGCGTGATGGACATCGACACGGCCAACGGCTCGGTCATCTCCGGCAGCAACAACCTGGTCCGGGAGCGGATCACGGTCAGCGGCAGCGACCGGGTGGTCTCGGGGGCGGCGTTCCGCATCGCCCGCAACAGTGGCACCGGCAACCTGGTGGTGCGCCTGGAGGATGCCAACGGCAGCCTGATCGACTCCTTCTCGGTGCCCACCTCCTCGGTGCCGGTGATCGACTCCGGGCAGGACGGCAAGGCCGGCGTGTGGGTGTCCGGGACCTTCTCCACGCCGCGCACGCTGAGCAAGGGCAGCACCTACAACCTGCGGTTGTCGACGAACTCCTCGACCTCGTTGTGGACCCGCGGCATCCAGCAGGGCCAGATGTACGGCTTCGACCCCAGCACCTACTTCGCCGACGGCCAACTCGAGGTCTCGACCAACGGCGGCAGCAGCTGGGACATCGTCCCCGGCCTCTGGCAGGACGGCGATCTGCAGTTCTACTTCAACTGACCAGCACTGGAATCGCGACCGTGCGCCGGTACCCCTTCGGGTGCCGGCGCACGGCGTCTCAAGGCACCACAGTGATGGGTGCCATGGCAGTGCGTGGGAGGCACGCAGCCCGGACGCACCGTGCGGCGAGACCCCGTGCGCCTTACGATGCAGTCAGTGATCAACAATGAAGGGTCGTCATCGGCTCGGTCTGCGCGACGAGGCAGGGTCGGTGGGCACGCGGAGTCAGGGGGTCACCGCTGCGATGTCTTCACCGGCTAAGGGGGGCGCATCGATACCCCCTGGACAACGCACCGGAACAGCCGCTCGGATGAGCAGACGGCTGCCACTGCTGATCTGTGCTCTGGTCCTCGCAGTGGCGGGCTGTTCCTCGGTGTCTGTCATCGCTTCTGATCCGGAGCCCGCCGAGGTGTACGGGACGTCGTTCAACGCGGACACGCTGGCGAACCTGAACATGGGCGGGCAGTGGTTGGGGACGCCGTCGTACCGGTTCACCGCCGCACAGTCCAGCACACTGGACTCGGTCCGGTTGCATCTGCTGGGGAACCGGCACGGTCCGGGCTACGCAGGGGGAACGGGCGGCACGATCCGCATGACGGTGCAGACCGACAAGGGTGGGGTGCCCTCCGGGGAGGTCCTGGCGAGCCGGGACTTCCAGTGGTCCGACGCCAATGGCAGCAACTTCCCGTTGTTCAGCTTCGGCTCGCCGGCGCGGTTGAACGCCGGGCAGCGGTACCACCTGGTCTTCACCAACATCGACTCCGCGCCCACCGTCAACTACATGTCGTTGAACAACATGTTCGTGTTCGGTGACCCGTTGGTGCCACGGCAGCCGAACCATTCGGACAGCCACTACTTCACCACTCTGATGAAGGAGGGATCGGGGGCCTGGACCGTCTGGGCGGGGTACACGCCCAACGTGGAGTTGATCTACGGCAACGGCGCGTACCAGGGCCAGGGCGTGGTGGACCTCGACACGGCCACCGGCTCGGTGATCGCCGGGCCGGACCAGATGGTGCGCGAGCGCATGACCGTCAGCGGCATCGACCGGCTGGTGTCCGGAGCGGCGGTGCGCATCGCCCGGACCAGCGGCACCGGCGACCTGGTGGTACGCCTGGAGGACGCCAACGGCACCCTGATCGACTCGTTCTCGGTGCCCACCTCCTCGGTCCCGGTGATCGACCGCTTGGTGGACGGCAAGGCCGGGGTCTGGGTATCCGGGAGTTTCTCGAAACCGCACAGTCTGACCAAGGGCAACACCTACTACCTGCGGCTGTCGACGAACTCCGCGACCACCCTGTGGACCAGGGGGATCAAGCAGGGCCGCAACTACGGCTTCGACCCCGGCACCTACTTCGCCGACGGCCAGCTCGAGGTCTCCAGCGACGGTGGTGCCACCTGGGCCGTGCCACCCGGCCTGTGGCAGGACGGCGACCTCCAGTTCTATTTCGAGTGATGTCCGGTGCGGCCGATGGGGGAGGCCGGGGTTTGCTCTTCCGCAGGAGTCCTGCACCGGGCCTTACGACTCAGCGCAATCCTGACCAGAACTTGTGCTGGAAGGCGGTCGACAGGATGAAGTTGACGACCCTTTCGGAGGTGTTGCGAACACGGTAGTCCGGCGGCAGCTCACCGCCGGCCGTTCCATGCGCCATCGCGAACCGCATGGCGTCGGGCAGCACCCGGGCGTCGAGGTCGGTCATCGTGATGGCGCCGGTGTCCAGGGCCTCCGGCCGTTCGATGGACGATCTGAGAGTGACGGCCGGGAACCCCAGAATGGTGGACTCCTCGGCGATCGTCCCGGAGTCGGACAGCACACATGCGGCGTTCAGTTGCAGGTTGTTGTAATCGAGGAAGCCGAACGGCGCATGGAAGCGCACCAGATCAGCGTGACGGGTCGCGTCGAGTGCCTCGAGTCGCTTGCGGGTCCGCGGGTGCGTGCTCACAAGAACCGGCAGACCCCAGGTGTCCGCGACTGCATTGAGGCAGGAGATGAGCGCTCTGAGCCGCTCGGGGGCGTCAACGTTCTCCTCGCGGTGAGCGGACACCAGGAAGTACTGCCGGGGCTCGAGGCCGAGGTCCTGCGGCGCGCGACGGGCCCGGATCTCCGCCGCGCAGCTGTCCAGCACCTCCGTCATGGGAGAGCCGGTCACGATGATGCGACGGGCAGCGAGTCCTTCGGACAGCAGGTTCCGGCGCGCGTGTTCGGTGTACGCGAGGTTGAAGTCGGCTGTGTGGTCGACGAGGCGCCGGTTGGTCTCCTCCGGGACGTTGCTGTCGAAGCAGCGGTTCCCCGCTTCCATGTGGTAGGTCGGAATGCCTCGCCGTTTGGCCATGAGCAGCGACAGTGCGCTGTTCGTGTCGCCCAGTACGAGGAAGGCCTCGGGGGACTCCAGGTCCAGCAGACCTTCGGTCTTGCGGAGGATGTCACCGAGCGTCGCGCCCAACGAACTGACGTCGACGTTCATCACGTGGTCGGGCATCCGCAATCCGAGATCCTCGAAGAAGACCTCGTTCAACTGGCGGTCCCAGTTCTGTCCGGTGTGGACCAGAACGTGCTCGATGCCCGGGGTGTCGTCGAGTCGTCGGATCACGGCGGCGAGCCGGATGATCTCCGGCCTGGTACCGACCACGGTCATGACCTTCATGGGCTACACAGCCTCCGGGTAGGTATCGGGGTCGGCCGCGTCGTACAACTCGTCGGCGTAGAACAGGGTGAGGACGTCGTCTGGGCCGGTGTTCGTCAGGGAATGGACCCACAGCGTGGGCATGTCGACCATCACGGGGTCCTCGCCGCTGACGCTGAACGTCACCGTCTCTGCCGTGAACAGCTTGCGTAGACGGATCTCGGCCCGGCCGGACAGGACGAGGAACCGCTCGACCTTCCGGCGGTGGTAGTGCTGGCCCCGGGTGGAGGACGGCTTGGTCGTGGAGTAGAAGACCTGTGTCTGGCCACCTGCGGCGCGGACGGCTTCCACCAGCCGTCCCCGTTGATCGCTGGCCGTGTGCGGCACGATGGGCTGGTCTGCGGGGAAGGTGGCGGAGCGATAGGTGTTGAAGAGCTGGCGGGTGAACGGATCACTGAGATCCGGCAGCAGCCCGCTGCGGTAGCCGTCGGCAATGTCGGTCAGGCGCGCGGCCACGTCGCTCACCATGGTCGGGCGTCCGGGCACGTCGACCGTGCCTGCGGTCGGGGACAGGGCTTGGTCGAGGAGCAGGTCGGCGATATCCGCCACGTGCACGAGGGGGAGTTCCTTGTCGTCCACGACGGTCGGCGTGGCCCCGCCTGCCAGTGAGTGGCAGAAGGTGGCCACCACGGAGTTGTAGTTGGGCCGCCCATGCTCTCCGAAGATGTTCGGCATGACGACATCCACCACGGGCGCGCCGCTCTGCGAGCCCCAGGACGTCAGGATCGTGGCCGCCCGCCGCTTGGAAAGGCCGAACGTCGAGTCGTTGCGGGAGTGGATCGAGTTCCCGTACACGATCGTCACCGGGCGGCCGGAACGCTGCAGGGAGTCCACGAGTCTCTCAGCGAGCCAGGGATTGACGTGCTCCACCTCAGCGGGGTCATGGGATCGGTTCACGCCGGCCAAGTGGATGATCGCGTCGACGTCTGCCAGCGCGGCGTCGAGGCGTGCCTCGTCGGCGAAGTCCTCGCTGCCGATGCCGACAAGGTCGCCTCCCCACCGGGCCCTGGCCGCGCATCGCACGTGCCATGCCACAAAACCTTCAGGCCCGGTCACCGCTATCCGCGGCCGCGAGTTCGCGTCCACCGTCCCACCTTTCGCGTCCGCTGCCGTCACGCCATCAGCCGGGCCCAGCGGACAGGGCTCCGCGATCGAGTGCCGACATGAGGTCCAGCAACCGTTCGAACTCCGCGTCCCAGGAGTACGTGGACAGGAAGGCCTCGCGCCCGGCCGCCCCCATGCGCCTGGTCCCCTCGTCGTCGGTGATCACCTGGGTCATCGCCTCTCCCAGCGTGCGGTAGTCCGCATTGGAGTATTTCAGCCCACACCCCTGGCTATCGAGGATCTCCGCGATGCGCGGAGACTCCACAGGGGCCAGTACCGGGATGCCGGCAGCCATGTACTCGAAGGTGCGGTTGCCGAGATTGGGCCCTGCCATCGGGCCGGTGTAGCCGATGATCCCGGCGGTGCAGGGGGCGAGGGTCTTCGGCATCGTGTCGTGGGGGACCGGTCGGGACACCACGAAGAAGCGGGAGGTCCTGTCCCAGAGCCCGGGCTCGTCCGCCTCGAGCGTCGTGCGCAGTTCCTGTGCCTCTCCGAGGACCAGCGCCCGTGCGGTGGATCCGTGCTCGGCCGCGACGTACTCCAGCGCCTTGGCGATCTCGGGGATCCCGCGGGACCGTCCCGGCTTCCCCGCCATGAACAGCGGCCCTTCCGGCGGTTCGGCGGCACGGGCCGCGGTCACCGCATCCGCGAAACGCCGCGGCACGGTGTTCCGCAGGAGGATCTGGGGCCTGGTGGCGTCGACGTAGGCCTCCAGCAGGGCAGGGGCCGGGCTCGCGACGATGTCAGCACGTGCCGCCAGGGCCCGGATGCCGACCCGCACGGCGGCGCTGGCCGCCCGGTTCTCACGGCGGCCCACCCACTTCGTCATATGCGTCTCGTGGAACATCTCGTGGATGTCGAAGATCAGGCGCGCACGCAGCCGGCGCGCGATGGGGATCGCGGCGACCATCGCGTCCGGGTCGGGGCAGTAGAGCCAGTCCACGGGGGCCGGCAGCTCGCGGGCGGTGCGCAACAGACGGGGTACGGACAGCAGTCGCTGGGCGCGGCTGCGCGGCGGGGGTGCCAGCCTCCAGGTGATCTCCGCGGGTCGCTGCGAACCCGCCGTCTTCAGGTCGACACCCGCCCACGAGACCTGCCATCCCGCATCCAGGAAGGACTTGGCGAACTTGTGGAACACGCGCGTGTCATCGGTGGGATGCGCCGACGTGACGATTGCGATCGATGGTGGCACTCCCGTTTCCTCTCTCCCCTTGGAGAAGGCGCGGGTGGCTGCCTGGCGCAGCCGGCCAGCCCCCCGGCGAAACCGCATTGGATGAAGATCGCTGCGGTGATGGCGCCCGTACCCACGACTCTCTGGGCTCACCCTAGCCGACGCCGGATCCCGAAGAGAACACATGCGGCCGGGGGCGCGAAGCCGTGCGACGAGGGCCTCATGCACCGGCTGCGGCCAGCCTCCCACAGGTACTTCGACCCCTGAGATCCAGTAGCCTGGAACAGGTTGAGCGGTGACTACACGGCCTTCATATGCGTGCTGGAAGAAGGCCCGAACAGTTAGGTGTGGGGGATTATGCGCACGGAGAGCGGGGACCCGGTGAGGGTCGCTTTGGTGGGTTGCGGCCGCATCGCGCAGCGCCACGCCGAACTGCTGGGGAACGGGCACATACCCGGGCTGGAACTGGCCGGGGTCGCCGACGTGGTCCCCCAGCGGGCACAGGACCTCGGGGAGCGGTACGGCGTCCCGTGGTTCTCGGACATGCACGACCTGATGCGCCATGTCCCGTCGGACCTGGTGAGCGTGCTCACCGACAGCGGCAGCCATGCCGACATCACGGTGGCTCTGGCCCCCTACGGCCGCCACATCGTGGTGGAGAAGCCGATGGCCCTCACACTCCCCGACGCGGACGCGATGATCAGAGCGTGTGACGCGAACGGGATCCGCCTGTTCGTGGTCAAGCAGAACCGCTTCAACGTCCCGATCGTCAAGGTGCGGCAGGCCTTGGAGGCCGGCCGGTTCGGGAAGATCGTGATGGGCACGGTGCGCGTGCGCTGGTGCCGGCCGCAGTCGTACTACGACCAGGCCGACTGGCGTGGGCGGTGGGCCACCGACGGCGGGGTGCTGAGCAATCAGGCGTCGCATCACATCGACGTACTGGAGTGGATGCTGGGCGATGTCCGCAGCGTCTTCGCCATGAGCAGGACCGCACTGGTCGACATCGAGGCCGAGGACACCGCAGTCGTCCTCGTCCGTTTCGTCTCCGGAGCGCTGGGCGTCATCGAGGCCACGACGGCCACCCGCCCGAAGGACCTGGAGGGATCCCTGTCGATCCTGGGGGAGAACGGCTCGGTCGAGGTGGGCGGCTTCGCTCTCAACCAGATGAAGACCTGGCAGTTCACGGATCCCGAGGACGGGGACGAGCTGATCCTCTCGGAGTACTCGGTGAACCCGCCGGACGTCTACGGCTTCGGTCACCGCGCCTACTACGAGCACATCGTCGACTGTCTGAAGAACGACAAGGCGCAACTCGTGGACGGCCTCGAGGGCCGCCGCAGCCTCGAACTGATCACAGCCATCTACGAATCGATCGAGTCCGGTCAAGAGGTTCCGGTGTCGTTCCAGCCTCGGTACTCCCGCCTTGGCATGCGAGATGCCTGAACCTCGCCGCCTCGCGGCGCAGATCCGGGACGTGGAGTTCGGGGAGCGGGTGACCATCGTCGAGCCCGCGAACCTGTACAACTGCGTTCTGGGCGACGACGTGTTCGTGGGGCCGTTCACGGAGATCCAGTCCGGGGTCGAGATCGGGGCGAGGACCCGGATCCACTCGCACACATTCGTCTGCGAACTGGTCTCGGTGGGGGAGGACTGCTTCGTGGGACACGGGGTCATGTTCATCAACGACTTGTTGCGCGACGGTCCGGCCGGCGGCGACCGCAACAAGTGGGCCCCCACCCGGATCGGGAACCATGTGAGCATCGGTTCGAACGCCACCATCCTCCCGGTGAGCATCGCGGCGGGAACCGTCATCGGTGCCGGAGCGGTCGTCAGCAGGGACATCACTGAACCTGGCGTGTACGCCGGTATCCCAGCGAGGAGGCTTCGATGAGCCAGCCCGTGCCCTTCCTAGACCTGGCCCGTCAGCACCGGCTGCTGCGCGCCGAGCTCGATGCGGAGTTCGACGGGCTCCTCACGCGCGCCGATTTCATCAAAGGGGCCGCCGTCGGCCGCTTCGAAGAGGCCTTCGCCGCCTACCAACAGGCCGCCCACTGCGTCGCTGTCGCGAACGGGACCGATGCGCTCGAGATCGCCCTCCGGTCCCTGGAGTTGCCGCCGGGGTCGGAAGTGATCGTGCCCGCGAACTCGTTCATCGCCACCTCGGAGGCGGTGACGATGGCCGGGCTCAGACCGGTGTTCGCCGACGTCGACGACAGTTACAACCTCGACCCGGCTGACGTCGAGGCGAGGATCACGGCGAACACCTCCGCCATCATCGCCGTGCACCTGTACGGTCAACCCGCTGATATCGACGCATTGCAGGCGCTCGCCGGCCGGTACGGCCTGCGCTTGATCGAGGACGCCGCCCAGGCGCATGGCGCGGAGATCGGGGGGCGACGGGTGGGCGCCCTCGCCGATATCGGCACGTTCAGCTTCTTCCCCGGGAAGAATCTCGGCGCGATCGGTGATGCCGGTGCGATCCTGACCAACGACGCCGATCTCGCGCTTGCCTGTCGCCGGCTTGCCAATCACGGCCGGGTCGGCAAGTTCGACCACACCTCCGAAGGCCGCAACTCGCGGATGGACACCCTGCAGGCGGCTGTCCTCAGCGTCAAGCTGCCGCACCTCGACGACTGGCTGCGCATTCGGCGGGAGACCGCCCGGACCTATGACCAGCTTTTCGCCGGAGCAGGGATGGCCGCACCGGACGACGGCCAGCCAGAGGTCGCATGGTGGTCAGCGGCCTGCGCTCCCGGGCAGATCCGGGGCCCCCGGTCGGTTCCGGGCACGCTGCACGCCTACCACTTGTACGTGGTGCGGGTCGCGGATCGGGATGGCGTGCGGGCCGCCTTGACCGAGTCCGGGGTGGCCTCCGGTGTGCACTACCCGACGATCCTGCCGCGGCTCGGCGCCTACGCGGACCACCCGCAGCACAGCGAGGCGTTCGCCTGCGAGCCGTGGTCGCACGAGATCCTCAGCCTGCCGATCGGTGACCACATGGATGCGGCCTGCGCCCAGCGCGTGGCGGAGGCGCTCGTGGCGGCCGTCGGCGTGCCGGGCTGACGTCACGATCCCTTCTCGAGGTAGCGAGGTAGACATGGACACCCTCAGTGGCCGCACCCTGTTGATCACCGGTGGAACCGGATCGTTCGGCTCCACCGTCACCCGGCGCCTGCTGGAGACGGATGTGGCGCAGATCCGGATCCTCTCGCGGGACGAGGCCAAACAGGACGACATGCGCCGCCGGCTCGGGGACTCCCGCGTGCGCTTCTACGTCGGTGACGTCCGCGACCCGGGTTCGGTCACCGAGGCCATGTCGTCGGTCGACCACGTGTTCCACGCCGCCGCCCTCAAGCAGGTGCCGTCCTGCGAGTTCTTCCCTTTACAGGCGGTGGCGACGAACGTGCACGGCAGCGACAACGTCATCCGCGCGGCTCACGAGTGCGGGGTGCGGTCGGTGGTGTGCTTGAGCACGGACAAGGCCGTCTACCCGATCAACGCGATGGGCTTGAGCAAGTCGATGATGGAGAAGGTCGTGCAGGCCTTCGCCCGGAACCATCCCGAGTCCTCGACCACCGTCTCCATCACCCGCTACGGCAATGTCATGTACTCCCGCGGTTCGGTGATCCCGTTGTTCGTCGAGCAGCTGCGTGCCGGTCGGCGGCTCACCGTCACCGACCCGACGATGACCCGGTTCCTGATGTCCCTCGACGAGTCCGTGGGGCTCGTCCAGTACGCATTCGATCACGCCCGCGCCGGTGATCTGTTCGTCCGGAAATCGCCCGCTTCGACCATCGCGGACCTTGCCAGGGCGGTGGCGATGGTCCTCGGCGTGCCGGAGCCGCAGATCGACGTGATCGGCACGCGGCACGGGGAGAAGCTGTACGAGTCGTTGCTCTCGCGGGAGGAGATGGCTGCCGCCGAGGACTGCGGGGAGTTCTACAGGGTGCCGCTGGACGCCAGGTCCCTTGACTACGGCCTGTTCGTCGACAGGGGGACGTCAGAGGTCGAGGAGCTCACCGACTACACGTCGCACAACACCCGGCGGCTGTCCGTCGAGGAGGTGGCAGCGCTCGTGGAGCGGTTGCCGGAGATGCAGAGCGTCCTTGCCGGGCTGCGTTGAGCACCGGTATCCCGCTGTGGCGATGAACGATCCGCGAGGTCGAGCGCCTCGCCGGACGTTCCGGCCGAACGGCGGCCGTTGCCTAGGATCGACGAGGGGAGGTCGAGCATGAGTGGTCCGGGTCCTTCGGCGAACCCACCGATTCTGATGTCACAGGCTCACGTGACGCAGACCGAGGTGGACTTCGTGACGAATGCCTTGCGCTCGGGCTGGGTTGCGCCGCTGGGGCCCGATGTGGATGCCTTCGAGGCGGAGGTCTGCCGTTTCACCGGTGCCCGTCACGCTCTGGCCCTCTCCTCCGGGACGGCAGCCATCCACTTGGCGCTCCTCGGTCTCGGGGTCCGGCCCGGGGACGACGTCATCGTCCCCACCCTGACGTTCGGGGCCACCGCGTTCGCCGTCACCTACACGGGAGCCACCCCGGTGTTCCTCGACGTCGAGGAGGTGTCCTGGGGCCTCGATCCCGGCCTGCTCGACAAGGTGCTGGCCCAGTGGGCCCGGCGCGGTCGCCGCGCAGCAGCCGTCATCGCGGTGGACCTGTTCGGCCGGCCCGCGGATTACGACCGCCTCACTGAGGTCGCAGCGCGGTACGAGGTGCCCCTGCTGATCGACGCCGCGGAGTCGCTGGGGGCACGCCACGGCGACCGGGCCGCAGGGACGATGGGCGCTGCCGGGATCTACTCGTTCAACGGCAACAAGATCATGACCACGTCGGGTGGCGGCATGCTGGTCTCCGACGACCCCGACCTGGTCGAGAAGGCACGCTTCAGGTCGACGCAAGCCCGCGAACCGTTCCCCTGGTACGAGCACGAGGAGATCGGTTTCAACTACAGGATGAGCAACATTCTGGCCGCTCTGGGCCGGGCCCAGCTGCAGCGGCTGCCTGGCATGATCGACCGGCGCCGGCACATCCGCGACATGTACGCGACGCAGCTCGGCGATCTGCCGGGGGTGGAGGTGACTCCGGATCCACCCTGGGGGGTGGGCAACTCCTGGCTCACGACCGTGACCTTCGACCCGGTGTCCAGACCGGGGGCGTCGACGCAGGTGCGCGAGTGGCTGGCTGCTCTCGCCATCGAGTCACGGCCGATCTGGAAGCCCATGCACGCGCAGCCCGTCTTCGCTGGCCATGAGCGACACCTGACCGGCGTGGCTGACCGGGTCTTCGCCGACGGTCTGTGCCTGCCGAGTGGATCCAGCCTGCGCGATGAGGACATCGAGCGGGTCGTGGACGGCGTGCGCGAGGCACTGCACTGACGGTGGCGGTGCGGCGGTACCGCCGCCCGGCACGACCCAGCGAGCGTCAGGACTGCGCGCGGTACGCGGGGAAGAAGTCGGGCGCGAATTCCTGCCAGTCCTCCCCGGCGACGGAACTGTATGTGCGACGGGCGGCCATCGCTTCGGCATAGCCGTCCTCGTTCACGATGTACCGCCACACCGAGAAGTCCCGCAGGCCATGGGGCGCGAAGCTCTTCTTGTAGCGGTAGATGCCGTCCTCGCCGCCGTAGCCGCCACCGAGCACGTAGGCCGTCTTGCCCTGCTCACGGGCCCACCGCGCGATCTCGTGCTTGAGGAGGTCGTTGGGGCGCAACGGGAAGGCTTCCTGCAGGGTGCCGCCCAGGAAGGAGTAGGCGCGGGAGGCTGACAGGAGGACCAGTTCCGCGCTCACCACCTCGCCATCAGCAAGTGCATGGGCGAACACGAACTCGCCGCGGAGGCTGCGGCAGAGGCGGTCGAAGAACTGCGGCCCGAAGCGGTAGCGGTCCGCAGCGGCGCGACGGTCCATCGTGGAGTTGTAGACCGCGATGAACTCCTCGAGTCGTGCGCCGTCCTGATCGAACTCGACGTGGACGCCGCTGCGAAGGGCTCTGTTGATGTTCTTGCGGACCTTGTGGGCGTAGTCCCGGAGCAGGCTGGCATCGTCGAGTCGCAGATCCCGCACAACGTTCTTCTGGACCACCTTGACCTCTCCGCGCAGCAACGGGAAGAGGTCGTCGGGGAACAGCGTCAGACGTGCGAAGGCGGAGACAATGCCCGCGCTGGCGGCCCACTCGTCGAAGGCCGCCCAGAAGTCGGGAACTGGCCCGCCCGCGACGCCCCAGGAGAACGGACCGCCGTAGCCGTAGGGGCTTTCGAGGTCCATTCCCTCCAGGTGGGAACCCCAGGGGAGCTGATTCAGCCCTCGCAGGATGAAGGGGAAGAGAACGTGGCAGTCCCGGGATTCCCACGTGGCGCACGCGGCCACTTCGCCGGGCTGGACGAACAGTTGCACGTAGTCCGGATGGGCGGCAACCTCACGGTCCGGCCATTCCTCCCACTGCCGTATCCAGGCCAGCCGGTCGGCTGGATCGTTTGCGTAGTACAGCGCCCAGCTCACCGGCGATCACCGACACACGGGCCGGCCACGGGGCGCAGGGTCGGGCGCACAGCCGTGGCTGCCGCACGATCCGGCCGCCCTGCACCGTGCACACCCATCCGTTCACCTACCACAGACTCCGGCCGAAGCTCCGACCTGTCGCCAGTCGTATGACCCCGCACGCAGAGCCGTCCCGCCGAACGATGCTCCGCCTGTGCCGGTCACTCGCTATCCCCGTCGTGGAACGATGGCGAGGCTGGGCCAGTGACCGCACGCGATCACTGCCAGTACCTCTCCCTACCGCTGCCAATCCTAGGGCAGTCAACGGCCGCGATCCCACTTGAAGCGCGGCCGGTCATCGAGGTCCGCCCCTCTGCGCCGCCCCGGCCCGGACAGGGCTCGAGGCCGGTCAGCGCCTGCCCTCCGAGGCTGCCCTCTGCAGAGCGTCCACCAGGCGAGGGGTGTTGATTGCTGCACTCATGTGCGTCTCGTAGTACGACCTGGCGGCCTTCCCACAGTCGGCAAATGCCTCATCCGGCCACTGCATGGCACGTCTGAGGCTGGCCTCCAGGGACTCGCTGTCACCGGCGGTGGCGGCGATCCCGCAGCCGGCGTCGGTCACGATCTGCGCGACCTCACCGGGGGCGAACGCCAGGATCGGTGCGCCCACGCACATGAGGGTCTGGGTCTTGCTGGGAAGCGTGATCAGGAAGAGGGGATCGTCGCGCAGGCTGATGAGGTTGAGGTGGGCGCTGTGTTGGACCCTCAGAAGGTCCTCGGGAGTGAGCTGCCCGAGGAACCTGATGTCCGCGTCCGGCATCCCCTCGGCGATCCCTCTGAGCTCGGGCTCGGCGATGCCGTGCCCTGCCAGACTCAGGCGTACCTCGTCCTTGCCGAACCTCGCCAGCGTGCGCAGCACGACGTCCAGGCCCTGCGGGGGTCCCAGATTCCCCGCGTACAGCACGTGCAGCGGCTCACCGGGGGCGCGCTCGGGCACCGACACCACATCGTGGAGAGCCTGCTCGTCGGCCCAGTTGTAGATGACGTGGATCTTGTCACCGGGCACCCCGCGTGACATCAGCAGTCGCCGCATCCCCGGCGAGTGCGCAGTGATCCTCGAAGCCATCTCGTAGGACGCGTTCACGAATCGCTGCGTGGCGCCTTCGGCAACCGAGCGCACCCGCCCGGTCATGAAGCCGCTGGCGAAGATCGAATCGGGCCAGACGTCCTGCACCATGAGGACATAGGGGGTGCCGTGGAGCCTGCGAGCGGTCATGGCGGCCATGGCCGCGGTCGCGGGTGTCGCATAGACCAGTACGACATCGGCGCGGCGCAGGTGGCGAAGCGCGCGGGCACTCGTCGACGACGCGAAGCTCCCGTACAGCAACAGACGCTCCCAGGATGCGGTCGAGTGCCCGGGGTAGAAGGGGTACCGATGGACCGGCACCCCGTCCAAGCGTTCCTCGGAGGAGCGCCACCACTTGTGGCCGGGCGCGACCTGGTTGCTGCTGATGTCGAAGGGTGGTCCGGTCACCACCTCGACGTCCATCCCGTGCGTCGCGAGTGCTTCGACGATCCTCGAGGGCAGGCTGGTCCTCGGCTCCAGCCACTGGGTCAGGACAACCACACGGGTTGACATGCAGTGTTCGCCCCCTTCCCGATCGGCACCGCCCTCGTGAGCACTCCTGATCATTCTAGGGCTGCGGCCGGTCGGGAGGACGGTCGTGCCGGAGCGCCCCGATCCCGGTCACGGACCCGGGCCGCCGTGGGCCGGCGCCGGCGTGTGGCTGCGTGGCGTCAGTTGAAGTAGAACTGCAGGTCGCCGTCTTTCCAGAGGCCGGGGACCACGTCCCAGTTGCTGCCCGCATCGTCGGAGACCTGGAGTTCGCCATCGGCGAAGTAGGTGCTGGGGTCGAAGTCGTACATCTTGCCCTGCTGGATCCCGCGGGTCCACAACGTGGTTCCGGAGTTCGTCGACAGCCGCAGGTTGTACGTGCTGCCCTTGCTCAGCGTGTGCGATGCGGAGAAGTTCCCGGAGACCCACACGCCGGCCTTGCCGTCCTGCGAGGAGTCGATCACCGGCACCGAGGAGGTGTCCGCGGAGAAGGAGTCGATGACATCCCCGTTGGCGTTCTCCAGGGAGACGACCAGGTCGCCGCTGCCGCTGGTCCGCGCGATGCGCACCGCCGCTCCGGACACCACCCGGTCGGTGTCGCTGACCGTGATCCGCTCCCGCACGACCTCGTTCCGCCCGGAGATCACCGAGCCGTGGGCGGTGTCGATGTCCATCACGCCCTGGCCCTGGTGGGCGCCGTTGCCGTAGGTCAGGTCCACGTTGGGGGTGTAGCCGTTCCAGACCTTCCACCCCGCGGAGCCCTCCTTCATCAGCGTGGTGAAGAACGCGCTGTCCGAGTGGTTCGGTTGGCGCGGCGTCGGCTCGGTGAACGTGTACATGTTGTTCAGCGACATGTAGTTGCTGGCCGGCGAGGAGTCGATGTTGTTGAAGACCAGGTGGTACCGCTGGCCGGCGGTCAAGCGGGCCGGGGAGCCGAATCGGAACAGCGGGAAGTTGCTGCCGTTGGCGTCGGACCATTGGAACTCGCGGCTGGCCAGCACGTCCCCGGAGGGCACGCCGCCGTTGTCGGTCTGCACCGTCATCCGGATCGTGCCGCCGGTTCCCGCTGCGTAGCCGTTGCCATGCGTCGGCTCGAGCAGGTGCACCCGTACTGCGTTCAGCGTGCTGGACTGCTCGGCGGTGAACCGGTACGACGGCGTACCGTCCCACTTGCCGCCCATGTTCAGGTTGGCGAGCGTGTCGGCGTTGAACGACGTCCCGTAGGGCGCCGAGTCATCGAAGCTGGCGGGAGCCTGCTGGCCACCGCTCGTGCCCGGGATGTGCACCGTGGTCGTCGTGGTGGCCCCCCCGGGTCCGCGGGCCGGGACCCGCAGCCGCCAGTGGCCCGGACGGCCGTGGATGAATCCTGCGTGGAGCACTTTGTGCTTGGTGGTGCGCAGAACCCGCAGGTTCGCCCACGTGCCCGAGGCCTTCTTCTGGACCTTGACCCGGCGCCGGGCCGGGCCGGTCACGTGCAGCGAGTTCAACCGTCCGGTGCTCGGCGAGTGGCGGGCTGCCTTCCAGCCCTTCACCTTCGTCGGCTTGCCGGAGCGAGCGGCTGCGGATGTGGCGGCGGACTGCGACGGGGGAACGGCTACCGCGGGGGACCACGCGACAAGCAGTGATCCAGCGAGGCAGACAGTGGTAACGGAGTGTGCGAGGCCCATGTCCTTCATGTCGGTGGGTCCGCCATGAGCCTTAGGGCTGGGATGGCCAATTCACCCTGACGGGCGGTCGCCCTCGACAGCAGGGTCCGCCCGCGCCGGCAGCGGCATCGCTCAGCGGGAACGGGTGTCCGCTGCTTCTCGATCGGGTGATCTTCCTCCCGCACCAGACCGCCAGACGGCATACTTCTACAGGGCTCGTGACGGCACGCCGCGAAGGAGAGGCGAGATGATGCGTAGTGCGCGATCCGGTGGGGCGCGGCGCGGAATGTCCGATTGGATGTGGGGTGTGGTCGTATGACCCGGTCAGGGCGCTCGTCCAAGCGGCGGCAGGCCGCCCTTGCCGTGAAGCGCGGGATGGATCTCGCCGGGGCCGGCCTCGGGCTGATCGTTCTGGCGCCCGTCCTGGCCGGAACGGCGGTCGCGTTGCGGATCACCCAGGGCAGTCCGGTCTTCTTCCGGCACGTGCGGCCCGGCTACCAGGGGCGTCCGTTCACCCTGGTGAAGTTCCGGACCATGCGCGCCCCCCGCGAGGACGAGGTCTGGTACCAGACCGACGAGCAGCGCTTGACCCGACTCGGGCGGTTCCTCCGCTCGTCCAGCATCGACGAACTCCCGGAGCTGTGGAACGTGCTGCGCGGTGACATGAGCCTGGTCGGTCCGCGGCCCTTGCTGATGGAGTACCTGGACCAGTACACGAGCGAGCAGAGCAAGCGGCACGACATGCGTCCGGGACTGACCGGATGGGCTGCGGTGAATGGCAGGCATTCGGCGAAGTTCGACGAACGGCTGGCGCTGGACGTCTGGTACGTGGAGCACTGGAGCCTGGGACTGGACCTGCGCATCCTCGGGATGACGGTCCTGCACCTGCTGAGCAGGTCCGATGTCTCTGCGACGCAGGATCCGGCCGTGGTCGGCGCTCCGTTGCCAGGGGTTGCGAGGGTGAGCGACACGCAGGCGCCGACTCCCTCGGTGCCGCTAAACGTCCGGCCCGACCAGCCCGGCGCCTGATGGGCGGCGAGGCGGACGGCGAGGCCCCAGGAGCGCGGGAGCGGCGCGGGGCGGCGCCGTCGCCGGATCTTGAGGGGCGGGTCTGCGTGGTCACGGGCGGCACCAGTGGCATCGGTCTGGCCACCTCCCTGCGACTGGCACAACTCAATGCCACCGTCCTGATCGTCGGCAGGAACCCCCGCAGGTGCGAGAGTGCGTGCCAGCGCATCCGTCAGCAGGCGAACTCCCCGGTCGAGTACGTGATCGCCGACCTGTCCTCGCAGAAGGACGTGCGCAGGGCAGCGGGGGACATCGCGCAACGGTTCCCCGTCATCGACGTGCTGGTCAACAACGCCGGCACGTACTACATGCAGCGACGCCTGTCCGTCGACGGCGTGGAGATGACCTTCGCGGTGAACCACCTCGCGCCCTTCTTGCTGACCATCCTCTTGCGCGACGCGCTGTCGCGCAGTCCTTCGGCCAGGATCGTGAACGTGGCGTCCTCCGCGCACGAGACCGGCCGCATTGACTTCTCGGATCTGCAGGGCGAGCACGACTACGATCGGCTGCGCGCCTACTCGCAATCGAAACTGGCCAACGTCCTGTTCACCTACGAGTTGGCGCGCAGACTCCCCGGCCACGTCTGCGCGAACGCCCTGCACCCCGGGGCGGTGGCCACCAATCTGGGAATCGACAACGGATGGCTGCGCGTGAAGGCGCGCAACGTCGTACGGCACCGCACCCTGCTCACCCCGGAGCAGGGATCGCGAACCAGCGTGTACCTGGCGAGTTCCCCCGAGGTGGAGGGGATCACGGGCCGGTACTTCGTGGACTGCAAAGAAGTGCCGTCATCGGCCGCCTCCCAGGATGCCGCAACGGCTGCGCGACTGTGGCAGGTCAGTGAGGAGCTGACCCGTTCCGATGGCGTGTGACCGCGCGGGCCGGGCCCGTTCTGCCGCCTCGCGTGATGGCTGATCCGCAGCACGTCCCCCGGCGATGGCCAAGGCGCTCACCCCACTACCGGGCGTGGCCGGGGTTACACTGGCGTGGGCTTGGCATCGAGCACGAGCGGGCCGTTGTGCGTTCTCAGATTGTCGGGTGGGGCCAGGATGTCTGAAGCTGAACTCGATGCCCATACGCCCCACTCCCCGCGACGGGTCCTCAAGGGGTTCCTCGGGATCCTGACCGGCTCGGCCATCGCGCAGCTGCTGGCAGTCGCGGCCATCCCGGTGCTGTCGCGGCTCTACACCCCGGCTGACACCGCGCACTACGCACAACTGCTGGGCATCGGTGCGGTTCTGGCATCCTTTGCGGGGCTGCGGCTCGACCTGGCGATTCCCATCCCCGAGCGGACGGAGGAGAGCCGCGCCCTGTTCTGGATCGCAGCGCTCTCACCCTTCGTCGTGCTGCCCGTCACCGGGATCGTGGTCGGCGCCCTGCACCTGGCAGGCGTGTGGCGCGCCGACAGCCTCGACCTGGTCGACTACCTGGCGGTCGCCGCGTTCGTGGTGGTCCTGAGCCTGTTCGCGGCCGCCGGCCAGTTGGCGATCCGACTGCGTGCCTACACCGTGCTCAGCCGGATCCCCGTGGTGCAGATGACGGGGACCCTGATCGCCCAGATCGCATTCGGCCTCGTCGGTTTCGGCCGGGGGTTGTTCATCGGAGGCCTGATCGGACGGTCGCTGGGCATCGCCGGACTCATGCGTTCCTGCGACGTACGTGTCGCACAGGCGCCGGGCCGCCAGGAAACGGTCCACCTGCTCAAGAAGTACTGGCGCTTCCCCCTGATCTTCGCGCCGTCCAGCATCATCGAGACCCTGGGCTGGAATCTGGCGGCGGTCATGCTGCCGTCCCTGTTCGGATTCGGTCCGGCCGGCCTGTACGCGATGGCCGCCAGGGTCGCCGGCGTGCCGGGGACGGTGCTGAGCCAGTCCGCGGGCCAGGTCTTCACAGGGGAGTTCGCGCGTACGACCACACGGCAGGCGTCGCTGCGGGTGTTCTTCCGCTGGTCGGTCGCGCTGGGCCTGATGGGCCTGGCAGTGGCCGTGGGGATCTGGATCGCGGCACCTCTGATCCTGCCCTGGTTGCTGGGCAGTGAGTGGACGGGGACGGCGCTGTTGGCCCAGTACACCGGCGTGATGGCCGGGGCCCAGATCTTCGCCTCCCCGTTCCATCATGTGTGGGAGGTGCGCCAGCGGGGGTTCATGCTCTTCTCATGGAACGTGCTGCGGCTGGGAGCCACTGCCGCCGTCATCTGGTTCGGCGCCAAGTCCGGTGAGCCGCTGTCAGTCGTCGTGTTCTACCTGATGTTGGTCACGGCTGCTGTCTACGGCGTGTCCTGGCTGGGTTGTCTGTGGGCGGCGGCCCGCGCACCCGCCAACGCCGGTACCGCGGGCACCGCCCCCTGATCCGCTGAGCGATCCGCCCGCGGCCTGTCCCTCCTGCCCGCGGGGGCCATCCCCGGCAGCAACAGGCAGGGGATGATGGCGATCCAGAAGACGCGGTTGGTCAGGTCCGTGCTGAATTGCTGGCCCACCAGCATGAGAACAGCGACTGCAGCGATCGCGCGTACCTCCGGCAGAGCGCGCCGGCGCCACACCGCGACAGCGGCGACCACCAGCAACCCGAGGATGCACACGATCCCGAGCAGTCCCAACTCCGAGGCTGTCTCCCAGAACATGTTGTGGGGGTACTTTTGGATGTTGGCCAGCCCCGAGATGGTCGAGAAGTCCCCCCAACCCATGCCGAGCACCGGGGAGTTGACGAACGCAGTGCGCGCCATGCCGATGAGGGCCTCGCGGGCCGAATCGGAGAAGTCGAGGCGCGAGAGGGCGACGTCGGAGGCCTGTTGAACACCGATGTACGCGACGACGCAGAGGATCACCAGCACGGCCACGGACCGGGCACGCAGCACCCCTCGCAGCAGCACCCACACCAGGAGAGCGGCCGCTGCCCCGACCATGGGGCCGCGCGAACCGATGGTGATCACCGCCACGCCGCAGACGGCGATCCCGGGAATCGCGACCACCGGTCGCAGGAGTCTCTCACCCAGCCCCGCCGACCCCGCGACGAGGCCTGCCGCAGAAAGGTAGGCCGGCCCCAGCGTCGCCCCTCCGATGCCTGCCCGGCCCCACAGGGACGCGGAGCCGCCCACGACCAGCACCAGCGCGGCGACCAGCACCCCGCCCCAGAACCAGACCGCCAGTAGCCCGCGCAGGTCACGCCTGCTGCGCAGCAACACGGGCAGGCAGGCGACGATCACCGCGGTCACCAGGAATTCGTCGGCCTTGCGTGCCTGGTACTCGCCGGGACTGCTTCTGCTGATGCCCACCAGCACCACCACAGCGAAGAGGATGAACGGCAGCATCAGGTGCAGCGGGTACCGCAGTGTCCCGAGGAATGTGATGAACGTGGCGAGGAGGAGGAAGCCGAAGCTGAGCAGGGTCGTGTCGAAACCGCCGAGGGCAACGAGGCCGGCTGCCTTCAGCTGAGCCACGACGAGGACGGGCAGGACGGCGAAGACCGGCCAGTAGGCGACTGCCGGCTCGGTGGGCGTGCCCGGTGAGCCCTCACGGTGATTGCCCCGACCGCCCACGTGCCCTCCTCGAAGAGCGCAGTCACGTCCCCGAACCCCGGCCTTGCGACCCCGGAGAAGACACTGTCGTCTCTGCGGAACCTTAGCAAGGCATGGCCCGCGTGACATAGACGTGACGACGACCCCGACGTACTTCCGGTGGCGAGGCACACCGCCTGTCCGCAGCGGGAGGACCCCTCTCGCAGTGCCCCGGCCGCGGCTCACTCATGACGCGAGTGATGACAGGGGAGGACCATATACTTGATCGAAGCCGAGTGACGGGGACGGAAGATGGATGTGATCCGACACCAGGACCCGGGAGCTCAACAGCGAATCCACGAGTACCTGGCAGCTGCGAGTGGGGGCCTCTCCGCGCTCGTGCGCCCCATCGAACCCCTCGATGGACTCGAGGCCATCACCGCGCACTTCAGGGCCCTGTCCGACAGGTCGGTCATCGTCACCGACCTCGCCACGGAGTCCGCCCACCTGGCCCCGTCCGAGGACGGTGACGCTTCCGCACGTGGCACTATCGTCGGTTTCCACACCTCCGGTTCCACGGGACGTCCGAAGTGCGTGATCTATGACCGAGCGACCGTCGAGGCGCACGCGCGGACGATCGCATCCACGCTTCGCCTGGACGACCGGTGGACGTTCGTCGCGCTGCCTCCGGTGAGGTACGCCTATGGGTTGAGCATCCTCCACAGTCACGCCGGGGCAGGGGTGCCGCTCACCTACTTGCAGTCCGACTGGGGGCTGCCGGGGCTGGCAGCCATCGAGGAGTCCGGCAGCACGCCGCTGGCGATCTACATGCTTCCTCAGCACACGCCCCTGGTCCTCTCGGCCGAGCTGCCACCTGACCGGGTGGGGCGTCTGATCGTCGCGGGCGGCCGGTTGTCGGCCGCCTCCGCCGAGAGTCTGGCCGCCGCTTTCCCGGACGCCACATTGGACAACATGTACGGACAGGCGGAAATGGGTCCGCGGCTCTCCATGTGGACCGGGCCGCTGGTCCGGTTCCGGGAAGGGAACATCGGCCACCCCATCCCCGGGGTCGAGCTGCGGGTTGCCGACGACACGCCCACCGGACAGCCCGGCCACATCCTGGCCCGCAGCAGGTACGCGATGAAGTACTACCTGCAACATCCCTACGACCGGATCGCCCCGGGTCCCGGCCAGGACACGTTCGTGGACACCGGCGACCTCGGGGAGTACCAGGAGGATGGCGATCTTCTGCATTACGGACGGTCCGACCGGTGGTTGAACATCGCCGGGACCCGGGTGGATCTGCAGGCCATCGAGCGGATCGTCGATGACTGCTACCACCCGCTGCTCGTCAAGGCGACCGGCGAGCCCGCCCGGGTGACCGGGGACAACGTCGCGGTCGTGGAGATCGTGCAGGGGAGCCGGCCCATCACCGATCTGGGCGAGGTACGCAGGACTCTGCACGAGGAACTGGGAGGCTTGGCAAGTATGGTGAGGATCAGGGTGGTCGACCATCTCAGCACGGGGGAGAGCGGCAAGTGAATTCCGCTGGTTTCGCAGACAGTCTCAAACAGTGGTTGTCAGACGAGGTCAATCGCCTCGGCAAGAAGGGCGCCCTCGTCCAACTGTCCGGCGGGGTCGACTCCTCGACAGTCCTCATGCTCTGCTCGCAGGCGCTGGGGCCGGAGAACGTGATCGCCCTGTACCTGCCCGATTCGGCCACGGGGCCCGAGACCCGCAGTTACGTCGATCTCGCCGCCGCCGCTGCCGGCGTGGAGATGGTCGTCAGGCCCATCGGTGCGGCCATCGAAGCCCAACAGCCGTTGAGCGAGATCGACGACCTCATCCGCAGGTACGAGCCGGCCTACGACTCCGCCACGCAGGGCTACTCGGTCAACGTCGCCCCGGACCTGACGCGGCGACTCGGAGCGCTGGTGTACCAGGTGTCGATCGGCCCGCGGCGCGGCCGTCCGGAGCGCGTTCTCAAGATGTCCGTGGCGGACCTCAGGGCACTCATCGCGTACCAGAACCGCAAGCAGCGCACGCGCATGCTGTTCGCCTATGCAGAAGCCGAGTCTCGCAATCTCGCAGTCGTGGGCGCCTCCAACGGCGACGAACTGGATACCGGTTTCGTGGTGAAGTACGGCGACGACGCGGCCGACCTCTGTCCGATCGGAGGCATCTCCAAGCAGTCGGTGTACGAGCTCGCCCGCGCACTCGCAGTTCCTGAGGAGATCATCACGAGGACTCCCACCACCGATACCTATCTCCTGACACAGACCCAGGAGGACTACTACTACGCGCTGCCCGCAGAGGTCCTGCGGCGACTGGCCGCCGAGGCCGAGGCGAACCGTCTCGACGACGACGAGCTCGCCGAGATCGCCGCCTCGTGCCCCGGCTGGAGCACCCAGGCGCTGCGGCAGGTGGGCAACGGTCTGGCGGCGACGCTGCGCTACCAGAACACCCGCAGTCTACGATTCCTCGACGAGGCATCGACTCGTCCGGATTGAGCAAGGCCATACGATCGTTGGTTGCGGACGCCTGAGGAGAGGGGAACGGTATGAAGGCTGCTTGGGGCGATGTGGAGAAGGAACTCATGCAACGGGTCTTCTACGCCCACAATGCCGACACAGTGGCGACGGTGGACGACCTCGCTCAGGAGGGGATCCTCGACTCCTTGTCCATCGTGGCCATCCTCGAGGTCCTGGTGGAGATGTCCGGCAACGAGGATGCCTTGACGGCGGCCACGGCTTCGGACTTCCACAGCCTGGCGTCGATCCGCACCTTCTACCAGACCCTCTGACGTGTGCGGCTTCGCCGGCGTCGTCGGAAGCGCCACGGTCGCCAACCTCGATGGTGTGGCGACCGCGCTACGCCGACGTGGTCCGGACGAGACGGGCGTCTGGCAGGGCGATGATCTGGCCCTCGTCGCATCCCGCCTCACGCATTGGGAGGAAGGAGCGTCCAAACAACCCTACGTGGGGCAGCTGGGGGCGGCGGCAGTACTGAACGGGGAGTTGTACAACCTGCCGGCGCTGCGCCTGGCCACCGGCCTGCCCGGCGCCTCGGAGATCGAGGTCCTGGTCGCGGGACTGCGCAGCGAGGGCCCAGCCTTCCTCAACCGCGTGGACGGCCAGTTCGCCGCGCTGGTGCGATGCTCCGCGGACGGACCGGTCTACGCAGTCCGTGACCGCTTCGGGATCTGCCCGCTGTACTACTGCGCCTACGAGGACGGGGTGGCCGTCGCCTCGGACCTCGAGGCGCTCATGCACACGGTGGGCGGGAAGTGGGACTTCTCCCTGCCCGGCTTGTCCGCGATCCTCGAGAACTGGGCGCCAACGGGCTCCCTGTCCGCCTACGAGGGCGTCCGGCAGGTACCGCCCGGCGGCGCACTCACCATCGTCGGCAACGAGGTCGAGGAGCAGCACTGGTGGTCTGCGCGGCCGACCCAGGGATACCGCAGTCAGGACATCGCCGATCTCGAAGAAGCCCTGCGGCACTCCGTGGACATCCGGCTCAGGTCGACCGGCCGCGTGGGCTGCCTGCTGAGCGGGGGGATCGACTCCACAGTCATCGCAGCCCTTGCCGCTGAGCAGGGACAGCACCCCGCGATCGGCCTCTACCTCGACGGGGAGGAGGTTGTGCAGCAGCGCCAGCAGATGGTCGCCGACGCCGTCGGCATGGACTTGGTCCAATTGCACCTGACCCCCTCGGAGGTCCTGCGCGTATTCGTCGGGTACCTGAACACCCGCAAGGTTCCGCTCGTGCGGCTCGGCCCCATCGGCATGACCGCTCTGGCGCAGTTCGCCAGGCACCAGGGGTTCCGGGCCGTCCTGTCCGGTGAGGGCTCGGACGAACTGTTCGCCGGGTACGACTCCTACCGCATCCTCGCAGCACGGGCCGGCGCCTTCGGGCCGGTGGACGCTTTGGACTGGAGTGCCTTCGGGGTCCCGGAGTTCGGCGCAGACCGCAGCCCGACCTGGATGCGTGCGTACTGGCGCGGCACGATCGGCCTGGCCGACGGTCACGTCACGCGGCGCCGGGACATCCTCACACCGTTGGCCGGACTGTTCCGCGAACCGCTCAGGAGTGCCGTGTGGGGCGCGCAAGCCTCCGCCGCGGACGATGAGCGATCCCTGGCCGCCCTCGAGGTGCGCCGCGGCGAGGACGTGGCCAATCTGCTGGGCTCCTATCTGCTCACGGTGCAGGGGGACCACGCCTGGATGGAGGAAGGCGTGGAGATCCGCCCGCCCTTCCTGGCGGAGGCGGTGGCGCAGTGGGCCTTCCGGAACGACCCTCGCGACATGATCTCCGTCGAGACGGGGAAACTGCCGGTCCGCCGCCTGCTGGCGCGACTGGCGTCCGCGAACCCTGCCCTCGCACGCCTGGACTTCGCCAAGGCGGCGTTCAGAGTGGATGCGAGTTTCCTGCTCCGCGACGACGACGCTTTCGGGGGACTGATGGAGCTCGTTTCGGCGTGCCCGGACGATCTGCTGGATACTGAAGGGGTCTACCAGCGAGCGGCGAGCAGTCGGACGTCGGGACGGTGCAGTGAGGCGGAGTCGATGGTCTACCTCCTCGCCGCCTCACTGGGCGCGCTTTCCGGGTGCTAGCCGCGGTATTCCTTGACATGGGAAGTTTCCGGGCGAAGGGCCCGGGCGATGAAAGGCACACCCGATGAAGGACATCCTCATAGTTGGCGCCGGGGGCTTGGGCCGCGAGGTGCTCCAGTGGGTCAAAGACATCAATGCGGTCGCGCCGACGTGGCGGATCAAAGGCTTCCTCGATGACAATCCCGCCACTCTCGATGGTGTCGACTGCGACTACCCCGTCGTGGGAACGATCGGGGAGTGGACCCCGGCCGAGGACGAGGTGTTCGTCTGCGCCGTAGCCGACTGTGCCACCAAGGAGCAGGTGGTGAGTTCTCTGCAGGCCCGCGGGGCGCAGTTCGAATCGGTCATCCATCCCACGGCCACGATCGGTGATCACAACCACCTGGGAGAGGGATTCATCGCCTTTCCGGGGTCCGTGATCACGGTGAATGCCTCGATCGGTGACTTCGTGACCCTGCTGAACTCCCAACTCGGCCACGAGGCCCGGGTGGGAGACTTCTCAACGATCTCCTCCTACTGCGACATCACCGGCGGCGTCACGCTCGGCAAGCGGGTGTTCCTGGCCAGCCACGTGACGATCGTTCCCGGCCGGCGAGTGGGCGATGACGCGTATCTCGGGGCCGGCAGCGTCGTGTTCTCCGACGTCCAGGCGAAGACGAAGGTGCTCGGGAACCCGGCCCGACGGATCCCCGCGATCGAGTAGTCGCCCCTGCTCACCGGGGTCGGAGGGGCACGCCGGACGACGGCTCGGCGCCACGAGAAACGCCCTGAGACAAAGATCACAAATGAGGACAATCGGCCCACGGGGCCCCTATGGTGGGTCGAGTTCCGCGAACAGCGGGACGGGGTAGAACGCGCGCCGTATCCCACTGCGTCCTACCTCCCGATGGCACCGCCAAGAAGCCTTCGCGAATGGGAGTCGGGGACCTGTGAAGTCGGGTCCCATGTCGACTGGCGTCACGGTGAGGGTCCGCGCCCATCAGCAGGCGACAGGGGGGCCCTCCCGCAGACCAACTGATCTCGTACGCACTTGGAGTACAACTCGTGAGTCCTGCAATACGCACGAAGACGACGACCGCCCTTGTGGTCGTCCCCATGATCGCCTCCCTTCAGCTCGGGAGCCTGATGTCGCCCGGGGTGGCCTCTGCCCAATCCCCGGGGGATTCCTCGGCCGCAGCCGCCCGCTCGGGCAAGCCGACGAAGGTGAAGGGCTGGAAAGCGGTGCGGCAGTCGCCGAGCGCCAAACGGCTCAACTCGCTGCACGTGACAGGTCCTGCCGGAAGGAAGGTGAAGGTCCAGAAGAAGGCCTCCGGCACGTGGAAGAGCCGCCGAGTGGTGCGCACCTCGAAGCACAAGGTGCTCCAGGCCGGCTTCATCCACGCGCGTGCCGGGCGCTGGCGGCTGCAGATCCCGGCGCGGGGGCACTGGCAGGCTCTCACCACGAAGAGCCTGCACATACGCGGCAAGGCCAAGGCCGGGGCCAAGGACCAGATCGGCGGGACCGTTGTCCCGTTCCCAGGGGCGTCGACGCCGCCCGGCTATGGGACGACACTGAGCGCCGACACGCTGGCGAACCTCAACATGGGTGGCCGCCGCCTGGCCTCTCCCTCCTACCGGTTCACCGCTGAGCAGTCGAGCACCCTGACCGCGGTCCGGGTGCATCTGCTGGAACCGACGCACGGCCCGGGCTACGCCGCGGGCACCGGCGGCACGGTCCGGATGACGCTGCAGACCGACGACGGCGGGGTACCGTCCGGCGATGTGCTGGCCAGCCGGGAGTTCGACTGGTCCGATGCCAATGGGAGTAACTTCCCGCTGTTCAGCTTCGGCTCCCCGGCACGCTTGACCGCCGGGCAGCGGTACCACCTGGTCTTCACCAACATCGACTCCTCACCGGCCAGCAACTACATGTCCTTGAACAACATGTTCGTGTTCAGTGAGTCCTTGCCCAGGCAGCCGGGCGCGTCTGACAGCCATTCCTTCACCACCCTGATGAAGGAGGGCTCCGGGCCCTGGTCGGTGGCCGCCGGGTTCACCCCCAACGTCGACCTGACCTACGGCAACGGCGCCCACCAGGGCCAGGGCGTGATGGACATCGACACCGCCAACGGCTCGGTCATCTCCGGGACCGACCAGATGGTGCGGGAGCGGATCACGGTCAGCGACACCGACCGGGTGGTGTCCTCAGCCGCGGTGCGCGTCGCGCGGACCAGCGGCAGCGGCAACCTGGTGGTCTCCCTGGAGGATGCCAACGGCACCGTCATCGACTCCTTCTCCGTGGACACCTCCTCGGTGCCGGTGATGGACTCCTCGGTGGACGGCAAGGCCGGCGTGTGGGTGTCCGGGAGTTTCTCGACGTCCCACACCCTGACCAAGGGCAGCACCTACAACCTGCGGCTGTCGACGGACTCCGGGACCACGTTGTGGACCCGCGGGATCCAGCAGGGGGAGATGTACGGCTTCGACCCCAGCACCTACTTCGCCGACGGCGAACTCGAGGTGTCCGGCGATGCCGGCAGCAGTTGGGACGTGGTCCCCGGCCTCTGGCGGGACGGCGACCTGCAGTTCTTCCTGCAGTAGGAGCAATGCCCGAGTCCCCGGTGCCCACCGGTGATCTGCCGGCTGTGGCGGGATGCGCCCCACTCGTGTGCATCCCGCCACACAGCGGCGTCTGGTCAGTCCAGCACCTGGCGGAAGGCCCTCCGGACGTTGTCCTCGACATCGGGATTCACCCCGGTCAGGCCGAACAGGTGGCAGAAGCCACCGGCCTCGTACCCGCCTTCGGCCAGTTGCCGGGACGTGGCGATGTAGCCGTTGGCGGCATCGAGGCAGCCCACCCCCAGGATCTCGGCGTCACCGGCGCACTCCTCGAGGAGTGCCTGGTACGCGGACACGAGTTCGGCACCCACGCCCACCATGTGAAGGGGACCGAGGGCGATCCGCTGGAACGACACGGTCGCCCCGGGTGCCGCGCCCTCGAAGAACTGGCTCGCCGGCACTTCGATGCGGCGGTTCACAATCGGGGACGCTGTCTGCCCCGTTTCCACGGACTCGGCGCCCCCCACGACCTCGGCGAGACTTCCGCTCCATCGCGCGAACTCGTCGGGCGTGAAGTCCCGGAAGTGGGGACCCAGCCGGAGCCGCCGCACGAAGTCGTCCCTGTAGGTCGCGATGGACGGCGGCCGTACGTCGCCCGAGAACCCCTGCAGGAACAGCACCGGTACCTCGCCGTAGAGGTCGCGCAGCCGCTCCCTCGCCACGCCGGGGAACTCAGCGCTGACCGCCAACCGGTCAGGGGCGGCGGTGGGGTGGCAGGCGTAGTGCCAGAGGACGGCCAGACGACGTCCCGCGGGATCCAGGACGTCGTACCTGCGAACCCGCTCGTCGCAGGCTACGTCCGGGTTCGGCGCCATAGTGATCCCGCCCCAGGCGAAACCGTCACCGGAGAGGCGCGGCCGGCCGGCGCGGCGGCGGTGGATCGCGTGCCGGGCGTGCGCGCTCGATGCGTGGATGACCGCCTCGCTGGGGCTGGACTGCAACAGATCCGTGACCAGTCGCACCGCCTGCTCGGCAAGGCCCTCCACGAACGCGGCTGAGGGGACGCCCAACAAGGGCTTGTCCGGGTCCATGGCAGGCGCGCGATGGGTGTGCGAGGCGCTCAACCAGAGTCGTTGCGGCGGCACCAGGTCCTGAAGGCCGGCTTCCACCAGTCCTCTGAGGTAGGAACCGATGAAGAGGGCGTCCACCGTCAGGATCACCAGCGGCGAGGGCTCCTCGTGAACCACGAGCGCATTGACTTCCAGGGTGTCGGCCACGCGACGCCACGGGACGTCGGGCAACCCGTTGGCACCCAGCGGGCTCGGCACCGTGGGCGTGACCTCGACGGAACCTGCCGTGACCAGCACGAGACCACCCCCACGAAGAGCTCAGCGAAGCCACACCATGATGACATGCCGCGTGGCCACGACACGGATCGCGGCGGTCGATGACGATCACCCAAAGGCCCCTGTGGCGCGCCACCGGGGAGCGGGCGTGAGTGGCACCTGGAAAGACAGAAAGTCCCGGTGTGACGACCACTCACCGGACACGCGGGCCAGCATCCTCCCCGACAAGGATCAAGACGCGCCTATAGTGACCTTGGTCGGGACAGCGCGTAAACTCGGTCCGGGGGACCCGCTGGTTGGGCACCTGATTCGACCGGAAGAGTGCTCTGTCGCAGAGGCTGAGCCGAAGTACCGCGGTTGCCAAGGGCGCTGGGAGGCGAGAATGCCGATGACCGGGTCCGGTGCGTCATCCGGCGATGCGGACACGCCCCGCCCCCTGAACGCACTCGGGCCCAACGTCATGGTCAGCTCAGCCGGGCGCCGGGTCGGGCTCGTGCGGGCGTTCCAGGAGGCGGTGCGGCCGTACGGCGGCCGCGTCATCGCGACAGACCGCCGTCCGAATCTGTCGGCTGCCTGTCAGGTGGCCGATGCCAATGCCGAAGTGTCTGCTATCGGCGACCCCTCGTACGTCGAGCAGACTCTTGCTCTGGCCGAGCAGCATTCGGTGGGACTGGTGGTCCCGACCCTGGACACCGAACTGCTGCCGCTGGCCCGGGCCCGGGAGTCCATGGCCAGCCGTGGCGTGCACGTGAGCGTGCCGGACACTGAGCTGGTCGTCCAGTGCCGGGACAAGAGACGGACCGCAGCGTTGTTCGAGTCACTCGGAATCCCGCCGCTGCGTGAGGTGACCGACGAGTACCCCCGCTTCGTCAAGCCGTTGCATGGCAGCCTGAGCGCCGATTCGCACTCCATCCCGACGGCTGCCGAGCTGACCCCTCGGCTTGCCGACCACCAGGTGTTCATCCATCAGGAACTGATCGACCCGAGTGTCTACACCGAGTTCACCGTTGACGCCCTGTACGACCGCGACGGGCACCTGATCTGCGCAGTTCCGCGACGACGCATCGAAGTGCGCGGGGGCGAGATCTCCAAGGGCCGCACCGAGAAGGGCCCGGTGCTCGATGCTGTGCGTGACCGGCTGTCGACCGTGGAAGGCGCTCGCGGCTGCCTCTGCATGCAGTTCTTCCACTCACCTGTGCGTCCCGAGCGTTCCCTGATCGGTATCGAGATCAACGCCCGCTTCGGCGGCGGCTACCCGATGAGTGATGCCGCAGGAGCCACGATGGCTCGGTGGCTCGTCGAGGAAATCATCTGGAACCGGCCCTCCGGGTACCGCGAGGACTGGCGCGACGGTCTCACGTTCCTGCGCTACGACGATCAGGTCATTGTGGGTGGTTGAGGTCCCCCTGTCGGCCGGCGTCGTCGTCGACCTCGACGACACCCTGTACCCGGAGCGGTCCTTCCACGAGTCAGGATTCCGGTGGATCGCCTCCTCGCTGGGCCTGTCCCCGGAGGGACCAGAAGTGCGGGCGGCTTCCGCGGAACTCCGCAGTGGCGGCCGGCCCCTCGACGTCTTGAGTGATGCCACCGGCGTGCCGGTCCCGACTCTTCTGGCCTGGCACCGCGATCATCGCCCGGAGATCGAGCTGTACCCGGATGCGCGTGAGTTCCTCCTCAGGATGGCCTCCTCATCCATCCCCGTGGTCCTCCTCACCGACGGCCGTCGAGTCACCCAAGAGCACAAGGTGGACGCCCTCGGCATCCGCAGGCTGCTCGACGCCGTGCTGATCTCCGAGGCTACCGGGTACACCAAGAAGGACATCGAGGCCTACGAGCGCGCGGCTGCCGAACTGCCCGGGCGGGAACCCCTGATGTACTTCGGCGACAACCCCCTGAAGGACGTGCAGCATCCAGCGTCACTCGGGTGGACCGTCTTCCTGATGCGCAGCCGGGGCGACAACGTCCATCCGCAGGACCTGGCCCCCAGGCTGGAGCGGTCGGTCATCTGGCTGCCCGACTTCAGCACGGTGGCCCCCGCCGGTTGAGCAGGCAGCTGGGTCACGAGATGACGCGGGGTAGAGCAGCCGTCAGCGCATCGCCCAGTCGACGGCAGCGAGCCTGACCTCCTCGACGGCCATGGGCGGCACGGTGATGGCCTGGATCAGCGGGTGGGTGGTCTCCCGGCGGCCCTCCGAGTCACCGATCAGCTCCTCGTGAAGCTTCTCCCCGTCCCGCAGGCCCGTGAAGACGATGGGGATGCCCTGCCGCCCGCTCATCTCGATCATCTGCTTGGCCACCTCGAGGATCCGTACCGGTTCTCCCATGTACAGGACCAGCGCCTCGCCATCGGTCCCGATCGCGGTCGCCTGGATCACGAGTTGGCACGCCTCCGGGATCATCATGAAGTAGCGGGTGACGTCGGGGTCGGTCACCGTCACCGGCCCCCCTCTGGCGATCTGCTCGGCGAAGGCCGGGAGAACCGATCCGCGCGACCCGAGGACGTTGCCGAAACGGACCGAGATGAACTTCCCCGCGGTGTCCGCACCCACCGACGCCGTGATCCGTTCTGCGATCCGCTTGGAGTAGCCCAGCACGCTGGTGGGGTTGGCGGCCTTGTCGGTGGATATGTTGACGAACACCTCGACGCCCACGGCACGGGCTGCCTCGAGGACGTTGGCGGTCCCCAGGACGTTCGTCTTCCACGCTTCCTCGGGGTATTGCTCCAGCATCGGCAGGTGCTTGAGCGCTGCGGCGTGGAAGACCACCTCGGGCCGGTGCAGTTCGAACGCGTGCTGCAGCGCCTCGGGGTCGCGGATGTCGGCCAGGATCACGTCATTGCTGTCGAGCAGCGCGCGACCGGTCATGCTCAGCTGGAGGGCGTGCAACGCCGACTCGTCCCGATCCAGCATCAGCAGGGCGGCGGGTTCGAACCGCGCGACCTGCCGGCACAGTTCGGAACCGATGGACCCCCCGGCCCCGGTCACGAGAACGCGCTTGCCCTTGAGGAACCGCCGGCATGCCTCGACATCGGTGTTGACCGGATCGCGTCCCAGCAGGTCGGTCACGTCCATGTCGCGCAGGTCGCGGACCCCGACGCCGGTCTCGAAGATCCGGGCCAGGGTCGGCAGCACCTTGACCTGCAGGCCGAGTTCTGCCGCCGACTCGGACACGTCGCGGAACAGCTGGGACCGCGCGGAAGGGATCGCGATGATCAATACCGTTGCCCCGGTGCGTTCCACCGCAGCCTTCAAGTCCGACCGCGTCCCCAGCACCGGGATCTTCTGGATGTGCAGGTGGCGCTTCTGCGGGTCATCGTCGAGCAGACCCACCGGTAGATAGGGGGACTCGTGGTCGGCCAGCATGTTCGTCACGAGCTGGGTTCCGGCTGAACCGACCCCCAGAACCAGTGCTGGTTCCCCGCCCGACGGCCGTACCCCCGATTCCTGCAGAGACCGCCATACCAGCCGACCTCCTGCGCCGAGAAGTAGAGCACTGAAGCCGGCCGCGACGGGGATCGACGCCGCGAGCAGTCGTTCGCCGGGGAACAGAAGGCTCGTGACCTCCAAGACGATCATGCTGACGAGGTAACTCGGCGCCAGCGCGAACGCCTCGTCGCGGGAGCCCACCCGATAGCGGCCGTCGTACAACCAGAAGAGGGTCCCAGCGATCAACTGTGAGCCGACGGCTATCGCTATAGCGGTCACGGTGCGTGCCCAGGGCACCCCGGTCGGCACATCGATGTAGCGCAACAGCGTGAAGGCGGTGATGGAGACCGCCCACGACGCGCTGTCCAAAAGGATCAGTAAGTAGCGTCGGTGGTGGACAGGCCAGACCCCCCGTGTTCCCGCCCTCTTCATGCGGCAAGGATAACCGAACGCATGGGGCCGCCACCGATCTAGCGGGACCCGCTCCGGCCTGCTTCACCGAGCCACCTGCCCGCCCTCGGGCGCCCCCTCCATGGGGCATCCATGTGCTCAGTCATGCGGCAAGGAGGGTCCATCCCGATGCATGGGGCGTTGCGAGGGTTATGGCCGTCACAAGGGGGCACAACCCGTGCGAAACATCCACGCCGGCGCCCCATGGGTCGGCGGCACGCCGAATATGGCCTGCCGCGCCCGGCGCGTTACGCCCTTCGCGTAATCGGTCGAATGGGTGATACAGGCTGTTCGCAACCCTGGGTTACCATAAGAGTGTGAACTTCATCCGAAAGGCTGATGTGGGGGCGGGGCGAATGAAGGGGGCCAGACCGAAATGATCACTCTGCGTGTGCTTCCTGTGGTGGGTGCCGGGCTGAGCGCGATCGCACTCTGTGGTGGAGCTGCTCCGGCGTTTGCAGGCGTGGCCGAGGAGCCCGTACTGAACGCGAGTGTCTCGACGACCCAGGAGTCGTCTGCGAGCGCGGCCCTGGAGAAGTCCCCGGACTACTCGGGCGTCAGCCTCGCCGGTGCTGGGTCCGCGTTCCTGATTCTCGGGCTCGGAACGGCGACGGTGGCTCACCGGCGGCGTTGGTCGGGACCCACTCAGAGGGTCTGATACCTCGACCCGTCAGGGGGTCTTCGTACTGTCAGCCTGCTGCTGGGTGACAGCCGATGCGGGGGTTTGCGCCGCGCTGTAGTGGTACTCGTAGCCGTGCTCCCGCTTGCTGGCCGGCACGAAGTTGAGGATCGTGCCGAGCAGCCGGGCGTTCACCCGTCGCAGGGCGTCACTGGCCTGCCGGGCCTGGTCGTGACTGGTCTTGCCGTACCGTGCGATCAGGATCGCGCCGTCCGAGGCCGAGGCGATGATGGCGGCATCCGTGACCGGTAGCAGCGGGGGCGCATCCATGATCACCGTGTCGTAGCGCGCGCTGAGGTCCTGGAGGAGTTCGGCGAACTGCTGCGATGCGAGCAACTCGCTGGGGTTGGGCGGAACAGAACCGGCCGGCAACACGTCGAGCAGTCCCCGTCGCCACGAGATGATGGCGTCGTTGATGGACGTCTGCTTGGTGAGGACGTTGGTGAGACCACCCGACACCGCCACGCCCAAGTACTCGGCGACCCTGGGGCGCCGCAAGTCGGCTTCCACGAGCAGTACCTTCGCACCGCCCTGGGCCACGGCCATCGCCAGGTTCGCCGCCGTCGTGGACTTCCCTTCCAGTGGCAGGCAGGACGTGATCACGACGGTCTTGGGCGGGTGATCGACGTCCACGTACTGCAGATTGGTCCGGATGCTGCGGTACGCCTCGGCCCGTGGGGAGTTCTGGCTCGTGACCAACGCGTTCTTCGCAGCCGAGGAATCAGCCGGGACCCTGCCGAGGACGGCGCCGTCGGTGGCCTCCTCCAACTCCTCGGACGTCTTGATCGAGCTGTCCATCGTCGTGCGGAGGACCGCGATGGCGAAGCCGGCCAGGAAACCGATCAACGCACCCACCAGCACATTGAGCCGGGTGCGCGGCGAGGCGGGTTCGGTGGGCACCACCGCGGGACGCACCAACTCCACGCGCACGGGTTTCTCACCGGCGTTCGTGGTCTCCAGTTGCTGGATCTCGTTCGCCAAGGCTGTCGCGGTGGCGTCGGAGATCTGGGCGGCTTTGGTGGCATCCACGTCGGACACCTGCACGTTGAGCAGCACTGTGTCCGTGGGGTTCTCGACCGAGATCTGATCGGCGAGGTCAGAGGCGGTCGTGTCCAGCTTGAGGGCGCTGACGACCGGATCCAGCACGCCGGGGGAGTTGACCAGTGGGACGTAGGACTGGATGCGCTGCTGGACGTACAGCCCGCCCGTGTAGGTGTCGTTGAGTCCCCCCGTGGAATGCACCGACACGAACAGTTGGGACTGCGCCTGGTAGACCGGCGTGGCTATCGCGGACAGACCCAGTGCGATCAGGATCCCGGCGGCGGTCGAGGCCAGGAGCACCAGCCACGACCGACGTAGAATGTGCCAATAGTCCTGAAAGCTCATCCCGCCCCCTCCTGTGCGAACGCTCACGGATGAGTCAGTCCGTCAACCTTGTTGAGCATCCCGCTCGCATTCCTTGATGACTATAACCATGATTTGCACGCGTCTCCCGGCTTGCAAACGGTGTACCCGCAGGCGAGGCCGCTAATCCGTGCCCGCGAAAGACAGCGACAGGGTGGTGGGCCCGGTCACCGGGAAGCGCGCGGTCGCGTCATTGCCGTCGATGGTCCACTGTCCCTGAACGGCGGTGGGTCGTGACGGACCGGCCACCTCGATGGTGACCTTCACGTCCTTGACCGTGAGCTGGTGCTCGACGCCCACTGTGTACTCCAGGTCGCCGGCGCTGCCGAACGTGCCAGGGGGGAGGCTGTAGGACGTCGTGATGACGCTGGTGCCGCCGGGTGGGATCCAGCGGCCGATGCGCACCGCTTCGCGGCCGTCCACATCGGTGAACACCCGGTCGTCCTTCTTGATCTGCCCCGGATTGGCGCTGATCCGGACGTCACGGGCACCTTCGGGCAGGAGGACGATGTTCCAGTGGAAGGCCCACCCGGTGTTGTAGCCGATCCGCACGCCGGGCCCCGCGTGTTGCCTGGCGCCGTTCTTCACGCGGGCTGTCTGCACGATCTCGGCAGACCCGTCGGGCGCCAAACGCACCTTCTGCAGAATGCGGCGATTCTGGAAGATGTCGACCTTCGATGCGTTCTGGTTCTGCGTGTAGAAGGCGATGCGGTCAGGCTGCGGGTCCGGTTGGGCGCCATCGAGTTGCGCCGCGTGCAGAGCACTGGCTAGACGGCCGTTCGACAGATAGACGCGGATGTGCTGGCCGGGAGCCGTTGCCAACATCGCGCGCACCGTGTTCAGCGCGGTGTCCCCGTTGCGCATCCTGGAGAGCATCTCGTCGATGAGTTCCTGGTTGAACTCATGCCGCAGGTCCTGGGAGACCGGGGCCTTGCGGTAACCGAGGAACAGGAGTTTCCGGACGAGGTTCTTGGCGGTGATTGTTCCGTACAGTTTCGAGTCGATCGGCCCGGTCGCGTCGATGGCAGCGGCCAGGGCGACCGGATCCAGCGAGATGACCCCGTCCACCGGGGTACCGCCGTTGGCCACCCACGACCGCATCACGTCCTCGCCGGCGACCCGGAAGTCCTGATGCAGGTTCGACCACGCGAAGCCGTCCTCCGCCCCCTTCTCCTCGAAGTAGGGGCCCCCGGCCACCGGGTTCCAGGGCACCTTCTGCACACCGGGGAAGAAGTGGTAGACGTCGCCACGATCCAGGACGGACATCCGGCCGTTCTTGAACTCCACCAGTGCGACATTCAGGGAGGCGCCACCACCGGGATACAACTCGGCCGGGTTGTTGAACACGACGAGATACTTCGCAGCCCGGCGTTCTCCCATCAGTGTCGGCAACTCAGGCAGGGTCTGCTCGGCCACCAGCAGGGCCTTCCGCACCGGGGCGACCTCGGCCGACGCCTTGTTCACAAGGCGCCTCAGGACCGGGGAGACATCCGGGGGCACCTCGTTGAGGTAACGGTCGGCGGCGGCGATGTTGGCGGACGCACTGCGCACCTGGGGCTGCATCTGCTTCAACAGGGCGACATTGATCACTCCGTCCTGGAAGGCCGCCTCTCCCTGACCACCCTCGCCCATCAGCGTCGGGTAGACGTCCTTGGTCGCGTCGGCGGCATCGAGCACGGACAGAGCGGCTCGTGTGAAGGCCTGGACCCCATGAAGATTCGTGCGGAAGTACGGGATGGTCGCCAGCATGGAGATCGGCAGGGATGACGTCGCCGCGTGGACGGCCTCGACGTTGAGGCGCGCGGTCTGGATGGAGGCGGTGGCCGCGGCCGGGTCATTGCCGGTGACCTGGCTCGGGATGGCCGACAGGGCGGCCTCGGCCCTCTTGGCGTGGACCGCGGTCATGGCGATGCTCACCACGAGCCACACAGACCCGGCGAGGAGTGCCAGAAGGATCCAGAACCCGGGGCGCCGCGTCCAGGGGCGGCGTACAGGGGCCGCGGGTGAGCCAGTTGCGGGCTGATTGGCCACGGCACCCCTTCCCCTCGCTATGTCAGACGTACCACACCGGCCATGGGTTCCCCTGTCGGAGGACTCCCACATTGTGCGCTGTCTCTGCTGTCTATGTCGGCGCGGGAGGATGCGGGATTGATGTGCGCGTGATGGTGATGCCGTGCGGGAGGGCCTGTGCTCGGCGTCCCTGTCCACTTCGGATACGGACCGCAGCGGAAGGAGCAGCGACCGATGGTGGACACAGGCGGCGGGAGGCCAGGGCCTGTTGCGTGGAGAACTGGTCCGAGAGTGGCACGGGAAGAACCCCGGCCGTCACCGTGCTGGATGACGGCCGGGGTTCCTGCGTGCGGAGCCGGGCGCGGGTCAGACGTCGAACCGGTCGGCGTCCATCACCTGGTTCCAGGCGGCCACGAAGTCGTTCACGAACTTCTCCTTGGCGTCGTCGCTGGCATAGACCTCGGCCAGGGAACGCAGGATGGAGTTCGACCCGAACACCAGGTCCACCCGGCTCGCGGTCCACTTGACGTCGCCGGTCACCCGGTCGCGGCCCTCGAACACGTCCTCGGTGTCCGCGACAGGTGCCCACTTCGTGCTCATGTCGAGCAGGTTCACGAAGAAGTCGTTCGACAGGGTGCCCGGGCGGCTGGTCAGCACGCCGAGGTCGGAACCGTCGAAGGTGGCGCCCAGCGCGCGCATGCCACCGAGCAGGGCGGTCATCTGCGGGGCGGTGAGGCCCAGCAGGTTGGCCTTGTCGACGAGCAGTGCCTCTGCCGGCAGGCCGTGCCCCTTCGCCAGGTAGTTGCGGAAGCCGTCGTAGGTCGGCTCCAGCACGGCGAACGACTCGACATCTGTCATCTCGGCCGTCGCGTCGGTCCGGCCCGGCGTGAACGGCACGGTTACCGTGACACCCGCGTCGGCCGCGGCCTTCTCAACGCCGGCCGCACCGGCCAGGACGATCAGGTCGGCCAAGGACACGGACTTGCCGAAGCCGTCCCGGATGCCTTCCAGCGTCTGCAGGACGGTCGCCAGCTCGGCCGGGTTGTTGACCTCCCAGTCGTTTTGCGGGGCCAGCCGGATGCGGGCACCATTGGCGCCACCCCGCTTGTCCGTAGACCGGAATGTCGACGCCGAAGCCCAGGCCGTACCGACC
>WBZP01000919.1_pt1 | contig 38328 bp, 37 predicted proteins | sample 5204301 | NCBI WGS metagenome assembly WBZP01 (sample SAMN12412401, study PRJNA552823) | activated sludge metagenome | isolation source: activated sludge from nitrification reactor of wastewater treatment plant... | place: USA: Pennsylvania | collected 2017
TCGTGCGGGCGTTCACCGATGGTTCCCGGGATCCGGCCAGTCGGCCGTCGGCTGCCGAGTGGCGACAGGCGTTACAAACGGTGGTCATCACGACGTGCCCACGCGGGCATCAGGTCCCGGCCGAGGTCGAACGCTGCCCGTGGTGCGCCATCGACGACGAACGTGCGGCGCGGCGCAGCCAGCGACCCGCTGCTCCCGCGGTCGCTGCGCCGCGGGTCACCTATCAGAGCGCAGCGGTACAACCGTCGACGGCGGCCGTGGTGGGCGCCCCGCCGGCCGGTCGCCGGACCGGTCTTATTGCCGCGGGCGCTGTCGCGGCGGTGGTCGCCGTCGGCGCCATCGGGTACGCCGCGTTCGGCGGCGACGACGGTGATGAAAGTGGGATCTCGCCCTCGGGTACGCGCAGCGTGGCGGCCAGTTCGGATCCGCTGCCCGACAACGGGGTCACGACGGAGCCGACATCACGTACACCGCCGGTTGTCGCTGGCGATCTGGGACTATCCACGCCGATGAGCAGACCAGCCTGTGATGGCACGGGCATCGTCGTGCTCGCCAACCTGACCACACCCGGGCAATACGTCGACGGAGTCCGCCGCGCGCTCGCCGCGCATCCAGGTGCTTCCTACCTCCGTACCGACCAGGCGTGCCCGTCGTTGCGACAGGCGATGCCCAACGGCGACGCGATCTATGCCGTGTACACGATCGCCGGCCGAACGCCGGACCAGCTCTGCTCCGCGGTCAGAGCGGCCGGCGGTGATGCCTATGGCAAGTGGCTCGACACCACCAGCGATCCGAGTACCTACATCAGTTGCTGAACGGCGCTCCCGCCCGCGATGACTGCATATTGCAGCTGATGCAGCTAAAATGCAGGCATGGTTGCCATCACCGTTCGGGACGTCCCCGATGACGTCCGGGCCGAGCTCGCCGCCCGCGCGGCCCGCTCGGGACGTTCATTGCAGGAATACCTGCGGGGTCTTCTGACGGCCACGGCGCGCCAACCGACCGTCGACGACGTCATCGCACGGGCGCGTGCCCGGGTGGACAGCGCGGGAGTTCGTCTCGACGCCAAGACGATTCTCGACGCCAAGGATGCCGACCGGCGGTGAGGCGTGTCGTCTGCGACGCGTCGTTGGTGATCGCCGCGCTCCTGGATTCCGGCGTCGATGGTCGGTGGGCGGCGGCCAAATTGAGCGGCGCGGAGCTTTTCGCTCCGGCACTGCTGCCCTTCGAGGGCGCGAACATCATTCGGCGTAGCGAAGTCCGCGGAGCAATCACGGCCGATCAAGCGGTGCAGGCGCACGCAGACCTTCTCGCGCTGCCGGTGAGTCTGTGGCCGTATGAGCTGCTGGCGGAACGCGCCTGGGCCCTGCGAAAGAATCTGACCGCCTACGACGCGGCCTATGTGGCGCTCGCCGAACTCCTCGCCGCGCCGCTTGTCACATTGGACAGGCGGATAGCAAGCTCGCCGAATCTGCTGTGCACCTGTGAAGTTCGCGACCCGGGAAACTGACGGCGGTTCCACCGCTGGTGGGCGAGCAGACGCAAAGGGCCCCATTTCCCTAAGGAAATGGGGCCCTTTGCGTCTGCTCGGCGTGCTCGGCGCGCTCCGCGCGGTATGGGCCTACGCCTGCGCGGCGCTCGGGTTCGCAACGAGATCGGCTGTCGCCGAACGCAACTCCTCGAACGAGGCGAGGAGCCGCTGGGTGAACAATTCCGCATCGGGCAGGGTGCGCGCGCATCCGTACACCGCGAAGTTGATGTGCTTGTCATAGCTCCAGACGGTGATGTTGACCCCCGCCGCGTATTTCAGGTGGCCACACGAGATGAAGTTCTCGATGCCCATGCCGCCGATGTAGCGCTTCTCGCGGGGGCCTCTGACGTTGGACACGATCACCGCCCCGTTGACCCGGTGGGCCGCGACACGGGTCAACTTCAGCGCCGGCGCCAACACCAGCGGCGGGGAGAAGTCGAACCAATCCTCCATGTGCACCGGCCGGGTGGCCGACTGTGCTTTCACCATCGCCGTCTGGGCATGGGCCGCGCGAAGACGCTCCAGCGGATCGGACAGGTGGGTCGGGAGTTCGAACGGCAGCGCGGTGACGGCGGTGCCCCACAGGCGGGTGTCTTCCGGCTTGCGGGTGCGCACCGCGGTGTTGCCGATCACCGGACGGTCTACGGGCAGATCCTCCTCGATGAGGTACTGCCGAATCGCCCCCGCGGCAATGGCGATCAGGACGTCGTTGACGGTTCCCGAGCAGGCCTTCGCCATCTGCCTGATGTCGTCGAGAGGTACCGAACCGTAGGAGAAGGTCCGACCGGAGGTCAGCGGGCCCCGCCACGGCACCACGGGCGCCCCGAACCTCGACGGCGGCCGCTGGGCGGTCGACTTCCGGTCGCGCGTGTATCCCCGCACCATGTTCACCGTTCGCCGGGGCAGCTCGTCTCGCATCGACCGCAGCAGATCGCCGACGCCGGCACGCAACGCGACGGTCCGACTCGCCGGCACCGCGGCTCGCGGAATCGACGGAACGACCGGCGGCGCACCCGGTTCCGGGCGGGTCACCATGTCGAGCAGGTCCGCGAAGGTTCCGCCGTCGGCCAGCGCGTGATTCATCTTGAGCACCGCGACGACCTTGTCGCCCTCGAAGCCCTCCAGGAACCACAGCTCCCACGGGGGCCGGCCGGCCGGCACCGGTTGGCTGGCCAGTTCGCTGATCTTGGCGCACAGCTGTGTTCTGGTACCGGGCTCGGGCAGGCGCGCAGTCCGGACGTGGTTTCGTACGTCGTACGACGGATCGGTGATCCACTGCGGGTGACCGACCCCCAGTGGCACGAACTGCACCCGCCACTGCATCTGTGGCAGCACACTGACCGCGCCGCGCAGTGCCTCGACGACGTCCTCGAAGCGAAACGCCTTGCTGGAGGGCTCGTCGAATATGGCCATCTTCAGCGTGTGCTGCGGTTCGATCGCCTCGTCGAGGACGAAGGTCGCGTCGCTGCCGGACAGCCGGATCGTCGCCTCGGGTAGTTGGTCGGCGGCCATGGTCGTGTCCTCTCCGACCGGAGGTGGGCGCGGCCTGGGGTGCTCGTGAAACGTGATGCGGCTCACAGCCACGCTATCGGAAAAGGCCGTGCCGATCCTGAAAACGAATCAATGTGGCTCCCGTTGTGCCGCCGGTCGATACACTCCGCTTGCCTTGCGCGATCACGCCAGGCGGAGGTGCACAGTGACGACCGCAGACCACCCCGCGCCCGGGGACTTCACGGGCGAGTGGGATCCCGCCCTGATCCGCCGCATCGTCGCGCTCGGCCGGCCGATCTACAAAATCTGGTTCCGCTCCGAGGTCCGCGGGCTCGAGCAGTTTCCCGACGGCGGAGCGCTCGTCGTGTCGAACCACTCCGGCGGGGTCAACCCGCCCGACGTCCCCATCCTCTGGGTCGACTTCTTCCAGAAGTTCGGGTACGACCGCCCGATCTACACCCTGACCCACGATCTTCTGTTGCGGGGGCCGCTCATCGGACCTCTGACCCGGATGGGCATGATCCGCGCCACCCGCGCGAACGCCGTCAAGGCCTTACGTTCTGGCGCGACCGTCATCGTCTTCCCGGGCGGGGACTACGACGCACTGCGGCCCACGTCCAAACAGAGCACCATCGACTTCGAGGGCCGGACCGGCTATGTCCCTACCGCGATCGAGGCCGGCGTACCGATCGTGCCCGTCGTGTCCATCGGCGGGCAGGAGACCCAGCTGTTCCTGACCCGTGGCAAATGGCTGGCCCAGCGGTTGCCGCTGAAACGCCTGACCCGCGTCGAAGAACTCGCCGTCTCGATCGGTTTTCCGTTCGGCCTGAGCATCGGAGCGCTCAACCTGCCGTTCCCCGCCAAGATCGTCACCCAGGTGTTGCCGCCGATCGACATCAAGGCCACCTTCGGAAAGAAGCCCGACGTCGCCGAGGTCGACGAACACGTCCGCGGGGTCATGCAGACGGCGTTGAGCGCGCTGGCCGCCAAGCGTCGACTGCCGATACTGGGGTGACGACGGTGACTCTGCTACAGCGGGTGAGAACGGCCGGCACATCCTTGCGCACGCTGCGGAACGCCCGGATGCTGGCGGCGCTGCGGCCCGACCGGTATCTGCGGATGGCCACCGCCGCACGCCGCGAGGGCTTCACGAACACCGTCGGGATCGCGGTGTCGGCCCGCCGGTGCCCGGATCGTCCCGCCCTGATCGACGAGCTGGGCGTGCTCACCTACTCGGAGCTGGACACGCGCGCCAACGCGTTCGCGGCGGCGTTGCAGCGCTCTCCGGCCGGCCCGCCCCGGATGATCGCCATCATGTGCCGTAACCATCGCGGCTTCGTCGACGCGCTCGCGGCCGCCGACCGGATCGGGGCGGACGTCCTGCTGCTCAACACGTCCTTCGCCGGCCCGGCCGTCGCGCAGGTGGTGGAGCGGGAGCGCCCCGACGTGCTGGTCTACGACCAGGAGTTCGGCGCCGTCGTCGACCAGGCGTTGAGCACGAACCCCGACATCCGGCGCATCGTGGCCTGGCTCGACGATCCGGCCGACCAGACCCCCACGGTCGAGACGATGATCGCACTGCATGCCGGGCAGCGGCCAAGCCGTCGCACCCGCACCGGCAAGGTGATCCTGCTGACCTCCGGCACCACCGGCACCCCCAAGGGCGCCCGTCGCGCGGCGGGCGGCGGCGGCGGGGCGGGCGTCGAACTGCTGGCGCGACTGCCGTGGCGTGCCGAGGAGACCGTCGTCTCCGCCGCGCCGTTGTTCCACGCATGGGGCTTCGGTCAACTGATCATGGGGTCGATGTTCGCGTGCACGCTGGTGGTGCGCCGCTTCTTCGATGCCGCGGCCACGATGGCGCTGGTCGACCGCTATGCGGCAACAGGTCTCAGCGTGGTCCCCGTGATGCTGGACCGGATCATGGAGCTTCCCGACGACATCCGGAACCGCTTCAGCGGGCGGTCGCTGCGGTTCGTCAGCGCCGCCGGTTCCCGGCTGAACCCCGACGTCGTGACCCGGTTCATGGACCAGTTCGGCGACGTCGTCTACAACAACTACAACGCCACCGAGGTCGGCGTGATCGCCCTGGCCGGGCCCGGGGATCTGCGCGCCGCCCCGGACACCGCCGGCAGGGCGATGCCCGGAACGGAGATCCGCATCCTCGACGCCGACCATCGCGAGGTACGCCGCGGCGAGATCGGGCAGATCTTCGCGCGCACCCAGACCGAATTCGAGGGCTACACCTCCGGGCAGACCAAGGTCGTCGAGGAGGGATTCATGGCCTCCGGGGACCTGGGTTACCTCGACGCCGAGGGCCGGCTGTTCGTGGTGGGCCGCGACGACGAGATGATCGTGTCGGGCGGGGAGAACGTCTATCCGATCGAGGTGGAAAAGGTGCTGGCCACCCACCCCGCGGTGGCGGAGGCATCGGCGATCGGCGTCGCCGACGACCGGTTCGGGCAGCGGCTGGTCGCGTACGTGGTGCTGCGCCCCGGGGCGTCGGCCACACCCGAGGTGCTCAAACAGCACGTTCGCGACAACCTCGGCGCCTACAAGGTGCCCCGGGAGGTCGTGGTGCTCGACGAACTGCCCCGCAACGCCGTCGGCAAGATCATGCGTAACGTGTTGCGGGAGCGTCCGGAGGCGGCCACCGGCCAGCCGGGCTGACGCGCTACCGCCCTACATGCCCTGGGCGGTGTCGTACGTGGGACGGCCGAGCCGCTCCAATTCGTCGAACATCCGGTTCTGCACCTCGACGATGGGGCCCGGCCGCAGATTCGGATCGATGTGGTAGGCGCCGGGAACCTCTTCGATCAGGTGGAACATGTCTTCGGATTCGGCGATGCTCTTGTTCGCCCCGGCATTGAAGATGGCGGACTGTCCGAGGATCAGCAAACCGACCTTGATCCCCTTGTCCTTCGCCGCCTGCAGGCGCGGCCGGATGTCGGGAGCGCGCAGGCCGACCACCTCCCGGAGTGCCAGCAGGGGATTGTCGGTGATGTGCCGGACGACATTCTTCATCGCATCCGGAGGCATGTGCTCGAGGGTCCGGAAGTGGCCCGACGCCGGTCTGAGCTCCTTGTGCCACAGATCGCCCAGGCGCACGTCGTGGCCGCCTATTCCGGACGGATCCTGCAGCACCATGCTCTCGAGGTACTCACCGCAGAATGCGGCCATCTCGGGCAACGTCATTCCGGCATACGAGTGGCCGCTGGCCCGGACTTTCTCCACACCGGTGCGCCTGATCGTCGCCATGACGACTTCGCGGCCGTTCTGCGCGGTGCGCAGATACGGGCTGTCGCGGTGCCGCTTGTCGAGAAGCTGGACCCGTAGTGGTAAGTGGCGGTGCGTGGTGAAGGTGACGAACCGCCGGCCCGACTGTGCGGTGGCGGCGGCTTCACCCTTGTAGAGGTTGCCGGTGGTCCACAGGCCGCCGAATTTCACCGTGGCGATGTCGGACACCAGGGGAACTTCCTTGGTGTCCGGCTCGTAGAGAAACACGTCCCGGATGGTCTTGCCGTTGAGCTTCACGTCCAGGCGCTCGCGGTAATACGGTGGCGTTCCGTCGCTGGGCACCAGGTGTTCCCGGCTGGCCGCACCTGTCGGATAGGACCGCGTGCCGCGGCCGTCGACGGTTTCGTGAACCATAAGTCTGTTCCTAGACCTTGAGAGTTGCAGGCACCGCCTGCAGAGAACGCACCCACTGTACGCGCCTCGACGTCGATATTGACGTCATTGACAATGCTGCGCACGTGGGCGTCCCGTCTCGCAGCCGAAGCGGAGCATCATGACAGCAAGAGTTCTGCTGCTATGATGCCCTATGCGCACGACGGTGACGCTCGACCCCGACGTGGTCGCCGCGCTGCAGCGGGCCGCGCGGGAACGGGGCACGTCGTTCAAGGCCGTCCTCAACGACGCGGTCCGCCGCGGCCTCGGTGGCGAGTCGGCGCAGCGGCCCTACCGGACGCCCAGCCGCGACATGGGGCTGCGGGCCGGGCTCGACATCGACAAGGCACTGGCGCTCGCGGCCGCCGACGAGGACGCCGAGGTCCTGCGCAAGCTCGCCCTCCGCAAATGAAACTGCTGGATCTGAACATCCTGATCTACGCCATCGACGAGTCGTCGCCGCGTCACCAGCAGGCACGGCGGTGGCTGGAGGAGACGCTGTCCGGCTCGGAGACCGTCGCATTCGGCTGGAGCGTCCTGGTCGGATTCGTCCGATTGTCCACGCGGGCAGCGATATTCGCCCGGCCCCTCACCGTCGACGAAGCGTTCGACGTCATCGATGGATGGTTACGGCAGCCGTGCGTGACGGTCGTACATCCCACCGAGCGGCATCCGCGCCTGCTGCGCGACATGCTCAGCGGGCTCGGCGCCGCGGGCAATCTGACCAGCGATGCGCATCTCGCGGCACTGGCTGTCGAACACGGCGCCGAACTATGTTCAACTGACGGGGATTTCGCACGTTTCGCCGGACTGCGCCGGGTCGATCCGCTGGGGGGTGAGCCATGAGCATTGCGCCGGTCGAGGACACTGCCGCCGGCAAGGTGAGCGTGGCGACGCTGACCGCCATGGTGATCGGTTCGGTGATCGGGGCCGGGGTGTTCCTGCTGCCGAGGCGGTTCGCCACCGAGAGCGGCGTGGCCGGCGCGCTGATCGCCTGGACCATCGCCGGCACCGGGATGTTCATGCTGGCGCTGGTTTTTCAGAAGCTGGCGATCCGCAAGCCCGATCTCGATGCGGGCATCTACGCCTATGCCGAGGCCGGCTTCGGCAACTATGTCGGCTTCCTGTCGGCGTTCGGATACTGGGCGGCGGCCTGCGCGGGTAGTGCGTCCTACTGGGTGCTGACCATGGGCACGATGTCGTCGTTGTTCCCGTCGCTGTTCCCGGTCCTGGGCCAGGGCTCCACCGTGGCGGCGGTGGCGATCTCGTCGGTCGGCATCTGGGCGTTCTGCTTCCTGGTGCTGCGCGGCGTCAAGGAGGCCGCCGTGATCAACCGGGTCGTGACGGTCGCCAAGGTCATCCCGATCGCGGTGTTCATCGTGATCGCGTTGGTCGCGTTCCAGGCCGACGTGTTCACCGCCAACTTCTGGGGCGGCGACGGAAGGTATTCCTGGACATCGCTTTTCGAGCAGGCCAAGGGCACCATGTTGATCACGGTGTTCGTCTTCCTGGGTATCGAGGGAGCCAGCGTCTACTCCCGGCTGGCCCGCAAACGCGAGGATGTCGGCAGGGCGACCGTGCTCGGTTTTCTCGCCGTCCTGTCGGTGTTCGTGCTCGTCACGCTGTCGTCCTACGGTGTGATGCACCAGGCCGACCTCGCGGCGGCCACACCGCCGTCGATGGCGACGGTGCTGGAGTCGATCGTCGGGCCGTGGGGATCGGTCCTGATCCGGGTCGGGGTGATCGTCTCCGTCATGGGCGCCTATCTGGCGTGGACGCTGATCGCCGCCGAAATCCTGTACATGCCCGCGAAAGCCCAAGACCTGCCACGATTTCTGACCCGCCAGAACGCCAACGGCGCCCCCGTCAACGCGTTGTTCCTGAGCACCGGTCTGGTGCAGTTGCTGCTGATCCTGTTGCTGTTCTCCGGCAATGCACTTGATTTCATCCTGGACATGACGGCATCGCTGACCCTGGTGCCGTACCTGTTCGCCGCGGGCTATGCGCTGAAGTTGACCATCACCCGCGACACCTACGAGGACGGCCGGTCGGTGCGGCCGGACATGCTGATCGCCGGTGCGGCCACGTTCTACACGCTGTTCCTGGTGTGGGCGGCCGGCTGGGAATCGCTGCTGCTGTCCCTCATCCTCTACCTGCCCGCGGTGCTCCTGTACTGGAAGGCCCGCCGCGAACGCGGTCACCGGTTGTTCGCGCCGTTCGAGGCGGTGCTGTACGCCGTCGTCACCCTGGGCGGCCTCGCCGGTCTCTACTGCGTGTTCTCCGGTGCGATCGTGGTCTGACCGCGGAGCCCTTACGCTGACACCGTGCTGCTCCGCTACCTGAAGGCCCAGGGCGTCGTCCTGCTGTGCGGCGGCCTGGTCGGACCGATCTTCCTGGCGGTGTACTTCGCGCTGGGCCGTGAACCGCTGCTGAAGTGGATGTTCTGGGTGGGCCTGGTGGTCACCGCCGCCGACGTCCTCGTCGCGCTGGCGCTGGCCAACTACGGCGCGAAGGCCAGCGCGACGACGCAGTTCCTCGAGAGCGACGGCGTGCTGACCCTGGCGCAGGTCACCGGCATCTCCGAAACCGGCACGCGCATCAACGAACAACCGCTGGTGAAGATCGGGCTGCACATCGAGGGACCGGGGCTGACGCCGTTCGACGCCCAGGACCGCGTCATCGCGTCGGTGACCCGGCTGCCGATGATCACCGGCCGCAAGCTGGTGGTGCTCGTCGACCCGGCCACCAACAAGTACCAAATCGACTGGGAGCGAAGCGCTCTCGTCAACGGAATGGTTCCGGCGCAGTTCTCCCTCGATGAGGACGGGCGCACCTACGACCTGTCCGGGCAGAGCGGCCCGCTGATGCAGATCATGCAGGTGCTCAAGGCCAACAACATCCCGATGAAGGGCACCATCGACATCCGGTCGAACCCCGCGGTCCGCCGGCAGGTGATGGACATCGTGCGCAACGCCGTCCGGCCCGCCGACGAGCCGGCACCGCCGCCTGCGCCGGCACCGTCGGAGCTGCCGTTCGCCCAGCGGCTCGCCGAGTTGGAAGCCCTGAAGTCCAGCGGTGCGCTGAGCGACGCCGAGTACACCGCCAAACGTCAGCAGATCATCGCGGAGCTGTAATGGCGTTGGTACCTATGTAACTACCGAAAGTAACTATGAGAGTCACCGCGGTCCCGTAACAATGACCGTGTGGAACCAGCGCCGCCCGTTCGGGGTCCCTCCCTCGCCGATGCGCTGATCCCGCTGGCGGCCCTGGCGGTCCTGATCGGGGGATCGCTGGCGCTGTTCGGGCTCGACGCCCTCGACGGCCCGATCCAGGTCGCGCTGGTGTGCAGCTGCGCGATCGCGTCCCTGATCGGGCTGAAGAACGGGCACAAGTGGTCCGCCGTCCAGGAAGCCGGCCAGCACGCGCTGTCCTCGATCACCACCGCCCTGTTCATCCTGCTGTCCGTGGGTGCGCTGATCGGCACCTGGAACCTGTCCGGCACGATCCCGACGCTGGTCTACTACGGGATCCAGGTGCTCTCGCCCGGGTTCTTCTACGTGGCCACCGCCGTGATCTGCGGGGTGGTGGCGATGTCGATCGGCAGCTCGTGGACCACCGCGGCCACCATCGGTGTCGGCCTGGTGGGTATCTCGACGGTGCTCGGGGTGTCCGCCGCGATCACCGCCGGTGCGGTGATCTCTGGTGCCTATCTCGGCGACAAGCTGTCGCCGCTGTCGGAGACCACGATCCTGACCTCGCAGATGGTGGGCGTCGACCTCTACACCCACATCCGCAGTCAGGCCTGGACATCCGTGCCGGCCTTCCTGATTGCGGCCGTCGGCTTCAGCATCCTCGGCGTCGCCGGACCACCCGCCCACAACACCGTCGGCGAGGACATCGAGCTGGCGAAACTGGGCGACATCTTCTGGATCACACCCCTGAACCTGCTGCCGCTGCTGCTGCTGGGATTCCTGTCGATTCGCAAGGCGCCCGCCTCGCTGGCGCTGCTGGCGTCCGCGCTGTTCGCGGGCATCCAGGCCACCATCCTGCAGCGCGACGTCGTCACGCAGTTCATCCACGAGATCGGGGGGAGCGCCAACGTCGTCGTGGGATCGATCCAGGCCGTTTGGAAGACGATGGCCAACGGGTTCTCGATGAACTCGGGCATCGCCGACATCGACCGGCTGTTGTCCCGGGGTGGGATGGACAGCATGCTGCTGACCATCTGGTTGATCATCGGCGCGGTCACCTTCGGTGCCCTGTTGGAGGAACTCGGCCTGATCGACCGGCTGATCCTGCCGATGATCGAGAAGGCCAGGACCCGCGGTCGGCTGTACCTGACGGTCTTCGGGTTCGGCTTCGGACTGAACGTCGTGGCCGGCGACCAGTACATCGCGCTGGTGCTGCCGAGCCGGATGTTCCGTGCCGAATTCGCCAACCGCGGACTGGCGCCACAGAACCTGTCCCGGCTGGCCGCCGACAGCGCGACGGTGACTTCGCCCCTGGTGCCGTGGAATTCGTGCGGCGCGTTCATGGGGGCGGTGCTCGGCGTGCCGACGCTGTCGTATCTGGTGTTCGCGTTCTTCAACTGGATCAGCCCGCTGCTCAGCGTGCTCTACGGTTTCACCGGTTTCAAAATCCTGCGCACCCAACCTGATTCAGACCTCGAAGGGAAGCCATGACCACCACCGATGCCGAGGCCCGCGACCAGAAGGTCAGCCTGCCGACGCTGACCGCCATGGTGATCGGCTCGATGATCGGTTCCGGCGTGTTCCTGTTGCCGCGGCGGTTCGGCACCGAGACCGGCGTCGCGGGCGCGCTGATCGCCTGGGCCATCGCCGGCGCCGGTATGTTGATGCTGGCCTTCGTGTTCCAGCGACTGGCCACCCGAAAGCCCGACCTCGACGCCGGTCTGTTCACCTACGCCAAGGCCGGTTTCGGCGACTACATGGGCTTCAACTCGGCCTTCGGATTCTGGGCGTCGGCGTGCGCGGGCAACTGCTCGTACTGGGTGCTGATCATGACGACGCTCGGCGCGCTGTTCCCCGCACTGGGCGCGGGGAACACCGTGCTGGCGGTCGTCCTCTCCTCGGCCGGGGTGTGGCTCTTCTTCTACCTGATCCTGCGCGGGGTCAAAGAGGCCGCGGTGATCAACCGGATCGTGACTTACGCGAAGATCATCCCGATCATCGTGTTCATCGTCATCGCGATCATCGCCTTCAAGGGCGGGATCTTCGCCGATAACTTCTGGGGTGGCGACGGAAACTATTCCTGGACATCGCTTTTCGAGCAGGCCAAGGGCACGATGCTGATCACGGTGTTCGTCTTCCTCGGCATCGAGGGCGCCAGCGTCTATTCGCGGTTCGCCCGCAAGCGCGAGGACGTCGGCCGCGCCACCGTCATCGGATTCCTGTCCGTGCTGGCGGTGCTGATGCTCGTCACCCTGACGTCGTACGGCGTCATGCCGCAGTCCGAACTGGCCGGCGTCAGCCAGCCGTCGGTGGCCTCGGTGCTGGAATCGATTGTCGGGCCGTGGGGTTCGGTGTTCATCAAGGCCGGTGTCATCCTGTCGGTGCTGGGCGCCTACCTGGCCTGGACCCTGATGGCCGCCGAGATGCTCTACATCCCGGCCAAGAGTTCGGACATGCCCCGGTTCCTGACCCGCGAGAACGCCCACGGGGCACCGGTTCCGGCGCTGATCATGGCCGGCGGCCTGGTACAGCTACTGCTGATCCTGCTGCTGTTCGCCTCCGAGGCGCTGGATTTCATGCTCGACCTGACCGCGGCACTGGCGCTCATCCCGTACCTGCTGGCCGCCGGGTATGCGCTCAAGCTCACGCTGACCCGGGAGACCTATGAGGACGGTCGCTCGCTGGTGCCGGACATGGTCATCGCCGCCCTGGCCACCGTCTACACGACGTTCCTGGTGTGGGCCGCCGGCTGGGACCACCTGCTGCTGTCCTGCATCCTCTACGCGGTCGGGGCGATCCTGTACTTCATCGCCCGGCGCGAACGCCGACTGCGGATCTTCACGCCCGCGGAAGCCGTGGTGTTCGGTGTCATCGTGTTGGGCGCCATCGCCGGTGTCTACGGTTTGATCAGCGGCTCCATCCAGATCTAGGAAGGATTTTCATGACCCGGCCATCCGGCAGCTACGGCGTGCATTCCGAAGTCGGCAAGCTGCGCAAGGTCCTGGTGTGTTCGCCGGGGCTGGCTCACGAGCGCCTGACCCCGACGAACTGCGACGACCTGTTGTTCGACGACGTGTTGTGGGTGCAGAACGCCCGCCGCGATCATTTCGACTTCATCGACAAGATGCGCAGTCGCGACGTCGAGGTGGTCGAACTGCACGAGTTGCTGGCCGAGACCATGGCGATTCCCGACGCCCGCGCCTGGTTGTTGGACCGCAAGATCATCGCCAACGAGGTCGGTCCCGGCCTGGTCGACGACACCCGGGGCTTCCTGGACGAGTTGGCGCCGGGCCGGCTGGCCGAACTGCTGATCGGCGGCATGTCCATCCGTGACCTGCCGGCCGACACCGCCCCCGGTTACCGGCTGCTCGCCCGGGAGAACGCCGGCGTCACCGAGTACCTCATGCCGCCGCTGCCGAACACCCTCTACACCCGGGACACCACCTGCTGGATCTATGGCGGGGTGACACTCAACCCGTTGTTCTGGCCGGCCCGCCACGACGAGACCCTGTTGATGAAGGCCGTCTACGAGTTCCATCCCGACTATGTGGGTGCCAAGGTGTGGTGGGGTGATCCGGAAACCTCCTGGGGCCTGGCGACTTTGGAGGGCGGAGACGTCCTGGTCCCCGGTAACGGTGTGGTGCTCATCGGGATGAGCGAGCGGTCGTCGCGCCAGGCCATCACCCAGGTGGCGGCCGAGTTGTTCGCCAACGGCGCCGCCGAGAAGGTGATCGTTGCCGGCATGCCGAAGCTGCGCGCGGCCATGCACCTGGACACCGTGTTCACCTTCGCCGACCGGGACGTCGTCACCATCTACCCCGAGATCGTCGACGGCATCGCCCCGTTCACCCTGCGGCCCGCGGACAGCGGCGGGGTCGATGTCGTCGAGGAGACCAAACCGTTCGTCGAGGTCGTCGCGGCGTCGCTGGGCCTGGCCGAACTCCGGGTGGTCGAAACCGGTGGCACCCGGTATGACTCCGAACGCCAGCAGTGGGACAGCGGCAACAACCTGGTGGCCGTGGAGCCCGGTGTGGTGTTCGCCTACGACCGCAACACCCACACCAACTCGCTGCTGCGCAAGGCGGGTATCGAGGTGATCAGCATCGTCGGCGCCGAACTGGGCCGCGGCCGCGGCGGAGGGCACTGCATGACCTGCCCCATCATCCGGGATCCCGTCGCCTACTAGGAGGTTGAAATGTCTGCGGAGAGTTCGCCGGGGAAGCCCGAAAAGAAGGGTGGGATAACCGGTTTCGCGTTGCGGAACTGGCTTGCGCTGGTTCTGGCGGTGGCGGCGGTGGCATTCATCGCGCAGAACCGGGAACGGGTTCCCTTCCACGTGCTCTGGTTGACGGTGACCTCACCGATGTGGCTCCTGATGGCGGCGCTGTTCGCCGGCGGCTGGCTGGTCGGCATGCTGCTGAAGCGGCGCTGAACTAGAACACGTTCTAGTGCGGCTGCTAGCCTGAGTCCCGGTTGCGTGCGCGCACAGAGAATGCAGGAGGTGCCAGATGCCGGGACCGCTCGACGGCCGGGTCGCGTTCATCACCGGCGCCGCGCGCGGGCAGGGCCGCGCCCACGCCGTGCGGCTGGCCCAGGACGGCGCCGACATCGTCGCGCTCGACGTCTGCAAGCCGATCTCGCAGTACGTCACCTACCCGATGCCGACCCCGGAGGATCTGGCCGAGACGGCACGGCAGGTGGAGGCAACCGGACGCAGGGTCCTGGCCCGCGAAATCGACATCCGCGACCTGCCCGCCCAGCAGCGGCTCGTCGCCGAGGCCATGGAAGCGTTCGGCCGCCTGGACATCCTGATCGCCAACGCCGGAATCCTCAGCTGGGGAAGGCTTTTCGAGATGAGCGAAGAGCAGTGGGACACCGTCATCGACGTGAACCTCTCCGGCACCTGGCGCACCGTGCGGGCCGTGGCGCCGGCGATGGTCGAGGCCGGCAACGGCGGGTCGATCGTCATCGTCAGCTCGTCGGCCGGCCTGAAGGCAACCCCGGGCAACGGGCACTACTCGGCGTCGAAGGCGGGCCTGACGGCGCTGACCAACGCGCTGGCAATCGAGTTGGGGGAGTTCGGGATCCGGGTCAACTCCATCCACCCGTATTCGATCGACACCCCGATGGTCGAGCCCGACGCCATGATGGCGATCTTCGGCAAGTACCCGCAGTTCCTGCACAGCTTCGCCCCCATGCCGTACAAACCGAAGAACCACGACTCCAAGAAAGGGCTGCAGGAGTTCATGCGGCCCGAGGAGGTCTCCGATGTGGTGGCGTGGCTGGCCGGCGACGCGTCGGCCAGCATCTCGGGCTCGCAGATCGCCGTCGACCGCGGCACGATGAAGTACTAAGAGTTGACCCGTGATGGGTGGGTCATGCAGCGCCAATCAGCTTGGGGGTCTGGTTGTTTTCGGCTGGTCCCGCGACGTCCAGGCTTGGGGCCTGGTCTGTTCGGGGGTGTGCCGGGTGCTGCTTGTTCAGCAGAGGCCACGCGGTGGTGGCTGCCGGTCCTGGCCGATCCGTCATCGGGTGATGGCGGTGGCTGGTGCCGGTTGACTGAACCCTCCCACTCTTGCTGGGAGGCCAACCCATCGCGCAGAGCGTGGGCAAGTCGGTAGTCGATCCGCGCGGTCCGCGGGTCATTGGGATCGGCGAGCTCGACGCAGGCCGCCAAGGCGGCCGAGACGACGTCCCGATCGGTGCGCAGCCCGCAGTGCCCGCAGTGGTGAACGCGCTGGGCCAGGGTCTTGGGGACGCGCCGGCCGCACAGGCAGTGCTGGCTGAGCGCGGTGGACCGGGTGCCGGCCCGGGTGAGTGTTCCGCTGCTGGCGTGGCATTCGGCGGCCAGCGCTGCGACGAGCATTCCGGGACTGAACACAGCGATTCGTTTGCCCCACAGCCGCATCCAGGCGTTGATGCGGCAGTCCTCGATGGTGATGGTGTTGCCGTGCCTCGCAACGATCTCGGCCGCAACCTGGCCGGCGCGGGCCTGTTTGGCCTGACTGGCTGCGCGGGCGGCGGCGGCGTGATCGGCGCGCACAGTGTGGTAGCGACCCGATAGTTCGTCGTGGCGGTACGCCCGCAGTGGAACACCATCAGGCCGGGCATGCCGCGCTCCACCCGGGTTGACGATCTGCTTGGCCGGCAGTGTTTTCGCGGTGCGGCGTTGGGCGCGTTTGTCTTGCCGCACCGAGGGGCCGTACTGGCCGGCGTTGGTGTTGCGCCGCGAGCGGTCCAGCGCCTTTTGCCGGCCGCGGGCCCGGCGCGCCGCCCGATCAGCGGCACGCTGCTGGGCATCGGTGCACCGGAGCTGTTCGATATCGAGATGACCGGGCTGCTCGATGGCGAATGAGGCAACGGCCAGGTTGGACACGTTGGCATCCACCCCGGCGCGGCGACCCGCGGGGATCTGTTCGCGGCGGCTGATTGTCGAGGGCGACTCATAGCCCCGGCGGTGGATGAGCAGATGTGCGTAGTAGCGCCAACCGCCGGGGGCTTTGCGGTCGGCCACCCGGACCAGGTCGATCTTGTGCCAGAGGTTCGGATCGGCCAGGAAATGCGTCAGGTGTGACCACTGGCCCGCCCCCGATGGCAGGCGCACCGGCAGCACCAGATCCCCGGCGGGCAGACCGGTGAACACCACCGCTAACGCCCCGCTGTGATGCCACCAAGACTTGCCGGCCGGTCGTGCCGGCGCCGGTAGGCGGCCTGGTTGAGCCAGGATCGAGGTGCCGACCGGTAGACCACCACCCCGTGCGCCGGTGGTGACGGCGCCGGGCAGGTCCGGGTGACGGTAGGTGGCCAGGTGCCCGTCCAGCGTGCCGACCAGTCGGTAGGTCTCCCACGTCGGCTGGTCTTTGGTATGTGAGCGTGCCCGGCCGGGAATGCGGGTGAAATCCCACCACGACCCCACTCGCGGCGCACCGTGGCGCCGCCCGGAGGAGTCGGCGAACAAGTGCCGGTCGATGGTCTGCCACACCTCGTCGGCCACATGTAAGCCCACCGCCTTGGTCAGATGATCGCGCATCCACCCGCTGGCTTCGATGTGTGCCTTCGCCGCAGCCTCCAAAGCCTTGCGCGACAGGCCCAACCGGGACCGCACCGCTTTCGGGTCCTCGGTCCGCTCGTGGTCGGCGGCCCAGTACGCCCGGCATCGGGCCGCAGCGTCCCGCTGTAACGCCCGCCGCAGCCGAAACACCGCCTCCCACTGCCGCTCCAAACGCCGCCGGACCCGATCGTCGGAGGCGTCGAGTTCCAGGCGGATCACCGCCACCGGACCCTCATATGTGAAGTTCGCCGTCTTGGACTTACCTCGCCGCCGCGGCACGTACGCCACCGCATCGCCGCTGATCGCGGCGGTAGTGTCGGTCGGCGCGGCTGCCATGGGCGCATGCAACCACAGAGCACCGACACGATCGACCTTGCGCGCCGATACCGAACCCGGCTGGCGCTCACCGGATTAACCGCCCACCAGTTCCACGCAGTGCCCGCACTCATCGCGACTGTCGTCGCGACACCGGCCCGTGGCGGCCCCTGATCCCCGTGCACGATCAGTCGATCACCGCGATCAGTAAGAACTACCGCCGCAGCGTCAACACGCAAATCGTCATCGAGGCACACCACCGCACGGTCATCGCAGTCGGGTGCTGCTGGCCCGGTAACCGAAACGACGTCATCGTGGCCCGCCACACCGTCGCCCACCTACTCGACGGCACCCGGGCAATCCTCGGTGACGGCGAATACCGTGGCATCACCACAATCACCGGCCCCCGGCGCGACTACTCCGGCCGGATAATCCGCGACCACCACTACCGCAAACACCGCCGCATCCGTGCCCGCGTCGAACACGTCACCGCCCGCCTCAAAGACCGGCAAATCCTGCGGCAATGCCGACGACGTGGCCACGCCATCAACCACAGCCTCCACATCACCGCCGGACTCTGGAACCTCAAGACCGGCACACAATTGCGGCTCAACTCTTAGCCGCCGAAACGCACGTCAGCGTAGACATCTGTCACACGAAACCGCCTTGCGCAGCGGCGGTGCCGCGATGGCCGCTCACTTCGGCAGGACGAGTATCGGCACCGGGCTGTACCGGATGATCTTGGCGCCGTGCGAACCGAGGAACACGCCCTTGACGCTACGTCGTGACGTCGACCCCAGCGCCAGGATGTCGCCCTCCTCCCAGTCGGTGGCGTCCATCGCCTGGTCCCAACCGTTTCCGGTGACCACCCGGGCATCGACGTCCGTGCCGATGACGCCGTCCTTCTTCAGCTTTGCCAGCCGCTCGTCGAGCTGAGTGGCCCAGGTTTGCATCAAGGCATCCTCGGCGCCCAGACCCACCGACGGCGGATACATCGTGCGGCCGCGGATGGCGAAGGCGATCAGCCGCAGTGGGACGTCGAGCTTCGAGGTGAACTCCACGGCCTGCCGGACCACCCGCAGCGACGCCGTGGTCCCGGAGTAGGCGCACGTAACCCGCGACAGCACACCGGATTTCGACCGGCGATACCCGCGTGGGCTCAGCGCCACCGGCACCGGCGATGCATGCAGCAACCAGTCCGTGGTGGAGCCGAGCACGATCTGACCCAGGCCGCCGTCGGACGCGGACCCCACCACCAGCAGTTCGGCGTCCAGCTTCTCGACGGCCGCGACCAGGCCGTCACCGGCGGTGCGGTTGGCCACCTGGTGATAGCTGATCGCCAGGTCTCCGGTGCCGGGCGTCAGATAAGCCTTCGCGTCCTGATGTGAGTCTTCTCCCAGTTTGTTTGCATACGAAGCGAACTCGGCGTCCACCTTGGCCGGCGACGGTGTCATCCAGGGTCGCGGAACCACGGCGACCACTGCGAGATCGGTGCGCAACAGATGAGCGAGCTCGACGCCGAGGTTCAGCGGGGCGTGCCCGCACTTGCCGGCCAGGTAGCCGACGACCACGGTCACGGCCGGACACCGGGGGCGACGGATTCGATCACGCCGTCGCCGCCGTCGTTGAGGGCGCTGTGATGGCGGCCCCACAGCAGGTAGAAGATCAGCGCCACGCTGACCCAGACGCCGAAGAACACCCAGGTGTACCAGTGCAGGCCCCACAGCACGACGATGCACGCGCCGATCGACAGGACCGGGGTGACCGGGTAGAGCGGAACTTTGAAGGGCCGGGCCATGTTCGGCTCGCGCACCCGCAGAATGATCACCGCCAGTGACACCGTGATGAACGCGACCAGGGTGCCGATCGACACCATGTCGAGCAGATAGTCCAGCGGAATGAACCCGGCCAGTAGTCCGGTCACCACCGCGACCACGATCGTGTTGTTCACCGGGGTCATCGTGGTCGGATTGACCTTGGCGAACATCGGCGGCAGCAGGCCGTCGCGGCCCATCGCGAACAGGATCCGGGTCTGCCCGTACATCACCACCAACGTCACCGAGAAGATCGAGATCACCGCGCCCGCGGCGAGAATGGTCGATGCCCAGGTGCCGCCGGTGATGTGCTCCAGGATCACCGACAGGCCGGCGCTCCGTTGCTCCTCGGAGCCGAATTCCGCGGCCGGCTGGGAGCCGATCCCGGCGAATGCGACCAGGATGTACACGGTGGTGACGATGACCAGGGCGGCGATGATCGCGCGCGGCATGGTCTTCTGCGGGTTCTTGACCTCGTCACCCGCCGTGGACACCGCGTCCAGGCCGATGAACGAGAAGAAGATGGTCGCCGCGGCGGCCTTGATGCCGTGGAAGCCGGCATCCCAGAATCCGGCGAAATGGTCTGCGTTGTAAGCGGTCAGTGCGATGACGACGAACATCGCCAGCACGCCGAGCTTGATCACCACCATGATGGTGTTCACCGTGGCCGACTCGCTGGCGCCCCGGATGAGCAGCACCGCGCACATGACGATCAGGAGCACGGACGGCAGGTTGACGATGCCCGGTGCCGAGTCCCACGGCGCCGCGGACAACGCCTGCGGGATGTGCCAGCCGAACAGGTTCTCGAACAGCTTGTTGAGGTATCCGCTCCATCCGACCGCCACCGCGGAGATGGACACGCCGTACTCGAGGAGAAGACAGGCGGCGATGCCCATCGCGGCGAACTCACCCAGTGAGGTGTACGCGTAGGAGTACGTCGAGCCCGAAACCGGCACGGCCGAGGCGAGTTCGGCGTAACAGATCGCCGACAGGCCCGCGGCGACGCCGGCGACGAGGAACGAGATGAGCACCGCGGGGCCGGCCTCGGGCACCGCGTCGGCCAGCACGAAGAAGATGCCGGTGCCGACGGTCGCGCCGACGCCGAACATCGTCAGCTGGAAGGTGCCGATACTTCGTTTCAGATGATCGGAGGCACCATGGGCAACCGGTGCGCCGGTGACCGGCCTTCGGCGCAGAAGCTGTTGGGACAGGCTCAAACCCGGTGCGGTCATGGTGCCTCCGTTCTGGCTAGTCGACTCTGGCCCGACCCGCTTCGGCCAGCGCGCTTTCGAGTTGGTCCACCGCCCAGTCGATCTCATCGGATGTGATCACCAACGGTGGGGCGAACCGCAACGTCGACCCGTGGGTGTCCTTGACGAGCAGGCCGCGGGCGGCCAGCCCCAGGCACAGCTGTTTCCCGGTGCCCAGCGCCGGGTCGATGTCGACGCCGGCCCACAGCCCGAATCCGCGGACGGCGAGTACGCCGTGGCCGATCAGGGCGCGCAGCCGGGCGTGCAGGTGCTCGCCCAATTGGGCTGAGCGGGCCTGGAATTCGCCGGTGGCCAGCATCTCCACCACCGTGGTGCCGATCGCGGCGGCCAGCGGGTTGCCGCCGAACGTCGAGCCGTGCTCACCGGGGTTGAGCACACCGAGCACCTCGGCGTCGGCCACCACCGCCGACAGCGGAACCACCGAGCCGCCCAGCGCCTTGCCCAGCAGGTACATGTCGGGCACCACACCCCAGTGGTCGCAGGCGAAGGTGTAGCCGGTGCGGGCCAGTCCGGCCTGGATCTCGTCGGCGATCATCAGAACGTTGCGCTCGGTGCAGATCTCGCGCACCCGGGGCAGAAAGTCGTCCGGTGGGACGATGATGCCGGCCTCGCCCTGGATGGGCTCCAGCAGCACCGCGACGGTGTTGTCGTCGATGGCCGCGGCCACCGCGTCGGCGTCACCGAAGGGCACCGCGGTGAAGCCGGGGGTGAACGGGCCGAAGCCGCCGCGCGCCGACGGATCGGAGGAGAAGCTGATGATGCTGATCGTTCGGCCGTGGAAGTTGTTCTGCGCCACCACGATATTCGCGTCGCCGGCGGGTACGCCCTTGACGTCGGTGCCCCACTTGCGGGCCACCTTGATGCCGCTCTCGACAGCCTCGGCGCCGCTGTTCATGGGGAGCACCATGTCCTTGCGGCACAGCGCGGCCAGGGCCGCGCAGAACGGGCCCAGCTTGTCGTTGTGGAACGCGCGGCTGGCCAGGGTCATGGCGTCGAGCTGCGCGTGCGCGACCGCGGTGATCTGCGGGTTGCGGTGACCGAAGTTGACCGCGGAGTAGGCCGCCAGGCAGTCCAGGTACCGTCGCCCCTCGACGTCGGTGACCCAGACGCCGTCGGCGCTGGCGGCGACCACGGGCAGCGGCGCGTAGTTGCGTGCGGTGTAGTGGTCCTCAATCGCGATCGCCGCGGCCGTCTGCTCGCCGGGTTCGGCGAGCGGTGTCGTTCCGCGAGCGCGAGGCCCGGCGACATCTGATCCGCCGGGTTCGGCGAACGGTGTCGTTTCGCGAGCGCGCGGCCCGGCGACATCTGATCCGCCGGGTTCGGTTGCGACGTTCATGACCGCCTCCATCGTCGGGTCGGCAAGTGTCACGGGTGGACCTCCAGGGTGCAGCATTTCACGGATCCGCCGCCTTTGAGCAGCTCTGAGAGATCTGCTCCGATCGGCTCGAAACCGCTGGCCCGCAACTGCGCGGCGAAGCCCGTGGCGGCGGCGGGATGGACGACGTGGCGGCCGTCGGAGACCACGTTGAGGCCGAGAACGTACGCGTCCGGGCTGGCCACCTCGATCGCGTCGGGGAACAGCGCGGCGAGCCGCGCGCGCGACGCCGCGGTGAACGCGGGCGGGTAGTAGGCGATCGTGGCGTGATCGAGCACCGCCAGCGCGGTGTCGAGATGGTAGAAGCGCGGGTCGACGAGTTCGAGGCTCACCACCGGCATCCCGCTGATCGCGGCGATCTCCGCGTGCGCCCGGTGGTCGGTGCGAAATCCGGTTCCCGCCAGGATGTTCGGGCCCGCGATCAACATATCCCCCTGCCCCTCGTTGACATTTCGGGTGCGCACGGGAGTCAGGCCGGCGGCGGCCATCCAGGCGGCGTGGGCTCGCGCTTCGCCCGCGCGCTCGGCATGCCGGAACCGCGCGACGATCGCGCGGTCCCCGACCACCAGCCCGCCGTTGGCGGCGTAGACCATGTCGGGCAGCCCGGGGATCGGGTCCAGGACGCTGACGGTGTGGCCCAGCCGGCGGTAGATGTCCACCAGCTCGGTCCACTGCGCGACGGCGCGCCCGGGGTCGACGGCGGCGCCGGTGTCCATCCACGGGTTGATCGCGTACTCGACGGCGAAGTGCGTCGGCGGGCACATCACGTAGTGCCGGCCGGACGCCGTGCGGTCGCGCGGTATCCCGGTGTGGGGAGAAACATCGGAAATCGTCATGAAGAGAGGATATTTTCCGCGGCGGTGTGCAATCAATCACCGATCCTTGCTTTGCGCAGCTTGATCTGTTGCATAGAATCGGTAAGTGTAGGGATTTGTTGCGTAGGGAGGGCCGGTGGTGTTCCGGATCGACGAAACCGATGAACTGATCCTGACCGCGCTGGCCGAGAATGCGCGGGCCACCTTCGCCGAGATCGGCGAGCACGTCCGGCTGTCCGCCCCGGCGGTGAAGCGGCGCGTGGACCGCCTCCTCGACGCGGGCGTCATCCGCGGATTCACCACCGTCATCGACCGCAACGCGCTGGGCTGGAACACCGAGGCGTTCGTCCAGGTGTACTGCCACGGCACCATCGCGCCCGATGAGCTGCGCCGGGCCTGGGTGGACATCGCCGAGGTGGTCAGCGCCGCGACCGTCACGGGCACTTCGGACGCGATCCTGCACGTGCTGGCCCGCGACATGAGTCACCTGGAGGTCGCCCTGGAGCGGATCCGGTCCAGCGCCGACATCGAACGCAGCGAGAGCATCGTCGTGCTGTCCAACCTCATCAACCGTGCGGCCGGCTGGTAGAAGGGGTGGTAGCCCATCGTTCGCGCCGATCGTGTAAGAAAAACCCGTGGCAGACACACAACAGGCGAAGATTGTCATCGTCGGCGGCGGCCTGGCCGCCTCCCGGATCGCGGAGCAGCTGCGTCGTGCCGAGCACACCGGGGAGATCGTCATCGTCAGTGACGAGGTGCATCTGCCCTACGATCGCCCGCCGCTGTCGAAGGATGTGCTGCACAAGGAGGACCACAGCTTCGGCGACGTCACGCTGAAGCCACAGGAGTTCTACGACGAGAACAACATCACGCTGAAGCTCGGCTCGGCCGTCACGGCGGTGGACACCGGCGCGCGCACCGTGACCCTGGCCGACGGCAGCACCGTCGACTACGGCGAACTCGTCATCGCCACCGGTCTGGTGCCCAAGCGCATCCCGTCCTTCCCGGATCTTCCCGGCATCCACGTACTGCGGAACTACGGGGAGAGCCAGGCATTGCGTTCCGAGGCGGCCACGGCGCGCCGGGCCGTGGTGATCGGGGCCGGGTTCATCGGTTGCGAGGTCGCCGCCGGTCTGCGCAACCTCGGTGTCGACGTGGTGCTGGTCGAGCCGCAACCCCAGCCGCTGGCCTCGGTGCTCGGGGAGCAGATCGGTGCGCTGGTGACCCGGCTGCACCGCGGCGAGGGTGTCGACGTGCGCACCGGGGTCGGCGTCGTCGAACTCCGCGGTGCGGACCGGGTGCAGCAGGTGGTGCTGGCCGACGGCACCGAGATCGACACCGATCTCGTCATCGTCGGGATCGGCTCGCGGCCGGCTGTCGACTTCCTGGCGGGCTCCGGCATCACCGTGGACAACGGTGTGATCTGCGACAACGTCGGGCGCACCAGCGCCGAGCACGTGTGGGCGCTGGGCGATGTCGCGTCCTGGCGGGATGCCACCGGCCATCAGGCCCGGGTCGAGCACTGGAGCAACGTGGCCGAGCAGGCCCGGGTGCTGGTGCCGTCGATGTTCGGCCAGGAAGTGCCGGAAGCCGTTGTGGTGCCGTACTTCTGGAGCGATCAGTACGACGTCAAGATCCAGTGCCTGGGTGAGCCCGAAGCCGACGACGTCGTGCACGTCGTGGAGGACGACGGCCGCAAGTTCCTGGCGTACTACGAGCGCGACGGTGTGGTGGTCGGCGTCGTCGGCGGTGGCATGCCGGGCAAGGTGATGAAGGCCCGCGCCAAGATCGCCTCCGGCGCACCGATTTCCGCCGTCCTGGGATAAGTCCGAGACCCCATCTGTTCAGCGCTGGCTGACACGTTGTGCGAGTGGAATTCGCACCAGCCACTGAACAGATCGCACTATGGCTACTCCCAGCCGGACTATGGCTACGCCCAGACGACCGGGGGGCCGTGGGGTGAGCAGACCCCCAGGATCTCGTCGGTGCCGTCGGGCCAGCAGCGGGCGCGCACGACGAACTCATGGGGAACCTCCGGCCCGCCGCGGCGCATCGGCTCGAGGCTGAGCCAGATGAACGGGGTCGCCTCGTCGGCGCGCGCGGCCAGCTCGGCGGCCCGTGCCGCCACCCCCTCCCGCTCGGCGTCATCGAGGTACTGCCAGGTGACCGAATGCCACAGCACCGTCATCGTGCCGCGCACCAGTCGCAGTCCGGCCACCGCCCGGGCCGCCGGCATGCGGTCCAGGCCCGCCGGCACCTGCCGGGCGATGCCGATCGCCGCCCGCAGCCGGGCCAGCCGCTCGGGCATGTCCGGCCACACGTAACTCAGCAGCGTCAGCTCGCCCTCGGCGCCGGCGGTGTCGACGGGGGTGATGTCGAAGCCGTGGCGCTCGACGATCCGTAACGGCGCATCGGGTGGCCGCCGGCCCTGCCAGGCATTCTCGATGACGACCGGTGACCACCCCGGCCCCCACTCGTCACCGTCGTAGCGGAACCGGAAATGGTCGGCCCGCAGGTTCAGGCCGCCGCTGCTGCCTATCTCGAAAAGCCTTACCGGAAAAGGGAACCGGTCGACCAGGTGCAGCAGTGCGCCGATCAGCGCGGCCGCTCGGCCCACCTCGTTGGTCTGTGGCGGCATTTCCAGGGTGGCGCGCAACGGCCCGGCGTTGTCCCGTGCCACGCTCAATACTTCCGGCCAGGCACGGGAGTCCCACGACCCGCCGGCGCTGGGGTAGAACGCGGCCAGCCGGGGCGCGGCCCCGGTCAGCACGATGCGGTGCAGCCCGCCCAGCAACCGCAGCGGCGTGGCGTCGGCCATCGGATCGTCTTCGTGCCCGGCCAGCAGGCCGGCGAACAGGCCGCCGGCGTCGATGTCGGCGGCGATACGACCGAGCAGGTCGCCGTACATCGGCGACCCCAGCCGGGCGCAGATCCGGCCCTGCCGGCGGACCACCTCGGCCAGCGTCAACCCGCGGTCAGCCTCGCTCACCGGTGCACCACCCCCAGTCCCGGCGCCACCACGTCGAACGCGGCCGACAGCGCGTCGTGCAGCGTCACCGACTCGTCGGCCAGCCAGTGCTCGTAGGCCGACAGCGCTACCCCGAGCATCGCCCACGCGGTGGTCTGCGGACCGAGGTCTGAGGTCTTGACGCCGCAGCGGGCCGCGACGTACTTCGCGATCACGTCTCGCCAGCCGGCGTACATTGTCATCGAATACGCTTGCAGCTCAGCGGTTTCCAGGATCACCCGCATCCGGTTGCGGTGCTGCACGGCTTCGGCGGCGCCGAAGGTGTTGAACGCCAACAGGGCCGACCGCAGTGCCTCGGGAAGCGGCACGTCGTCGCCGACATCGTCGAGCAGGTCGCTGAGGTGTTCCAGGTGGGTGTCGAAGTCGCCCCACAGGATCGCGTTCTTGGATGCGTAGTACCGGAACAGGGTGCGCCGTGCGATGCCGGCGGCCACCGCGACGTCGTCGACGCTGACGGCGTCGAAGCCGTGCGCGCTGAACAGGTCGATCGCGACGTCGGCGATGTGGCCGCGCGTCGTGGAACGGCGCCGGCCGACCCGGGGTGCGGCCATGTCCGCCTCCTCTCCGACCGGGCGGTAGCGTTTCGGCACCGGATGCCATATTCTGTCCCGCACGGACCCGATGTGTCCAGGCTCACACGACGAAAGGTAACCATGATGGATCAGAACCAGCAGCTCACCGCCGACACCGCCCTCGTCGAGGAGTCCCTCGTCGAAGAGGTGTCCATCGACGGCATGTGCGGGGTCTACTGACCATGACCGATGCGCCCGCCCCGGTCGGTGCCGACGGGGAGACCCGCTTCGACGCCGACCGCGGCTGGCGCCTGCATCCCCAGGTGGCGGTGCGGCCCGAACCGTTCGGCGCGCTGCTCTACCACTTCGGGACCCGCAAGCTGTCCTTCCTGAAGAACCGGACCATCCTGGCGCTGATCGAGTCGCTGCCCGAGTACGACGACGTGCGCTCGGCCTGCCGGGCCGCCGGCCTCGGCGATGATGCCCAAGGTCCCTATCTACACGCGCTGGCCACCCTGGCCGGTTCCAAAATGCTTGTGCCCCAGGAGCAATCGTGACCTCGACCTTGACTACGCCCACGCCCGTGCCGCGCTTGGTCGACCAGTTCGAGCATGGTCTGGACGCCCCGATCTGTCTGACCTGGGAGTTGACCTACGCCTGCAACCTGGCGTGCGTGCACTGCCTGTCCTCGTCGGGCAAGCGGGATCCGCGGGAGCTGAGCACACAGCAGTGCAAGGCGATCATCGACGAGCTCGAGCGGATGCAGGTGTTCTACGTGAACATCGGCGGCGGCGAGCCGACGGTGCGCCCGGATTTCTGGGAGCTGGTCGACTACGCCACCGAACACCATGTGGGAGTGAAGTTCTCGACCAACGGGGTGCGCATCACCCCGGAGGTGGCGGAAAGGCTGGCGGCCAGTGACTACGTGGATGTCCAGATCTCGCTGGACGGGGCGACCGCCGAGATCAACGACGCGGTCCGCGGCACAGGGTCGTTCGACATGGCGATCCGCGCGCTGGAGAACCTGCGCGACGCCGGATTCGCCGACGCCAAGATCTCGGTGGTGGTGACCCGCCACAACGTCGATCAGCTCGACGACTTCAAGGCGCTGGCCGACCGGTACGGCGCCACCCTGCGGATCACCCGGCTGCGCCCGTCGGGGCGCGGCGCCGACGTCTGGGACGAGCTGCACCCGACCCCGGCGCAGCAGGTCCAGCTCTACGACTGGCTGGTGGCCCACGGCGAGCGGGTGCTCACCGGCGACTCGTTCTTCCACCTGTCCGGCCTCGGTGAGCCGGGTGCGCTGGCCGGGCTGAACCTGTGCGGCGCGGGCCGGGTGGTGTGCCTGATCGACCCGGTCGGTGACGTCTACGCGTGCCCGTTCGCGATCCACGATAAGTTCCTGGCTGGAAACATCCTGTCGGACAACGGTTTCAAGAACGTCTGGCAGAACTCGCGGCTCTTCCGTGAACTCCGCGAGCCGCAGTCCGCCGGCGCCTGCGGCAGCTGCGGGCACTACGACGCCTGCCGCGGCGGCTGCATGGCGGCCAAGTTCTTCACCGGCCTGCCGCTGGACGGCCCGGATCCCGAATGCGTGCAGGGTTACGGCGAGCCGGCCCTGGCGCGCGAGCGGGACAAGCCCAGGTCCAGCGTCGACCACTCCCGCACCGGCAAGCGCAAAGAGCCGGTGCTGCTCACCCTGAGTGCCCCCCCGAAGAAATTCTGCAACGAAAGTCCGGTCTGATTCATGGCACGTGATACCTGGTTCGAGACCGTCGCGATCGCACAGCAGCGCGCGAAGAAGCGGCTTCCGAGATCCGCCTACTCCTCCCTGATCTCCGCCAGCGAAAAGGGAGTCTCCGTCGCCGATAACGTGGAGGCGTTCTCGGAGCTCGGCTTCGCCCCGCACGTCATCGGCGCATCCGAGAAGCGCGACATGGCGACAACCGTTATGGGACAGGATATTTCGATGCCTGTCATCATCTCGCCGACCGGAGTGCAGGCCGTCGACCCCGACGGCGAGGTGGCGGTGGCGCGCGCCGCGGCCGCCCGCGGCACCGCGATGGGCCTGTCGTCGTTCGCCAGCAAGCCGATGGAGGAAGTGACCGCGGTCAACGACAAGATCTTCTTCCAGATCTACTGGCTCGGCAGCCGCGACGAGATCGCCGCACGCGCGGAGCGGGCCAGGGCCGCGGGGGCCAAGGGCCTCATCCTGACCACCGACTGGAGCTTCAGCCACGGTCGGGACTGGGGCAGCCCGAAGATCCCCGAGAAGATGGACCTCAAGACCACGCTCAAGATGTCGCCCGAGGTCGTCACCAAACCCCGCTGGCTGTGGAGTTTCGGCAAGCACCTGCGCCCGCCGGACCTGCGGGTGCCCAACCAGGGTGGCCGCGGTGAGCCCGGGCCCACCTTCTTCGAGGCCTACGGCCAGTGGATGGGCACCCCGCCGCCTACGTGGGAAGACGTCGCGTGGCTGCGGGAGTTGTGGGGCGGCCCCTTTCTGCTCAAGGGCATGGTGCGGGTCGACGACGCCAAACGTGCTGTGGATGCGGGTGTTTCGGCGATCACGGTGTCCAACCACGGCGGCAACAACCTGGACGGCACCCCCGCGGCGATCCGCTGCCTGCCGGCGATCGCCGACGCCGTGGGCGACCAGGTCGAGGTGCTGCTCGACGGCGGCATCCGCCGGGGCAGCGACGTCGTCAAGGCGGTGGCCCTGGGCGCCCGCGCGGTCATGATCGGCCGAGCCTACCTGTGGGGGCTGGCCGCCAACGGTCAGGCCGGGGTCGAGAACGTCCTCGACATCCTGCGCGGTGGTGTCGACTCGGCGCTGATGGGTCTGGCCAAGGAGTCGATCCACGACCTCACCCGCGACGACATCCTGATCCCGGACGGCTTCACCCGCACCCTCGGTGTGTGACGGCGCGTTGGTGCCAGCGGGACTGACGGGACGGACGTGACCGCCCGGCCGTTCCCCGGTTGCCATCGGGGGCCAGAAATACATCCGGGGTGCGAACAACCGGCGCACGCCAGGTGAATTCGTCCTACCATCGGCGGGTGGCTTTCCCCAAGATCCTTGGGAACTCGACGTCGAGGCAACTCCACAACACGTCTCCCGTGGTGGTGATCCCCGTGGGTTCCACCGAGCAGCACGGGCCGCACCTGCCGCTGGACACCGACACCCGGATCGCGGTCGCCGTCTCGGCGGCCGTCGCGACGGACCTCGGCCCGGACGGGCCGGTGTTCGTCGGGCCGGCCCTGGCCTACGGCGCCAGCGGCGAGCACGAGGGCTTTCCCGGCACCATCTCGATCGGCACCGAGGCACTGAGCCGGGTGCTCCTGGAGTTCGGCAGGTCGGCGATGAACTGGGCCGCCCGGTTGGTTTTCGTCAACGGTCACGGCGGCAACGTCGGGGCGCTGGGGTCGGCGGTGGGCCGGTTGCGCCACGAGGGTCGCGACGCCGCCTGGTGCCCGTGCCTGGTCCGCGACGGCGACGCGCACGCCGGGCACACCGAAACGTCTGTATTGCTACACCTTTCGCCGGACGACGTGCTGATCGGCGAAACCCGCCCGGGAAACACCGCACCGCTGGTAGACCTGATGCCGGGCATGCTTTGCGGGGGAGTGGCTGCAGTGAGTGAGGTGGGTGTGCTGGGGGATCCGACCACGGCGAACGCAGAAGCCGGAGCACAGCTGTTCGCCGAGATGGTCGCCGGCGCGCTGGGCCGGATCACGCGCTGGGCGCCGGACCACAACGGGATGCTGCGATGACCCCGGCCCGGCTGCCGGACGGATTCGCCGTCCAGGTCGACCGCCGGGTGCGGGTACTCGGGCACGGCGCCGCACTGCTCGGCGGGTCGCCCACCCGGTTGCTGCGGCTGGCGCCGGCCGCCCGGACGATGCTCGGAAACGGCCGCGTCGAGGTGCACGACGCGCAGAGCGCGCAACTGGCGCGCACCCTGCTGGACGCCACCGTTGCCCACCCCCGCCCGTCGGGCGGCCCGTCGCACCGCGATGTGACGGTGGTTATCCCGGTGCGGGACAACCGTTCCGGAGTGCAGCGGCTGACCGCGGCGCTCCGCGGCCTGCGGGTCATCGTGGTGGACGACGGCTCCGCCGGCCCGCTGGGCGGCGCGGACTTCGCCGCCGCGCCCTGTGAGGTGCACGTGATCCGGCATCCCGTCAGCCGTGGGCCCGCGGCCGCCCGTAACACCGGGCTGGCCGCCGCCGGCACCGACTTCGTCGCATTCCTCGACTCCGACGTGGTGCCGCGGCGCGGCTGGTTGGAGGCACTGCTGGGCCATTTCTCTGATCCCGCGGTCGCGCTCGTGGCCCCGCGCATCGTCGGCCTGGACCCGACCGACAACCCGGTGGCGCGCTACGAGATGATCCGCTCGTCGCTGGACCTCGGCCACCGCGAAGCGCCGGTGCTGCCCTACAGCACCGTGTCCTACGTGCCCAGCGCCGCGCTCATCTGCCGGCGGGCCACCGTCGCCGCGATCGGCGGATTCGACGAGGCGATGAATTCCGGTGAGGACGTCGATCTGTGCTGGCGGCTGATCGAATCGGGCGCCCGGCTGCGCTACGAGCCCATCGCGCTGGTCGGTCACGACCATCGCACGAAGTTGCGAGACTGGCTGGCGCGCAAGGCGTTTTATGGGACGTCGGCGGCGCCGCTGTCATCGCGGCATCCGGACAAGACCGCACCCCTGGTGATCTCCGGGACGATGTTGCTGGTCTGGGTGATGCTGCTGTCCGGCAACTGGTCGGGTCTGGTCGCCTCGGCGGTCGGGATGGCGGTCACCGGGCGGCGGATTTCCAACGCGATGCGGGCGCCGGAGACCCAGCCCGCCGACGTCGTGCGGGTGGCCGGTCAGGGACTGTGGGGGGCCGCGATGCAACTGGCCGCGGCGGCCTGCCGGCACTACTGGCCGGTGGCGACGGTGGCCGCGGTCGTCTCGCGGCGGGCCCGGCGGGCGATCCTGATCGCCGCCCTGGTCGACGGCGTGGCCGACTGGCTGGCCCGGCGCAACACCGTGGTCGACGACGGCAAACCACTCGAACTGATGCCGTACCTGCTCCTCAAGCGGCTTGACGATCTGGCCTACGGGGCCGGCCTGTGGACCGGTGTCGTGCGCGAGCGCACCATCGGCCCGCTCAAACCGCAGATCCGGATTTGACCGGCACGGTGCCCCCCGCAAGTCACCACAGTGACGTACTCGTCGTCGGCTCGGGAAGCGCCGGATCGGTTGTTGCCGAACGTCTTTCGGCCGATTCGCGGTGCCGGCTGACGGTCGTCGAGGCGGGCCCGGGTCCCGCTGCCGCCGGGGTGGCCGAGCTGACCGGCAACGGCTTGGCGCTGCCCATCGGCGGGGGCAGCCCGGTGGTGGCCCGCTTCGAGACGGTGCTGACCGACCGTCCGGCCCGGACGACGAACCTGGTGCGCGGGGCGACCGTGGGCGGCTCGGGCGCGGTCAACGGCGGCTACTTCTGCCGCGCGCTGCCGTCCGATCTCGACGAGTGGGGTCTCGACGGCTGGTCGTGGCCCGAGCTGTTGCCGCATTTCCGTGCCGTCGAGACCGATCTGGACTTTCCGGGCGGGCCGGTCCACGGCGACCGGGGGCCGATCCGGGTGCGGCGCGCGCGCGAGATCGTCGGTACCACGGCACATCTCATCGAGTCGGCGGCGCGCGCCGGCTATCCCTGGCTCGACGACCTCAACGACGGCGCGTCGGCGGCGTTGCCGACCGGCATCGGGTTGGTGCCCAGCAACATCGTCGACGGCGTCCGCGCCGGTGCGGGCGCGGCCTTCCTGGTTCCCGCGACGGACCGGCGGAACCTCACGGTGCTGCCCGACACCCGGGCGGTGCAGGTCGTGTTCGACGGCCGTCGTGCCACCGGTGTCCTGGTGGTCGGGCCGGCCGGCGCGCAGGTGCTCACCGCCGACCGGATCGTGCTGTGCGCCGGCGCGATCGGCACCGCGCACCTGTTGATGCTCTCCGGCATCGGCGACGAACAGATGCTGCGCGGGGTCGGCGTGCCCGTCGTGGCACCCGCGCCGGTCGGGCGGCGCACCGCCGACCACCCCGAGTGGGTGCTGCCGACGGACTGGCCGGTGGCCCCGTCCCGGCCGGTCCTGGAGGCCGTCCTGAGCCTGTCGGAGGGTGCCGGGGAGATCGAGATCCGGCCTTACACCAGTGGTTTCACCGCGATGGTCGGCGACTGCGGCACGGGCCACCCGGACTGGCCCCACATCGGGGTGGCCCTGATGAATCCCCGGGCCCGCGGCGAGGTCCGGCTGGTGTCCGCGGATCCCGCGGTTTCCCCGGCGATCGCCCACCACTACGACTCCGAGCCCGAGGACGTGGCCGCCCTGCGGCTGGGTGCCGACATCGCGCGCGAATTAGCCTCGGCGGCAAACCATGTCGGTGACGCGCAGTGGGCGACCTCGCAGCACCTGTGCGGCACCGCCCCGATGGGTGCCGACGGTGACGAGGCCGCCGTGCTGGACACCCGGTGCCGGGTGCGCGGCGTCGACGGTCTGTGGGTGATCGACGGCTCGATCATGCCGTCGATCCCGAGCCGCGGACCGCACGCCACGACGGTGGCGCTGGCGCACCGGGCCGCGGAGTTCGTCCGGACGGACTGATCAGCCCTCGCGCACCAGGAACGCGACGAGTCCGCCGGCACGGTCCCGAACCGCCGGCCACCCGCGGCGCACCACCGCCAGCTGTCGGCCGTCCCGCCCCGGTGCCCACAGACTGATCAGGACCGCGGCGACCGCGACCACGATCCCGAGCACCAGCACCGAACTGTCCATGGCGGTCAGGAACGCACCCTTGCTGACCTCGACGAGATGTGCGGCCTGCGGGCCGAGCCGCGGCGCCAGGCCGAGCGCTTCGCCCAGGGAGCGGGTGGCCGCCTCCCGGACGGGCTCGGGGAACCCCGTCAGCTGGGGCAGCAGTGCCGAGGTGTATCGGGCGGCCAGCATCGACCCGGTCAGGGCGATCCCGAGCGCCGCGCCGACCTCCCGGGTGGTGTCGTTGACCGCCGAGGCGACGCCCTGCTTGTCATCGGGTACCGAGGTCATGATCGCCGAGGTGCTCGGTGCGGTGCACAGTCCGATACCGGAGCTCAGGATCAACAGCGGCCACGCGAGATCCCAGTACGGGGAACCGATTTCGAGTGTCCGCATGGCCAGGAACCCGGCCGCGATCAGGAGCAGGCCGATCAGAATCACGACCCGCAGGCCCAGCCGTGGGACGTACCAGAACGACAGCACGGAGAGCAGCAGCATCGGGCCGACCAGAGGGGACAGGGCGACCGCCGTGCGGAGCGCGTCATAGCCCATCACGAGCTGGATGTATTGCATGGCGAGAAAGAAGAAGCCGAACATCGCCAGGAAGAACACGGTGATGGTCGCCGCCCCCGTCGCGAAGGTCGGGTCGCCGAACAGTCGGACGTCCAGCAGGGGGTGCCGCCGGTGCAGTTCGACGATGCCGAACAGCACCGACAGCAGCGCGCCGGCGACGAGGCAACCCAGCACCAGCGGGTGCGTCCACCCGCGAGCCGGTGCTTCGAGCATGCCGAAAACGAAAGCGGCAACGGCACTTCCGATGACGACCGCGCCGAGCCAGTCGATCGGCGTGGGGGCGGACTCCTTGGAGGTGGCGATCGTCAGGGACAGCGGGATGAGGCCGACGGAGGCGACGAGGAACGCCCCGAAGACCGACGGCCAGGACCAGAAGTGCAGCAGGGTGCCGGTGCCCAGCATCCCGACGATGGCGCCGCTGCCGGCGACCCCCGCCCAGATGCCCACCGGCTTGGCCCGCTGCTCCTTGGGGTAGGCCGAGGTCAGCAGCGACAGCGTGGCCGGCATGATGAACGCGGCCCCGACGCCCGCGCCGGCCCGGGCGAATACCAGGATGACGGGGTCTGTCCACACCAGGGGGATCGCCGACGCCGCGGCGAAGACGACCAGCCCGAACACCAGCGCGCCGCGCCGTCCGTAGCGGTCACCGATCGCGCCGGCCGGCAACAGCAGGCAGGCCAGGGCCAGGGTGTACGCGTCGACGATCCAGGTGAGCTGCGTCTGGCTGGCCGATGTCTCCATCGCGATGTCGGGCAGCGCGGTGTTGAGCGCGACCATCGATGCGATGACCAGCAAGACGCCCAGGCATGCGACCGTCAGTGTCCAGGTTCGCATGCGGCGCGACGGTTCGGCCGCCGGTGGGTCGGTAGGGTGAGCGGGCGGGGCGAGCGCTTCGAGCATTCGGGCGACTCCTCGCGGTGGGCTACTTTCGAGACTAACAGTCTTGTTGGGCCACGCGCACGGATTTGCAGAACGGGGAGTCGCGCACGATGACCGGCGAACGAACAGACCCGCGGCCGGCGCGCTCGCGGGCGCGGCTGCTGGAGTCGGCGACCGCACTACTGCGATCCGGCGGTCCCAGCGCGGTCACCGTGGACGCGGTGCTGCGCGGCGCCAACGTCGCGCGGGCCACCCTCTACCGGCATTTCCCCAGCGGCAACGACCTGCTGGCGGCGGCGTTCCAGAGTCTCATCCCGCCCGCGCCGATGCCGCCGGAGACCGGCTCGTTGCACGACCGGCTCACGGCGCTGTTGGAGGCCTGGGCCGAACACATCGCGGACGCGCCGGCGCTGCTGAGCGCGATGAACTGGCTGGCGCTGGGCCGCGACCTCGACCAGCTGCCCGACCGCGCCGACTCCAACGAGGTGCGCACCCTGCGCGAGCGGATCGCCCAGCAGTACGCGGCGCCGTTCGACGCGATCTTCGACAGCCCGCAGGCGGTCGCCGAACTCGGCGAGTTCGACCGCGCCACCGCGATGACGCTGCTGCTGGGGCCGTTGGTCACCGCGCGGCTGAGCACCCTGCCCGACATCGATTACCGCGAAAGCGTGCGGGCCGCCGTCGAGGGCTTCCTGCACGTGTACGGAAAACGCTGACGCTCAGCTGATCTCGTAGCGGATCGGCAGGTGCTTGAGCCCGCCGACGAACGTCGTCGCCGACAGCTCCGGCGGCCCGGCCAGCTCGACGGACTTCAGCCGCGGCACCAGCTCGGTGAAGAAGCTGTTCATCTCCATCCGGGCCAACGCCGCGCCCAGGCAGAAGTGCACGCCGTAGCCGAACGACACGTGCTTGTTGGGGTCGCGGCCGATGTCGAACTTGGACGGGTCGTCGAATACGTCCTCGTCCCGGTTGCCGGAAACGTAAGCGAGATAGACGCTTTCGCCCTTGGCGATCTTCACCCCGCGCACCTCGGTGTCGGCGGTGGCGGTGCGCATGAACTCCTTGACCGGGGTGGCCCAGCGGATCATCTCCTCGACCGCCAACGGCATCAGGTCCATGTTCTCGCGCAACCGCTGGAGCTGGTCGGGGTTCTCGATCAGCGCCCGCATGCCCCCGGAGATGGCGTCCTTGGTGGTGTCGTGGCCGGCGCTGGCGACGATCACGTAAAACGACGCGGTGTCCATGTCCGACAGCGGTTCGCCGTTGATCTTGCCGTTGGCGATCGCCGACGCCAGGTCGTCGGTGGGATGCTCCCGGCGCGACGCCGTCAACTGCGCGAAATACATGAAGAAGTCCATCAGCACCGCGAGCATGTCCTCGGGGGTGCCGCCGCGCTGGTGTTCCTCGTCCTGGCCGCCGAACATCTCCTGGGTCAGCTTGAGCATCCGGGGGAAGTCCTCTTCGGGCAGGCCCAGCAAGGACAGGATCACGTACAGCGGGAAGTTGACCGCGATCTCCTCGACGAAGTCGCACTCCGGGCCGATGTCGCGCATCCGGTCGACGTAGCGCTTTGCCAGTTCGTCGACGCGGACCTGCAGATCCCGCATGGCCTTGGGCCGGAACCAGTCGGCGCCGATCTTGCGGACGTCGCGGTGGTGCGGGTCGTCCATGTGGATCAGCGTTTCCAGGCCGGTGCCGGCCTTGCGGTCGGCCATCAGCGCATCGTCGAGTTCGGTCGGCATCAACAACGGCCGGGGCGCGCTGATCCACAGTTCGTTGTCGCGCTCGATGTCCATGATGTCGGCGTGCTTGGTGACGGCCCAAAATGGCCGGTAAACAGGCTCCCCGTCGATGATGCCGTCCACCCAGGCCACCGGTTCGTTGGCGCGCAGCCAGGTCAGTCCGGCGTGCAGCCGGTCGTCGTCGGCGTAGGCGCTGGGGTCGGCCAGCACCCGGCCGGCTTCGCTGGCCCTGTGGTCCGTGGGGGCGGTCATGGCGGCTCCTCACCGAGCTGTCCGAGGCTGATTTGACAGGTGTCAGGTTTCAGTGTGATCCATAACTGTACTTATGCCAAGGGGTTCTCGGCGCGGAAATCGGGCATTCCCGTGCCGTAATCTCTGCTGGCGTGGCCACCGGACCGACCCGGCCCGTCCTTTTCCGGGCCGCCCGCGCCGCGCTGATCGCTGTTCTCGTCCTCGCGGGGTGCGGGCGGGGTGGCCCCGCCGCAATCGGGCAGCTCGCCGACCCCGAGCTCGGCACCGGCCTGGTGCACACCCGGGCCGGCGTGGTCCAGGGCGCGGTTTCTCCGGATCACGTTCTGTTCCAAGGCATTCCGTATGCCGCGGCACCGGTGGGGCCGCTGCGGTGGCAACCGCCGCAACCGGTGGCGGCGTGGCCCGGGGTGCGCGACGCGACCGCCCCCGGGGTCCGGTGCGTCCAGGACACCGTCCGTGACCCGGACTACGGACGTCCGGCCGGCGAGGACTGCCTGTCGCTCGACGTGTGGTCACCGACGGGTGCCACCGCCCGGCCGGTCCTGCTGTGGATCCACGGCGGCGCGTTCGCCAACGGCAGTGCCGACATCTACGACGCCCGGCGGCTCGCGACCCGGGGCGACATCGTCGTCGTCGCCGTCAACTACCGGCTCGGGGCGCCCGGGTTCCTCGCGCACCCGGCACTCGGGGCGCCGGGCAACTACGGGCTGGCCGATCAGCAGGCCGCCCTGCGCTGGGTGCGCGACAACATCGCGGCGTTCGGCGGAGATCCCGCCAAGGTCACCGTTGCCGGGCAGTCCGCGGGCGGGATGTCGGTGTGCGACCACCTCGTCGCGCCGGCGTCGGCCGGCCTGTACCGCGCCGCCATCATCGCCAGCGGTCCGTGCACGGTCCAGGCGACGGCCGCGACCGCCGAGCCCGCCAGCCTGGCCTGGGCCGCCGAACGCGGGTGCGCCGACCCGGCGACCGCCGCGGCCTGCCTGCGGGCCCTGCCCGCGGCGGCACTGGCCGAACCGCCCTGGTTCGTCCACATCGGGGGCAACGCACTCAGTGGTCCGGTGGTCGGCACCCCGGTGCTGCCGGTCGAACCCGTCGCCGCGATCGCCGCGGGCCGCGGCCGGCCGGTGCCGCTGCTGGTCGGATCGACCCGGGACGAGTTCACCTTCTTCATGGCGCTGCGGTACCTGCGGCTCGGGCAGCTGCCGGTCCCGGCCGACTACCCGGGCCTGCTGGCCGAGGCGTTCGGCCCGCACGCCGGCGCCGTCGCCGCGCACTACCCGCTCGACCGCTTCGGCGGGGAGGTCGCCTCGGCATACTCCGCGGCCGTCACCGACTCCTACTTCTCCTGCGTCGCCGACCGGATCGCGACCGGCCAGGCGACGGTCGCGCCGGTGTACGCCTACGAATTCGCCGACCGGCAGGCGCCCCGGCCGGCCCCGCTGCAGCGCGTCCCCTTCCCGGTGGGCGCCAGCCACGGGCTGGATCTGCGCTATCTGTTCGACATCGGCGGCGCGCCACCGCTGACCCCCGACCAGCAGCGGTTGAGTGACCGGATGATCGACTACTGGGCGTCGTTCGTCAGCAGCGGCGTGCCCGGCGTCCCGGGCGCACCGATATGGCCGACGGTCGCCGCCGCCGACGCTCCGCGGATGTCGTTCGGCGCCGACGGTGCGCGGGTGAGCACGTCGTTCGTCACCGATCACCAGTGCGCATTCTGGGCCGCCCTCTGATCGACCCGCGCCGATTTCTGCACCGTGGTTGTCTGCGCGCCGGCAGGACAACCGCCGTGCAGAACTCGAGCGGGCCGGGCAGCGCCGAGACGGTCGAAATACCGCGATCTACTCGCACAAACCCGCCGAAAAGTACCTGTTGGCGGGATTTGGAGCGGGGCCGGATCTAGGGCATACTGGTCGGGTTGCCTTGAGCCGGGTTCGCCTGGCGGGGCATACCACCGCGCCCAACCGGGCGCATCCGGTCCCATCTTCGACTGCGACCCGATCTATCGGGGCCGCGCCGAAGA
>WBZP01000920.1_pt1 | contig 38305 bp, 33 predicted proteins | sample 5204301 | NCBI WGS metagenome assembly WBZP01 (sample SAMN12412401, study PRJNA552823) | activated sludge metagenome | isolation source: activated sludge from nitrification reactor of wastewater treatment plant... | place: USA: Pennsylvania | collected 2017
TGGGGAGTTGTGTCGGCACGATCGACATCGAGTAGGGGACAGGGTCACCCCCGTCGCCCTCTCACACCACCGGACGTGCGGTTCCGCATCCGGCGGTTCATTGAACACACTGGAGTCGTCGCATCGTATCGAGTAGCGACACCAGCCCCAAACGATCAAAAAAGGACTTCGGAAAAGCCGCGTTCATGTGGCTTGCGCCACTGTTCCACCACGGCCCACGTTGATTGCGGGCAGAGCGCCAAGCGCGTTCCTTTGTCAGTCCTGCCTTCATCAGGTTCTTGGCTCGAGTATAAGGGCGCTTCCACTGCCGCCATAAAATGCAGCGCAGTTTCCGCCTCAGCCAGCCATCGACCTCTTCCATCGCCCGTTTAGTTTCGGTCAGCTTGAAGTAAGCTGTCCAGCCGCGCAGGATCGGGTTGAGTTCGTCGATGACTTTCGTCACGCTGCGCCCTTGCGCACCTTGAAGTACTTCGCGGATTTTGTCTTCCAGCCGCTTCAGGCTGGTCGGCGCAATCTTCAGTCTCGGGGCCTTGTGCCAGGTCAGGCTGTAGCCCAGAAACTTTCTCTCCCACGGACGCGCGACCGCGCTCTTGGCCATATTGACCGTGAGCTTGAGCGTGTCCGCCAGAAACCGGGTAATACTCGCCATGACCCGCTCTCCTGCCTGTTGGCTTCTGACATAGATGTTGCAGTCGTCGGCGTAGCGACAGAAGGCGTGACCCCGGCGTTCCAGTTCCCGATCCAGTTCCGTCAGCAAGATGTTCGATAGCAGCGGACTGAGGGGGCCGCCTTGCGGCGTGCCTTCCGTCCGTGGGGATACGACCCCCTCTGCCATCATGCCCGCTTCGAGATATCGGCGGATGAGGCGCAGTACTCGCTCGTCGCCAATCTTCTTCGAGAGTTTCTGCATCAGGAGATCGTGATTGACGCGGTCGAAGAATTTCTCCAAGTCCATGTCGACCACGATCCTGCGGCCTTCGGCAACATACTGCTTTGCTGCCTTGACCGCTTGATGGGCACTCCTCCCCGGTCGGAACCCGTAGCTGCTTGCCGAGAATTCCGCCTCGAAGATCGGTGAGAGCACCTGATGCAACGCTTGCTGAATCATTCGATCCGTCAGCGTCGGGATGCCGAGTGTCCTCGTTCCACCTTGCGGTTTATCGATATCCACTCGGCGAACGGCGTGGGGCATGTATTCCCCCGCCAGTAGTTTGGCTTTGATCGTCGGCCAGTGTTGCTTGAGGTGCTCTTTGAACTCGGCAATACCAATGCCATCGACACCCGCAGCGCCTTTGTTCTTGAGTACTCGATCATAGGCGAGCATCAGGTTGCCGCGTTCCACCACGACGTCCATCAGCCCGCTTTCCCGCTCCAACTCCGCTTTCGTCCGCAGACAGGTCGTCTCGTTAGCCTCGGCACCATGCATTGCCCCCTCGGAGTTCTGCCCCGATTCCTCATCGCCGGTATTCACTTGCCGTGAATCTTCTGCCTTCATCGACTGTCCGTGTGTTCCCGCCGCCTACTCGCGGCTTTCAATGTTCGGCCCTTCGCCCCTTGCTGGCGACTACTATGGCCTCTGCTGACTTCTGCACGGGCATCCCGTCACCTCTCGATGGCGGTAGCACGGAGGTTCCCCTCGGCACCCTTGCAGATCTCCCCGGGTATTGCGCACTCACCTTCACGCTTATGCCTGTCGGATATACGTCACGGCGTTCCGTACAAGTTTCGGGCTTTGACGATATTGGCCGTCTTACCCCACCGTGCCGCCTCATATCCGCTTCCTGTTCGTCAGGCCAGCGCTTTGCCTTCGGCTTCCTCCAGATTTCCAGTCGCCCAGAACACCCTTGCCGTTCAGCTAACTCTTCCCCTTGTCGGGCGAGTAGAGGACTTCCACCTCCAAGTGAGTGCGCCCTGCCGGGCGCACCATGAAAAAACCGCGCCTTGGGCGCGGTTTTTTATCGAAACCCGAAGCCTTACAGCTCCTTGGCATGCGCCGCCAGATATTCGGCAACGCCGGCAGTGGATGCCTTCATCCCGGCCTTGCCCTTGTTCCAGCCGGCCGGGCAGACTTCGCCATGCTCTTCGGTAAATTGCAGGGCATCGACCATACGCAGCATTTCGTCGACATTGCGCCCGAGTGGCAGGTCATTGACCACTTGATGACGCACGACGCCCTTTTTGTCGATCAGGAAGGAGCCACGGAAGGCCACGCCGGCCGCGCCGAATTCGACATCGTAGGCGCGGCAGATGTCGTGCTTGATGTCGGCAATCAGCGGATATTGCACCTGGCCGATGCCGCCATTGTTGATCGGCGTATTTTTCCAGGCCAGGTGGGTAAATTGGGAATCGATCGAGACGCCGATGACTTCGACGCCACGCTGTTTGAAATCAGCCAGACGATGATCAAAGGCGATCAGTTCTGACGGGCATACGAACGTAAAGTCGAGCGGATAAAAGAAAATGACCGCATATTTTCCATTGGTCTCCGCGGACAGGGTGTAACTGCGGATTTCATTGTCGCCCATGACGGCGTTTGCTGTGAAATCAGGGGCTTGCTTGCCAACGAGTACAGCCATAGTGTTTCTCCTTGAGGGTTGAATGAACTGAGTGGAATTTATTGACCGACGCGTACAAAATCCAGTGCCGTTTAGTCAGCATAGCGGCACGGCAAGTTCCCGGCAAATCAAAACGTCGGTCTTTGCTCAAAACCCTGCGCCACCGCAGGCGTCTCGGTGACAGGATCATCGTTGCACAGCACCCTTTCGACAAACGCCACCGAGGGGCCGCGATGGGCCCATGCCGTAAGCGCTTCCACCGCTTCTGGCGTACCGGAAACAAGGGCCTCGACGCTGCCATCGCTGCGATTGCGGACCCAACCGCGGAGTCCCAGCGCTCTGGCTTCGGCGCCGAGCGCCCAGCGAAAACCGACGCCTTGTACGCGTCCGTGGATGGAAAGGCGGCGGGTCAGCAGGGTCATGTCCGCAAGGGGATTAACTGCCGCCGGAACTATCCCGACGCTCTGTCGCGGCCTTGCCGGGAGCGATGGCGGTGAGGATGCCCTGGATCAGTTGCAGCGGCGTGGGCGGGCAACCCGGAACGGAGACATCGACCGGGATGATGTTGGCCACCCGGCCACAGGAGGCGTAACTCTCGCCGAAGATACCGCCCGTGCAACCGCAATCGCCCACCGCGACCACCAGTTTGGGTTCCGGCGTGGCGTCGTAGGCACGCCTGACGGCGACTTCCATATTCTTGGCGACCGGGCCGGTGACCAGCAACAGATCGGCATGGCGGGGGCTGGCGGCAAATTTGATGCCGATGCCCTCAAGGTTGTAGTAGGGATTGTTCAAGGCGTGAATTTCCAGCTCGCAGCCGTTGCACGATCCGGCATCGATGTGTCGGATCACCAGGGCGCGGCCCAGTTGGGCGAGCACGGCAGCGGAAAGCCGTTGTGTGGTGGTGCGCAAAGCTTCGTCAATGGCTGGCGCCGGTTCGCTGACGATCCCGGTGCGGAGTATTTGCCTGAGTATCGGAATCATGATCAGAGATCCGGTCCGGCGTAGGAGAGGTTGAAGGATTTGTTGATCAGCGGAAAATCGGGGACGATATTGTCGATCACGGCATGTTCAAGAGCCGGCCAGTTCTGCCACGAGGGGTCGTGGCAATGGCAGCGTCGGATCTTGCCGTCGGCGCCGGTTTCCAGCGCGACCAGCACATCGCCACGCCAGCCTTCAATCCAGCCAAAGCCCCGCTTGTCGGCCGTGCTGCGTGCGAGATTGCCGATGCTCCCTGGCGGCATCTCACTGACGATCTTGCGTATCAGATTCAGCGATTCCCTGATTTCGGCAAAGCGGACCAGGGCGCGCGCGGCGACATCACCATTGCGCTCGATGGCCATCTTCGGCTCAAGTCGATCATAGGGTTCGTGCGGATGGTTGCATCGCAGATCCCAGCGCTGTGCGCTGGCACGACCGGCCAGGCCAATCACGCCTAGAAGTTTGGCCAGCGGCGGCAAAATCCGGCCTGTCGTGAGGAAACGATCCTGTAACCCGGCATGCTCGTCGTAGATTTGTTTCAAATCGGTGACCTCGTCGCCAAGCGCTTGGCATTGGTCGACGATCGCCTGCGCACCCACGGCATCAAGATCGACGGCAACGCCACCGGGAATGATGCAGTCCATCAACAGACGATGGCCAAACAGCCTGGCGTTAAGCCGGATCCAGTCTTCCTTGAGACGCATGAACTGCATCAGCCCGAAAGACAGCGCCACATCGTTGCCAAGATAGCCCAGATCGCCCAGATGATTCGCCACGCGCTCGCGTTCCAGCAACAGGGCACGCAACCAGAGCGCACGCGGCGGCGGCATGGCGCCGCTGATGGCTTCGGCGGCCTGGCTATACGCCCAGGCATACGCAACCGTCGAGTCGCCGGAAACACGGCCGGCCAGTTTGGCGCCCTCGCCTAAGCCCATGTTGACAAAGCGCCGTTCGATGCCTTTGTGTTTCCAGCCCAGCCGTTGCTCAAGGCGAAGCACATTTTCACCCATCACCGAAAAGCGGAAGTGGCCGGGCTCGATGATTCCGGCATGGATCGGGCCGACCGGAACCTCGTGCACGCCATCGCCTTCGACACGAACGAAGGCGTATTCCTCGTTCACGGCAGCGAATCGGGCATCGGGTGTATCGCGCCGCAAGGGGTAGAATTCTGCAGGCCAGTTGGCGTGACGTAACCAGGGTCGCCGATCGCCGTTCTCCGGCGCCGCGCCGATCAGGTCGTGCACGGCGCGCTGCATGCGGTTGGCGGCCGGAAACGGCAGCGCAAGGTCGGGAAACTGCGGGTTTTCCGTGGCCAGCGGCAGGGTCAGGCAAGCCAGTCCCTCGGCCATATCGAAAGCAATGTGCAGGGCGTATCCATTTTGACTGTCGCGATCGCGTTCATCGCTGCCCCATAGCGCCACCAAACGGCGCTCGGCTGTATGCGCGGCACCGCAGAAGGCCATCAGCTGTTGGGCGTTGACCCGGGCGACGAAAGTCAGCGCGGCGTGGTCGGCCAGGGGTTCGAAATCGATGGGTTGATCGAGAAATTGCATGCCTGCGTTCAGCCGATGAATTTGGCCGCCTGACGATACCAGTCGGCGAGATAGGGGGGAATCCACACACCGAGCATGAGCACCAACCCGAGATGGGCAAATACCGGCAGCAGCGCGGGGTTGTGGGGCAGTGGGCGAACGGTTGGCTTGCCAAACACCATGCCTTGGACCATGCCGAACATGGCGGCAAAAGCAACGCCCAGAGCGGTCAGCAAGATCGGCGTGGCCCAGGGGTAGTGCTTGATGGCCGTGGTCAGGATCATGAACTCGCTGGTGAAGACGCCAAAAGGCGGCATGCCGAGTATGGCCAGCGTGCCGAGCATCAGGCCCCAGCCGATGGTCGGCGACTGCCTGAGCAGTCCTTTGATGTCATCGATGATCTGGGTGCCCGCCATCTGGGCTGCATGGCCGACGGCAAAAAAAATGGCTGATTTGGTCAGCGAATGAACGGTCATGTGCAGCAGGCCCGCATAACTGGCAACCGGGCCACCCATGCCGAAGGCAAAGGTGATCAATCCCATGTGTTCGATCGACGAGTAACCGAAGAGACGTTTGATGTCTTTTTGCCGGGAGAGGTAGAACGCAGGAACGACGACGGTCAGCAGTCCGAAACCGATCATCAGATTGCCGGCGAAATGCGATTCAAGTGCGCCATCGACCAGCACCTTGCTACGGATGATGGCGTACAGCGCGACGTTGAGCAGCAGACCGGAAAGCACAGCGGAGACTGGCGTCGGGCCTTCGGCGTGGGCATCAGGCAACCAGTTGTGCAGCGGCACGAGACCGGTCTTGGTGCCGTATCCGATAAACAGAAAGACGAAAGCCAGCGACAGAACGGTGGGTTCGAGCTGATCCTTTACGGCATCAAGATGCGTCCACAGCAGTGCGCCCCCTTCGTGACCGAGAACACGCTCGGCGGCAAAATAGATCAGGATGGTGCCGAATAGCGCCTGGGCGATGCCGACACCGCAGAGGATGAAGTATTTCCAGGCCGCTTCAAGACTCGCCGGCGTGCGATAGAGCGCAACCAGCAACACGGTCGTCAGGGTCGCCGTTTCCATAGCCACCCACAGGATGCCGAGGTTGTTGGTGGATAATGCGACAAGCATGGTGCACATGAACATCTGGAACATGCTGTGATAAAGGCGGAGGCGCCCTGCCGAAAGTCGGCCATGGTCGTGTTCGACGCGCATGTAAGGGCGCGAAAAAAGCGAAGTGGTCAGACCGACGAAGGCGGTCAGGGCAATCAGAAAGACGTTGAGCGGGTCGACGAAGAATTGTTCGTCAAAAAGCGTCATCGGGCCATCTCTGATCACGCGGATAGTCAGCATTCCCGCCGCCAGCAAGGTAAACAGGCTGCCGGCCGAGTTGAGCTCGGCAGCGCCGCGGCGGTGGCCAAAAAGACCCAGCAGCAAGGCCGTGACAAACGGGATACTGAGAACACAGGCGAGTTCGATCATTTGTCCTTGAACCTCTCCATGTGCCTGATATCAAGGCTGTCGAACTGCTGCCTGATCTGGAAGAAGAAGACGCCGAGAATGACCATGCCGACCATGACGTCGAGCGCGATGCCAAGTTCGACGACCATCGGCATCCCGTACGTTGCGCTGGTGGCGGCAAAGAACAGGCCATTTTCCATTGCCAGAAAAGCGACCACTTGCGGCACCGCCTTGCTGCGCGTAATCAGCATCAGAAAAGCAAGCAGCACACAGGCCAGCGCAATGCCAATGGTGGAGCGCGTGATGGTGCCCGACATTTGCGAAATCGGTTGAGCCACATTGAAGGCGATGACAACCAGCACGATGCCGACCAGCATGGTGGTCGGAATGTTGAACAGGGTTTCGATATCCCATTTGACCGAGAGCCGGCGTATCAGCCGGTGCAGGATATACGGCAAGGCGATGACCTTGAGCACCAGGGTAAGCCCGGCCGACCACAGGAGATGATGCTGGTTTGTCGTCAGCGCGACGACCAGGGTGGAGACGAATAGCACCACGCCCTGCATCATGAACAGATTGATCAGCGCCAGTATTCGCCGCTGTGACAGCATGGCAAAGCCGAGCAACAGCATGAGCGCCGCGCAGAGATTGATCACCTGGCCACTCAGGGGAATCGACTGAATCAACGACGGATTCATTTCCCCGACTCCAGCAGCAGATGCACCAGCATGGCCAGAACGGCCAGCAGAAAAGCCGTGCCGAGAAATTCCGGGGCGCGGAAAATGCGCATCTTGGCACTGAGCGTTTCAATCAGCGCCATCATGAAGCCGCCGATGGCCAGCTTCATGACCAGGATGACGCCTGACATGGCGAGCGAGACCGGGTCGGCGACTTCGGTGATGCCAACCGGAAAGAACAAGGCGAGGCCTAGACAGGAATAGGCAAACAGCTTAAGGCTGGCGGCCCATTCGATAAGCGCCAGGTGGCGGCCCGAGTATTCAAGGATCATGGCTTCGTGAACCATGGTAAGCTCAAGGTGCGTCGTCGGGTTATCAATCGGTATGCGTGCGTTCTCGGCCAGCGAAACCATGGTGAACGCCACGCCGGCAAAAGCCAGGCTCGGATAGATGACAAAATCCCGGTGCGCCAGCGTGGCCACAATGGTCGACAGCGAGGTGGACTGCGAGATCAGCGAGGTGGTAAAAAAGATCAGCAGCAAAGCCGGTTCGGCCAGGAAGCCGATGAGCATCTCGCGCCGTGATCCCAGCGAGCCAAACGCCGTGCCTACATCCATGCCGGCCAGGGCAATGAATACGCGGGCCAGCGCAAAGAGCCCGACCAGTGCGATGGCATCGGCAGCGGGCGAAAAAATCAGTTCGGTCGATAGTGTCGGCACAATGGCTGAAGCCAGCGCCAGGCATGAAAAAATGGCGTACGGAGCGACGCGAAACAGCGATGAAGCGTTGTGCGCCAGCAGCGCATCTTTGTGAAGCAGTTTGCTAACCGTGTAATAGGTCTGCAGCAAAGGTGGGGCCGTTCGGTTCTGCATCCAGGCACGGCACTGATTCACCCAGCCATTGAGGATCGGCGCCAGGATTAGTGCCGTGACAAGCGCCAGGAGCTGGGCGAAGAGGGCGTAGAAATTCATCCGCGTGTCAACACCAGAAGCGAGAGCAGCGTGATGAAGCTGTAGAGCAGATATAAGGCGATGCGCCCCTGCTGCAGGAAAGCGATCAGCTGAGTGCCGCGCTCGACAATTTTTGCGATCGGCAGATAGAGCCAGTACCAGAAGGGATCTTCGACGATACTCAGGTAACGCGGCTGGGAATCGAAGGGCGAAGGATGCTCGCGCGTCCGCTTGAAGAAGGGTGAAAAGATTCGGCGTATCGGCTGACCAAATCCTTCAGCGGTATCCTGCATGCGGGCCGTTTGCAGCGGGAAGCCACAGTCCCAGGCCGGTACACGTTTCAGTCGCCCGTGGTAGAAGCGCTTGACCGCCCAATAGACGAGGGGCATGAAAATGACGATGCTGCCGAGAAATATGGCTGGGCTGTAACTGGCTCGATCCTGGCTGATCGGCGCGAGCAGCCACCAGCCGTGACTGCCTGCCGTGCCGCGCAAGCCGCTGCCGACCAGCAGCCGGGTGACCGGATCGAGGAGCACAATGACGACGTTGGGAAACAGGCCAAGCAGGATGCACCCCACGCCCAGCCAGAGCAGACCGATGCGCTCAAGGCGGCCGGCATCATGGGCCTGAGTGAGTTTTTCCTCGCGCGGCTGGCCGAGAAAAACGATGCCGAAAAACTTGACCATGGTGAAGCCGGCGAAAGCCGAAATGAGCGCGACCGCGCCGGCTATGACCGGCAACAGCATGTTGAGATAGCCTTGCGGCAGGCCTGAAGTGAACAGGAAACTTTGCAGGAGCAGCCATTCCGAGGCGAACCCATTGAGCGGCGGCAGGCCGGACGCGGCCAGCACACCAATCAAAGCCAGCCAAGTAACCCACGGCATGCGATGAATCAGGCCGCCCAGCTTGCCGAGGTTTCGTTCGCGGGTGGCGTGCAACACCGAGCCGGTGCACAGAAAGAGCAGGCTCTTGAAAAAGGCATGATTGAGGCAGTGGTAGAGGGTGGCCGTGAGCGCCAGCGCGGCAAGGTGGGGCAACATGAACGATTTGAAAATCAACGTCAGTCCGAAGCCGAGGAATATCAGCCCGATATTCTCGATCGACGAATAAGCGAGCAGGCGTTTCATGTCGGTCTGAATCGCCGAGAAGACGACGCCGAACAGCGCCGTTGCCAGCCCGAGCAGCAGCAGCAAAACGCCCCACCACCAGATTTGCGCATGCAACAGGTCGAAGCTGACTCTCAACATCCCGTAAATGGCCGTTTTGAGCATAACGCCGCTCATCATCGCCGAGACCGGGGAAGGGGCCGCCGGATGGGCCTCGGGTAACCAGATGTGCAATGGCAGGATGCCGGCTTTGGCGCCGAAGCCGAACAAGGCAAGCAGGAAAGCAATCGTCGGCCAGAAACCATGGCTCGAAAAATCACGCATGGCGTCAAACGTGTAGTCTCCTTCGACGCCCGCCATCACGCCGAAGGACAGCAGGATTCCTACCGCCCCCACGTGCGCAACCAGCAGATAAAGATAGCCGGCACGCCGGATTTCCGCATGTCGGTGTTCCGAGGTCACCAGAAAGAACGAACTGAGCGCCATCGTTTCCCAGGCAACCATGAAGGCATAACCGTCGTCAGCCAGCATCACGAAGGCCATGCTGGCCAGAAAGACGTGATAAAGCAAGCATTGAAGACCCGGCGCCGTGCCGTCGCCCTTGCGCAGATAACCGGCGGCGTAGATCGAAATGCCGGCGGAGGCGGTGCCGAGCAGCAGCAGGAAGAACGAAGACAAGGCGTCCAGGCGCAAGTGAAAGGGCAGCCCGGGCATGCCGAGGGGAAGAATGCGGATTTGCGGACTGGCGAAAATGCCTGTCAGGGCGATCAGGGCCAGCACCAAACCGCCGACGGCGCCCAGCGGATACAGTATCCGACTGTTCAGTATGAAATTTCGCGGGAAAGCGACGCCGACCATACCGATTGACAACCAGCCCAGCGCCGTGATCAGCACCCAGTCAATTAACAGCAATTGGCTCATCCTCGCCCGGCTTTCAAGATTGTTTGCTGTTAGTCGTCTGGAAAATGCAGAAGATCGACGCGGACACGGATTATCTCCCTTTGCTCACGGGATTGACAGGCCGACTGATCATTTCGCGCAAGATCCGGCCGGCCGCCCAGAGCATCAACAACAGGCCGGCCACGAGTATGCCGATGGCCTCTGCCCAATGGGTCGGGAAGTTGGGAATGAACAGCGACTGCCGACGCACCAGCCACATCACTCCGGTCGCAAAACAGACCATGCCGACGACATCAAGGACGGCGAACAGCATGATGCTGAGCGTCAGTTGGGGGCGCAGAGACTGTCGTGTTTGCGGCATGGTCGGGCTATTTTACGCGCATTCCCGGAAGTGCCCCGTTATCCGGCGAGAGCAGGAAGATGCCGGATGCCTTTTGCCCCGAGTTGTTGTCGTCCAGCGAAGCGGCGAGCACCATGCCCTCGCTCATGCCGAACTTCATTTTGCGCGGCGCGAGATTGGCGACCATGACCGTCATGCGGCCGATCAGCGAAGCCGGATCGTAGGCCGACTTGATGCCGGCAAACACCTGACGGGGTTTCTCCTCGCCGATATCGAGCACGAGCCGGATCAGCTTGTCTGCTCCTTCGACAGGCCCCGCTTCGATGATGCGCGCGATGCGCAGATCGACCTTCATGAAGTCGTCGATGTTGACGAAAGCACCGTCTGGTTCGCTAACTTGGGTCGGTACGGGAACTACCTTTTCTGGTTTTGCAGGCGCCACTCGCGGTGCGGCTTCGGGAACGGGTGACAGCGACTCTTGGTTGGCTTCGACGAGCGCCACAATCTGCTTCGGGTCGATGCGGGTCATCAGGTGGCTGTAGGCATTGATGATGTGGCCGGCTGGCAGCGGCGTTGCCGCATCGCTCCAGGCCAGCGGGGCGATGCCGAGGAAGGTTTCAACGGCCTCGGCGACTTTGGGCAACACGGGCTTGAGATACAGCGTGAGCAAACGGAAGGCTTCAAGGGCCTGCGAACAGATCTGGTGGAGCGCGTTTCGCGCCTGCTCATTTTCACCTTCAGTCTTGGCCAGTTCCCAGGGTTTGCGTTCATTGACGACAACGTTTGCGGCATCGGCCAGCGCCATGATTTCTCGCAACGCCCGTGAGTAATCGCGCTCTTCATAAGCTCGGGCGATGGTCTCGGCCGCATCGCGCAAGAGCATCAGCCAGGCGGCTTCCGGCGAGGCGCCGACATCCGACAGCTGGCCCTTGAATTTCTTGCTGATAAAGCCGGCGCAACGGCTGGCGATGTTGACGTATTTGCCCACCAGATCCGAATTGACCCGCGCGGCGAAGTCGTCCAGATTGAGGTCGATGTCCTCCATCGTGCCGTTCAGTTTGGCCGCGTAGTAGTAGCGCAGCCACTCGGGATTGAGCCCCTGTTGCAGGTAGCTCTCGGCGGTGATGAAGGTGCCGCGCGATTTGGACATCTTGGCGCCATTGACGGTCAAGAACCCGTGCGCAAAAATTCCCGTTGGGGTGCGGTAACCCGCGTGCTCCAGCTCGGCCGGCCAGAACAGCGCATGGAAATAGAGGATGTCCTTGCCGATAAAATGGTAGAGCTCGGTTGGCGAATCCGGTTTCCAGTATGCATCAAAGTCAATGCCCTGGCGGTCGCAGAGGTTTCTGAACGAGCCCATGTAGCCAATCGGCGCATCGAGCCAGACGTAGAAATATTTGCCCGGCGCATCGGGAATCTCGAAGCCGAAATAAGGCGCGTCGCGCGAGATGTCCCAGTCGGTCAGTTTGTTGTCGGTGGTCCCGTCGTCGTTGAACCCAAGCCATTCCTGCATCTTGTTCGCCGCCTCCGCCTGCAAGCGGCCGGGCTCCCGCGTCCAGCGACGCAGAAAGCTCTGGCATCGCGCATCGGAAAGCATGAAGAAATAATGGTCCGAGGCACGCAGGACCGGCTTGGCACCGGAAACCGCCGAATAAGGATCTTTCAGCTCATTGGGGGTATAGGCAGCGCCACAGCTTTCGCAATTGTCGCCGTACTGGTCCTTGGCGCCGCACTTCGGACATTCCCCTTTGATGAAACGATCCGGCAGAAACATCTGTTTGACCGGGTCATAGTACTGCTCGATGCTGCGCCTTTCGATCAGGCCAGCCGACTTCAGGCGAGCATAAATGTCATTGGCACATTCGCGCGTTTCGACGGAGTGCGTGGTGTAGAAGTTGTCGAAAGCGACATGGAAGCCGGCGAAATCGCGTGCGTGTTCACCGTGCACGCGGTCGATCAGCGCTTCCGGCGTGATGCCATCGTTTTGTGCCCGCAGCATGATCGGCGTGCCATGCGTATCGTCGGCACAGACATACCAGCACTCACCAACTTTTTCCTTGGCCTGCATTTTCTGGAAGCGCACCCAAATATCGGTCTGGATGTATTCGACGAGGTGCCCGAGGTGGATAGCGCCATTGGCATAGGGCAGTGCGGAAGTAACGAGTATCTTGCGAGTCATGGGCTGCAATCAGGGGTTCCGGTAAGGCGTGGACAAGGCCGCATGCGGCAAAGCCGGCATTCTAGCAAAGTGCGACCCTTCCCGTTTTCGGTTATACTGGACAAAATTACTCGGGTATATTGATAAGGAGCGCAGAATGGCAGTAACGATGGACGCCGTACAGACCGCATTGAAGAATCTGATCGACCCCAATACGAAGAAGGATTTCGTTACCACGCGTTCGGCAAAGAACATCAGGATCGAGGATGGCAAGGTGTCGCTGGATATCGAATTGGGTTATCCCGCGAAAACCCAGATCGAACCCATCCGGAATGCGGTCACTGCGGCCATTATGGCCATACCCGGCGTCACCGGCGTCGATGCCGGCGTAACGATCAAGATCGTGGCACATGCCGTTCAACGGAATCTGAAGCCGCTCAAGGGGGTCAAGAACATCATCGCCGTTGCCTCCGGAAAAGGCGGGGTCGGCAAGAGCACGACGGCCGTCAATCTGGCCCTGGCGCTGGCCCAGGAAGGCGCTACGGTTGGCCTGCTGGATGCCGATATCTATGGCCCGTCGATACCGCAAATGCTCGGTCTGGCTGGTCGTCAGCCGGAATCGGAAGACGGTACATCGATGGACCCCCTGCAGGCCTACGGCCTGCAAACAATGTCGATCGGCTACATGATCGATGTCGATTCGCCAATGGTGTGGCGGGGGCCGATGGTCACGCAGGCGCTGGAGCAACTGCTCAATCAGACGAATTGGCGCGACGTTGATTACCTTATCGTCGACATGCCACCGGGCACCGGCGATACACAATTGACGCTGGCGCAAAAAGTTCCCGTGACCGGCGCGGTGATTGTCACCACGCCGCAGGATATCGCCTTGATCGATGCGCGCAAGGGACTGAAAATGTTCGACAAGGTCGGGATTCCGATCCTCGGCCTGGTGGAAAACATGAGCATTCATATCTGTTCGAAGTGCGGCAACGAAGAGCATATCTTCGGCCACGGGGGCGGAGAAAAGATGTGCCAAGACTACGACGTTGAATTGCTCGGCTCGCTGCCATTGGAACTGTCGATACGCCAACTGGCCGATGCCGGCCAGCCGACGGTAGTTGGCGCCCCGGATTCCCGTTCCGCCGATATTTATCGGGAGATTGCCCGCCGCGTAGCCGTCAAAGTAGCTGAGCGCGCCAAGGACATGAGCGCCCGCTTTCCTAACATCGTCGTGCAGAATACGTGACGGGGCATTCGCCGAACGCTCGGCCGGCGGATTCGTCGCCGCCGTAAAGCAATTCCCCTGAATTCCGCGGAAACCGTAAAATACCCGCCTTCACATCACGGTCTCCGGGTAATCGCAGATGTCCATCAAATCCGACAAGTGGATCCGCCGCATGGCGGAACAGCACGGCATGATCGAGCCTTTCGAACCGAACCAGGTTCGCGATATCGACGGTCGCAAAATCGTTTCCTACGGCACGTCAAGCTACGGCTACGATATTCGCTGCTCGAACGAATTCAAACTGTTTACCAACATCAACTCGACCATCGTCGATCCGAAGAACTTCGACCCGAATTCCTTCGTCGAGGTACACAACGATTTCTGCATCATTCCGCCAAACTCCTTTGCCTTGGCGCGTACCGTCGAATACTTCCGCATTCCGCGCAGCGTACTCACGGTTTGTCTGGGCAAAAGCACCTATGCCCGTTGCGGCATCATCGTGAATGTCACCCCCTTTGAGCCCGAGTGGGAAGGTTACGTGACGCTCGAATTCTCGAACACCACACCCTTGCCCGCCAAGATTTACGCCAACGAAGGCATCGCTCAGGTCATCTTCTTTGAATCCGACGAGGAATGCGAGACCTCGTACAAGGACCGTGGCGGCAAGTACCAGGGGCAGGTCGGTGTGACCCTGCCAAAAATATAGATCGCACCTCTGCGCACCCTGCGTTGAAAGCGGTTTTCCAGCATTTCGGGAGCAGCCATGCGTTTTCACTTCCCTGTCATAATTATCGATGAAGACTTCCGCTCGGAAAATGCCAGCGGTCTGGGCATACGCGCCCTGGCCGATGCCATCGAAAAGGAGGGGCTGGAAGTTCTTGGTGTAACCAGCTACGGCGACCTTTCCTCGTTCGCCCAGCAGCAAAGCCGCGCTTCGGCGTTTATCCTGTCGATCGACGACGAGGAGTTCAAAGGCGAGGAAGCGGAAAACACCATCGCCGGGTTACGCACCTTCGTCAAGGAGATCCGTTGCCGCAACGAACGCATTCCGATTTTTCTGTATGGCGAAACGCGCACATCCCGGCACATTCCGAACGATCTGCTTCGTGAACTGCATGGCTTCATTCACATGTTCGAGGACACTCCCGAGTTTATCGGTCGATATGTCGTTCGCGAGGCCAAGACCTATCTGAAGAGCGTGCCGCCGCCGTTCTTCCGCGCCTTGACCCACTATGCGGCCGACGGTTCGTATTCCTGGCACTGCCCGGGACACTCGGGAGGCGTTGCTTTTCTGAAGAGCCCGGTCGGGCAGATGTTCCACCAGTTTTTCGGTGAAAACATGCTGCGCGCCGATGTCTGCAACGCCGTTGAAGAACTTGGCCAATTGCTCGATCATACCGGCCCGGTTGCGGCGTCGGAGCGTAACGCCGCACGTATTTTCAACGCCGATCACCTGTTTTTTGTCACCAACGGCACGTCGACCTCGAACAAGATTGTCTGGCACTCGACCGTGGCGCCGGGCGACGTCGTGATCGTCGATCGCAATTGCCACAAGTCGGTGCTGCACTCGATCATCATGACCGGCGCCGTACCGGTATTTCTGATGCCGACACGCAACCACTACGGAATCATCGGCCCGATTCCCAAAGAGGAATTTCGCTGGGAGAACATCCAGAGAAAGATAGCGGCGCATCCTTTTGCGCGCGATGTGAAAAGCAAGCCACGCGTGCTGACAATCACGCAAAGCACCTATGACGGTATTCTTTACAATGTCGAGGAAATCAAGGATATGCTCGACGGGCATATCGACACACTGCATTTCGACGAGGCCTGGTTGCCGCACGCCGCGTTCCACGACTTTTATGGCGATTATCACGCCATCGGCGCCGACCGTCCGCGCTGCAAGGAGTCGATGGTTTTTTCGACGCAATCGACGCACAAGTTGCTGGCTGGTTTGTCACAGGCTTCACAAATTCTGGTGCAGAACTCCGAAGGTCGCGAGCTTGACCGCAGCGTATTCAACGAAGCCTATTTGATGCATACCTCCACCTCGCCGCAATACGCCATCATTGCGTCCTGCGATGTGGCGGCAGCGATGATGGAGGCGCCGGCAGGGACGGCTCTGGTCGAGGAATCCATCGCCGAAGCACTCGATTTCCGTCGTGCCATGCGCAAAGTGGACGAAGAGTGGGGCGTCGACTGGTGGTTTAAAGTCTGGGGACCGGACGATCTTTCGGAGGAGGGAATCGAAGAGCGCGCGGCGTGGATGCTCAAACCTGGCGAACGCTGGCACGGATTCGGGATGCTCGCCGAGGGCTTCAACATGCTCGACCCGATCAAGGCAACGGTGATCACGCCGGGCCTGGATGTGGACGGCGACTTCGCCGACTGGGGCATTCCGGCTGCGATTGTGACCAAGTATCTGGCTGAACACGGCGTTATCGTCGAGAAATGCGGCCTTTATTCATTCTTCATCATGTTCACCATTGGCATCACCAAGGGACGCTGGAACACCATGGTGACCGAATTGCAGCAATTCAAGGATGATTACGACAAAAATCAACCGCTCTGGAAAGCGTTGCCAGAATTCGTAGCGAAGCATCCGCACTATGAACGCATCGGCCTCAAGGACCTCTGCAAGGAGATTCACGGGATCTACGCGGCCAACGATGTCGCTCGGCTGACGACCGAGATGTACCTTTCGGACATGGTGCCGTCGATGAAGCCAACCGATGCGTTTGCCAAAATGGCGCACCGTGAGATCGACCGCGTACCGATCGACGACCTCGAAGGACGCATTACCAGCATACTGCTGACGCCCTATCCGCCCGGTATTCCGCTGTTGATTCCCGGCGAGCGATTTAACGCGACGATCGTGCGCTATCTCAAATTTGCTCGCGACTTCAATCAGCTGTATCCAGGCTTCGAGACCGATATCCACGGACTGGTCACAGAAATCATCGACAACAAACGCTCCTACTACGTGGATTGCGTTCGGTGAACTGTTACTTCTCCTGTATTCGCTCCGAAACGGCGGATTCGGCTGCCGTTTCTTCTGGTGGCCTCATTGCGTTAAGGCTATGGTCACGCCTTGCCGGCGGGCGTTAGACTGACCTTTGCATGAAGTAAAGCTGGAGCACCCGTTTCCGGTCGGTGCTCTGGACGGCAGTTTCAATGGCGCTCGGCTTGGTGCAACGAGTGAAATGTGCCAGCTTCTCTACTTCCTGTTGCGGGCTCTGTATCAGGTCCTCCAGGCAAACCGAGAGCGTCGGCAGTCCCAGCCGACTGACATGCCATGCCGCCAGTTCCCGATAACGATCCACCAGTGCGGTTACGTTACCGGCATTCACTTTCGGCAGCAGTGTCGCCATTATTGGAAAGCGCAGTATGCTGGCGGCCGTCGCTTCATTCTTGCGCGATACGTTGACCAGTACCAGGCCCTCGGAGTCGATTCGCCCACGCTCGATCCAGGTGAGAAGCGTGGCGGAAAAGCGCGGATCTTTAAGCCCCCAAGTGCGTTTGTCCGACCTCCAGTCGAGTGCGACGGGTAAAAGGCAGGTCGGATCGGCCCGTCGCAGGATTTCCTCCGGATCTGCCGGGAAATCAGCGCTGCAACCGGCTGAGTGCAGCAGCCGGTTGTTGGCGGAGAGCACATCGCGCCGCTGAAAGAAGCCCCAAGGGTTGTATTGAGTGGGCGCGAAAAGATCGAAAGCGGGGCCGAAATCGACTTCGAGCGCTTGCAGCACTCGGGATATTTGAGATGTGCCCGACCGGAACACTCCCAGTACGATCACGCCTCGCGGGCGCTGGAGAGAATTCACCGCCTCAGATTGCGCGTGGCTAGACTGGGAGGACATTCCAGGGTGGAGCGCGACGGCGTCAGGCGTACCATGAGCACGTGCCGAATTGTCGATCGCACGGAAATGACCGAGTGCGGTGGTAATACCAAAATACGCCTTTCTTCATGGTAAGAGCAAATTTCCAATCATGCTTGCATTCTTACTGAGTTAACAAGTCCTGCATTAACGTAAGGCACTCTGCGACTGAGCGCGAATGTGTGTCGAATTGCAGGTATGGATGCGGCGGCGGTTCATAATGGTCGCTGATCCCCGTGAATTTCGGAATCAGTCCAGATCGAGCTTGGCGATACAAGCCTTTGGGGTTGCGTTGCTCACAGACCTGGAGCGATGTCTCCAGATAAACGTCAAAGAACGCTGCAGAGCCAATGATGGCGCGGGCCATTGCACAATCATCACGGTACGGTGAAATCAAGGCGGCGACGACTGTTACTCCGGCCGCGTTAAGTAATTGGCTGACATTTGCTGCGCGCCGAATGTCTTCTTGACGATCCTCCCGGGAATAGCTCAAGTCAGCACATAAGCCCCGACGCAGTTCGTCACCATCAATCACGCAACAAAGCACCCCACGACTTTTAAGGCGTTCTGAAAGCGCGTTGGCCAAGGTCGATTTTCCCGAGCCACTTAGCCCCGTTAGCCAGATTGTAATCGCCATTTGGCATCAAGTTATTGGCAGAAGATGATGCATTAGACCACAGGGCGGACAAATATCGAATCTGATTGAACAAGTGAGTTAGAATCAGGCACATGAAGCTGTTTTGCCTAATCTTAGGCGTTGTCTTTCTGCCGCTTGCCGCGCCTTGTTTCGCTCAGAGCGTAGGCTCCGTGGTGTTTGTTTCCGGCGCTGCGGTAATAATCGCAAAGGATGGTCAATCACGGGTGGTTGTACGAGGGGGCGAATTTGACGCTGGCGAAACGATTGATACGGCGGACGGCCGTGTTCAGCTGCGTTTTCTTGACGGCGCGAGCATGTCGCTGCAACCGGCGACCCGTTTCCGGATCGAGGATTTCCATTTTGCCGTACAGGATGGCAAAGCCAGCGGCGATGACCGGGGAATATTTTCCTTGATCAAAGGCGGCTTTCGGACGATCACCGGCCTGATTGGCAAAGAGCGCCGTGAACAATATCGCGTCGATACCGCCGTGGCAACGATTGGTATTCGCGGTACGGATTATTACGCGCATCTCGGTGAGGCCGGGTTGTCCGTGAGTACATTTGGCGGTTTGGTTGAAGTGTGCAGTGGTGCTGGTTGTTTGCAGGTTGGTCCGGGGGAGGTCGCCATCGTATCGACTCACGATAGTCGTCCGCTATTGCAAGGGCGACTGGACGGCGCGCTGGACGGCTCAGCCGTGCCGGGTCTGCCATCTTCGCCGGTGCTTTCCCCGGAGGTGGTAGTACCGGTTGTGGCGCCGACGAGAACGATGTCCAGCCCCTAATTGACAATGAAGCTAGAGTGGTTTGGAATCGAGTGAAACGAGGATCTGAGTATGGCAAAAGAATGGACCAACAGAATGCTGGCAGTGTTGATGCTGGCCTTCCTATCGCAAACAGCGACGGCTGACGAGTCAAGCGACAGGCCAAGGTGCTCATAGAGCACGGTCAGTCCAAAGAAGCCTACCAACTGCTTGAGCCGCTGGAAGCCTCACGGGCCGGCGATCCTGTTTTCGACCTGTTGTTCGGTATTGCGGCAGTGGATGTTGGGCAGAATACGCGCGGTGTGTTTGCGCTGGAGCGTGTGCTGGCGCTTCAGCCCGACAATGCGCGAGCGCGTGTAGAGATAGGGCGTGCCTACCTGGCGCTTGGCGAGCACCGCAGGGCCCGGGCGGAGTTTGAAGCGGCGCGCCAGCAGCCGGTTCCAGAAGGGGTTCAGAATACGATTGATAGCGTGCTGGCCGTCATCGAGCGCGCTGAAGACAGCACGCGCTCACGCTGGAAAGGCTATCTTGAGGGTAGTCTCGGGACAGATAGCAACATCAACAGTGCCACCTCTTCGAGGTCTGCGGCAGTACCCGGCTTGGGTCTTGGTATTCTCAACCCCTCGAGTACGCAGCGTGGCGACAATTTCGGGATGATTAGCGGTGGAGTTTCGTACCGGCGACCCCTCGGCGATGGATATTTCCTGACAGCCGGAGCGAACGGCTGGTTGAGGAATAACTTTAGCGAGCACGACTTTGATACGCATGCGCTTGATGGTTCCGTGGGCGTCCAGCACCTTCGCGACAAGGATACGATCAACGTGACGGCTACGGGATCAGCCTTTGTTCTGGACAATAACCGGCTGCGCGATACGTGGGGTTTTAATGCACAGTGGCAGCGCAACCTCGATGCGGTCAGGCAGGTCAGCGTTTACGGGCAATACGCCAACATCAGTTATCCGGGGCAAGGCATTCGAAACGTCGACCGCTATGTGCTTGGTGCCGCTTACGCGCAGGCCGTGAGCGGCCGGGTGATTGTGTTTGGCAGCGCCTACGCCGGGCAGGAAGTCGCGCGGGAATCTGATGCCGACTGGCTTGGACATCACCTTTGGGGAGTGCGTGCTGGCGCCCAGTATCGCATCAACAATCGTTGGATGGCTTATGGAAACGCCTTTTTCGAATCGCGCAATTACGGTGGCACCGAGCCTTTATTCAATGAGTCGCGCAGGGATGAGCAGACAGATTTTAATCTGGGCGTTGACTATCAGATCGAGCGATTCTGGAAGGCTTCCCTGCGTTTGACGCGTGTAGTCAATCATTCGACAGTCGATATTTTCAAGTACGACAGAGAAATGGCGACCGTAAGCATTCGGCGCGATTTTTGACGGGGGATATGATCATGCACAAGCAATTCAGGCCGACACACGCTTATCTGATGGCAGCTTTGAGCGCTGCTTATCCTGTCGTTTCCTATGGCGCTGCAGCGGGACGTGTCGATTTCGCTGTGGGCAATGTTGTTGCCAACGCGGCAGACGGATCCCGTCGTGTGCTGACCAAAGGGGCTGAATTGTTTTCTGGTGACACGGTGTTGACCAACGAAGGGCAAACCCAGTTTCGATTTTCGGATGGCTCAATCGTTTCGTTGCAGCCGGGCTCCGAGTACCGCATTGTTGACTACCGATTTAATGGAGCAGCAGACGGCACAGAGAAAGGCTTCTTCAGCCTGCTCAAGGGCGGTTTGCGAACCATAACCGGCCTTGTCGGTAGAGCCAATCGCGATAATTACAAGGTGAGTACGAGCGTCGCCACGATCGGAATTCGCGGTACGCAATATTCAGTGACTTACGGTAACAGCATTAACGTCAATACCGGTGAAGGTGTGGTCGAAGTATGCAATGGGAGAGGGTGCTTACTATTGTATCCGGGCGACGAAGGCTACGTGCAGAGCGACGATACGCCACCGCTACTGGTTCAGAACGGGGACGAAAAGGTGGGTAAGGAAGATCTGCTCCAGAGCTTCGATTCGCCGATTGAGCAGCGAACGGCCGGCGGCGCTTCGGCTGCGGTAGGGCTTGTTGGCACTCAGACCTATGCGACGGCTTGGGCGTATATCGGCGTAGATAAGGGCACCGGCGTCGGAGCCGGCACGATCAATTCCAGCGGAATTCTCACTGATTTTGAAACGGGTTCTGGCACCACTGGAGCCAATGTGGCGGGAGGAAATTCAGTGCAGAGCTTCGGTAACGACGGCGTCGTTGCTTGGGGGCGCTGGATTGATAACGGCAGTGGGTTCACCGGTGCCTTGAGCGGAGGCGAAGGCGCGGTTGTGCACTACGTGACGGGCATCCCGACAGCAGATAGCCAGCCGGCATTGGCTTCGATGTATGGCACCTCGGCTACATTCTCGCTTCTGGGCGGCGGTGTGACTGGCGCCAGTAGTGGCGCTGGAAGCGTAACGAGCGGCTCGATGAATGTTAACTTTACGACGGCGACGGTGACTTCACTTGCGCTGGGAATTTCGGTTGGGGGCAACAGCTATAACCTTGCTGGCGGGGGTTACACTATTTCCGGCTTCGGTAGTGCTGTCGTTTTTTCGGGGGGCAGTTCTTCTGCGACGGGAGGCTCATGTGGTGCCGGCTGTGCCGCAGACGTCGTTGGGCAATTCTTGGGCGCCGGTGCGGCGCGTGCCGGTGCCGCATTTAAATTTGATGATGGACAGTCGATCGCCGGTGCCGCTGCATTTAAAAATAACGCAACCCGTTGATTGTTGTTCATGATGCCGTTTCGTTCGGCAGTTGTCGGGGCTGTCTGGCCCGCCATCGTGCCAGCGCCCGGTGCGGCTTTGCTCTCGCTGCTATTCCAGCTAGAGCAAAGTCAGTGGCTGTCACCCGTCGTTGTGGCCGATCGCCAATTTCAACAGCTCGATGTTCTTGTAGCGTTTCTCTGGCAGACCTCAGCGTTTTATCGTGAACGCTTATCCGCTGCTGACTGGTCGCCAGGGCAGCATCTTGACGAGAGCGCTTGGCGCGCACTGCCAATTCTCAAGCGGGCGACGGTACAGTCCTGTCGCGACCAACTGATTGTCGAAAATGCCCCGAAGGCGCACGGTCGCGCGACGGAATATTCGACAACCGGCTCGCTCGGTATGCCGGTCCAGGTGCTGGGAAACGAGTTGACGCATCTTTTCACTAGCGTACTGATCGTCAGGAATCATCTCTGGCATCATCGCGACCTATCGGGAAAGTTCGCCGCGATACGTAGCAAGGTCGAGAGCGCCTCGCTCCCGGATTGGGGACGAATCGAATCCGCAGCTTTTGTTACCGGGCCGGCTGCCGTGCTCAATATTTCGACCGATATTGACCGTCAGCTCGACTGGCTCTGCGCTGAAACACCAGACTATCTGTTGACCCATCCGAGCAATCTGCGCAGCCTGCTTCATCGTGCCCGCCAGAAAGCGGTCAGCATTCCCTCGCTGAGGGAATTATCCACTTTCGGAGAAATGCTTCCCGCCGATCTGCGAGATCTTGCGCGGGAGGTCTGGAATCTGCCCGTAACCGACGTTTATTCATCCGAAGAGTTTGGAAACATTGCGCTGCAATGCCCGATGCATGACGAAAATTACCATATCCAGGCAGAAAATCTGCTCGTCGAAATCGTCGACGACAGTGGAACGCCCTGTGCGCCGGGCGAGATTGGCCGTGTCCTGGTCAGTACGCTGCACAATTTCACGATGCCCTTGTTACGCTACGAAATTGGCGACTACGCTCTGGCCGGAGAGGCCTGCAAATGTGGCCGCGGCCTGCCGGTGATCCGGCGTATAGCCGGTCGGCGAAGAAACATGCTGCGCTTGCCCGATGGCCGCAGCCACTGGCCTTCGTTTCCCTATGAAGAGTTCACGCCAATCGCCGATTTCCGGCAAATTCAGATCATTCAGCACCAGATCCAGGATATTGAAGTGCGCTTGGCAGGTCCCGCATTCTTGTCTCGCGAGACGGAGAAACTGTTCTCGGCGAAGCTTTGTGAACTGTTGCACGGACAGTTCACCGTTCGCTATTCATATCCAGAGTTGATTGAGCCCTCGGCCGGCGGTAAGTTCGAGGATTTTCTGTCGCTGGTCGCAGATTCGAGTTAGGCCCGCTGACTAGCCCTTTCAAGCAAGTAGTGAATTGTCAGATTGTCGAACAAGGCCGAGCCGGTTGATATGAATACGATACGGCGATGTTCTGTTGCCGGGGCTTTCTGCTGCCGGAGCAGGCTGACCAGATCGATTGGTGGCGTGCCCTGCAGCAAATGATCGTCGTGCCAGCGTTTCAGGTCGCCGATCAGGGCGCTGTCTTTGAGGTCGGTGATCAGTGTTGCATGATCAATCCATTCCGGCTCCAGTTCGCCCTGCGCGTCTGAGTCAGCCCCGAGGCTGATGACAAGAGTGGCCGCGCTCATTGCTGGACGAAAAAAGGGCGTCCGGCTATCCGTCGCCAGAAGCACGACTTGGCTGTCATCGGCTTGCGTAAGCGACGCGAGATGCGTCCCCTGCAAGCGCGGGAATTGTAGTTTGAGCGCGCTGAAAGTTCGGCGTGCCTTGTCAACGTCGGGGTCGACCATGCGCAGCCGGTCAATGCGGTCGTCACTGGCCAAGTAATAGGCGGCATACCAAGCCACCGGGCCGGCACCGAAAATGGTAACACTGCGGCCACCGCGCAAAAGGCGATGAGCGATTGCCGCACACGCGCCGGTTCGCGCAGAGGACAAGGCGAAGGCGGCAAATTCGCTATGTACGAAATTTTCTTGTGGATCAAGATACAGCGCACGACCAACCGTCATGCGCTCACGAACGACTTCTCGGCTGAAGTTTGAACCGACGATCTTTACCGTCTTTGTCAATCGCCCGGGGCCGCGTACAACACACGGCATGACGCGGAAATCGCCCCTTACCGAGCCTGACTGACTGCAGTCGTCAAACGTATCGGCGAAGATCTGTTTGGCAGGTAAAGCAATTACCAGTTCGCCATCGGCAATACTCTGGAGGTCGCGTTGCAATGCGCTGAGGTAAGCCAAGGGCGCATCAGTTAGCTGCGCATGGCAATACGCGTCATCAAACCAGGTGCAGGGCTCCGGATCGAGACGAAAAGGAGGGGGAGGATGCATGGAGGTCATCAAGGCTTCAAGCTGAGGCGATCTTCAAGGTGTGGCCTCGTCCAGCATTCTCGCAGTTGGCGCGAGGCCGCGCAACGAACAGAACTCAAACAGGATTCGACGGAAGCCGGGATCAATTGTGAATAATACTGGTGTGATGGAGCCCGATGCTGAAGGCTGGCGCATACTCGCCCGGTATTCCGCTGTTGATTCCCGGCGAGCGATTTAATGCGACGATCATGCGCTATCTCAGATTTGCACGCGACTTCAATCAGCTGTATCCAGGCATCGAGACGGATATCCACGGACTGGTCACGGAAATCGTCGACTGCAAGCGGTCGTACTACGTGGATTGCGTTCGGTGAACTGTTGTTTTTTTTCACGCCGAACGATTCGAGGCCCGCGATCATCGTTTTTTGTTGACGGCGCCTTGCTTGTAATTTAACTTCATATATTGTTTGTATCGCAATGAATTTATTCGTATTGTTTGTTCATTGCTTCGCGGGATTGCATTGTGAAACTTGCTTCTATTCTTGTGTCCCTGTTGACATTGATCACCAGCACCTGCTTTGCACAAGGAGCGGCTTCGGTGATATTTGCCAGCGGACACGCGCAAATTATCAGCAAGACCGGTCAGTCCCGGGCGGCTGTGCGCGGAAGCGATGTCGCCGCCGGCGAAATGATAGACACAGCCGATGGGCGTTTGCAGCTCCGCTTCAGCGATGGCGCGAGCATGTCGCTGCAGCCGGAGACGCGTTTCAGGATCGACGAATTCCATTTCGCCGAGCAGAACGGAAACGCGGGGTCCGAGGATCGCAGTTTCTTCTCGTTGCTCAAGGGTGGTTTTCGCACGGTTACCGGGTTGATCGGCAAACTGCGGCGCGAGCAGTACCGAATCGACACGGCGGTGGCGACCATCGGCATCCGTGGTACCGACTACGGTGCACATTACAACGCGTCTGGATTGGCGGTCAGCACGTTTAGCGGGTTGGTTGAAGTGTGCAGCGAGGGTGGATGCGCCGAGGCCGCACCCGGGGAGACATTGCTCGTAGCGGACAGGAAGAGCAAGCCGAAAAAGACAGGTCACGGTGCGGGCGGCGTGAAAGGCGCTCCTGTCATGCCGGGGCTTCCGCCGCCCATACCCGGGGAACTGTCGCCGCCGGTGCCGCCAGCGGCTCCCCCCGCTCCGAGCGCAACGCCTCCGGCAGCAAGTCCAGGTTTTGCCTCGCCGTCGAAGATCCCGTAACAACACGCCATGCAGACAAGTATTCCAATTATGCGGTCATCAGGGAGGGGAGCCATGGTCAATAAGCTATTCTGCAAAGCCGTGACTGTTTTGTTGTTGTCTGCACTGTCTCAAGTCGCAGCAGCGGATGCACTGACAGACCAGGCGCAGGCATTGCTCGACCAGAATAGGTCCAATGAAGCGTACGGTCTGCTTGAGCCGCAGGAAAGCCAACGCGCCGGCGACGTCGATTACGATCTCCTGTTCGGCATTGCCGCCATTGATGTCGGCCAGAATACGCGCGGCGTGTTCGCCCTCGAGCGCGTACTGGCCATGCAACCGAGAAATGCGCGGGCGCGTGCCGAGATTGCGCGTGCCTATCTTGCTCTGGGTGAAACCGACACCGCCAAGCACGAATTCGAATTCGTGCAAAAGCAGGGCGTCCCGCCGGAAGTGTCGGCGACCATCGACCGTTACATGGACGCGATTGATCGGGCCAATGCCTCGACTCGTACCACATTACGGGGCTTTCTGGAGGGCTCCCTGGGTTACGATTCCAACGTCAATTCCGCCACGAACAAAGGTACGGTGGCCATGCCGGGCTACGGGGGAGACGTCGCGTTGAGTTCCGACAGCAGGGCCACCGACGCCTGGTTTGGAACGCTGGGTGGCGGCCTGAACGTTCGTTCGCCCATCAACAAAGACATGGCTGTGGTGGCCGGATTGTCCGGAGTGGCGCGCAATAATTTTGGGGTGCGCCAGTTCGATAACGTCAGTGCGGATGCTTATGCCGGCGTTGTACTGACACAGGACAAACACGTCTTTTCGCTGAATGCCCAGTTCAACCAGTACAACCTTTCAGGCGATCGATACAGGACGGCATCCGGTTTGTCGGGACAGTGGCAATTTAACAAGGATGCGCGCAATCAGCTCAGCACATTCTTTCAGTATGCCGATTTGCGTTATCAGACTCAGCCTGTGCGCAATGCCGACCGGTGGGTTGCCGGCGGAGCGATCGCACATGGTTTCCGCGGCGGTGAAGTTGTCTTTGCCAGTCTGTATGGTGTAAACGAGTCTCCGCATAGCGGTGACGTGCCCTGGTTGGGTTTTAGCGGTGCGGGGATCCGTGCTGGCGGCCAGATGAACCTTAATGCGAAGACGGCCCTCTTTGCCGGCGGATCGGTCGAGTACCGCCACTACGGCGCTCAGGATCCGGCGTTCCTGCGAACACGCAAGGACACCCAATACGATCTGGTCATGGGATCCAACTACACACCGGCCCGATACTGGACGATCACGCCCAGACTCAGTTGGACGTATGATGACTCCAATACAGAACTCAACAAATTTCACCGCGAAGCCGTTGCGGTGACCGTTCGCCGCGAGTTCTGAGATTTCGGGTTTCTGACAGCGAGGTAACTGTTATGTCAGCACAACACATTTTCCGTCTGCGCAATCCGGCGCTGCTGTTGGCCCTGGCGGCGGCGTTTCCGGCAGTCTCCTCGGCCGACGGCTCCGCCAGCATCGATTTCTCAATGGGCAGCGTGACCGCAGTCAACGCAGCCGGCGTAGCGAGGCCGCTGTCCAAGGGGGGCGGCATCGGTAATGGTGACACGGTGCGTACGGGCGAAGGTGGACGCGCGCAGATTCGTTTCACCGACGGTGCGCTGGTCTCGCTGCAGCCCCAAACCGAGTTCCGGATCGACGATTATCAGTATTCCGGCAAAGCCGATGGGCAGGAGAAGGGTTTCTTCAGCCTGCTCAAAGGGGGCTTGCGTACGATTACCGGCTGGATCGGGCGCTCCCGGCGAGAGGGCTATAAAGTCACAACGAGCGTCGCGACGATCGGTATTCGTGGGACAGAATATACGGCCGGATTGAGTCCCTCCGGCGATAGCCTGGCGGTTGCCACGGGCGAGGGCTTGGTCGAAGTCTGTAACGGTGCTGGTTGCATATTATTGGCCAGCGGCGAATCCGGCGTCGCGCAAAAAGACAGCCCGCCACGCCGCGATAATTCGCGCCCACAACTGCCCCCTAACGACACGCTAACCACCACAACTGGCGATCAAACCGTTTTTATCGGCGGAGATCAAGTAAATAGCGCGGGCCTGCCGGCTGCCGGGCAGGCCTTCACCGTTGGCCACGTCGTCAATTCAGGCGGCGTATTTCACGATAACTCGACGGTTTCATTTGACTCGGCAGGCAATCTGACCGGCTACACTTCCGGCACGTTTACGTCGAGCATAGGCACCGCTTCGGTCGCGGATTCAGGCACGAGCGATTCGATCATCAAGTGGGGACGCTGGGCCAGCGGCACAGCCGTCGTCGACAATCTGTCGGTAACCCTCGGTGCCAGTCAGGGCGTACACCTCTTGTGGGGCGTACCGACGGCCGTCATGCCGACGTCCGGCACCGTCGCCTACTCCCTGCTGGGAGGAACAAGTCCTACCGAAGCCGGGGGCCTGTTGACCCCAGGAACATTGAGCTCGGCCAGTATGTCCGTAAATTTCGGGGCGCTGACGTTTAGCCTGAGCCTGAGCGGCTCCGTGGGAGGACCTACCGCATTTTCAGCAAGCGGTTCCGGAAGCCTAACGGGGAATAAATTGTCCTCCTCAAGTCTTACCGGCTTGATTGGTGCCTGTTCCGCTACGGGTTCGGTCTCCGGCATGTTCTTCGGGGCATCGGCGGAACGTTCAGGGCTTACTTATAAGATGAGCGACGGAACCTACACAATCGTCGGCGCAGCAGCGCTTAAACAGTAGATCGCGCATGTGGCGGATAACTCCCTGTTCGAACGCGGGCGCGCGGCATTGCTGGCGGGGCAATACGGTCTAGCGCGTCGCTGCTTCGCCGATATCCTGGATCAGCAGCCGGAGTCTCCCGAGTGCTGGTTCCTCTTGGGAGCAACGGCGCACCGCATGCAAGACCTTGGCACGGCACGTCACGCCTTTTCCATGGCCTCCGCCCTGAACGCGAAGCACGTGCAGGCCCGGATCGCCCTGGCTACGGTATGCATCGAGCTGGGTGATAGCGCTCAGGCCGTGGCGGCTTGTCTTCAAGCTGTGGCAATCGAGCCTTCGGATCAACAATCGTGGTTCAGTCTGGGTGTAGCGCAAGAGGCCGATGGTGCTCTGGAAGCGGCACTCGAAAGCTACGATCATGCTCTGTTCATTTCCCCTGATCTTGTCGATGCGAAAAAGAATCGCGGCGCCCTGCTGTTGGCTTTGGGGCGTCTGGAAGAAGCGATTCAAAACAACAGGGCTTGGGCAGCGAAGACTCCCTTTGCCTATGACGCGCAGTTCAATCTTGGCGAGACCTTGCTCGCGGCCAGGCAGTTTCCCGGAGCGGCGCAGGCGCTGAGCCGCGCAGTCAGCCTCAATCCAGGCAATGCAAGAGGCCTGTTGCATGCTGGTTTTGCTCTCGCACAGTGCGAGCGATTTGCCGAGGCGCAACGGTTGCTTGATCGAGCCGCCCAACTCGATCAGGTGGAACTTAGGCGTTATCGGCAGGCAATCTTCGGGAATGAGAAGGGCGATGCGCAACGCATTGCAGCGCACTTGGACGCGCGCGCACTCTTCCTGCTCAGACATTATGACCAGATTGAGCGTTGCAACTGGTCTGAGCGCGAGCATTTCATCGCTCGATTTTCCCAGTTGATTCGCGAGTCGGAGACGGCTCCGATGACGGAACGGGCGCTCGGCTTTCGAGCGATGGCCATGGGGATCGACGGTGATTTGCAGCTAGCTCTGGCCAGGCAGATTGCGTCCGGCGTTCGGTCAGCGCTTGGTGGGCAAGGCACTCCGCAGGCTACTGCGCTGACCTCTCGCGCACCGCAAGGGCCAATCCGCATCGGATATTTGTCGCCCTATTTCCGCAATCACCCAACGGGCCTGCTGGCGCAATCCCTGTTTGCCTGGCATGATCGCGAGCGATTCGAGGTTGTTGCCTACGCGCTGGGTGGCGATGACGGGGGTCCAGTGCGGCAAGAAATCGCCGCTTCCTGCGACCGTTTTGTCGAACTCGATCCGCTCGATGACGAGGCCGCCGCGAAAAAAATTGCCGGTGACTGCATTGATATTCTGGTTGATCTGATGGGGTATGCGGATCAGTCTCGGCCTGGAATACTCGCGCGCCGCCCAGCGCCAATCCAGATTGCCTGGCTTGAGTACGTGGCGACTACCGGTGCGGACTGGGTCGACTATCTGATAGTCGATGATATTTGCATTTCAGATGCAGAGTCGTCGAACTTTTCCGAGGCGCTGATCCGCGTGCCCGACGGACGTTGTCTCTGCAGCTACGCGGTCAATGCGCCATCGGGTGCCTTGCCGTCCCGTAAGGAAGTTGGTTTGCCCGACGAAGGACTGGTTCTGGGGGCGTTGCACAATGCTTTCAAGATCGACCCGACAACGTTCGCAGTGTGGATGCGATTAATGGCTTTGCGCCCCGATGCCATTCTGTACCTCCTGGAGATGCCTGCTGAGGCGAGGGAATGCCTGAGACAGGAAGCTCATGCTCGTGGTATTGATCCCGGCCGCCTGATCTTTGCACAACGGGTGAGCCATGACCATCACTTGTCTCGCTTGCGCTTGGTTGACCTGATGCTCGATACACCGCAATGCAATGGAGGAACGACGACCGCAGATGCGCTTGTGGCTGGTGTGCCGGTGTTGACCTGTATCGGGCGAACCTTTCCCCAGCGTATGGCCGCTAGCATGTTGACGACCGCTGGATTGAGCTGCCTGATTGTGGAAGATCTGGGGGCGTACGAGTCTCTCGCCGCTGAGTTGCTGGCAGACAATGATCGTTTGAACGAAGCGAAGCAGATGCTTTGCGCGGCACGTTCATGGGCACCATTCTTTGCCCCGCAACAATGGGTGCTGCACTACGAGACGGCGCTCGTTCAAGCCTGGCAGCGGTACGCTGCGGGTGAGGCCCCCACTTCGTTCAGGGTGGCGGCATGAGGCGCATCATCGTATTCGGAGGCGACGGAATCATCGGCAGTTGTCTCTACTTGGCACTGAAAGAATCCTTCGATCTGTGTGTGACGCTGCATGGTAAGCGCGAGCGCTATCCGCCCCGACTTTTTGATGGCGCACAGGTCATGTATGACGTTTCAGCCGGCGACGCGATGAGGGTGCGCAAGGTGTTGAATGATTTTTGTCCTGAATGGGTTATTAACGCTGTCGGATTAGTGAAACGTGATTTGGCTTCTGACCCCCTGGCAAGTCTTGAAGCCAATACCCTGTTTCCCCATCTTCTGGCCAAACTCTGCGGCGAGAATCGGTCGAGATTTCTGCAATTCTCGACTGACTGTGTGTATTCAGGAACGGCGGGGATGTACAAGGAGTCCGATCAGCCCGACAGCAATGATTGGCACGGCCGCTGCAAGGCCCTCGGGGAGCCGAACGGAGCGCACGTTCTGGTTTTGAGGACGTCTTTCATTGGCCTGGAACTGGCTTGCAAGCGTAGCTTGCTTGAATGGTTTCTGGCGCAAAAGGGCGGCGTTCCGGGCTACCGAAAGGCGATCTGGTCTGGCTTCACTGCAATGGAACTCGCGCGCTTGGTGGGCGCATTGATCGGCAGCAAAGAGCCGTTGTGCGGTCTGTGGCATGTGGCTACGCCGGCCATTTCAAAATTCGATTTGCTGACGGCACTTAATGCGCAATTGGGCGAGCGCGGCGTGAGGGTGCTGCCTGATGACAGTTTTGTGTGCAACAGGAGCCTCGATGGTTCTGCGTTTTCGAAGCTGACCGGGTATGTTCCGCCTTCGTGGGATGAGATGCTCAATGAGCTGGCTGAAGACATCCGCGCGCGTTGGGTACCCGATGCACCGAGCTATTGGAAGTCTTGATCGGCGGCGGCGCTCAGCAGCGCCGATACTCGACAAACGAAAACTGCGGTGAAGACGTGCTTTGTGGCAATTTGCGTGAGACCTCTTTCCAGTCGCGATCCGGAATATCGGGGAAAAATGCATCACCGTCAAAATCCTGGTCGATTTCGGTCAGGCACAGGCGCTCGGCCAACGGCATGGCCAGCCGGTACAGTTCGGCACCGCCGATGACGAACACGTCATCGGCATTACCCGCCTTGACGATCGCTTCTTCGAGCGAACTTGCCCGTTTCGCGTCGGGCGCTTCATAGTTTGGGTTACGGCTGACCACGATATTGAGTCGGCCCGGCAAGGGTCGAAAGGAATCGGGTAGCGACTCCCAAGTCTTTCTTCCCATGATGACGGGCTTTCCGCGCGTTGTTTCCCGGAAGTGCCGCATATCTTCCGGCAGGTGCCAGAGGAGTCGATTGTCTTTTCCGATGACACCGTTTCTGGCGACGGCCGCGATGATTGAAATCATCAAAGGCTATACGGCAACCGGCGCCGCGATGTGCGGGTGCGGATCGTAGCCTTCGAGCGTAAAGTCTTCGAAGCGGAAGGCGAAGAGGTCCTTGACCTCGGGATTGAGCCGCATGGTCGGAAGCGGCCGGACGTCGCGTGAAAGCTGCAATTTAACTTGCTCGAAATGATTGTTGTAGAGATGCGCGTCACCGAAGGTATGTACGAAATCGCCTGGCCGATAGTTGCACACTTGAGCCAGCATCAAGGTGAGCAAAGCATAGGAGGCAATGTTGAAGGGCACGCCTAGAAAGATGTCGGCGCTGCGCTGGTACAACTGACAGGAGAGTTTGTGGTGTGGGTCTGCGTCGCCCGGAGCGGCAGGGGCCACATAGAGCTGGAAAATCGCATGGCATGGCGGGAGCGCCATGCGCTCCACATCGCCCGGATTCCACGCGGTAACGATATGACGACGTGAATCCGGGTTCGTTTTCAGGCCTGCGACAAGTTGAGCAATCTGGTCGATCTCGCGGCCATCCGAAGTCTTCCAGTGACGCCATTGGTGGCCATAGACCGGGCCAAGATCGCCGTTCTCGTCGGCCCACTCGTCCCAGATGCGCACGCCATTTTCCTTCAGGTAGCGGATGTTGGTATCGCCCTGCAAGAACCACAGCAACTCGTGAATGATCGAGCGCAGGTGAAGCTTCTTGGTGGTCAACATCGGGAAGCCGGAACTCAAGTCAAAACGCATTTGCCAGCCGAATACCGAGTGCGTGCCGGTACCGGTACGGTCCGCCTTGGGGGTGCCCTGTTCAAGGACATGGCGCATCAGATCGAGATAAGGCTTCATGCTTTGGCTGTTTCATATTGTGTTGAACGGGTAAATTGTAATTGAACCGTATGTGCCACGCCCGTTTTCCATCATTCGGCTGATGTTCTCGGTTGAGCACATCGTCGTTGGCATCGCCGGCTTGCAGCTTTCGGCTGTCATCCTTTATGATCGAGCCGATGTTCATTTCTTCCCGCCGCCCGGGATTAAGGACTGCTCGCCATGATCCTGAATATTTTTTCGTCACGCCCGGATCATCCACTCGGTGATCCCAAGGAACTCAAGCGGGCTATCGCCGAATTGCCCTTGGATAAATCATTCAAGGCGGTAGACGAGGTCTATGGCTGGTTTGAATCCTTGCATCAGGCAGAAGGGTTCCGGGTCGATCATTTGTTTGATGTCGTTCGTCAGCTCGACGAGGCGGCACAAGCATCCATTCGCCGCTTGTCGCGGGACTACCTGAATCCTCAGCGCCTTTCAAAAAACGAAGAACGCCGATTGTGGAGCATGTGCTACAACTATTGGGGGGAAGTCTCCAGTCTGTATGCCAATTGCATTGATCGTGCCAGGAAAAACCCAAAAGACAAGGGCAGCGAAGCGCTCAAGACGTCGTTGCCGCTTGCTGTTGCACGTCTGCTGGCGGCAAGGGCAACCCAGTTGAAATGGGTTGAATACCGTTATGGACCAATCGGCGAAGACCTCTGGCGCGGTCTTGGACAACCGTATCTGGCGGCCGAAGCGGCGGGTTTCGCCAACCAGCCGGTGCAGCTGTACCCGGCGCAACCCGGCCTCACCAGCGTGGCACAACAGTACTTGCATGCCCTGATCTTTTATTCCTCGTCGATGGACAACCTGATGCCGATCGAGATCGAGTTGGCCGACAGGCTCATTACCCATTTTCAGGCGGGTTTCGTTTTCTCGAACGATTGTTTGCGCGATAGCGTGTACTGGGTCGACGCCGCGAGTGGCGTGCCCCCGACGCGGCTGGCGAAACAACCGGGGCAACTTCTCAAGACCCAGCGGTTTTTTTCCCCCGGCCCCGCACCGCAGGCGTTGAATGAATTGACGCGCGTGGTCGAGCGGGGTCAGGTGCCGGTTGACCTGAATCTGGGTGGCGAGTATCCCCCCAAGGTGTTGCTGCCCGTGCTCCGTCATCTGGCCACTTATTGGGCGCCAGAACCGCCACAGCGCGAACATCCGCGCCATGCCGTCAAGACGCGCATCGCCGTCTTGCAGGGATTCGACGACTGTTTTACCGTATTCGCCGGTGACGTCGCGCGCCTGGGCAAGGAGCGCACCGCCGAAAGCTGGGTGGTCGAAAACGTCAGTCTGGGTGGCTTTGGCGCCGGCGTGGACGATCTTGGCGCTGAATGGCTGAAGATCGGCGTATTGCTCTGCATGCATCCCGAGGGGGGCGAAAACTGGGTGCTGGGCGTCGTCAGGCGCTACAACAAGGACTCCGATACCCATGCCAGCGTTGGTATCCAGGCCTTGTCCAAGTATGCGCAAAGCGTTGAACTGCGGGCACGAACGGCCGGATTTTCGGCCACCGGAGCCGTCCCCGGAATCTGGCTTCGCGAGGGCAATACCACGGGCGAAACCCGTGTGGTATTACCGCCAGGAAGCTTCGATGTGCGCGAAAGCCTGGAATTCGAACACGACGACCGCAGCTACCTGCTGACGCCGATTGAACTTGCGGAAACCGGCAGCAACTTCGAAATTGGCCACTACCGTGAACATGTCGCGGATTGAGCCGTCTTTACTCAACGCCCACCCGCGTTAATCGCCGTCATTACGCCGCGTTGTCTGCGGGAACCCCGGATGTCTCATCCCCGATTTCCTTGAGAAGCTGGAAGATGGCACGGTAGCTGCGCGGTGGTTTGCCCTGTTCCTGCTCTTTGAGTGCAGCCCGGCGCAACGAGCGCAGGTGCTGCAGATCGACCGATGGATAAAGGGTAGCGATTTCGTGCAGCACTTTCTCATCCGCGAGCAATGCAGTTCGAAGCCGTTCAAGACGATGCAGCATCGCCGTAAGACCGGCCGATTCGCCGCGAACCTCGGCCAGCGCAGCCCGGATGGGCTCTACTTCGACATGGCGCATCAGTTTGCCGATGTATTGAATCTGACGACGCCGTGCCTCGTCGTGCCGCGTCATGCGTCGAGCATTTTCGACGGCCGCGCGCAAATCTTCAGGCAGGTCGATTTTCCGGAATCGGTCGGCGGATAGCTCGACCAATTCCTCGCCAAGCATCTGCAACTCCCCCATCGCCTTCTTGCGTTGGGTCTTGGATAAGGTTTCTGGTCCTTCTTCGTGTGTATTCAAGCGAAACGCGCCTACATGTCTCATTCGCTTTCGATCTGGATGCCAAGTCCAGGACGAACGCTAATATCAGGAGAACGGGTTGAGAGGGCGGATGCCCGTCAGGGAACTGCTATGATAGCGGTTTTAATGTCCGCCTCGCACCCCATGTCGTCACGCTCAGTTTCAGCAAACCCTCCGACCCGATTCTCGCATCCGCTGGAAACTTTGCAGGGATTCGCCCAGGACGTTCTCAAACAAGCCAAAAAATCGGGCGCCAGCGACTGTGAGGTCGATGTCTCCGAAGGCTTTGGACAGTCCGTGACCGTTCGTTGCGGCGCAGTTGAAACCATCGAATACAACCGCGACAAGGGAATCGGTGTCACGATCTATCTCGGCCAGAACAAGGGCCATGCCAGCACGTCCGATTTCACGCCATCGGCATTGCGCGAGACCGTGGAGGCGGCGCTCAACATTGCCCGTTATACCGCCGCCGACCCCTGCGCCGGATTGCCGGATGCGGAACTTCTGGCTACGCGCAGGGAAGGTTTTTCCGATCTCGATCTTTACCATCCGTGGCGGCTTACGGTTGAATCAGCCATTGATCTGGCACGACGCTGCGAGCAAGCCGCCTTTGCAGTCAGCCCGCAGATCGGCAATTCGGAAGGTGCGACGGTCTCGATTCAGGAAAGCCAGTTCATTTCGGCCAACAGCCTCGGCTTCATGGGCGGCTACCCGACCTCACGGCATTACCTGTCGTGCTCGGTCATTGCCGGCCAGGAAGAGAACATGCAGCGCGACGACTGGTATTCGACGTCACGCGACGCGCAACGCATGGCATCGCCCGAAGCGATTGGCGACTACGCTGCCCGGCGCGCACTGGCGCGTCTTGGCGCGCGAAAAATCAAAACCTGCAAGGTGCCCGTGCTGTTTGAAGCGCCGCTCGCCGCCGCGCTGATCGGGAGCTTTGTACACGCCGCCAGCGGCGGCAGTCTGTACCGCAAGACATCCTTTCTCATCGACTCCCTGGGCAAGCGCGTTTTTTCAAAGAAGGTACGGATCAGCGAACGCCCGCACCAGCGCGGTGGTCTGGCAAGCAGCGCGTTCGACAGCGACGGCGTGCGCACGCAGGACCGCGAAGTCGTTGTCGATGGCGTTCTCCAGGGTTATTTCCTGAGTGCCTATACGGCACGCAAACTGGGCATGCAGACGACCGGAAATGCCGGGGGCTGCCACAACCTGATCATCCATCCGGGCAAGCGCGATTTTAGCGGCCTGCTCAAGAAAATGGGGCGTGGCCTATTGGTTACCGAACTGCTCGGCCAGGGAATCAACTACGTGAACGGCGACTATTCACGCGGTGCGGCGGGTTATTGGGTGGACGGCGGGGAAATTTCCCATGCCGTAGAAGAAGTGACTATCGCTGGCAATCTGCGCGACATGTTCCGCAATGTCGCCGCCGTCGGAAACGACGTACTGGTGCGCGGCTCCAAGCAGGTCGGTTCGATACTTGTCGAACAGATGAAAGTTGCGGGAAGCTGATCGCACTACGGTTGTCGTGTTGATGATCAACCTGAACCCATGAAGAACGAGATGACACGGATCTGCTTTGTCCGCCACGGTGAAACGGACTGGAATAAAACGCAGCGCATGCAGGGGCATATCGACCTTGCGCTCAATGCCAACGGCGAGGCGCAGGCGGTCGCCGCAGGGCGTTATTTTGCCGGCCTGCAGGCCGCGGCGCTCTACAGCAGCGACTTGCAGCGGGCCCGTCAAACGGCCCAGGCCATCGCGGACGCGCTGCATCTGCCGATGATTTTGTTGCCGGCGCTCCGCGAACGGCACTTCGGCCGTTGTGAAGGGATGACCTTTGACGAGATCGCAGCAACGAATATCGAAGACGCCCGCGCCATCGAACGCCGCGACCCCGACTACGCCACCCCCGGCGGAGGCGAGAGTCTGCGCCAGCATCATGCACGCATTCTTAACTGCATTGGCGAGTTAGTCAGCGCACACATCGGGCAAACCATCGTGGTCGTCACGCACGGCGGCGTACTCGATGTCATCTACTGCCGCGCGCATGGCTTGCCACCTGAAACGCCACGCAGTTACCCCATCCCGAATACCGGAATCAACTGGGTCGGCATCGACGGAGAGCGGTGGGTGATCGAACGCTGGGGCGATACCGCACACCTCAGGTAGGCGTTGCGGCGGGCAAATTCAACCCTGCCCGCTCAAACCGCTACGACGGTCTCAAGCCGACGACGCCACCTCGCCATCGCCCAGTGGAGCGTTCTGCGCATCCTTGGCCGACAATACCGGTGCCCCCGTCAGCGGCCAGGCGATGGCCAGGGCCGGGTCATTCCACAGAATGCCACTCTCATAGGCCGGCGCATAATAGTCGGTCGCCTTGTAAAGAAATTCCGCATGATCGCTGAGCACCAGGAAGCCGTGGGCCAAACCCGGCGGTATCCACATTTGCCGCTTATTTTCAGCAGAGAGAACTTCGCCGACCCATTCCCCGTACGTTGGCGAACCTTTACGAATATCGACGGCCACATCGAACACTTCACCGACGACAAGACGGACCAGTTTTCCTTGCGCCCTGGGTGCACGCTGATAGTGCAAGCCGCGCAATACATTCTTTGCGCTTCTGGAATGGTTGTCCTGGACGAAATGGACTTCCAGCCCCGTCGCTTCGTTGAACGCACGCTGATTAAAGCTCTCGAAGAAGAACCCGCGTTCGTCGCCGAATACCTTCGGCTCGATCAGGAGAACGTCGGGGACCGCCAGCGACGTTACTTTCATACGAACACCTTGTCCCGCAACAAGCCCGACAGGTATTGTCCGTAGCCCGATTTGGTCAGGGTCTGCGCCATTTTCTCAAGTTGCGAATCATCGATCCAGCCGTTTCGCCAGGCGATTTCCTCAGGGCAGGCGACTTTAAGTCCCTGACGTTTCTCGATGGTATGGATGAACTGGCTGGCCTCTAGCATCGATTCATGCGTACCGGTATCCAGCCAAGCGTAGCCACGCCCCATGGTCTGGACGTTGAGCTTGCCCTGTTTCAGGTAACGACGGTTGAGGTCGGTGATTTCGAGCTCGCCACGCGCTGAGGGTCGGATCGTTTTCGCCAACTCGACAACTTGCTTGTCGTAGAAGTAGAGGCCTGTCACGGCGTAGCGTGACTTGGGCGCCTGCGGCTTTTCTTCCAGACTGACGGCGCGACCCAGCGCGTCAAATTCGACCACGCCATAGCGTTCGGGATCGTTGACCGCGTAAGCGAAGATCGTTGCTCCGTCCGGACTGGCCGATGCATGTATTTTTTCTG
>WBZP01000694.1_pt2 | contig 38276 bp, 43 predicted proteins | sample 5204301 | NCBI WGS metagenome assembly WBZP01 (sample SAMN12412401, study PRJNA552823) | activated sludge metagenome | isolation source: activated sludge from nitrification reactor of wastewater treatment plant... | place: USA: Pennsylvania | collected 2017
CGCGGCATCGTCGAGCTCATCGTCGGCCTGCAGAGCAAGGGCGCCGACGGTCGCGGCTGGCTGATCACCGGCGGCATCCTGCTCATCCTCGGCGCCGTGGTGATCTGGGCCTGGCCGAGCGCCGCGGTGAGCTTGATCTTCACGATCACAGGCATCGTCCTGATCATCGTGGGCATCAGCGAGATCGTCGGGTCCTTCCAGATCAAGAAGCTCGCCGCCGCCTGACCGCCGTACGTCGAGGGGCCGCCGGGACCACCCGGCGGCCCCTCGCGCGCGCCACGGGCGTCCGCTCGTCGAGTCCTGCAGGTGGCGCGCGTCCGGCTGCGAAGTCGGGCAGAGTGGGACACGACGGTCAGGGGAGGAACCGCCACCGGCGGGATCCTGACGGCCGTCCGCTTCAGGAGGTGGGTCGTGGTCGCGGAGACCAGCCAGACCCTCGATCGCGGGCTGACCGTGCTCGAGCTGCTCTCCGACGCGCCGGACGGGCTGACCGTCACCGAGATCGCCGGCAAGCTCGGCGTCTCGCGCACGGTCGTCTACCGGCTGGTCGTCACGCTGGAGCAGCATGCGCTCCTCCGACGCGGGGGAGACGGGCGCTGTCGTCTGGGCATGGCCGTCCTCGCCCTCGCCCGGCAGGTGCAGCCGGTGCTCCGCGAGGCCGCGATCCCCGCGCTGCGCCGCCTCGCCGACTCCGTCGGGGCCACCGCGCACCTCACCGTCGTCGACGGCCAGGACGCCCTCGCCGTCGCCGTCGTCGAGCCGACCCGCTCGGACTTCCACGTGGCCTACCGCGTCGGTGCCCGCCACCCGCTCGACCGCGGTGCCGCCGGCAAGGCCGTCCTCGCCGCGCGCGCGACCGGTGGTCGCCCGTTCGAGCCCGGCTGGGTCGTGTCGACCGGCGAGCTCCAGCAGGGCGCCTACGGCCTGGCCGCGCCGCTGCTCGGCGTCGCCGGCATCGAGGCGTCGGTCGGCGTCGTGACGCTCATGGAGCTGCCCGTCGAGGACGTCGGCCCGAAGGTCCTGCGCGCCGCGGGAGAGGTCGCCCGCGCCCTGCGCTAGCGACGGCCCGCCGCATCCCCTCGGCGTGACACAGACGTGATCACGTCTCCGTCACGCCTGATACCTGCTGCCTCACGCCGTCCGCCGTACCGCGGGAAGGGAGCCGGGTCCGGGGTTCAGTAGCAGCCGGTGAGGGTCGCGGGCAGGCGGTCGACGGCCTGCCGCGTGGCCAGCGGTGTGTAGCGCGCGTTGCGCGCGACCATCGCGGCGAAGATGCGCGGCCGACCGTCGGAGCCCGTCGCGTAGCCGGCGAGCGCGATCGCGTCGCGCAACGTGCCGGTCTTGGCGAACACCTTGCCGCGCGCGCAGATCGTCGGGCTGGTGCGGTAGCGGCTCGCGAGCGTCCCGGTCACACCACCGACCGGGAGCCAGCCCTTGAGCGGCGCGAGCTCCGGGTGCGACGGCGAGATCCCCAGGCGCAGCAGGCTGACCAGCCCGCGCGCGGTCAGCCGGTCCGAGCGCGAGACGCCGCTGCCGTCGTAGATCGCCCAGCCGCGGGTGTCGACGCCGAGCGCCGCGAGCTCGCGCATCTCGTTGGTGCGCGCTCCCGCCCACGTCGGCGTGATGCCGCGCGCGACCGCGTTGTTGCGGAAGAGCATCTCCGCGACGTCGTTGTCCGAGACCTTGAGCATCCACGCGAGCGCGGCGCCCGAGGTGTTGCCGACGAACCGCGCGACCTCGACGGCGCCGGGTGCGGCGATCGCGCGGCCGTCGTAGACGGCCTTGGCCGCGAGGTCCGTGCGCGCGACGAGGAGCGCGCGCAGCGCGACCCCGACCTGCCCGGCGAAGTAGGCGGCGGCGTCGGCGCTCGTGTCGCTGCTGTGCCGCAGGTCGCGCTTGAGCGCGCGCACCGGGGAGACGACGCCGGGGACGTAGCCCGACGGCCAGCCCGGTGCAAGGGTCGGCGCTGGGAAGCGGCTGTCGTCGACGCGGACCGAGATGCGGAAGGTGCGCGGTGTCGCCGGCGGGGTGGCGGCGGGGTCGGGCGCGGCCGGCACGTGCGTGGCGAGGACCGCGGCGGTCGATCGCGCCAGGCGCAGCAGCTGGCTGCTGGTGAGCATCGGGTCGCCGCCCGCGACGAGCACGACCTGCTGCACCGACGCGCCCTGCACGACGACCGTCGGGAACCGGGTGGTCGTCCCGAGGACGCGCAGCGTCGTGACGGCGGTCGCGAGCTTGGTGGTGGACGCGCCGCGCAGGGAGGCGGCGTCGTTGTAGCGGTAGAGGGTGGCGCCGGTGCGCGGGTCGACGACGAGCGCGCTCTTCGCGGACGACGCCGCGATCGGTGCGGGGCCGCGGAAGCGCGACGGGACCAGCGCGGCGATCCGGGCGTCGGCGGCGGCGGTCGCTGCGGCCGAGCTGGTGCGGGCCGAGGCGCGCGGTGCGCCGGCCGGCGTCGGCGCGGGGCTGGTGGCCGCGAACGCCGGGGACGAGCCGAGCAGCACGGCTGCAGCGGCGAGGACGACGGCGGTGCGGCGGGGGATCACCGCACGACGGTAACCCGAACCGCCGCCGGGACGTGACGGGGCTCGCGCGTGCGGAGTACCCCAGGGTCAGCGCTCGGTCTCGCGCGCCGCGGTGGCGACGAGCGGGAGCACGCGGTGGGGCACCTGCGTCGCGAGCGCGATGACGGTCGACGCGCGGCCGATGCCCTCGCTGGCGACCACGAGGTCGATCACGCGCTGCAGGTCGGCGTTGGAGCGCGCCACCACGCGGCAGAGCAGATCCCCGCTGCCGGTGATCGTGTGCACCTCGAGCACCTCGGGGATGTCGGCGAGCCGGCGGCCGATCTCGTCGTGCCCGCGCTGGGCGATCTCCAGGGTCACGAAGGCCGTGACGGGGAAGCCGAGCGCCGTGGTGTCGACGTCGGGACCCCAGCCGGTGACGATGCCGCGGGCGGCCATCTTGTCCAGGCGCGCCTGGACGGTGCCGCGGGCGAGCTTGAGCCGGCGGCTGGCCTCCAGGACCCCGATGCGCGGCTCCGCGGCGAACAGGTCGAGGATCGCGGCGTCGATGGAGTCGACCGGAATCGTGTCGGGCATGTCGACCATTCCCTGGGCAGTTCGCTGAGCGAAATGAGCAGTACCTGCGCGCAAACCCTAGCGCACCTGGGCACGTTGCGCGGTGCGTCCTGGACGTCTTGCTAGGTGAGCCTTGCCTTGCCACCCTGCCCGCATGACCCAGACCGTCGAGAACCCCCTCGTCACGACCGACGACCCGTTCCCCCTGCGGGGCATGGACGCGGTGGTGTTCGCGGTGGGCAACGCCCGGCAGTCCGCGCACTGGTACTCCACCGCGTTCGGCATGCGCGTCGTCGCCTACCGCGGTCCGGAGACCGGCGACCGCGACCACGCGAGCTACGTCCTCGAGAGCGGCTCCGCGCGCTTCGTCCTCGTCGGCCCGGTCCACGCCGGCGCCCCGGTGGCCGCGCGCGTCGCCGGGCACGGCGACGGCGTCATGGACCTCGCGCTCGAGGTGCCGGACGTGCACGCGGCGTACCGCTACGCCGTGGCGCACGGCGGCACCGGTCTCGAGGAGCCGCACGAGGTCAGCGACGAGCACGGCACCGTGGTGCTCGCCGCGATCGCGACGTACGGCGACACCCGGCACACGCTCGTCGACCGCTCGCGCTACACCGGCCCGTACCTGCCCGGCTTCGTCGAGCGCGCGCCGCTCGTGGCCGAGCCGGAGCGCCGGTTCTTCCAGGCCGTGGACCACTGCGTCGGCAACGTCGAGCTCGGGCGCATGGACGAGTGGGTCGAGTTCTACCACCGGGTCATGGGCTTCACGAACATGGCCGAGTTCGTCGGTGACGACATCGCCACCGACTACTCGGCTCTCATGAGCAAGGTCGTCGCCGACGGAACGCGCAAGGTGAAGTTCCCGCTCAACGAGCCGGCGATCGCCCGCAAGCGCAGCCAGATCGACGAGTACCTCGAGTTCTACGGCGGCCCCGGCGTCCAGCACGTCGCCCTCGCCACGGGCGACATCCTCGCGACGGTCGACGCGATGCGCGCCGCCGGCGTCGAGTTCCTGCAGACGCCGGACTCCTACTACGACGACCCCGAGCTGCGCGCGCGCATCGGCGAGGTGCGCGTGCCGGTCGAGGAGCTGAAGGCGCGGCGGATCCTCGTCGACCGCGACGAGGACGGCTACCTGCTGCAGATCTTCACCAAGCCCGTGCAGGACCGCCCCACCGTGTTCTTCGAGCTCATCGAGCGCCACGGGTCGCTCGGCTTCGGCAAGGGCAACTTCAAGGCGCTGTTCGAGGCGATCGAGCGCGAGCAGGACGCGCGCGGCAACCTCTGACCGAACCCGCGATCGCCCGCGTCGGCTGCTGCCCGGGGCGCCACGGCTCCCACGGTCGTCGAGCCCCGGGCAGCGCACTGCCGGCGGTCGCCTACGCTGCGCGCGTGGTGACCTCCGAGCGCTACGACCGCGCCTACTTCGACCGCTGGTACCGCGCGCCGCAGACGCGCGTGAGCTCGCCGGCCGCCCTGCGCCGCAAGGCGGCGCTCGCGCTCGCCGTCGGTGAGTACTACCTCGGCCGCCAGGTCCGCACCGTGCTCGATGTCGGGTGCGGAGAGGGCGACTGGCTCCCGGCCCTGCGCGCGGCGCGGCCCGCCGTGCGCTGGACCGGGGTCGACCCGAGCGAGTACGTCGTCGACCGGTTCGGCCGGTCGCGCGGCATCCGGCTCGGCTCGTTCGCGACGCTGGAGGAGATCGGTCTCGCCGCGTCGTACGACCTCGTCGTGTGCAGCAGCGCCCTCCTCTACGCCGACGACGCCGAGCTCTCCGCAGCGCTGCACTCGATGGCCGCGCGCACCCGCGCCGTCGCGTTCCTCGAGCTCTACACGTCCGACGACCAGCTCGACGGCGACCGGCCCGAGGGCCTGCGTGACGCGGCGTACTACCGCAAGGCCCTGTGGCGCAGTGGGTTCCGCTCCGTCGGCTCGCACTGCTACCTCGGTCCCGTGGCTCACGACCTCGCGTCGGACCTCGAAGCGGCGCCCTGATCCCGTCCGCCTGCACTCCCTCGCATCCGGCCGCGTGGGGCGATGCCGTGCGCCATGCTGGACGCACGCGCACGGGCACTGGGCACGCGAGGGGGAGTCATGGCGCTGGTCGAGGAGACGGCACCGGCGGACGTGGAGCAGCAGCGCAGGGCGGTGCGCTGGCTGACGCTCGCGGTCGTCGGGCTCGTGTGCCTGGTCGCGGGGTTCGTCGGCGCGGCGGTGTGGCAGGCCACCCGGCCGGTCCCGGTCGCAGCGCCCCTCTTCGGCAGCGGCGACGGCCTGCCCTCGACCCTCAAGGTCGGCAAGGAGTACACCGCGGTCCTGACCATCGCGGTGTCGAGCGACTGGGCGACGGCACCCGGTGCACCCTGGATCGGCGACCAGACCGCGCTCGGGTCGGGTGCCGCGCTGCGCTGGACCGGGACCGACTGGTCGATCCTGTGCACCGACACGCTCACACCCGGCAGCGTGCACACGATGCGCTGCCCGTTCACCGTCCCGGATGCTCCCGGGCCCCTCGAGATCGTGACCGGCTGGCCCGCCCAGCTCGGCAGCGACCCGTTCTGGAGCAAAGTCGAGGGGCCGACGTCGCGCACCTACCAGCACACCATCGTGCGCTGACGGACCCGACAGGGCACCGCTCGGACGTCGGTCGACCGGATCAGTCCGGGCCGAAGGGGTCGTCGACCGGCTCGGCGTGCCGACCGCTGTCGGTGCTGAAGCGGATCCGGTGACCGTCGGGATCGGCGACGTTCATCTCGCGCACGCCCCATGGGAGGTCGACGGGGGCACGCCGTACGTCGGCACCGCTCGCGACGTACTCGTCGTGCAGGGCGTCGACGTCGTCGACCCACACCGTGAACCACGTGCCCGGCTGCCCCTGCCCCTCGAGGCAGAGCATCACCTCGAAGCCGTCGCGCTGGACTCCGGCGAACGACAGCGGCTCGCCCCAGGAGAACTGCAGCGAGAAGCCGAGCCGCTCGACGTAGTAGCGGGCGCTGGCCCCGACGTCGCTCACGCGGAGGATGGGGTTCGTCGCCGTGATGCGCACCATCCGCGGACGATAGCCGCGCGACAGGGCGTGCGGCCAGGGTGGCGTCGCGCGTGACGCCGGGGCCTGCCCCGTAGGCTCGCGGGCATGGCGATGGAGCCCGGCTGGTACCACGACCCCTTCGGGGGCGGTGGCTACGTGCGCTGGTGGGACGGCGAGAAGTGGGGCCAGTCCGCGGCCGCTCCGGCCGGCGTCACCACCGACCCGGGCGCGCCGGTCCTGCTGCCGCCGCCGGCTCCTGCGCCGGGCACCGCACCGACCGCGGCCTGGCCGCTGGCGGAGGGCGAGCAGGTGCCGCTGGCGGCGTGGGGGCAGCGCGCGGTGGCGCGCATCATCGACTGGGTCATCGAGAGCCTGATCTCGGCACCGTTCGTGATCTGGGCGCTGTGGCCGTCGTTCACCCAGTTCGTCGACGGGATCCCGCGCGACGGCTCGGAGGTGCCGCAGGCGGTCGCGCAGCGCTTCGTCGACGACGTCCTCGCCGCCTCCTTCACGCTCACGGTCATCTCGGTGGTCATCACGTTCGTCTACCAGGTGCCGCAGAACGTCCTGTTCGGCCGCACGCTCGGCAAGCGGATCCTCGGGATCCGGATCCGGATGCTCGCCGTCGACCGCAACCCCGGCTGGCTGGCGGCGACCGTGCGATGGGGCACCTACACCGTCGGTGTCATCGCGCTGAGCTCGCTGTTCGCGGTCGTCGACTACCTGTGGCCGCTGTGGGACAAGCCGTGGCGACAGGCGCTGCACGACAAGACCGCGCGCACCATCGTCGTGCGCACCCGGACCTGACGCCGCGTCCGCACGCGTCGCCGCTCGGGTTCGTGGCAGGGTGCCGACCATGACGACGCCGTGGTCGCCGGGGGAGCCCGGCACGCTGTCCGACGGCCGCTCCCGGGCGGCGTTCCGCGACGACTTCCTGTGGGGCACCGCGACCGCGGCGTACCAGATCGAGGGGTCCTGGGACGTCGACGGCAAGGGCCCGTCGATCTGGGACACCTTCACGCACACTCCCGGCAAGATCCTCGACGGCAGCGACGGCGACGTCGCGTGCGACCACTACGTGCGCTACGCCGACGACGTCGCCCTGATGGCCGGGATGGGTGCCAACGCCTACCGGTTCAGCATCTCCTGGCCGCGCATCGTGCCGACCGGTGAGGGCGCCGTCGAGCCGCGCGGTCTCGACTTCTACGACCGCCTCACCGACGCGCTCCTCGACCACGGGATCGCGCCGGTCGTCACGCTGTACCACTGGGACCTGCCGCAAGCGCTCGAGGACCGCGGCGGCTGGCTCGACCGCGATACGGCGTACCGGTTCGCGGAGTACGCCGACCACGTCGCCAGCCGCCTGGGCGACCGCGTGCGCAGCTGGATCACGATCAACGAGGCGGTCGTGGTCTCGACGTTCGGCTACGCGTTCGGCACGCACGCCCCGGGCAAGGTTCTGCTCTTCGACTCGTTCCCCGCGACGCACCACGTGCTGCTCGCCCACGGCCTCGCCACAGCGGCGGTCCGCGCGGCCGTCCCGGGCGCGCAGGTCGGCGTCACGCACAACCTCTCGCCGGTGCTCCCGCTCACCGGCAGCGCCGAGGACGCCGCGGCCGCCCGCGCCCTCGACGCGATCCAGAACCGCACCTATCTCGACCCGTGCCTGCTGGGCACCTACCCGGGCCTCGAGGAGGTCGGCATCCCGGTCGACCGATCGTGCGTCCTCGACGGCGACCTCGCGATCATCGCGGCACCGATCGACGTCCTCGGCGTCAACTACTACAACCCGACCACGGTGAAGGCGCCGGGCGAGGGGAACCCGTTCCCCTTCGAGATCGTGCCGATGGACGACTACGAGCAGACCGACATGGGCTGGCCCGTCGTGCCGAGCGGGCTGCGCGACCTGCTGATCGGGCTGAAGGAGTCCTACGGCGACGTGCTCCCGCCGCTGATGGTCACCGAGAACGGCGTCGCCTTCCCCGACGAGGTGGTCGACGGCCGCGTCGACGACCCGCGGCGCGTCGAGTACCTCCGCAGCCACATGGCGGCTGTCGGCGAGGCTGCCGACGCCGGCGTCGACGTCCGCGGCTTCTTCGTCTGGTCGTTCCTCGACAACTTCGAGTGGGCCGAGGGCTACCGCCCGCGGTTCGGTCTCGTGTACACCGACTACGCGACCCAGCAACGCATCCCGAAGACGTCGTACCAGTGGTTCCGCAGCTTCCTGCGAGGAGACGCATGAGCACCGACTCCCAGCCGATGGTCGGCGCCCTCGAGGAGCCGACCGTCAACGTCCGGCGCGGCTACATCGGTGCCGTGTTCCTCGCGAACTTCGCGATCGTGCTCGCGTTCTTCACGCCGATCCAGAACCTGCTCCCGCGCCTGGCCGAGGTGGCCGACCCGACGAACAAGGAGACGGCGCTCGCGTGGATCGCCGGCGCCGGCGCTGCAGCGTCGATCATCTTCAACCCGCTGGCCGGCGCGCTGTCGGACCGCACGACCTCGCGGCTGGGCCGTCGCCGGCCGTGGGTGCTCTACGGCTCGATCGCCGGCGCGCTCGGCATCGCGGCGCTCGCGTTCTCCTCGACCGTGCTCGGCCTCGCGTGCATCTGGTTCTTCTGCCAGGCCACCATCAACGGTTCGTACGCCGCGGTGACGGCGACGATCCCCGACCAGGTGCCGGTGCCGCAACGAGGTCTGGTGTCGGGCTGGGTCGGGCTCGCGTCGACCCTCGGTGTCGTCGTCGGGGTGGCCCTCGTGTCCTTCCTCGTCCCCGACCTCAAGCTCGGCATCTTCCTCACCGCGATCCTGCTGGTGCTGCTCTGCCTGCCGTTCGTCCTGCGGCTCAAGGACCCGGTGCTCGCCGAGTCGGACCGGCCGCCCTTCGAGGTCTGGACGTGGCTGAAGGGGTTCTGGGTCTCGCCGCGCGAGTACCCGGACTTCGGCTGGGCCTGGTTGACGCGCTTCCTCATGATGCTCGGCAACTCGATGGCGACCCTCTACCTGCTGTTCTGGCTCAAGGACGAGGTGCACTACGAGAACCCCGACCAGGGCCAGACCGTGCTCATCGGCTTGTACGCGCTCGGCACGATGGCCACCGCCGTCATCTTCGGCCGCATCTCCGACCGCTCCGGACGGCGCAAGGTCTACGTCATCGCCGCGACCGTCGTCATGGCCGTGGCTGCCGTGCTGCTCGCGTTCTTCCCCGTCTTCAACGCCGCGATGATCGCGGCGCTGATCCTCGGGCTCGGCTACGGGATGTACCTCGCGGTCGACCAGGCACTGGTCACGCAGGTGCTGCCGCGCGCGATCGACCGCGGCCGCGACCTCGGCGTCATCAACATCGCCAACAGCGCGCCGCAGGTGCTCGCTCCGGTGATCGCTCTTCCGCTGGTGAAGGGGGCCAGCGGCTACACGGGGCTCTACCTCGCCACCGCGGTGATCACGCTGCTGTCAGCCGTCCTCGTCACCCGCATCCGCAGCGTCCCCTGACGGAACCTCGGGCGCTGCAGCAGCGAACGTGCTGAAGGAGCCCATGGGGGAGTAGGAGAACCAGCCGCCCTCCGGCGGCGCCTCCTCGAACGTGGGCAGGTGCCACAGCTCCTCCGCCTGCGCGGCCGCCTCGACCGCCGTGGTCAGGTCGAGCGGCGTCGCAGTCTCGGCGATGCCCCGTCCAGGCCACGTGCAGAACACGGTGACCGGGCCGGCGCCGGGCAGCGGATGCAGCCACAGGTGCCACCGCCACGTGAGCCCACCACCGCCTCCGCCCTGGGTCGTGAGGGCCGGACCGGGGGTCGGTCCTGGCCCCCGGTAGTCGTTCGCCTCGGCGCGCGTGCCGTCCGGCCAGAGCAGCCCGAGCCGCAGGTCGCCGGCGAACGGCAGCTGCCGGTGCGGCTGCCGGGACGCGAGGTGCAGGTCCTCGATCCCGCCACCATCGGGGGAGAGCCATGCGCGCAGCTCCAGCGCCAGGCCGCGCGGGTAGGAGTCGCGCACGTCGAGGCGGACGACGGTGTGCTCGCTGCGGCCGATCACGACCCCCGTCGCCACCGGCGCTGGCGTCCAGTGCTCGGGCTGGTTCTCGGGCACGTCGCGGTAGAACGGGCCGGGGCCCGGCACCGGCTCGGGCTCGAGGGGGAGCTCGGCGAAGAACGGCATCAGGACAGCCGCGCGGTGAAGGCGAGCATCCGCTCCCAGGCGTCGGCGCAGGCGTCCTTCCACTCCGCGAACGCCCGGTCGAAGAAGGAGTGCGGCGCAGCGTCGTAGACGTACATCTCGTGGTCGACCCCGCGCTCGGTGAGGCGGCCGTCGAGCGCCCGGAAGTCCTCGACCGGCGTCGCCTGGTCGGCACCGCCGACGAACAGCAGCAAGGGCTTGGCGAACCGGTCCTCGACGTCCTCGACCATCGGCGGCCGGCCGTAGAAGCCCATGACGCCCGCGAGGTCGAGATCGGACGCCGACAGCCGCCACGAGTGGCTGCCGCCGAAGCAGAACCCGACGCTGAAGGTCGGGCCGGGGTTGAGGCCGTTGACGTGCGCGGCGGTCGCGGCGACGTCGGACTCCACGCCCGCGGGCGTCAGCGTCCCGATCTCGGCCTGCCAGTCGAAGCCCTCGGGACGCTGCGCCGCGCCCTGGGTGCGGCCGAAGTAGTCGAACGCCACGGCGTGGAAGCCGGCTTCGGCGAAGCGCACGGCGAGCGCCTCGTAGTAGGGGTGCAGGCCGCGGACGTCGGGGAGGATCACGATGTTGCGGCCGTTCGGGGTGGCGGGCACCGCCTCGTACGCAGCGAAGGTGTTGCCGTCGGCGCCGGTGAGGGTGAGCAGGCCCTCGCGGGCGACCTCCCCGACCTGCGGCGGGCTGGGCGGGCGCGAGTCGTCGTCGTGGCACATGCCCCGGTTCTACCTCACCGTCGTCCCGCCCGCCTGCCGTTGATGCGTGTCCGCCCGCGGCTCCATCGGCGGGCGAGCACATAACGACGGGCGGACCGGCGTGCCGTCGCCGGTGGCGCTGTCGGTCGCAGCACGATGGGCAGCAACGAGCCCGAGGGGGTGCCATGGCCACGCTGACCGGTGACGACATCGACCGGATGACGTCGGCGCTGTTCATCGAGCGCGACCTGCGCAGCCGGTCGTCGACGAAGTTCTGGGTGCTGCTCCTGCTGGCGGCGATCATCGCGACCGCGGGCGTCGTCTCGGACTCCACGGCGACAGTGATCGGCGCGATGATCGTGGCGCCGCTGATGACGCCGATCCTCGGGGTCGCGCTCGGGCTCGTCCTGGCGGAGCGCAGCCCGCTGATCCGCAGCATGCTGCTGGTGATCCTCGGTGCCCTGCTGGTCATCGCCGTCGGCTACGCGATCTCCGCCCTCGGGCACTCGGCCGACGACTACCTGTCCAACTCGCAGGTGCAGGCGCGCATCAACCCGAGGCTCATCGACCTGTTGGCTGCTCTCGCCACGGGGATGGTCGGCGCGTTCGCGCTCGTGCGCTCCGACATCTCCGACACGCTGCCCGGCGTCGCCATCGCGATCTCGTTGGTGCCGCCGCTCGCGGTGGTCGGCTGCCTGCTCGAGGTGCACCGGTACGGCGATGCGGCGCACGCCTTCCTGCTCTTCGCGACGAACGTCGCGGCGATCATCGCCACCGGCACGATCGTGCTGCTGCTCTACCGGGTGCGCGACAGCGCGCAGGCGTCCGGTCACCCGGTGGGCAGACTGACCGGATGGAGCCTCGTGACGGTGGTCGCGATGCTCGTGATCGTGGTCGTCCCGCTCACGATCACGAGCATCAACGTCGCGAACGACCAGTCGCTGATCCGGCAGGCGGGGCCGATCGCCGAGTCGTGGGCGAGGGCCGCGGGTTGGGACGTGACGCTCGTCGACGCGCAGCGCGGGACGATCGTCATCACCGCGCTCGGCCCGCCGCCGGAGGTCAAGGCGGACGACCTGCGCAAGGAGCTGAACGCTGCCGGCCTCGGCGACGCCGACCTCGTCATCCGGCTCGTCGTCGGCGGTCTGCGCGTCTGCCCGGCCAACGGTGAGACGTGCGTGACCACGGCCGAGGCCGGTGCCATCACCGGCTGACCGTGCAGGGTCGCGGGTCAGCGCGGGGGCGGGACCTGCGGGTAGGGGTCCTTCGCCAGCCTGGCGTGCAGGTGCTCGTCGTGGCGCAGGCCGTCGCCGTAGACGAACGACTCGCGAGCGGTGCCCTCGTAGAGGTAGCCGCAGCGGGTCGCGAGCCGGCACGAGGGCTCGTTCTCGACGGCGTGGAACAGCTCGACGCGCGCGAGCCCGAGCGCCTCGAAGGCGTAGCGGGTCGCGACGTCGACCGCCGCAGCGCCGATACCGCGCTCGCGGCCGTCGGCCGCCATCCAGTAGCCGATCTCGCCGGTGCCGTGCGCGTCGTCGAGGTGGTGCACGGAGACGGCGCCGATGACGTGGCCGTCGAGGTCGCGCACGACCCACGAGGCGTGGTCGGCCGCCCAGCTCGCGCGGTCGGCGATCCACAGCAGCGCGCGGTCGCGAGCCGGGGTACCGGGCCGGATGACGCCGGGGTTCCAGAGCGCGATGTCGCGGTCGACGAGGGCGCGTGCGACGTCGTCGGCGTCGGCAGGGACGCAGCCGTCGAGGAGGTAGGGACCGGCCTTGAGGGCCGCCGGGACGGTGGGGGGAGCGACCACGTCAGACCGCCGGGACGACGCGGCCGACGACCTTGCCGAGGGTGAGGGTGCCGCCGTCGGCAGCCGGCGCCTCGCCGCGGATCGTGACGACGTCGCCGTCCTCGAGGAACGCCACCTCCCCGAGGCCCTCGACGACGAGCGGCTCGCGGCCGCCCCACGAGAGCTCGAGGAAGGAACCGCGCTGCCCGACCTCGGGGCCGCTCACGGTGCCGCTCGCGTAGAGGTCGCCGGGGCGCAGCGAGGCGCCGTTCACCGTCAGGTGCGCCAGCTGCTGGCCGGGGGTCCAGTACGTCGTCGCGAACGGAGGGCGCGACACGACCGCCTGCGCGCCACCGCGCTCGAGCTCGAGGGCGAGCCGCAGGTCGAGCGACCACGGGTCGGGGTCGGCGAGGTAGGGGAACGGGGTCGGGTCCTGCATCGGCGGTGCGACGCGCGCCGCCGCGAGCGCCTCGAGCGGCGTGACCCACGCGGACACGCTGGTGGCGAAGGACTTCGCGAGGAACGGTCCCAGCGGCTGGTACTCCCACGCCTGGATGTCGCGTGCCGACCAGTCGTTGACGAGCACGACGCCGAACACATGGTCGGCGAACGCGGACGCCGGTACCGACGTTCCGAGCGCGGAGCCGGCACCGACGACGAAGCCGACCTCGACCTCGACGTCGAGGCGGCGCGACGGCCCGAACACGGGGGAGTCCTCGTGCGGCGGCTTGCGCTGGCCGTGCGGGCGCACGACGTCGGTGCCCGAGACGACGACGGTGCCGGCGCGGCCGTGGTAGCCGATCGGCAGGTGCTTCCAGTTCGGTGTGAGCGCGTCGCCGTCGGGCCGGAAGATGCGGCCGACGTTCGTCGCGTGGTGCTCGGAGGAGTAGAAGTCGACGTAGTCGGCGACCGTCCACGGCAGCAGGCTGGTCGTGTCGGCGAGGTGGAGCATCGCCTCGTGAGCCATGAGCTCCTCGGCGGGATCGGTGACGATCTCCTGCAGCCGACGGCGTACGGCGGACCACTCCGCCGGGCCGCGCGCGAGAAGGCCGTCGAGGCTGCCGGTGTCGAACACCTCGACCGCGTGCCGCACGACGCCGTCGAGCTTGCCCATGTCGTGCAGCCGGGCGAGCGACATCGCGTGGTCGCCGATCCGGACCGCGAGCTCGGGATGCCCGCCGGGCGTCGTGACGACACCGTAGGGGAGGTGCGACGGACCGAAGCCGGACTCGGCGGCTCCTCGTACCCAGCTGCTCACGAGTCCTCATCCTCGAACATGCCGAGCTCGCGAAGCGCGGCGACCGGCTCGTCGATCGAGCACGAGCCGAACGACGTGAACCGGGCCCGGACCGCGCGCGGGTCGGCGTCGGCCAGGATGCCGAGCAGCGGTGCGGCGTCGCGCTCGGCGAGCACGGCGGCCACCTGCTCCGCGTCGCCGCCGCCGACCGCGACCGACGTCGCGGCGAGCGCGTTGAGGAAGCCGTGCTCCTCGAAGCCGGTCGTGGGGTCGGTGCGCCGGACCGGGTGGTGCAGCCCGGCGGTGAGCTTGAAGCGCGCGCCGAGCTCCACCGACGCGACGATGCGGTCGGCGAGCTCCTGCTCGCTGGGGTGCGCGGCCGCGGTCGTGCCGCCGGTGCGGAACTTCACGCGCTCCGCGCCGTCCTCGGCGATCGTCGCGAGCGCGTCGCGCCAGCCCGGCGCGCGGGGGATCTCGATGGCGGCCGGCAGCGCGAAGTCCAACGAGTCGAGGGTGACGGCGGCGCTCTCGCCGAGCGGTCCGTCGGCCGGCAGCGCGAGCTCGAGGCCGACGAGCTCGACGCGGTCGTCGTCGAGCAGGACCGCGCGCGCCTCGGCCGCCTCGACCAGCCCGGTGTCGGCGACGAGCACGAGGTCGAGCGGGTCGGCGCCGCTGTCGGCGTCGAGCGCGTCGAGCAGCTCGGCCATCCGCGACACCGGCGCCAGGAACGGGCCGACCAGGACGCCGTGCGGCGAGCGCCGGTGGTCGCGGTGGGCGCGGACGGCGTCGGTCATGGCTGCATCGCCCGGCGGGAACACCGCGGCGTCGTCGACGAGGCCGACGAGCAGGGCCAGCGACCGGTCCGGCGAGAGGCCGGCACGGGCCGCCGGCGGAGCCTCCTGGGTTGACACGGCGCTCACGCTAGCGCGACCCTCGTGCGTACAGAAAGTGGACGCAATACGCCGAATATCGGACGATGTGACGAGGTCTGCGATGCCGTTCTACCGGAGCGTCGGCGACGTCCCGCGCAAGCGCCACACCCAGCACCGCGGTCCCGACGGCGGCCTCTTCGCCGAGGAGCTCGTCGGCATCGAGGGGTTCAGCCACGACTCCGCGCTGCTCTACCACCGGCACCTGCCGACCGCGATCGTCGCGGCCGAGGCGATCGCGCCCGCCGAACCCGGTCTCGAGCCCAACCTGCCGCTGCTCCCGGTCCACCTCCGCACCCACGCGCTGGCCACCGGATCAGACGCCGTCACCGGCCGGACCGTCCTGCTCGCCAACGCCGACGTGCGGCTCTCCTACGTCGCGGCCACCGCGCCGAGCCCGCTCTACCGCGACGCCGTCGGCGACCAGGTCCTCTACGTCGAGGCAGGTGCCGGTGTCGTCGAGACGGCGTACGGCGTCCTCACGGTGAGCGAGGGCGACTACCTCGTGCTCCCGACGTCGACCACCTACCGGGTGCTGCCCAGCGGCCCGGACCCGTTGCGGCTCTTCGTGATCGAGGCCTCGGGGCACGTCGGTCCCCCGCGACGCTACCTCTCCCCTCGAGGCCAGTTCCTCGAGCACTCGCCGTACTGCGAGCGCGACGTCCGCGGCCCCGAGGGACCGCACCTCGCCGACGGGGAGGACGTCGACGTCCTGGTCCGCACCCGTCAGGGGCTCACGCGCTACACCTACGCGCACCACCCGTTCGACGTCGTCGGCTGGGACGGCTGCAACTACCCGTGGATCGTCAGCATCCACGACTTCGAGCCGATCACCGGCCGGCTGCACCAGCCGCCGCCCGTCCACCAGATGTTCGAGGGCCCGAACTTCGTGGTGTGCTCGTTCGTGCCGCGGCTCTTCGACTACCACCCGCGCTCGATCCCCGCGCCCTACAACCACGCCAACGTCGACAGCGACGAGGTGCTCTTCTACTGCGGCGGGGACTTCATGAGCCGCAAGGGCGCCGGCATCGAGCAGGGGTCGATCACCCTGCACCCCGCCGGCTTCACCCACGGCCCGCAACCGGGCAGCGTCGAGGCGTCGATCGGGGCGACGGCGACCGAGGAGCTCGCGGTCATGGTCGACACGTTCCGGCCCCTCGACCTGTCGGCCGCGGCGCGCGGCGCGACGGTCGCGGACTATCCGTGGTCGTGGAGCGGTCGCGCCCGCTGACGTCGTCACGGAGGGTGACCCGGCACCCGAAAACCGGACGATCCGGACACGATCCGACCCCCGGCTTCCACCTCCGGTCAAGCCTGAGGCAGGGTCGGACGAAGCACGGACGGACGGACGACACCCACGGACCCGGGGAGAGCGATGCGGCACGCGACCAGGCGGATCATCGTCGGACTCACGTCGGGAGCACTGGCCCTCGGCCTGCTGGCGGTGCCCGGAGCGGCGCCCGCCTCGGCGGCCGCGGTGGCGCCGCGGCCGATCGTCACCGGCTGGATCCCGTACTGGGACACCGCGCGCGGTGTCGCCTCGATCGTGGCCAACGCCGACCTCGTCGACGACGTCTCGCCGTTCTGGTACTCCGCCCGCGGCAACCACCCGTCGATCACCATCGCCGCGCAGATCGGCTCGACCACGGCGGCCAACGCCACGGCCCAGCTCCACGCCAAGGGCATCAAGGTCCTGCCGACGATCACCGACGGCTCGGGCCGCCTCGACATGTCCGCGCAGCTCTCGACGACCAGCGGCCGCGCCGCGATGGTGAGCCGGATCGTCGCGCTCGTCCGCTCCGGCGGCTACGACGGCATCGACCTGGACTGGGAGGGCTTCGCGTTCAGCGACGGCCAGTCCTCGTGGACCACGACGCGCGTGCGCTGGATCGCCTTCATCAAGTCGCTGTCCGCGGCGCTGCACGCGCGCGGCAAGCTGCTCGCCGTCACCGCGCCCGCGGGCCTCGGCACCACCGGCGACTCCACCGGCTACTGGGTCTACGCCTGGGGCGCGATCGGTCCGTACGTCGACAAGCTGCGCATCATGGCCTACGACTACTCGGTGTCGAAGGCCGGTCCCATCGCGCCGTACAGCTGGATCGAGAAGGTCGTCGCGAAGGCCGTCACGCAGGTGAACTCGCGCAAGATCCAGATCGGCATCGCGGCGTACGGGCGCGACTGGCGCACCGGCCTGTCGGGCACCTGCCCGAACGTGGCCCCGGACGCCGCGACGTCGTCGTCGTTCTTCAGCAACCTCACCTGGGCCAAGAACCGGCACGAGTTCAGCGCGCGCGGCGCGGCGTCGTACGTCAGCACGCTGTTCCAGACGCAGGCGGCCACCATCCCCGGCATCAGCCGGCCCACCGTCCCGGTCGCGACGTGGGACCCGGTCTACAAGGAGAAGACGTTCTCCTACCAGCTCGCCTTCTCCGGCAAGTACCAGGCGCCGGGAGCTTCGGTCGTGCCCGTCGGCGGTCTCGTCGGTACCTCCACGATCGCGGTCTCGACCACCACCGGCCTCGCCGTCGGCGACCGCCTCGTCGGCACCGGCATCGCCGCCGGCGCGACCATCACGGCGATCGGCGACCACGTCGTGACGATGAGCGCGCCCAACACCGCCACGGTCCTCAACGGCTACCTCACCACCAGCCGGGTGCGGACCGCGACCGGCACCGCGGCCGCGGGCTCGACCTCGCTGCGCCTCGGCTCGCTCGTCGACTCGCCGGTCGGCGCCACCGTCACCGGCGCGGGCATCCCGGCGGGCACCACCGTCACGGCCATCACGACCGAGGCGATCGCCGACCCCGTCTCGGTGCTCACCCTGTCCGCGCCGACCACCGGTGCTGTCGCGGGCGGCGTCACCCTCACCAGCTCGACGAAGACCCTCGCTGCGGGCGGCTACAACGGCGGCACGACGCTGCGCGTGCTGGCCGGTACCGCGGTCACCGTCGGGTCCACCGTCACCGGCACCGGCATCGGTGCGGGCGCCAAGGTCACCGCCGTCTCCGCGCACCAGCTCACGCTGAGCGTCCCGAACGTCGCCGCCGTCCGCGCCACCGTCACGACCGCTCCCGTGCGCGTCGCGGCGACGTGCACGATCTCGCGCACCGGCTGGTACGGCGAGGCCAACGCGGCCCTCGCCGGCGCCAACCTGGTCGGCAAGTACCAGCTCGCCGGCATCGCGCAGTGGACGATCGGCGGCGAGGACACCGCGCAGTGGGCTCCGCTGCGCACCTACGCCACGGCCATCGCCCCGAAGGCGACCGCGATCGCGCTGACCGCGCCGACGTCGGTCTACGTCGGCCGCCGGGCCACGCTGCGCGCCACGGTGACCTCGGGCGGTGCAGCCGTGCCGGGCGTCGCGGTCGCGTTCCTCTTCCGCAAGGCGGGCGCCACCGCGTGGACCCGCGTGGGGACCGCTGTCGCCGCAGCCGACGGCACCGTCGCCTGGGCGACGCCACCCGCGAGCGTGACAGGCAGCTGGCGCGCCTACGTCGCGAGCACCTGGGCCCGCACGGCCGGCGGCGCGATCGCTGCGCCGACCGTCGCCCGCAAGGCGTCCACCGTCGTCGCGCTCACGGCGACGTCGTCGGTCCGTCGCGGCTCGCTCGCGCGTGCGTACGCGAAGGTGACGTCGCTCGGGGCACCGCTCGTCGGCGTCAAGGTCTACTTCCGGTGGCGCGCCTCCACGACGAAGCCGTGGACCCTCCTGGGCAGCAACCTCACCAACGCCTCGGGCGTGGCGGTCCGCGCGTACGCGCCGAGGACGACCGGCTACTGGCAGGCGACCGTCGCCGCGACCACCGCGCGCACGATCGGCGTCTCGGCGACGTCGCCGCGCACCGTCGTGAAGTAGACGGCCGTCGAGAGGGCGATCCGCGTCAGCTCAGGCAGACGCGGGGGAGCTCGAACCAGCGCAGCTGCTCGAAGTCGGCCGTGACCTGGCCGGCGTCGACGTCGACGCCCGGCTCGGGGAGCGAGTCCATGAGCAGGTGTGCCTCGGCGAGGTAGCGCTCGAGGTCCTCGACCGGTGCGCGGTCGTCGCGGTGCGGGTAGTCGAGGCGGCCGTCGACGTAGGACAGCTGGGTGAGGCGCAGCGGCGGCTCGACGGCGCCGTCCTTGTGCCGCCAGCGTCCCGACGCCAGGTCGAAGCGGTACTCCGGCACGAGCTTCCAGCCGTGGTCGGCGACGAGGGCGACCGCCTGCACGACGTAGCGGAAGACCTCCTCGCTGATGAAGTAGTTGAAGTTCACGCGCACCCAGCCGGGCTTGATGCCCTCGCAGCCGTGGGTGATCTCGCGCTCGAACTCGTGGCTGCGCTCGATGTCGATGCCGAGCAGGCGGTGGCCGTACGGGCCGGCGCACGAGCAGCCGCCGCGGCTCTGGATCCCGAAGACGTCGTTGAGGATCGCGACGACGAGGTTGTGGTGCAGGTAGCGGCCACCGGGGCGGCGCACGGTGAACGACACGATCGAGAGCCGCTCGGCGTCGACGTTGCCGAGGATGTCGATGCTCGGGTGCTGCTGCCACGCGGCGATCGCGCGGCGCAGGTAGTCCTCCTCGTGGGCACGGATGACGTCGATGCCGACGTTGCGCTTGAGGTCGAACACGAGGCCCGCGCGGATCGACTCGACGATCGCCGGTGTGCCGGCCTCCTCGCGGTGCACCGGGTCGGACAGGTAGACGTGCTCGGCGGGGTTCACGTAGGCGACCGTGCCGCCGCCGACGACCACCGGGACCGAGTTCGTGAGCAGGTCGCGACGGATCGCGAGGACTCCCGGAGTGCCCGGGCCGCCGACGAACTTGTGCGGCGAGAGGACCACGGCGTCCTTGTAGGACAGGGGATCCGCGTCGTCGGCGGCCATGTCGATGTCGAGGTACGGCGCGGCAGCGGCGTAGTCCCACACCGACAGCGCGCCGTACCGGTGCAGCAGGCTCGCGATGCCGCGGGTGTCGGTCATGATCCCGGTGACGTTCGACGCCGCGCTGAACGCGCCGATCTTCAGCGGCCGGTCGGCGTGGGCCGCGAGCTCGGCCTCGAGGCGCGCGACGTCGATGTGGCCGTCGGGGTCCTCGGGGATCTGCACGACGTCGGCCAGCGACTCGCGCCACGGCAGCTCGTTGCTGTGGTGCTCGAACGGGCCGATGAAGACGACCGGCCGCTCGGCCGCGGGGATCTGCGCCGAGAGGTGGTAGCGGTGGTCGAGGTCGGCGGGCAGCCGCAGCTGCAGCAGGCCGACCAGCTTGTCGATCGCGCCGGTGGTGCCCGATCCGGTGAAGATCACGACGGCGTCGTCGCCGCAGCCGAGCGCGTCGTGGACGATCGCGCGCGCGTCCTCGCGCAGCCGCGAGGTCTGCAGCCCGGTGCCGCTGCTCTCCGTGTGGGTGTTGGCGTAGCGGGGGAGCACCTCGTCGCGGATGAAGTCCTCGAGGAAGGACAGCGCGCGGCCCGACGCGGTGTAGTCGGCGTACGTCACACGACGCGGGCCGTAGGGGCCGTGCATCACCTGGTCGTCACCGATGACGCCGTCGCGGATGGTCGCGAGGAGGGTCGGCTCGGGCAGGCCGGGGGTGCGGGGCGGGATCGGCAGCGGCTCGGACACGAGGTGAGGGTAACCCCGGGACGGCCGCTCTCCGGACCCCTGCGTCCGTGCGACGATGAGGCACGTGGGAATCGCGCCGGTGGAGCTCGAGCGGCCCGAGACCGGGTCGGTGACAGCTCCCGACACACCCTGGGTCACCCTCGTCTGGAACGACCCCGTCAACCTCATGTCCTACGTCACCTACGTCTTCATGACCTATTTCGGCTACCCGAAGGAGAAGGCGCAGCGCCTGATGTCCGACGTCCACCACAAGGGCCGCGCCGTCGTCTCCAGCGGCACCCGCGAGGAGATGGAGCGCGACGTCACCGCGATGCACTCCTACGGCCTGTGGGCGACGCTGCAGAAGGACGACTGACCGGTGGGCACCTACGGCTTCCGGCGCACGATCGGCGGGCGCATCGTCCTGCGCACCGACGAGGTGGAGCGCACGATCCTCGCCGACGTCGTCACCCAGCTCAGCGAGCTCGTCGAGCCCGAGCACGACCCGCACGAGGACCCGCTGGCGCGGCTGGTCGGCATCGACCCCGACGCCGAGCGGCCCGACGACCCCGCGCTGGCCCGCCTGTTCCCCGACGCGTACGCGGACGACGAGGAGGCCTCGGCCGAGTTCCGCCGCTTCACCGAGCGGTCGATGCGCGAGGCCAAGGTCGCCAACGCCGCCACGGTGCTCGACACCCTCGAGCGCTCGGGCAACAAGGTGACGCTCTCCGAGCCCGAGGCGCACGCCTGGCTCGGCACGCTCAACGACCTCCGGCTGGCGCTCGGCAGCCGGCTGGAGATCACCGAGGAGAACCACCGGATCTTCCAGGAGCTCCCCGACGGCCATCCCGCGGCCGCGGCGTACCACCTCTACGACTGGCTCTCCTACCTGCAGGAGACCCTCGTGCGCGCCGTCATGGGCTTCGACGTCGACTACCCCGACCCGCCCCCCGCGTAGCGCGAGCGCCGCGCGCCTGCGACCGCCCCGGCTCTCCTAGGCTGCTCCCATGCTCACGATCCGCCAGGACCTCGTCGACGCGATGGTCGCCCACGCGCGCGCCGACCACCCCGACGAGGCGTGCGGGGTCATCGCCGGCCCGGCGGGCAGCGACCGGCCCGAGCGCTTCATCCCGATGGTCAACGCCGCGCGCTCGCCCACGTTCTACGAGTTCGACTCGATGGACCTGCTGCGGCTCTACCGCGAGATGGACGACAACGACGAGGTGCCGGTGGTCGTCTACCACTCGCACACCGCGACCGAGGCCTACCCGTCGCGCACCGACGTCTCCTACGCCTCCGAGCCCGAGGCCCACTACGTGCTGGTCAGCACCCGGGAGACGGGGAACGAGGACGGCCCGTACGAGCTGCGGTCGTACCGCATCGTGGACGGTGTCATCACCGAGGAGGAGGTCCGGGTCGTCTGACCCGGGCGGGGGAACGCCCTCCGACCTGCGACGACGCTCCTGCGAAGGGCTCGCAGCAGCGGTCCGCATGGTGGGACGACCGGCCCTCGCCGGTTCGTGGGCGGGAATAGGCGGCCCTACGCTCTCCTTGGCATCGACGGCGCGACCCCCGGTCGCACCTCGCCCGCACCGACCGACGCATCACGAGTGGAGCACTCCCGCCATGGCCATCGAGGTCCGCATCCCGACCATCCTGCGCACCTACACCGACGGCGCGCGCTCGGTCGAGGCGTCCGGGGACACCCTCCGCTCGCTGCTCGCCTCGCTCGACGCGACGTACCCCGGCCTGCAGGAGCGCATCGTCGACGACGCCGGCCTGCGCCGCTTCGTCAACGTCTACCTCAACGACGAGGACGTCCGCTTCCTCGACGGCATCGACACCGCGCTGTCCGACGGCGACGTCGTGACGGTGCTCCCCGCCGTCGCCGGCGGCTGATCGGTCCCGCGTGCGCTACGACTCCCTCCTCGACTCGGTCGGCCGTACGCCGCTCGTGGGTCTCCCGCGGCTCTCGCCGTCGCCCGACGTGCGCCTGTGGGCCAAGCTCGAGGACCGCAACCCGACGGGGTCGGTGAAGGACCGCGCGGCGCTGCGGATGGTGCAGGACGCCGAGGCCAGGGGGCTGCTCTACCCGGGCTGCACGATCCTCGAGCCGACGAGCGGCAACACCGGCATCTCGCTCGCGATGGCCGCGCGCCTCAAGGGCTACCGCATCGTCTGCGTGATGCCGGAGAACACCTCCGTCGAGCGGCGCCAGCTGCTGCGCATGTGGGGCGCCGAGATCGTCAGCTCGCCCGCGGCCGGCGGCTCCAACGAGGCGGTGCGCGTCGCCAAGCACCTGGCCGAGGAGCACCCCGACTGGGTGATGCTCTACCAGTACGGCAACCCCGCGAACGCCGAGGCGCACTACGCCACGACCGGTCCCGAGATCCTCGAGGACCTCCCGACCATCACGCACTTCGTCGCCGGCCTCGGCACCACCGGCACCCTCATGGGCACCGGGCGGTTCCTGCGCGAGCACGTGCCCGACATCGAGATCGTCGCCGCCGAGCCGCGCTACGGCGAGCTCGTCTACGGCCTGCGCAACATCGACGAGGGCTTCGTCCCCGAGCTCTACGACGCGAGCGTGCTGACCACCCGCTACTCCGTCGGCCCGCGCGACGCCATCCGTCGCACCCGCCAGCTGCTGGAGGAGGAGGGCATCTTCGCCGGCATCTCCACCGGTGCGATCCTGCACGCCTCCCTCGGCATCGCGGCGCGCGTCCTCAAGGCGGGGGGCACGGCCGACATCGCCTTCGTCGTCTGCGACGGCGGCTGGAAGTACCTCTCCACCGGCGCCTACGAGGGAACCCTCGACGACGCCGAGGACAGCATCGAAGGCAGTCTCTGGGCGTAGTTCCGGGTCGTGCTTGCCCACGGGTGCTCGGGCTTGCTCAGCCGCTTCGATCCTGTGCTGTGTGTATGGCGCCTCCAAGCTCCCTCGCTGCGCTCGGTCGCGTCGGCGCACCCCTCCTCTCGCGACTGCGTCGCGAGTCGGTCAGGCCCCTTCAGGATGTGAGATCTCTCGCTGCTCCTAGGGCCTGACCGACGGGTCGGGGTACTGCGGCTCGTGCCGGGCACTCGATCAGTGGGCCGTTCCACTGTTCGGTCGTGGCGCCGGTCGCACGGCCGGGCATCGAGCCCGGCCGCGCGAGCTCGGCCGGGCAGCCCGTCCGGCCATGGCGCCAGGTTGGGAGGCCCGACCGAGGGTCGGTGGCTCGCCTCTCTGTCGCGCAGATGACAGAGGTGGGGTGCGACACAAGGTCGCTGAGGGCGTTATCACGGTGGGCTTCCTCGGCCTAGGCTCGCTCGCTGTGACGGACGCGCCCATCGGGATCTTCGACTCCGGGGTCGGAGGGCTCACCGTGGCGCGCGCGGTGCTCGACCAGCTGCCGCACGAACCGGTGCTCTACGTCGGCGACACCGCGCGCGGTCCCTACGGCCCGCGCCCCATCCCCGAGGTGCGCGCGTTCGCGCTCGACGTCATGGACCACCTCGTCGACCAGGGCGTGAAGCTGCTCGTCATCGCGTGCAACTCCGCGAGCGCGGCCGTCCTGCGCGACGCGCGCGAGCGCTACGACGTCCCCGTCGTCGAGGTGATCCAGCCCGCGGTGCGCCGTGCGGTGCGGTCGACCCGCAACCGGCGCATCGGCGTCATCGGCACCCGCGCCACGATCGAGAGCGGCGCGTACGCCGACGCCTTCGCGGCCGCTCCCGACGCCACGATCGTGCAGCGCGCCTGCCCCCGCTTCGTCGAGTTCGTCGAGGCCGGCGTCACCGGCGGCCCCGAGCTGCAGGCCGTCGCTCACGAGTACCTCGACCCGGTCGTCGACGCCGACGTCGACACGCTGATCCTCGGCTGCACGCACTACCCGCTGCTCACCGGCGTCATCTCCTACGTCATGGGCGAGGACGTCACCCTGGTGAGCAGCGCGGAGCAGACCGCGCAGGACGTCTACCGCACGCTGGTCTCGCAGGGGCTCGAGCGCGACCCGGCGCTCCCGGAGCCCGAGCACCGCTTCCTCGCCACCGGCGACCCCGCTCCCTTCGCCACGCTCGCGCGGCGCTTCCTCGGCCCCGAGGTCGTCGCCGTCGAGCACGCCACCGAGGTGATCGTCTGATGCGTGTCACGGTCGTCGGCTGCGCCGGCAGCTTCCCCGGTCCCGACTCCCCGGCCTCGTGCTACCTCGTCGAGCACGAGGGCAGCAGCCTCCTGCTCGACCTCGGCAACGGTGCGTTCGGGGCGCTGCAGCGCTACGCCGACGTCTACGCCGTCGACGCGATCGCGCTCTCGCACCTGCACGCCGACCACTGCCTCGACCTCACGTCGTACTACGTCGCCCGCAAGTACCACCCGGACGGCCCGAAGCCGACGATCCCGGTGCTCGGCCCGACCGGCACGGCCGACCGGATGGCGCGCGCCTACGACCTGCCGCACGAGCCGGGCATGCACGGCGAGTTCGAGTTCCGCGACCACGTCGAGGTGACCGAGGTCGGCCCGTTCCGCATCTCGACCGCCCCGGCCAACCACCCGATCGAGGCCTACGCGATCCGCGTCGACGCCGGCGGCTCGGCGCTGGTGTTCAGCGGCGACACCGGCGTCTGCGACCCGCTCGTCGAGCTGGCGAAGGGCGCCGACCTCGCGCTGTTCGAGGCGTCGTTCCTCAGCCGCTACCCGGACCTGCCCGAGAACCTCCACCTCACGGCCGCACAGTCCGCGGGGCACGCGACGCGGGCCGGCGTCGACCGCCTCGTCCTCACCCACCTGGTGCCGTGGACCCCGCAGGACGAGACGCTCGAGGAGGCCGCCGCCGTGTTCGACGGCGACGTCCGCCTGGCCGCCCCCGGCCTCGTCGTCGACCTCTGATCGGTCACGGCCGACGCGGGCCGTAGGGTCGTGCGCATGACCCGCAGCGACGGCCGCGCCGCCGACCAGCTCCGTCCCGTCTCCTTCCACCGCGGGTGGCTCGACCACGCCGAGGGCTCCTGCCTCGTGGAGTTCGGGAGCACCCGCGTGCTGTGCGCCGCGTCGTTCACGCCGGGCGTGCCGCGCTGGCGCAAGGACTCCGGGCTCGGCTGGGTCACCGGCGAGTACGCGATGCTCCCGAGGGCGACCAACACCCGCAACGACCGCGAGTCCGTGCGCGGCAAGGTCGGCGGCCGCACCCACGAGATCTCCCGACTCGTCGGACGCTCGCTACGAGCGGCCATCGACCTGTCCGCGCTCGGCGAGAACTCGATCGTCATCGACTGCGACGTCCTGCAGGCCGACGGCGGCACCCGCACCGCGGCGATCACCGGCGCCTACGTCGCGCTGGTCGACGCCGTGTCCTGGGCGAAGAAGCAGGGCCACGTCAAGGCCGACGCCCGCGCGATCGCGAACTCGGTCGCAGCGGTCAGCGTCGGCATCGTCGACGGTGAGCCGCGGCTCGACCTGCACTACGACGACGACGTGAAGGCCGACACCGACATGAACGTCGTGATGACCGGCGACGGCCGCTACGTCGAGGTGCAGGGCACTGCCGAGGGCCAGCCGTTCGACCGCGCGCTGCTCGACGAGCTGCTCGCCCTCGCCGCGTCCGGCTGCGCCGAGCTGACCCGCCAGCAGCTCGCGGCGCTCGCGGGCGCATGAGCCGCGTCGTCCTCGCGTCGCGCAACGCGCACAAGATCGAGGAGATGGCGCGGATCCTCGACGACGCCGGCCTGCACGTGGAGGTCGTCGGCATCGACGCGTTCGACGGCGTGGTCGACGTCCCGGAGGTCGCCGAGACCGAGGACTCCTTCGAGGGCAACGCGCTGCTCAAGGCCCGCGCGGTCTGCGCCGCCACCGGCGTCCCCGCGGTCGCCGACGACAGCGGTCTGTGCGTCGACGCCCTCAACGGCATGCCCGGGATCCTCTCCGCGCGGTGGAGCGGCGGGGGCGGCGACGTCGCCAACCTCGAGCTCGTGCTCGCCCAGCTCGGCGACACCCCCGACGAGCGGCTCGGGGCGCAGTTCCGCTGCGCCGTGGCCCTCGTCCTGCCCGACGGCCGCGAGGCCACGGTGCACGGCGAGATGCGCGGCCGGCTGGTCCGCGCGCCGCGCGGGACCCACGGCTTCGGCTACGACCCCATCTTCGTGCCGGACGGTGAGAGCCGGACCAGCGCGGAGCTCACGAGCGAGGAGAAGGACGCGATCAGCCACCGCGGGAACGCGCTGCGGGCCCTCGTCCCGGTGCTCCGCGACCTGCTCCCCGCCGACGCGTGACGCGCGACGGTCGGCGTACGCCGCCGTCCGCCGCAAGCACGAGCGTCGCACGGCCGATCCGCCGTGCATCCTCTCGACTTGCGCCGATCTGACCGGATCGCCCGGTTCGGCGATGAAACCGCCCGGTTCGTGGTGCCACACTGAAGGCCGACGGTCGCCTCCACGGGGGACGTGACGGTCGCCGACCGCGCGGGGGCGGTGGTGATGGACGCAGACAGGAGCAGGCTCCTGCGCCTCGTCGAGGCGCTGCCGCAGCCATGCCTCACGGTGCTGCCGGTGGTCGACGCCGACGGCACGCTCGTCGATGTGTCGCTCGACGACCTCAACCAGGCCGCGTGCGTGCTGCTCGGCGCCGACCACGACGCGCTCGTCGGCCGCAGCCTGCTCGATGTCCGGCCCAGCCTCGGGCCCGACCTGATCACGACCTGCCGCGAGGCGCTGCTCTCCGGCGTCCACCACGAGCGGCACGGCGTGCACGACCACGGGGTCGACGGCGAGCGGCTGCTCGACGTCTGGGCGATGCCGCTCGGCGACGCGCTGGCCGTGGTGCTCGACGACGTGACGCGCGAGACCAGCGCGGTGCGTGCGCTGGAGGACCTCCAGCACTCCTACCGGCTGCTCGTCGACCACGGGTCCGACGTCGTGTTCGAGGGCGGGCCCGGCCCCTCGATCGACTGGATCTCGCCGTCGGTGCGCGACCTGCTCGGCTGGACGCCCGAGGAGGTCGTCGGCCGCACGGTGTCGGACCTGGTGCTCGAGGAGGACCGGCCCGAGGTGCAGCGGGCGCGCGACGAGCTCGCGGCCGGACGAGCGGCGCGTTACGAGGCCCGCTTCCTGCGCCGCGACGGCTCGACCGTATGGCTCGCCGCCGACGTGCGACCGCTCCGCGACGACAGCGGCTGCATCATCGGCCGTGCAGGTTCCTGGCGCGACATCTCCGCCGAGCACGCGGCTGCGGACCTGCTGCGCTTCCGCGCCCTGCACGACCCGCTCACCGGGCTGAAGAACCGAACGTGGCTGCAGGACTCGCTGGCAGAGCTGCTGCGCGAGGCGCGCAGCGCCCGCCGGTCGGTGGCGGTGCTGTTCGTCGACCTCGACAACTTCAAGGTCGTCAACGACAGCCTCGGCCACGCCGCGGGTGACTTCCTGCTCCAGGAGATGGCGTCGCGGATGCGCTCCGCACTGCGGACGCAGGACCTGATCGGGCGCTACGGCGGGGACGAGTTCGTCGTGCTGGTCCCCGGGATCCACGACGCCGGCGAGGCGGGCGCGGTCGCCGAGCGGCTGCTGCGCGAGGCGGCGCGGCCGCTCGTCGTGCACGGCCACCAGGTGATCCTCGGCGCGAGCATCGGCGTCGCGGTGTCGAACCTGCGCAGCACGCCGCAGGCGCTGCTCCGCGACAGCGACTCCGCCCTCTCGCGCGCCAAGGAGTCGGGACGCGGCCGCATCTCCTACTTCGACCGCAGCATGCACAAGCAGGCCATGCAGCGGCTGACGACCGAGGACGAGCTGCGCAACGCGATCGTGTCCGAGCAGCTGGTCGTGCACTACCAGCCGATCGTCGAGCTCGCGACGCGCCGGGTGGTCGGGCACGAGGCGCTCGTGCGGTGGAACCACCCCGACCGCGGCCTGGTTCCCCCGCTGGACTTCCTCCCGATCGCCGAGGCGTCCGGGCTCATCGTCGACATCGACAGGTACGTGCTCGACGTCGTCTGCCGCGCGCTGTCCACGCGCGACGACCTCGTGGGTCACGTCAGCGTCAACATGTCCCCGCGCCACCTGCAGGAGGCGGGCTGGCGGCGCGCGATCGAGGAGACGGTCTCGGCGTACGACGTGCCCAGCGACCGGATCGTCGTGGAGGTGACCGAGACCGGCATCCTGCCGCTGCTCGAGTCGCTGCAGCCCGACTTCGCGGTGCTGCGCGCAGCGGGCATCGGCATCCACGTCGACGACTTCGGCACCGGATACTCCAGCATCAGCCTGCTGCGCGACCTGCCGATCAACGGGCTCAAGCTCGACGCGTCGTTCACCCGTCGCCTCCCCGACCAGGACGGCAAGGCCGCGGTCCTTGCCGCCGGGCTGTCGGCGCTGGCGACCAGCCTCGGCATCCGCAGCATCGCCGAGGGCGTGGAGACCGAGGACGACGCCGCGATCCTCCTCGAGCAGGGCTGGACCCATGCGCAGGGCTGGCTCTTCGGCCGCCCGCAACCGCTCCCCGAGGAGCGGACCGCGCGCTAGGTTCGGGCTCTCGACGAGGGAGGTCGGCCATGGAGGTCAAGGAGCTCGGGCACCTGGTGCTCTACGTGCGCGACCTCGAGCGGTCCGTGCACTTCTACCGCGACGTGCTGGGCTGGCGCCCGATCCTCGGCGGCGACCCGGAGGAGACGCTCCGGTTCCCGGCCGCCGCGTTCAACGCTCCCTCGAACCGCACCCACCACGAGCTGCTGCTCATCGAGGTGGGTGAGGACGCCGCCGGCCTCCCGCCGGGACGACGCATCGGGCTCTACCACTTCGGCCTCAAGGTCGGCGACAGCGACGACGAGCTGCGCGACGCGCTGCGCGTGCTGCAGGAGAACGACGTCACGATCCTCGGCGCGAGCGACCACACGGTGACCCACAGCCTCTACATTGCCGACCCCGACGGCAACGAGATCGAGCTGTTCATCGACGTGCCCGGGATCGACTGGCGCAACGACCCCACCCTCATCGCCGCCCCCGTGAAGCCGCTGCGCCTGTAGCGGTTCCGGCCCTCAGACGTCGGTGAGGAGGTCCTGGTAGTCGGGGTGCTTGCCGATCCATGCGGCGTAGAACGGGCAGCTCGCGACGACGCGCAGCCCGTCGCGCCGGGCCGCGTCGAGCGAGGTCCGCGCGAGCGCCCCGCCGATGCCGCGCCCCTCGAACTCGCTCTCGACCTCGGTGTGCACGAACTCCACGACGCCGCCCTCGCGCCGGTAGACCGCGATGCCGGCGACCGCGTCGCCGACCCGTGCCTCCCACCTGCCGCGCTCGGGAGCGTCGACCACCACGACCTCGTCCATGCCCCCACCCTCCGCCACGACCGTCGGCGCCGCCAGCGGGCCATGTGCGGACGGCGGGAGCCGTCGGTCGCCCGGCGGCGACCTCCTCCGACGTGCCGTGCGGACGGCGGGACTTGAACCCGCACGCTCGAGAGCACAGGGACCTAAACCCTGCGTGTCTGCCAGTTCCACCACGTCCGCGTGACGGCGCCAGCGTAGGCGAGACGACCGGCCCCGACCGCAGCGGTCAGACGGGGACGGGGCGACCGGTCACCCGATGCCGGCCGACCACGAGCACCGCCCCCGCGAGGAGACCGAGCACGCCGGAGACGAGCAGCGGTACGACGCCCTGTCCCGGTCCGAGGGTCCAGGTGAGGCCGGCCCACAGCCCCGCGAGGAACACGGCGCCGTTGGACAGCGACTGGAACACGCCCTGCGCGCGGCCGCGGTGCTCCTCGGGCACGAGCGTCGAGATCCACGCCTTCCCGACGCCGTCGGTGAAGGCGGGGAACAGGCCGTAGACCGCGAGCAGCACGAAGACCCAGCCGCTGTGCCCGACGACGGCGAGCCCGGCGTACGCCACGGCGAAGGCGACGAGCCCGACGCCGTAGACGAGCGGCCGCGGCAGCTGGTCCGACCACGCACCCGCGGGGTAGGAGCCGAGCGTGTAGACGACGTTGAAGACGACGTAGGCGAGCACGACCTGCGTGGTGGTGAAGCCGAGCTCGGAGACGCGCAGGAGCAGCAGGGCGTCGGGGAAGTTCACGACGGCGATGCCGACCAGCACGAGGCACACCCGCCAGAACTCGCGCGGCAGCGGGCTGCGCGGCACCCGGTGCTCGTCGGGCGCCGGGGCCGCCGGAGTCGCAGGCGCAGCGGTGGCGGACCTGCGCTCGACGACGAGGAGCGTGAGCAGTGTCGAGAGCACCGCGGGCACGACGGCCCACCACATCGCCGCGCGCACGTTCCCGTCGAGGGCGGCGAGCGCCGCCAGCGCGAGCAGCGGTCCGATGATCGCGCCGGCCGAGTCGCCCATCCGGTGGAAGCCGAACGCGCGGCCGAAGTCCTTCGGCGACGTCGAGGACGCGATGAGCGCGTCGCGCGGTGCCGAGCGCACACCCTTGCCGAGCCGGTCGACCACGCGCCCGACGAGCACCATCGGCCACACGTACGACGCGGCGACGATCACCTTGCCGAGGGCGGCCATGCCGTACCCGGTCGTCACGAACGGCAGCCGCCGGCGGCCGTCCGACCAGCGCCCGGCGACGTACTTGGAGATCCCGGCGGCCGCTTCCGCGCAGCCCTCGACCACGCCGAGCACCACCGGGGGAGCGGCCAGCACCCCGGTGAGGAAGAGCGGCAGGAGCGGGTAGAGCAGCTCGCTCGCCGCGTCCTGGGTGAGGGAGACGGCGGTCAGCACGAGCAGGTTGCGGGTCAACCACGCGCGACGCACGGGCCGAGCCTCCCACGCGGCGGGAAGCGGTCGTGCTCTGTTCTGCGTTGATACCCCCAGGGGTATACGATGGAGTCTCAGGACGGACGAGCTCGGAGGTCGTGGAGATGAAGCGGATCGTGGTCGTCGGCGGCGTGGCCGGTGGGATGTCGGCGGCGGCCCGCCTGCGCCGGCTCGACGAGAGCGCGAGCATCGTCGTGCTCGAGAAGGGCGGCGACGTCTCGTTCGCCAACTGCGGCCTGCCCTACCACGTGGGCGACGAGATCGTTCAGCGCTCCAAGCTCCTGCTGCACACCCCGGAGACCCTCAAGGCCTCCCTCGACCTCGACGTGCGCACGCACCACGAGGTCGTCGGGATCGACCGCGAGTCGCGCACCGTCGAGGTGCGCGACCACCGGACCGCCACCACCTACTCCGAGCCCTACGACGCCCTCGTGCTCGCGACGGGCGCGGAGCCGATCGTGCCGCCGCTGCCCGGCGTCGACCGCCCCGAGGTCCGCACGCTGCGCACCGTTCCCGACGCCGACGCGCTGCGCGCCATGCTCGACGGCGGCGCCCGCCGCGCCGTCGTGATCGGTGCCGGCTTCATCGGCCTCGAGACCGTCGAGGCGTTCCGCCACCGAGGCCTCGACGTCGCCCTGGTCGAGCTCGCGCCGCAGGTGCTCCCCGCGATCGACGCCGAGATGGCCGCGCTCGTCGAGGCCGAGCTCCGCGCGCACGACGTCGACATCCGCACGGGTGTCGGCCTCGCGGCGATCGAGGACACCACCACGGCGCACGCCGTCGACGTCGTCCTCGCCGACGGCTCGCGGCTCCCGGCCGACGTCGTGCTGCTCGGCGTCGGCGTGCGCCCCTCCACCGCGCTCGCCCGCGCTGCCGGCCTCGAGCTCTCGCCCGCCGGTGCCGTCGTCGTGACGCCGGACCAGCGCACGAGCGACCCGCACGTCTGGGCGGTCGGAGACGCGATCCAGGTGCACGACTTCGTCACCGGAGCGCCGGGCGTCGTGCCGCTCGCGGGCCCGGCCAACCGGCAGGGTCGCGTGGCCGCCGACTCGATCATGGGTCGCGACAACGTCTCGCGCCCGGTCATGGGCACGGCGATCGTCCGGGTCTTCGGCCTGACGGCCGCCGTCACCGGCCCGACCTCGCGTCGGCTGAAGGCCGCGGGCGTCGAGCACCACGTCGTGCACCTGCAGCCCAACGACCACGCGAGCTACTACCCGGGCGCGGAGAAGGTGCACCTCGCGGTGCTGTTCGCCCCCGACGGCAAGCTCCTCGGCGCCCAGGCCGTGGGCCGCTCCGGCGTCGACAAGCGCATCGACGTCCTCGCGACCGCGCTGCGCGCCGGCTTCGACGTCGACGACCTCGCCGAGCTCGAGCTCGCCTACGCGCCGCCGTTCGGCAGCGCGAAGGACCCGGTCAACATGGCCGCGTTCATCGCCCAGAACGTCCTCGACGGCACGCTGGTGCTGTGGTCGGCGCTCGACGTCGACGGCTACCTCGACGGCTCCGTGCTGCTGCTCGACGTGCGCACGCCGGCCGAGTACCGCAAGGACCACCTGCCCGGTGCCGTCAACGTCCCGCACACCGAGCTGCGCGACCGCATCGACGAGGTGCTCGAGCTCGCCGACGGCCGTCCCGTGCGGGGGATCTGCGAGTCGGGCTTCCGCTCCTACCTCGCGCACCGCATCCTCGGCGCCCACGGCGTCGACTCCGCGAGCCTCGACGGCGGGATGTCGACCCTGCGTGCTGCCCGCCCGGACGTCGCGCTCGTGGTGGAATCTCCTCAGGCCGTGACACCGTGACGGCCGGACTGACCGCCGTCCCGACCCCTGGGGGGATCGTCATGCAGCTCGACCAGGAGTCCGCCGCCGCCGTGGCCACGAGGCTGCGCCGCGCGCGCGGGCAGATCGAGGGCATCCTCACCATGATCGAGGAGGGTCGCGACTGCGAGGACATCGTCACCCAGCTGTCGGCCGCCTCGAAGGCGGTGGACCGCGCCGCCTTCACGATCGTGTCGTGCGGCATGGCGGCGTGCGTCGCGGCCGAGGCCAAGGGCGAGGAGCCGCCGCTGGACCGCGCGCGGCTCGAGAAGCTGTTCCTGTCCCTCGCCTGACCGTCCCGGAGGACACCCCGTGCACCTCGACCCCTACGGCGTCCCCACGGTCGACGTCGCGGAGCTCGTCGCCGATCCTGAGGCCTACGTCCTCGACGTGCGCGAGGTCGACGAGTTCGCGTCCGGTCACGTGCCCGGAGCGGTGTCGATCCCGATGTCGGTCCTGCCCGTGCGCGTCCAGGACGTGCCGCGCGACCGACGTGTCAGCGTGATCTGCCGCTCGGGTGCGCGCTCCGCGCAGGTCGTGCAGTGGCTGAACCCGCAGGGGTTCGACACGGTCAACGTCGCCGGCGGCACCCTCGCCTGGGTCGCCGCGGGACACGCGGTCGAGTGATCGACCCGCTCGTCGCGGTCGCTCCGCAGCGTGTTCAGGAACGCGCTCTCCACGACGCGTTCATGCTCTCCGTTCAGGCGATGCCGAGGTCGCGGCGGAGCTTCGCCACGTGGCCGGTCGCCTTCACGGCGTACATCGCGCGCTCGATCGTGGCCTTGCCGCGCTTGTCGACGTCGACGACGAACGTCGAGCGGATCACGCCGACGACCGTCTTGCCGTAGAGCTTCTTCTCGCCGTACGCGCCGTACGCCGCGAGCACGGTCTTCTCGGGGTCGGAGAGCAGCGGGAAGGTCAGCCCTTCCTTCTCGCGGAACTTCGCGAGCTTCTCCGGCTTGTCGGGGGACAGGCCCAGCACCGTGATGCCGGCGGCCGCGAGCGAGTCCAGCGAGTCGCGGAAGTCGCACGCCTGCGTCGTGCAGCCCGGGGTCATGGCGGCCGGGTAGACGTAGAGCACGACCCGCTGGCCCGCATGGTCCTTCCAGGTGTGGACGTCGCCGTGGTCGTCGGTGAGGCCCAGCGGCGGGGCGGAGTCGCCGGCCTCGAGCCGGGCAGCGGTGTCGGACACGTCGGGCCTCCGTGCTCTCGTCTTGCGGGGTCGCAGGTTCGGTACGAGGCTATCCGGCGGAGTCCGCGGGTTCTTAGTACTTGCAAACTGTTCGCAAGTAGAGTGGGCGCAGTCCGAGGAGAAGGAGCGACCATGCACATCCCCGACGGGTTCATCGACCCGCCAGTCGCCATCGCGGCCGGTGTGATCGCGGTGGCGGGTGTCGCCGTGTGCGTGCGGGGCGCCCGGCGCCAGCTCGACGAGCGCAGCGCCCCGATGGCGGGGCTCACCGCGGCGTTCATCTTCGCGGTGCAGATGCTCAACTTCCCGGTCGCCGCGGGCACCTCCGGTCACCTGCTCGGTGGCGCCCTCGCAGCGATACTCATCGGCCCCTACGCGGGCGCGCTCGCGGTCACCACGGTGCTCATCGTGCAAGCGCTGCTGTTCGCCGACGGCGGGCTCACGGCCCTCGGCCTCAACATCATCAACATGGCCTTCGTGACGACCGTGGTCGGTTGGTTCGTCTTCCGCGGGCTGCTCAAGGTCCTGCCGCACCGCCGGTCGTCGATCCTCGCCGCCTCGTTCGTGGCCGCGCTGCTGTCCGTCCCGGCGGCGGCCCTCGCGTTCGTCGTCGAGTACGCCCTCGGCGGCACCGCGACGTTCTCCGTCGGCCAGGTGCTGGTCGCGATGGTCGGCGTGCACGCCCTCATCGGACTGGGCGAGGCGTTCATCACGATGCTGACGATCGGCGCCGTGCTCGCGGCACGGCCCGACCTGGTCTACGGGGCCCGCGGGTTCCTGCCCCAGCTCAAGGTCCGCGACGACCAGGCCGCGCCCGAGGCCGCGGCCGCCACCTAGGAGTCCAGCATGACGACGACCAGCCCTGCCTCGGCCGAGACCGCGCCCAGCGGGACCCGGACCCGGTGGTTCATCCTGGGCGGCCTGCTGGTGGCCCTGCTGCTCGCAGGCTTCGCCAGCTACTACGCGTCGACGTCGCCCGACGGCCTGGAGAAGGTCGCGGCCGACAAGGGCCTCGACAGCGGCGCCCGCGACAGCGCGACCGCGGGCAGCCCGCTCGCCGACTACTCGGTCTCCGGGGTCTCCAACGAGCGCCTCTCGGGCGGCCTCGCCGGCGTGATCGGGGTCGGCGTCACGCTGGCGTTCGCCGGTGGCCTGTTCCTGCTCGTCCGCAAGCGCGGCTCGGCGGAGGACTGATCGTGGGAGGCGGCCACCAGCACGGTGCGGCCGGAGCGCTGTACCTGCACGGCCACAGCTGGGTGCACCGGCTGCCCGCGCACGTCAAGATCGTGACCCTGCTGGCGTTCGTGCTGATCGTGGTGGCGACCCCGGCGACCCAGCGCTGGGCCTTCCTCGTCTACGCCGTGATGCTGGCGGTCGTCGCGCTGCTGGCCGACGTCCCGCTGCGCACGATCGCGCGCCGCATGACGGTGGAGATCCCGTTCCTCTTCTTCGCGCTCCTGATGCCCTTCTTCTCGGCCGGGCCGTACGTCGAGGTGCTCGGACGGCAGTTGTCGCAGCCGGGACTCGCGGCGGCGTTCGCGATCCTGGTGAAGGCCACGCTCGGTGTCGTGGCGTCCATCATCCTGGCCGCGACCACCACTGCCCACGACCTGATCCTGGGCCTGCAGCGCCTGCGGATGCCCGAGCTGATCGTCCAGATCGCCTCGTTCATGATCCGCTACGCCGAGGTGATCTCCGGCGAGATGCACCGGATGTCCGTCGCCCGCTCCTCGCGATGCTTCGAAGCGCGCGGACCTCGTCAGTGGCGAGTGCTGGGGCAGTCCGCCGGCGCTCTGTTCATCCGCTCCTACGAACGCGGTGAGCGCGTGCACCTCGCGATGCTCAGCCGCGGGTTCACCGGTCGGATGCCGTTCTCGAACGACGTCGCGGCGCTGCCCTCGCAGTGGCTCGGCTCGCTGGCCCTGCCCGCCTCCGCAGCCGTGGTGCTGCTCCTCTCCTGGATGCTGACCCGATGACCGACGCCTGCCTCGACATCCACAACGTCGCCTACGCCTATCCCGACGGGCACCAGGCGCTGTTCGGCGTCGACCTGCACGTCTCGCGCGGTGAGCGCGTGGCGGTGCTCGGCCCGAACGGCGCAGGCAAGACGACCTTCATCCTGCATCTCAACGGGATCCTCGGAGCGCACACCGGGAGCGGTCAGGGTGCGGGGACCATCTCCGTGACCGGTCTCCCGGTCACCAAGGACAACCTGCAGGAAATCCGGCGCCGGGTCGGCATCGTCTTCCAGGACCCCGACGACCAGCTGTTCATGCCCACGGTGCGCGAGGACGTCGCGTTCGGTCCGGCGAACCTGGGCCTGTCCGACGCCGAGGTCGCGGAGCGCGTCGACGAGGCGCTCTCGGCGGTGGGTGCCCACGACTTCGCCGACCGCCCGCCCCATCACCTCTCGTTCGGCCAGCGTCGCCGGGTGGCGGTCGCCACCGTGCTCGCGATGCGTCCCGACGTGCTGGTCCTCGACGAGCCGAGCAGCAACCTCGACCCGGCCAGCCGCCGCGAGCTCGCCGACGTGCTGCGCTCGCTCGACATCACGCTCGTCATGGTCACCCACGACCTGCCGTACGCCCTCGAGCTGTGCGAGCGCTCGGTGATCCTGAGCGGCGGTCGGATCGTGGCCGACTCGCCCACGCGGGAGATGCTGGCCGACGACGAGCTGCTCGCGGCGAATCGGCTGGAACTGCCGTACGGGTTCGATCCCCACCACCTGCCCGCGTAGGCTCACCCCGTGACTGACGCACCCGGGACCGCTTCCGACGCCCTCGACTCCGTCGCCGACGCCGCCGCGAAGGCGACCGACGCCGCGAAGGACGCCGCCGCCTCCACGAAGGACGCGGCGACCGGCGCCGCCGGCAAGGCTGCCGACGCGGCCAAGGAGGCCACCAGCACGGCGGGCGACGCCGCCAAGGGCGCCGCCGCCTCGGCCGAGGGCGCGGCCAAGGACGCCGGCGCCAAGGCCGGCGACGCGGCCAAGGACGCCGGGACGGCCGTGAAGGACGCGGGCACAGCCGCCAAGGAGGCGGGCACCGCCGCGAAGGACAAGGCGGTCGCCGCCACCGGCTCCGCGCGCAAGGACGTCGCCGCGGCGACCGACGAGGTCAAGGACAAGGCTGCCGCCCTCAAGGCCGACGCGACCCAGACCGCCGGGGCCGACGCGACCCCGCCGCCGCCGCGCTCGATGGACGAGATCGAGGCCGACCTGGTCAAGGCGCGCGAGAGCCTCGCGGGCAAGCTCGACGACCTGCAGGAGTACGTGAGCCCCAAGAACGTCGTCGCCCGTCAGGTCGAGAAGGTCAAGAGCGTCTTCGTCGACGAGTACGGCGGCATCAAGCCCGACAAGGTCGCGATCGCGGCCGGAGTCGTCGTCGCCCTCATCGGCATCTCGGTCCTGCGCCGTCGTCGCCGCCGCGGCTGACGCGCGACCTGCGCCGTACCGCCCTGCCGTGACCCATCCCGACACCACGCCGAACGCCGACGGCTCGGTCCCGATCAAGCTGCTGCACGACCGGCTGCTCGTGCACGTCGACGACGCCGACGGCGACCGCCGCTCGACCGGCGGCATCCTCATCCCGGCGACCGCCGCGGTGGGCAAGCGCCTGATGTGGGCGCGCACCGTGGCGATCGGTCCCAACGTCCGCACGATCCACGTCGGCGACCAGGTGCTCTTCGACCCCGAGGACCATCCCGAGGTCGAGCTGCAGGGCCAGGCCTACGTCCTGCTCCGCGAGCGCGACGTGCACGCCCTCGCCGCCGCCCGCGTCCAGGACGGCGCGCCCGGCCTCTACCTCTGAGCGGCCGAGCGCTCCCGAGCACGACGAAGGGCCTCCGACGCGGAGTCGTCGGAGGCCCTTCGTCGTGGAGGGGTCGTGCTGGTGGTGCAGGTCTGGTCAGGCGGTGCCGGACTGGCTCGGCGCGGGGGAGGCCTTGCCGTTGCCGTTGGGGGCCGGCGGGGCCCACTTCTGCTTGCTGTCCTTGAGCTGGGTGAGGTCGATGATCTGCACGGCGTTGGTCTTGCCC
>WBZP01000921.1_pt1 | contig 38270 bp, 27 predicted proteins | sample 5204301 | NCBI WGS metagenome assembly WBZP01 (sample SAMN12412401, study PRJNA552823) | activated sludge metagenome | isolation source: activated sludge from nitrification reactor of wastewater treatment plant... | place: USA: Pennsylvania | collected 2017
GAGAACCGTCGCGAACAGAAACACGCCGCTGCCGACATATTTATCCTCATCCAACAACAGGGTGACTTCCAACCCGCGACAGAAGCCGTGCCATCCCATCGACGTAGGCCGTCGCACGACCCGTTTGGCGGACAATTCCATGATGCCTTCAATTTGTTGCCGCACGCCCGATGAATCGGAAAAATCGTAGAGGCGCAGGATCTCTTGAAGCGCTTCCGGAGACTCCGTGAGGGACAAGTAGTTCAGCGAGAGGTGCGAGATGAGCCGCCATTGATTCGCCGCACTCAAGGGTGGACGGACCGTCGGCGTGGGCTTAACCAGTGCCTTGATCTTGGCCACCGGCGCGGCCTCCTCCAATTCAAAATCTCCTCGCCCATCGTCCAGCCGCAGCCGACCCGGCAAGTCACGGTTCGTGCAGGTGACGTCGATGACGAGCGTCTCTCCGGGTGATTCCGTCAACCGCAAGTCTACGTCGACCAATGACAGATAGAGGTCCGTGCCGGAATCGTCCTTCCGCGTGGATGCGCGCCGCGCCGCATGCCAATACTCGGCTTGCCGCTCTTGCGCATGCCGATGGTTCAACGAATAGATGGGTTGAATCGATCGGGCCTGGTCTCCATGGGCATCCGTCACCGAGACACCATTGATTCGATAGACCTCATGGGCGTTCGGCCGGCGCACATCAGGCACGACCCGGTACTCCATCTGCGTATGGTCGAGGCGGATCGGCTCGGCCAACTGGTCGAACAGATTCACCACGGGCGTGCAGCCGAGTCCGAAATGTTCCGGGCCGATCGCGACGGCCTGGCGTGGAACCTCCTCCAAGCCAATGAGAAGATCCATCCTGTTCCCCATCGTTCCACGACAGGCCTGTTGGAAGCCGGCGAGATCGACGAAGAGAAATTTCTGTGGAAAGGTGAAGTACTCGTGCAACAGGCGGTAGCCGAGCTGAGCCTGCGAGGGATAGGGAAGCATGGCCTCGTCCATCTCAAATCCTACGGCTTGAATGGTGTTCGGCGCGAGCACAATGTCCCGGAGCGTCCCTGCATCTTTCCCGCCGACCCCGCGCAGACGCACGCCCTTGACCTGGTTCAGGAGCATTTCATAGAGGGCGTAGGCAATCTGACTCTCTCCCTGGAGATAGATGCGCAGCGTCTCCAACTGCAATTCATGAAAGGTGGTCCCTCCGGTGCAGTGCAGCTGAAGCCGCAACACAGACTTCACCTGCTTGCCCCAGAGCGGGATGTCTTCCGACTCGATGCGGGCGGCGACAATCTCGATCGGCCAGAGCGTCACGGGATAGGCCGTCCGAAACCGGCATTGCACCCCCTCGACCGGCCTGGAGAACAGCTGTGTATAGCGTGGAATGGTATATCCGGACGTAACCTTCCCCTGTTCCGGGTCCAGGACGAATTGGGCAATCGACATGGACGGGATTGGGGCGAGGTAGTGGGGATAAAGAATGCCGAGCAGCGCGTCGGTGATTTCGGGAAATTCATCGTCGAGCTTCCGCTGCACTCTGGCAGTCAAAAACGCCACCGCTTGGATCAGGCGTTCGACGTGCGGATCCTCGCACTTGCCTGGTTCCAGCAACAGCCGCCCCGCCACCTTTGGGTACGCTTGGCCGAACTCCTGTCCGAGCGCGCGCAAATAGGAGAGCTCCCGCTCGTAATAGCTCAACAAGGCGTCATGCGGCATCCTTAGACTCCACGCACGTCGTACTGATGATTAGTCACATAGAGGGCGGCATCGAATGTGACGGGCTCCGTGAAGGACTCCACGCGCAGCAGACATTCGATCCGAAAGCGCAAGACCTGAGAATATTTTTCTTCCGCCTCAAGGGCCACCCGGACACTCTTGAGCCGGGGTTCCGATTGCGCGATTGCCTGTTCGACTTCCCGCCTGATCCGCTTGCGATCTTCATTGCTGGACAAGCTGTAGGCGGTAAAATCCGGCACGCCGAATTCAAGCAGCGAGCCTCGCAGTTCCTTGTAGTCCTCAGGAACACCCTGTTGCAGCTCTTGGCGCGAATTCAGCAGAGCGGCCAGATCTCGTGCCACATCGTCCTTCAGCTGTCGCACCGCATAGGTCGGCTGCATTTTTTTCAGCCTGTAGATCTCGTCCACATAGGCTTCGTCAAGCAACCGGCGATTCAGATAGGGGACGTTGACTCCCCGTGGCGTATCTTCCACCAACCGCATCACATCCTTTGGCAATCGGACCGCGTGAAAGCGCTGCTGGTCGTACAGACATCCCTGGCGGATCACCTGATTGAGCGTGTCCACTACAGAATCCAACAGGTCCCCCGGCACCTCTTGCCCCGGACTCCATCGATCCATCGCGTTCACCGTCTCAGGAGACAGTTGGGCACCGATGAACGCCGAGAGCAGATCCTTCCGCTGCCGCAGCCGCTCGATCAGCAGCTTTGGATTCTTGATCTCATCTCGATCGAGGAACGGGGTCCCCACTCTGGGATCGTGATCCAAGAGCCGATCCAACACCGATGGGACCAAGCTGTTGTCCGATGAAGTAATTGCCATGTCCGGTCCTGTGGCCAGAGCCGAGCGACGGTGCGCCTCAGCTCGGCAGGAGTCTCAGTTGTCTGAGGCCCCTGCCCGTGGCGCGCGGTCTCGGGACGTTTCGAATTAGGCTGAGGTGTTCGCCTTCAAATCATAACTGGCCACCTCGGTCCCACGCTTCCACTCGGCCTTGCGGTAGTCCAGCGAGATCGTCTCCGTCGGCTTGGTCTCGCCGCTGTGGAAGCCCACACTCACGTTGCTGATCTGGCAATCTTCCAGCGTCACTTTGAAGTATTCTTTGTTACTGCCGTCCACGAAGGTGATCGTCGCTTTCTTGAAGAGTCTCTTATCTGCACAGGCTTTGGAAATAGATGGACTGGATTGATCCATCTCCTTGACGATGACCGCCGGGGAGAAATTCGTAATACGGGCATTCTTGTTGCTGTCTTCATCAAATTCTCCGGCCTGCGTGATCGAATAGGAGAGGGACTGCACGACGATTTGGCCTTCGAACCCGCTGGTCGTCGCTTTGCCCTTCAGCCCCATATCCAAAAAACAATTCTCATTGACTCCCTGTGCCATGCTCGTCCTCCTTAGAATAGGTGTGGCGCCGTTGCGTAACTGATCGTGCCGTTCCAAAAGCAAGCTCGGTGCCATGATGGTGAATGTCTGTGAATAACTTCGGTCATAGGCTAAGTACTTCTTACAGTGAAGAAAACCATTCCCGATGAGAGACCCGCACCCGCTCTCGCTTGCCGGCGGATGGGTCCTGTGTATCGAAAAGGATTCGCCCCGTATCTAAATCGATTCACTCCTCGATTCGCTTCTCCACGAGCTGAGCAAGACCGCCGAAGCGCCTTACTTCGCCGGAGGCGGCAATTCCGCCACCAACCGCAAGGAGATGGTAATCTCATCCAGCTGGAAGTGCGGTTTCAGATACGACACGGCTCGATAGCATCCCGGCTTTCCAGGAATCTCGGAGACTTCAATCCGAGCCTCCTTGAGAGGATATTTGGCTTTCAATTCCTGGCCGGCATCCTCCGTACTGATCACATAGTTCTTGATCCAGCGATTCAGAAAGTCCTCGCAATCCTTTCTCGTCATAAAGCTGCCGATTTTGTCGCGCATGATCGATTTCAGGTAATGCGCGAAACGCGACATGGCCATCATGTACTGCAGCTGTGTCGAGAGTCTGGCGTTCGCCGTCGCCGCCGCCGTGTCGTATTTCTTACCCTTTTGGGTTGATTGTGCACCGAAGAACGCGGCAAAGTCTGTCCCTTTGCAATGGACCAGAGGAATGAATCCGAGGTCGGACAGTTCCTTTTCTCGACGGTCGGTGATGGCGATTTCCGTTGGACACTTGAGAGCGATTTCTCCCTCGTCCGTCCGGAAGGTGTGGGTGGGCAACCCATCCACACGTCCGCCTCCCTCGACCCCACGAATCGCCGCACACCAGCCATACTTGGCGAAGGCATCGGTCAGCCTGGCTCCAAAGGCATAGGCCGCATTGCCCCAGCAATACTTACTATGATCCTTGCCGTCCACGTCCTCTTTGAAGTCGAAGGCTTCGACAGGGACGGTGTCGGGACCGTAGGGCAATCGCATGAGCACATGGGGGAGAGTCAGTCCGACGTACCGGGAGTCCTCTGACTCCCGGAAGGACTTCCACATGGCGTAGTCCACGGATTCGAACTTCTTGGCCAGATCGCGGGGGTTCGGCAGATCCGTGAACGTATCCAAGCCGAGCAACCCAGGAGCCGCGGCTGAGATAAAGGGAGCATGCGCGGCGGCGGCCACATTGGAGAGCTTCTCCAAGAGTGAAAAATCTTGGGGATGTTTCCCGAATTCGTAGTCGCCGATCAGCGCCCCGTAGGGAGCGCCACCAAACGTCCCGTACTCCTCTTCATAGACTTTCTTGAACAGGGCACTCTGATCGAACTCGACGGCCTTTTCGAGGTCTTTGATCAGATCGTTCTTACTGACGTTCAAGACGCGAATCTTCATCGTCGTCGAGGTCTCGGACTGCATCACGAGGTAATGGAGTCCTCGCCAAGATCCTTCCAGTTTTTGAAAATCAGGCGCATGCATGATGGCATTGAGTTGATCGGTGAGTAGGCGATCGATGTCGGCCACACGAGCTTTGATCGTGGCCTCGACATCCTTGGACACACGAAACGTCCCCTTGAGGGCTTCCTCCACAACCGTGGCGATTTGGCGCTTGGACTGTTCTCGCTCCCAATCGTTTTTGGCGATCTTGGTGACTTCCAGAATCTGATCGAGCGTGCCGGTTTCGACTGTGGCAGCCGCGGACTCTGCTTGCCCCTGTTTTGCTTCTTCAGCCATTGGCGCCCTCCTTGTTTCCTTCGGCCGCGACTCCGATTTCCTTTCCGATCTTTTGCTGCAATTCCGTGCTGCTGAGAATCTCCTGCAGCTTCTCGGCGAGACTGTCGTTTCCGTCCGTCTTGGCCAGCAAGGCCGTCAATTGCTGACGAATTTCCACCAACTTCTTGAGCGCCGGCACCTGATTGGCGACGGCTTCGGGCGAGAAATCATCCAGGTGACTGAACTTCAGCTCCGCCCCGATCTTGCCCCCGTCGGGACTGAGTTTATTCTCCACCTGATAGGCCAGGCGTGGGGTGATGCCCTTCATCACGTCGTTGAAATTGTCCCGGTCGATTTCCACGAATTTCCGTTTCGGGTCTTTCAGCGGACCGAGCGGTGTTTCCGGCTTCCCCGAGAGATCCGCCATCACCCCGACCACGAAGGGCAACTCTTTCATTTCAATGGCACCACCGGTTTCGACATCGTAGGTAATCTGAACCCTCGGCGGCCTGACCCGGCTGAGTTTTTGCTGCGTACTTTCACGAGCCATATGATGTCACCCCTTTCGTTCGTTCGATGGTTACGACTCCTCTGACGTGTTGGAGTGTTGCCGCAACCCCAACGTCTCCTTGACTGCACTGAGCACGCTTGTGTCCTTGATCAACTCCTGCAACCATTCCTCTAAGGGCATCTCTTGCCACCGCACCGCCCGCTGAACCAAATACGGCACCGGACTATGGGGTTCGGTCCGACGGAAAAACTCCGCGACACGTTGTAATTGCTTGATCGCGTCTGCCCGTGTTTTCAGGTCTCCCGACATCGAGAGTGTCTCAGACTGTGTCGTTGTCACGGCAGATTCCTCCTGTGCCTGTTCAGTGGCCTGCTCCTGACGCAACCCCACCCCACCCCGCTTGCGAACCAACTCATCCAGCCGGTCTCGACAACTGTCCAACACTTCTTGGAGCGGCCTGAGCGTGAATCCTTCCGACCCATATTTCTCCGTCGCGACACGGTCAAGTGCGTGAAAGGCCTCCAATGCCTCGCAGATCATGTCGCGTAGCGCGGTAAAATGCGACAGGGGCGTGCCCGCTACGGCCCGATCAATTTTTTCACCCAACTGGGTCGCTTCATCCAGCGCCGCCTGGGCATACCCACGCTGCTCTTGCGTCTGTGCCGCCTGGACGGCCCCCTTCAATTTTTCAACCTCGTCGTGTCCTTTGCCGTAGTCATAGAAGGAATAGACGATACCACCGGGCTGGTGCATGATCGGCACGGTCTGGATCGTGCGTGGGAGAATGGTATTAAGTGCCTCCAGTCTGGTCGCGCGAGCATCGAGATCTCCATCCTCTGCGACCAGAGGAAGCAGTTGGTTCCAGCATTGTTCATGGGCCATCGCCAAGACTTTGAGTCCATCGCGCAATCCGGAAAACCCGTGTTTTCTAGTCAGACCTTCGACCAACCACACCATGACACCCAAATCTTTTCCTTCTTCGGTCAAGATCTTCGTCGAAAGTTGCACCACCTTCTGCCAATCGGCGGTCTTGCCCTGGCTCTGGATCGGCCCGTTGGTGACCGGATCCTCGTGGCGCATGGCGTCTTTGATGGCCCGGTAGGTCGCTCCGTACTGCACGTTCTGGTCGGAGGTCGCTCCTCCCTTCAGCGGTGCGGTGAGTAATTCAAGATCAATCGTTGAGGACGCTGCCATGATTCTCTTCGCTCCCCTATCGGTTAATATGTAATTCCTGGACCTCGAGCACTGAGCATTCCACGTCATCCACCAGGAATGTCTTCAATCCGCGCCCGCCGACAAGCCCTTGGCCGAGGTCGATCCATTCGGTGATCCGACCAAGACGGACCTGTTCATTGTCGTCCCTGTCGCTTCCTGGATAGAGGGCCGGCAGAAACACATCGCCCTGCTGTCCATCGTGACATTCGACATGCGCGGGCACCCACAACAGATCACGGAGAAAGTGTGGGCGTGGGAGGACCAACGTCTTCACCTGCTCCAGCGCAAGCCACATGTACGTCCCGTTCACGAACAGCTCCAGCACCGGTCCAAAGCGATCGTCCGAATCGGCGAGGGTCCGGAAGATCTGTCCGTTGAGCGTGCCGCTGATCGAAGGTGTCGCGGCTTGGGCTCTCATGATGGCCTCTGTGGCTTGCTCGACATCGCCTTGACTCAAGCAGACCATCGCGGTGAGGCGCTCTTTGACATGCTCTGGCGGAGCAGCCATGAACGCCGGACCAGCTCCGCCTGACAAGCAGGTCCTGCGTGCGACATCGGCATGAAGGAGCTTGCGATAGACTTCCACTCCGATTCCGGCCTGTTCATCTTGCGCGCCCAGGACGTCGAGCTGCCGCGCTGCCCGTTCATGCGCCCCATCGAAACACAACAGTTCGAAGAGAAAGGTGCGAATACGGATGTCCGTGGGATGGTGTTTGACGGCTTGATTCAGTTCAAGAATCGCAGCGGACAGCTGGTGGGCATCCAGTAATTCTTTGGCCTTCACGTTCGCCTCCTGCCTTAGCCTTCATGGCTGCGGCATCTGACGCACCCTGTCTACGACAGGCATGGTCACTATGCTGCTTCGACGTATCACATTCTTACTTACGGGTCCCAAAGGACCCATCTGTTCCAGCCCCTCCACCCATGCGGAAAGAGCCGTCGTCAGTTCACGGAATCCAGATACTGTCGCAAGGACATCCCGCCGTCAGGACCCGTATGCGCCGGGCTCCCCGTTGCATGACTCGATGGAATCTCCTGGTAATTTACTGACCACACCATCTCGCTGTCCCAGGCCTCATCCGTAACGTCCGGCGAGACAATGAACCTCGCCAAATTCGGAGACGGGCACCCAACGGATACCAGCGCGTGGGAGTCACCCGTTAAGGAGGCACGATTCCAGAACGCAATGGAGGCCGAGAGCGGGCTCAGCGGGCCACCGGCTGCCCGTGCATGCAAGTCCAACCAGAACGGAACGTCGTACGTCTCTGCTTTGGCCCCCTTCAATAACGGGAGGTGCCGTCCGCCACTTCCCAGATGGCTGGATAATTTTCTTAGGGGGTGCTGTGAGACTCCATCGGCCTGGCCACTCCCCTCTGCTCGTACGTCCGTCAACCCGTTGCAGAATTCGCTGATCGTTGTTCGCGACAAATAGTCCTGATAGTCGGTTTCGATCATACTATCCGTATCAATCTCGGTCGCCAGATGCTCCGTGTGGGCTTGAAAGTTGTTCCAGTTCAGATCGGCACGAAGTTGGTGCAGCAACTGTCTGGTCTTGTCGAGAAAGAGCCGACACTGCAATGGAATCAGCCAGGCGGTCGGCGAGACCCGCCGACACTCCACGAGCAGAAAGGTCAAAAACGGGAACGACCGCCCAGCGCGATCACGGCTTGCAAACACAGCCCCGCAGACGACGCGCCCCTCACCAGTCGGCACAAAGAGAAAATTCCAAATATCGGCCTGGGCCACGAGAGCCGGCCAGTCCGATCCCGCTTGTCCCTTGGCATACTGGATCCCCCGCTCGAACCAGTCATCAAGCTCCCGGACCTCCGGCCCCGAGGCATGCCGGCGTAGGAATTCCGGAGATACCGGAAGTTTTCCATAGTACCCGCACAGGGCTCCGGACATGGCACTCCTTTAGAGATGTTCGACACACCGAAACTGCTCGAACAGGCCTGGTCTGAACGGATTCTTGTGCGTGGCCGTGCGAAGATCGTACTGCACCTTCACTGCTTGACCATCCGTACCAGGAAGGTCCCACTGCACGCGATACTGAGCATCCCCTGCAACGGACGACACCCGCCCTGCTTCGATGAGACGGAAGAGTCCCCACAGATCCTTCACCTCTCGAGTGATCCATGTGCCGTTCACTTGGACTTGCAGCAACGCCCCGGCTGCCGGCGTGGGGCCCGGCCACTTCACCTCTTCCCATTCCTGTGGTCCGTTCTGATACCGCAAGGTTTGTCCGCCGACCTCAAACCGAATCTCCGTGGCGGACTTCACTCCACCCAGCACAGGATGGGGATAGACCTCAAACGAGATGCCTGGACTCATGCTCCCCCGGGGAAACAGGCTTTCCGAGAGCAACCGGGCATGGGTGAGGGAATTCAGAAACTCCTCGGAGAGGTTCATGCTGACGTTGGACCACTGCCTCAGTTCCCAGCGATCCACCCCTTCAATGATGAACGGCTTGAGCTCAGCCTGATAGAATTTCCACAGCAGGCCGTTCTCCGGGTGAAAGACGTCCGACAAGTCCGCGATCGGGGCATCTCCGCCGACCTGACGGAAGGGATAGCGCCCTTCCACGTTGCGCAGGCAGGCGGGATAGACTTCTGCTTCCCACCGCTTGGCGACTTCGGCTTTGGCCCGCTCCAACACGCCTCTCATCGTGATCATCCAAGGCTCGATCAGAAGCGGTGCGACGATCTCGCGTGTGTCAGGATCCAGCTTTTGCAACAGGCCGTCCGTGCTATTCATGGCCTGAAGAATATCGTTCGGCTTACCTGCGACGAGACTTTCGGCCAGAGCCTTCATGTCTGCGGCAGGACTCTCCGCACGCAAGATCGGGCGCACGGTTTGCTGCACCTTCCTCACGTCGGTCAGGTACTTGATCAACGGCGCTTCTTCTTTGGCATCCTTGGCAGCGTGGAGGAGTCGATCCAGTCCTTTGAAGCGAAGCGTAACAGAGCCAGAGAAATCATTGGGATCCGCCAAGCGGCGAATCAGCTCCTCAGTGTCCTTCACCGAGGCACCGACCGCACTGGTGCCCTCGATACCCAGCTGTTGTTTGATCTTGGCCAGGATGCCGGTGGCGGTCTCCTGCAATTTGGACAACCCTTCCGGCCCCGGCACGGTGTTCTGCACCACCGCCTCAAAGACGCGTTGGATCGGAGAATCCCCGGAGGCCAGCAGACTGAGCTGTTCATCCACGTTACTGGGCGTGACAACGGCTTTCATCCGCAGTGAACGGAGGAATTCTCGCCAGTGGCGAACGTAGTCTTGGAAATACTGGCGTTTGATTCCCTTGTCCAGCTGAGCCAGCTCGACTTCCGGTTCTCCTATAATCCAGCCCTCATCCCCGGATTCTTCCAATACCCTGGCGACGCTCGCTTGAAACGGTCCTTTCCATCCGTCGATCGTATAGACCCCTGGCACCTCATACTCGCTCGTGATCGTGCCCTGAAGAGGCCCTTGGAGCACAAGATCGATCGTAAACGGCTTCACCAAGTCCTCAGCTGCGCGCTTGCTGAGCGCATAAATGCGCTGCATTCTCGGGACCTGCCGCAGTTGGCTCTGCACGTCTTTCACTAATCGAATATTCAAGGCCAACCGCCCGCCGTGATCTCGCGCTAGGTACTGGCTATAGAGCCACATTTGCGTAAATACCTTCTCTTGAAGCTCCTCCGGAACCGATTCCTGGTGAAAAATCTCCTTCAGCTTGTGTCCCCAATAATTATTTAAGAAGCGATGCAGATACTCCGGTTTGAGGTGCGTGGGGTCACCCAGCATCAGATAGGCCTTGAGCAGGGAGTACTGCTCGTCATATTCCCCGCGAGGAGCGCCGCCCTCGTCGGACCTCAGCGCCACCTGTCTCAGCCCTTCCTCCATCCCGCGCTTCGTCTCGTCGAGAAACAGTTTCGAGAAGTACCGACCATACACCTCACCGACTTCGCTTCGCAGGCGATACCCTTGATAGAACTCTGCCAGATGCAGCGGCACACCCTGCTGTTCGATATCGAGCAGCTCCTTGAAGCGGTCACCCAGTTCCCCGATGTAGTCGACCTGGTGTGGTAATTGCGCCGGGTCGAGCGAAAAGTCCGGAGGCTGAAGGGCGGCCGACAGGATGCCGTTCAACAGCCGTTTGTTGCCGATGAACGAAATCGACAGTCCAACAATGGTCACGAGGGCAAACACCACGGACAGGGCCAGCGCCACGACCCGGAGATTCCCCCGCTGACGAAACACCATCGAGGACGGAGTCACGAGATGTTGATCCGGGAAGATAATGTCTGCGAACAGGTCTTTGAGAAAATAGCTCTTGGGTTCCGTCGGGATCACGGCCCCCAGATTCATGTCGGATAATCCCGAGGCTCGACTGACCGCCCCGAGAATCCGGTCGATCGGGGTTCCCTCTTGTGTCCCGCTGGTGAAATAGAACCCGCGGAACAACGGGCTTTCCTGGTAGGCGTTCCCGTGAAACAACGTGTCGATGAATTGAGCCAGTCGATCACCGGCCGAGGCCATTTGCAGGGGGAACCCCAAGATGTTGACTTTCTGGCTTCCTCTGGTCGTCGACAGTCTCGGTAGCCGGCGCTCCTGGAGGACCGAGAGCAATCGGTCAAACTCCCTCCGAAATGCGGCGGCGGGTGTTTTGTTGCTCTGGTCCGACTTGGCGAAGGTGCAGCCCCACACGCGTTCTCGCTCGGTGCGGTTCAATTCATCAAAGAATTCGACGAAGCCTTGGACCAAGTCGCATTTGGTAAACATGACATACACGGGACAGACCACGCCGAGCCGTTTAATGAGCTCCTCGATTCTGGCCCGTATGTTCTTGGCATGTTCCTGGATCTCCTCACCGCTGCCCTGGATCAGATCGGCAATTGAAATGGTGGCAATGACGCCGTTGAGCGGCTTCTGTCCACGATGTTTCCGGAGCAAATCGAGGAAGGCCAGCCACTCCTCCTGATCATCGGCCTGAGTGACATATCGACCCGCTGTGTCCAGAAGGACTCCTGCATTGGTGAACCACCAATCACAATTTCTGGTCCCTCCCAATCCCTGAAGGCCCTGGCCATCTCTTCCTAAGGCCGGGAACTGGAGGCCGGAATGCCGAAGGGCCGTACTTTTTCCGGAAGCCGACGGGCCGATAAACATGTACCACGGCAACGCGTAGAGGGCCGCCTTGCCGTTCCCCAATTGTGATTCCTTCAGCGCCGCGATGCCCTTCTCGAATTGAATGCGAACCGCCTCCAGGTCTTCTTTTTGGCCGGATCGTCCTCGCTGGGTGCCTTGTCTCAGTGAGGCTTCCAGCTGCTCTGCCCGTTTACGAGCCACCAGATGTCGCACCACGTAGACGCCGGCCCGCAGCACGACAATGCCGATAATGGCCTGGACTCGCCCATCGACTGACTCCAGCCCGATCCAGGGGCCGGCAAACCACACCAGCGCGATCAGACAGGCAACCGCGATTTCCGCGGCCAACTGTGGCTGCCGTGCCAGCGCCACCACCGACGTTTTGACAAGAGCAAAAAGGCGCTTCATGCTGCCGACTCCTGTAGGACTTTCTTGAGTTGGTCCAAGACCTGACCGACATCCTGATTGACAAGAAAAGTGAGGCCGAGATAGAAGAGGAGGACGAGGCCGGCGCTCGTCGCCAGCACGACCCAGGCGGGCACTTCACGCTTCACCAGTTCCATCAGCTCTTCGGGACGTCGCCCGCGAGGAGAGAGCTCCAGCGCGTCGCCTCGTTTGGCCTGCACCTCTCTGGTCAAATCCTCGATCAATCCACGCAGCCGTTCACGGTCCTGCAGGCGATACTGTCCCTCAAATCCGAAGATCAAGCACAGGCCGTACACCTCCAGGAGGTTGTGATCGAGTGGCAGCCCCCGCCGGATGCTGTCCAATCGCTTGAAGAAACCCTCTCCGGCGACAAACTCACCAAACAAGTCATATTGGAGCGGTCGGGATGCCCATTGTTCGCGATGGGTCCATCGGGAGTTGATGATCATCTCATCGATGTAGGCGGCGACGGCATAGCGCGCATGGGTGATGGTATCTGACCCGATACCGTACTTCTTCGCCGTATCCTCAGCCTGTTGAAACAGATGATGCAGCCGGGTGCGCAGATGATCCGGACTCCCGAGGTCTCTCGTCTCCTTGAGATAGGCTCCAAGCACGAGCAGGTCATTGAAGGCTTCTGCGATGCGTTTTGTTCGCTCTTCCGCCACGTCTCGACTCCTCTATTCTTTCACGGCCACCAACTGAACCCGGACACTTTGCACGCTCTCCGGAACATGTAACGCGACCACCTGCGACTTCTTGATGTCCTCCCAAAAGACACCCCGATCGTCCAGTCGGAAGTACTGGGTGTCGTGTTTCATCGGCAACGCATTCGGCGGTCGAGGTGTATGGTAGAGCTTGACCCCCGGCATGGCGGCGGCCACGATTTCCTTGAGTTTGCTGGGTGATCCGATCCTCACTTGATTCGGCACCAGGTGACGGACCCGGTCTTCAGCCATCTCCCCGGAGACCATGATGAAGAACTGCGCCGAAGCAAAGAGCCGGTTTTCCGGCACCCGTCCGACCCAGACATTGTCGCCGCCGTTCTCCAATGGAATGGTGATATACCGCGTGGGCGTGACACCCTCGATAATGGATCGAATCCGCTTGTCCAAAACCCCGAACGATCGACTGAGATTCTCGTGATGATAAGCCGGAAGATCCGACGACTCGCCGGGTGGAAGGAGGACCGACAGGTGACCGGCAAGCCGGACCAACGCCGTATACAGCGTCTCCGGATGGACTCGTTCGATCTGGCTCAAGTGCTGTAATACCGGCAAGTGTGTCGACACGGCTGTGACCAACGTAAACTTGCCCAGGTCTGTTCCAATCAGCTCCATCACGCCGCGCTGGGCGTCCGAGAAGGTCGCTCGCTTGGCCGTCAGCAACTCGAGGAGTCCCCGTAAGAGCCGCAGCAAATAGGGCGAGGCACTCACCCACAGACAGGGGGGAATATAGGTTTCTCGCAGTCCCACGGAGCCGGTCGGGAGCCGAACCAATTCACCAATTTTAATGGCCGCCGTGTCAGCTGTTTCTTCTCCGCTGAAGAAGATCCGGAGGTTTTTCTTCGCGACGAGCACTTCACGGGGATTGTCTCCCGTCGTGGTATCGATCACTTCGATGTGTTCGGCAAGAAATCGCGTCTGTCTTGAGCCGGACTCACGTCCAAGTTGGCACGTCATACTGTCTGATCGATCAACCGGGAGCCCCAAAAACACGCTGAGGCTCTCCAGGGTCGGATGAAACAATTCCGTGAATACTCTGGTCGGCGGCGCTGCATCTTCATCGGGGATATCAATCACCAGGCCATCCGGCAACAGCGCATGGCACTTCAGCACGGTGAAGCGCCCGTTGGCCAGCCCGTCGTGATCGAGATCCAGATTGGTCATGCCCCATGCAAAGGGATCATGAATCCGGCCCCGTTCTGCAATCAGCCCTTCCAGATGACGGTCCCATTGCTGAAAATGCTGTGGCGTGAGCAACAACCCCTCGCTCCACACCACGGTCCGATTCATCGTCATCGTCTAGAGATCTCCCTATTACCGTTAGTCGGCGAGCTTCATCGTATTGCGATCGACATACACTTTGACTTTCGGAGTGAACGGATTCAGCATGGAGGACGTGGCTTCCGCAATCTGCCGCCAGCCTTCCACCTGTGGCTGCCGAAACAGGCCCATCATTCCGATGTGCGTTGCCCCATGCTTGACGTCGAGATCGATGTAAAGGTCGGCTTTCTTGTCCGGGTGAACGATGAGTTCCTTCCTGTCCACAAAATCTTCTCCCAACACCTCTTTGTCGCCCTTCCAGAGCGCCTTGAACGTTGCCTGTTGAAACCGTTCTTTTCCCTTCAGCTGATAGACACGCACCACGACGGGAAGGGGCGCCCCGGCATCGTCCTGATTAATTGTGTTCGTCGGCACCAGCTGGACTCGCCATTTCTTCGTATCGCTGCTGCAGCCCAGGCAGAGCATGAGTGCGATGAGACACAGGATACCGGCGTTAGGCGCGCTGCCGCGTGGTATGCACCGACAAATACCCTTTTGAAAAATGAGGCGCCAAGATCCGTTCAAAGACTTTTACCTCCTCTTCGCTCAGCTGCCGATGTTTGTCCTTATACCGGCGCCAGGCAGCGGCTTCAGTACGAACCGCTCCGCCTCCCAATAGCCCGATGCCTTTCTCTTTTAGACGATTGCCCGTTCCCTTCTCCAACAACTCGGGGTCCAATTCTTTGAGAAGGCCCCTAATACATTCACGGAATCCGGCCATGAGTCCGAGCTGATGGAGGGTGAGATCTTGAAAGACCTCCGTGAGGCTCCCCATCGCCTGTTCATCCGTGAGCCCCATGGACAGAGGGTCCAGGAGAATCGTGGCGATCTCCTCGGCGTTCTCCGCAGTTTTAATGGGATTCGGTGTTCGGGCCAATATCCGAGTCGCCTCGACTTCAAACTCTTTCTGAAACGTTCTCCGGCCTCGTACCGCATCTGCCAACCCGACACAGACGATTCCCAGTACGGACGTAAGTTGCGCAGCCACTTGTTCTGGGTTGAGCGCTCGCCCGGACAACGCGATCTTCTCGCCGACCTTCCTTGCGGCATCGACGGAAAGGACCTGGTGGCTGCGGCTAGGTCTTCGTGGGGATTCAACCGCGATGTGCTGAGCCGCTTGAGGCTTAGACATGTCGACCACCGGATCAGCTGAGCGCCCCAGAACCGTACGCAGAGCCTGAAGCGCCGCTCGAGACCGATTGCCGTCGTACGCTCCGATGGCCAAATGCAGCACTTCATCCAAGTGGTGTTCAATCTCACCGTCTGAGGATGGGTCATACTCTCCATAGGCACGCTCCAAGAGATAGCGAAGTCGCTCGGGATCGGGGGCCGGCCCCTCAGAGGGCGAGGGCACCTGTGCGACAGGAGCGGGCTCAGCCAGAGACATCGCTGACGCAGTGGCGCATCGAAACGATACGTGATACTGGCCGACTGTGATCCGGTCTCCGTCATGAAGCACGTGCTCCTGTTTCGGAACGATCCGTACTCCGTTCAGCATGGTCCCGTTGGTGCTCCCGACATCGCACAGAATCCAGACTTCCTGCTTCGCAGAGATTTCGGCATGCTTGGTGGAAATCATGCGTGTCTGATCTGTTAATACGCACGTATTCTCAACTCCTCGTCCGATCGTGATTCGCTCGTGATCATATGTATGCTCAGCAGTCTCTTCGCGTCCCTCGTGCACCCACTTCAGAATCAGCGTGCAACGCATGCCGTCACGACACACCCATCGCACAGCGGTCCAGCGCTCGATCGCAGGCACGCACCATCATCGCATCGCGCTTCTCTGCTTCGAAGAGTTCGATGCGTGCCCGCCGCGCGAGCGACTCGAGCGCTCGCGCCAGTCTTCGCGCAGGACTCGGATCGTACGTGACGGTATCGAGCGCGTCACTAAATCCCCGGATGTGGGAACAGGCTCGAAAGATTGCAACCACCGCATCCCACCACAGGGACTCAGGAATTCCTCCTCCGGCTTCGAAACAGTCCGTCGATTCTCGTATCCGTTCTTTGATCCGCAGGTGGACGACATAATGATCGTCCTCACCCAGCCCTTGTACGGCCGGCTGCAACGCTTCGGCAATCGACGGAAGCAGTTGGCAAGCACGAATCCAGCGGGGCTCATCCGCACCCAGGAGTGCGTGTAACAACAGCATGCCACAACTATACACATCGTCCGCAGGGGATACGGATCGATACACCGCCAGGTCGACGGAGGACCGCGCCATCCCGACTACACGAGTCAACGGCTTCCATTCGTCGAGCGACAGCAGATCGGTCTGACCCGTCACGATGATCCCCCGTTCCGGCGACTCAACTTTTCTGGCCCAGAGGTCGACACAGGCTCCACGATGTTCGCTCAGAGGAAGCGCGAGTCGAAACACATCCCGGTCTGAACATTCTGTAGCCTGGAGCCCGTCAGCGATGATGTGGACTCGAGTCAACCCTCTCATGCGAAGCGGATCGTCCTCCGGAATCGGATCCACTGATTGCACGAGCGCTGTGACCAAGATGGTTTTTCCCATGGGCCACTCGCTCACTCGAGGCGAAGCGTAAGCAAGGTCCGTGCTCGCAGGAAACGTCGTGAGGCAAGCCGCCATCTCACGAGGCATGGTTTCAAAAACGGAAGGATGTTCATACTCACCGGCTGCCAAGGATACGGTCGCATTCCAGCATATCGGCAGCATGGCTCCCGGACGTTCTGGGAACTGGACGACGACCTGCCCGGGATCGATCACCCCTCGGGCGCATCCCGCCTGTTCGTGTTCATCAGCCAGACAGATACAGAGCTCACGTAGCCCACTGAGCTTTAGGCACCAAGCCTCAAGCTGTTGTTTTCTGAAATCAGATTCAAACAAAGACCGAGCAGCGGTCAGGAGCCTCTGCGGAAGTCGCTCAGCAGCAGTGGAGCGTGAATGCTCGCACCAGGAGCGATCGAGAAGAAGGCAGAACTCATTCCAGGTCAATGCCGAAGAGCTTGTGTCGGACATGGGACCAGAGCCTCAACGTTCAGCGATCAGTTACGCATACACCACATGCCGTATGCCCCACATGGGTGTTTCAATTGACCCGATTGTAGAAGTCCTCAATACCCGACTACGTAAATAATGAATACGTAGAGCAAATGCGGCGCAAGACTAAGCGTTCCTGTGTGAGAAATCAAGACGACGATCAATCTGATTGAGTTATTTAATGAACAGGGAGGATTGTTAAGGAGGCGTAGGTGAATCTTTTTAGATACATAGGTGAATCCTTTTAGATTCACATGGGTGAATCTATTTGGATACCACCTGACCTGCGTCTCGCCTGTCTCCCATCCGCATTGCTGCAAATACCTAACAGCTTCAGACTTCTCGGATACGTTGGCCCCATTCACACAGATCCAGCACCACCTGATTTCCATAACACCTCTACTTATAGCTATCACTCACAATGCCGTGAACGAGTAGGAGCAGAAGACGGTGTTCTAGAAAAAGAAATCCAGATGGAATGACTTGGATCTGTGTGATTTTAAATGCGGTGGGTGAGTTGGGTGATGGTTGGAAAGTAGCGAGGTGAATCTATTTAGATACAACCTGACCAATTCCTGCTCGTCGGTCATCCTCGTCATATCCCTCAATCGCGACAATTCCATGAAATCAAGGGACGCGCACGAAACGAGGACTATGAGCATTGTTCTTGCTTGGGCTTCCGTCTCACAATGACTGAGAAGGAAATTCACCAAACCATAAATCTCGTCTTGCAAATCCGTTACCCGTTGAACAATGTATGGCACCCCTACTGAGGTGGCCGTGACAAGTAATGAGACTGAGCCAGACTCACTGACGCCCTTGCCGAGGAGCCATAGGATGAAGAAACCCTGGTTGACGCACAAAACAATCTCTCTACTATGCCTGTTGGTGATGTCCATTGTCCTTCCCGCGAAAGCTCAAGCCCAGGTACTCAACCAGCAAATCAACACGTTGCTGGCGAATAACTGTGCCGGGCTCGGGACCGGTGGACCCCCGATTCCTTCTCTCGCAGGTCTTGGTCCTAATCTCTCATTTCTCTGTCAGACACCGATCACGGGAGGTGCCAGCTCTGCTGGTGGCGGCGCTGCGTCTCTTCAGGGATCCACGGCGTCGATCTTGAATCGCACTGTGCTGGGCCGGCTGGAAGAGCTCCGACAGGAAGACCGTGGCGAATCGACACAACCGTCTTCCTTCCGCTTTAACCCTCTCGGAATGATGGCTATGGCGGGGATGGGGAACCTCAACGTCTCGTCACCGTTTTATGCCGCGACAGCGATCAGCGGAGGATCTGGGACCTCGGTGGTCATGAATAGTCCCAGTCGTTGGAAGGGGCTGGGGTTCTTTGCCTCCGGCCTTGTCGAATCACTGAATCGAGACGTGACGACTTTTCAGGACGGATACAAATCCAGAATTTTTGGCGCCTCAGTCGGCATGGACTATCGTATCACGAGACGGTTTGTGATCGGACTGGCTGGAAACTTTTCCAATACCGACGGCGATTTCAGAACGGGTGGCGGAACGTTCAGCACGAATTCCTACGGTGGGCTGGCCTTTGCTCAGATCCTTCCGACCGACAAGACCTTTCTTCAAATTACAGGGGGCTACACGCGCAACAACTATTTGATCTCTCGACTCGCCACAGCCGAGATCAGCGGTGTAATTCCCCCTCGCACCGTCAATGCATTCGCTTCCAGCAACTCCAATGGGGATGTGGCGAGCGCCGGGTTTCTCGCCGGGTATGACCACACCATCGGCCGGTATCGCATCGGACCACGCGTAGGAGTGAACTATAGCCAAACGCATATCGGCAGTTACGCGGAAGACGGTGGTGGCGGAATTGGCTTGCAGTATGATGCTCAAGCGATTCACTCACTGCAAAGTACCGCCGGCATTCAAGCGTCGACGGTGTACAGTACGCGATTTGGCGTGCTCGTTCATCAGATCAACGCCGACTACATTCACGAATTCGCCAACGACCAACGGCATATTGCTGTCAAATTCACTGAAGACCTGCGAGCGAACCCCACACGCTTTGCTTTCCAAAACGAGGCGCCCGCGCGAAATTACGCCTATCTTGGGACAGGACTGGTCGCCGTGCTGCCCAATGGCTGGCAACCCTTCGTGAATTTCCGAGCCATGGTCGGCAACAGCCAATTCGATAACTATACCGGCACGTTTGGGCTGCGCATCGAGCTGTAAGGATGGTGCAGCCAAGTTCATAGAAAGGGACGGCCATGAACCTGTTCCGCTCAACCCATGTTGTTTATCTCGTCATCGCTTTTCTGGCCCTCTCGGCCTGCTCAGGCGGGAATAGCGCATCCGATCCTACGACACCCGACCAAAAACAGCGTCTACATGCTGACGCCGGACCGGATCAAAGCCTCTCCGTCGGCACATTCGTGACGCTCAATGGAAGCAAGAGCACCAACGCCAACCAAACAGGTCTGACCTATAAGTGGACGCTGGTCAAACCAACAGGCAGCAACGCGACGCTGAGCAACGACACAAGCGTGACCCCTACCCTGACCGTGGATGTCGAAGGAACCTATGAAGCCACCCTCGTCGTCACCGATGCTCGGCAGACCAACTTGTCCAGCGAACCGGATTCCGTGCAGGTGACGGCGGCCAAGTCTGATCCACCACCGACGGCAGACGCAGGTAAGCATCAAGATGTGTTTGTCAATCGGCCGGTATCGCTGGATGGAAGTGGGAGCCGTGCTTCCGGCAACAAACAATTGACGTTCAATTGGAGCTTCAAGGACCGTCCTACCGGAAGCGCCTCGTCATTGTCTGACCCTACAAAGGTGAATCCGTCGTTTACACCTGATCAAATAGGCGGCTATGTTCTCCAATTGATTGTGAACGACGGGACAAAGAGCAGCACTGCAGCCGAGGTCACCATTACCGCAGCGGTCAAGCCACGGCCAACAGCCGACGCTGGACCGGACCAATCGGTAATACAAAATTCGCTTGTTACATTGGACGGCAGCAAGAGCAAGGCTGCCGATAACGGCCCGCTTGAGTTTAGCTGGAGCCTGCTTCATCCCGACTTTACTCTAACCATCCCGACAGACGGCTCCACCAAGTCACCTACCTTTATTGCGAATCAGTTGGGTACGTACGTCGCCCAACTGGTCGTGACCGATGGCACAATCGTTGGCGATGCAAAGACAGTAAAGATTAAGGTAAGTAGTAAACTTCCAATCGCCAAAACAGCGGAGACAATTTCTGCTAGGCTATGCCAGCCGGTTGAACTCGATGGGAGTGCCAGCACTAACCGTGATGGTAACAAAACGAATCCCTCGCTCTCATCGTATAGGTGGACGCTTGTTTCCGATCCTACAGGTATCGCTGAGCTAACCAATGCCACCACAGTTAAGGCACAGTTCACTCCTTACCTACCATCTCCATCAGATTACCAGGTCAACTTAGTTGTTGGTGAAGTAGTTACGGAACCTGGCAAGGATCCTGTGGAGCTGCCAAGCTCGCCGGCTCCTGTGACGATAACAACCACGACTAACTATTCCAACCCATTATCGCGTCCCAGCAGGTACTCCGTTTGCGATGGATGTCATAGAGTGGGAGTAGCCGACACTCAAGGACCCAGTAATCCAGAGCAAGAATTAAGTAAGAAAGGGAGGAAGCGTAGTGGTGCTGCATCGAGAGATATATGGGATGCATTTCCTTCCCCACCAGCAGTATCCCCCATATCAGACCACGCGGGGATTAGTTTGTCAGATCCAGACATGCGTGATTTGTGTGATTTCTTCCAGGCTAATTAAGAAGCCGATGGTAACTCGAACGATTCTGACAATATTGAATGTAGTGCCAGCGTAGAGGAGAGCTGATATGTTGCACCAGAAGCGAATCAATTTCATGACTGGCCCGATCTTCGGGCTTGTTGCCACCGCGATGTTGACCGGATGCAGCGCGGGGAATTCATCAGACGGCTCGTCGTCTGCTCCCCCGCCTTCAACCGCTGCCGGCACAACCGTACAGGTTTCCGTCAAGGCCACCGATCCAAACAATGACCAGCTCCATTATCGCTGGGCCGTGACAGAGGGTACGATCCAGAATGTCGATGCTCCCATCACCACCTGGACTGTGCCGAAAGGATCCGGCTTTCAGTTCGTATATGTGGTGGTATCAGATGGCAAAGGAGGCTACACGGAGCGTCGTGCTGCAGGACTGACATTTGACCCCCCGGCCGTCACTCCAAGTGCAGCTCCGGTGTTCACGCCACCTGCGCCAACAGGGGCCGCCGGTTTTGTCTGGGGTTCGGTGTACTCAGCCGATTTTAATCGGAATGTGTATTTACCAGGTGTCACCGTTAGGCTGGAGAATGGAAGGTCCACCGTCACTGATATGAAGGGGCAATTTTTTATCTCTTCTGTGCCGGACGGGAATCACACAATCACGTATCAAATCCCAGGCAGAGCAACACCATTGAATGACAATGATAAGCACTCTATCACTGTGGATAGTTCGAATTTGCCAACGAGTCCAAGTGCGAGCTCTTATGTTTCCCAGGCTGTGCAATTTCCTAATACCACGCAGGTCGCCGGTAGTGTTCGATTCGCTGACCATACTTTCTGTGGAATCCGTGATGAATTCTTCACTCGTTCCAGCGACCCCAACTTGTTCGATGGACCTTTTTCTGGGAAGGCTCAGTTGTTCAATGATCAGGACCAACCACTCAGTGTTCCTGTCCCGATCAATCACTATGGGGACTTCTTGCTTCTCCAAACGGAGCCTGGTACGAGAGGAAAGGTCCGGATCTCATGCGAAGGGATACAGGAAGATTCCCCTTCATTCTCATTAAACGGCAGTATCATCAAGGTTCCCTCGACCATCGTGCTCAACAATAGTCGTCCCATCGTGGAGAGCCCGATCGTGAAGAGCGAGGCTGATAGTCGACCTGATCTTCCAAGACCGAGGACACTCTTTACGAGTGTGAATGGGACCCCTCCAACCTTTGGGGACGAGGATCTTATTGCAGAGATTATTCACGCACCGGGGGACGATGCCTTCTTTACCTATAAGGGGATCGACACCAGGAAGAGTGCCTGTGCTTACTATAAGGCGATCGGGGCAGTTAAAGATTGTGACGCCGATGGTTTTCCAACTGGTGACCAACTGACATTGGCGCAATGGCGAAGCAAGTTCAATCTGTCTCCCTTCCCGAACGGCAATCCCTCAAACCTTCCGGCTGATGGTGGACAGGAAATTCGACTGCAGTATGTCAACCGCAGCGACCTGAATCTGGGTCGCGATATGCAAGCGGTCAAGTTGAAAGATGGGACCCTCGCTTATAACACCTGTAATTACCCAGGGTCGCAAGATGTCCACAACAGTACGGGTGCCCCCAAGGAGATTGGTGCCGAAACGCAGGATGACATTGATCTCGCGATTATCAATATCCGCAGGGGCATCGGGCTGATCGTCTGTGTCGCGATGGACGACTCCGCCATTCCTGGAATCAATGATGGCAAGCCGTTTGCCAAGTTCTATACGTTCGGTCCCACGGGGAAACTATTATTGTCCGTCAGCCTTGACGGGCGACGAGAGAAATTTATGCCGGGCACCTGCACAACCTGTCACGGTGGGGATGCCTACGGGGGGCAATTCCCAGATGATGGAAGCGGCCGGCCGGATCTCATTTCACGCTGGCAACCGTTTGATATGGCAAATTTGAAAGTGCGACTGAGTTCCGACGAAAATCCAGATAAAGCAAATAGAATTGTCAAAGCCTTCAACGAGCGCCTGCTGGATTCAAAGATAGTGAACTCCATAACCACCCAGCGCACCAGAGACCTTATTACCAATTGGTATAAAGGTGGTCGGTTGGATCAGGACCCCAACTTCATCCCGACACAAAGCCCGACAACCGATGCCAATATTTATACGAAGGTGATTCAGCCAGGTTGTCAGACCTGCCATGCAGCACAGAAGGAAACAGCAAACGAGAAAATTAGCGCGAGTCATGGCCCCAAAATCTGTGGTGGCGACAAAAACTTAGAACAAAATCACACCATGACCAACACCCTGGTTCCGTTTGAGCGGTTTTGGTTTGATTCAAGCATTCCACCACTCTTGAACTTAGGCTGTAATGACAAACCACTCAAACATCCAGCCCTGTAGGGGATGTAGAGTGCAAGCAGTCAGGTTGTCGTTTTATCGAGTAGAGGCAGCCACGGGCACGAAGACGAAATCACCGAAGCCTTCGTGCCCGGCCATGTGGATGGGACCATAGGTCGGAATCTGCTCGAATTTCATGCGTTCTGCCGCTTGGACGACGCGGGAGCGCACGGTCCAATACAATCGCTCGGTTTCTAGCGCATCATTGTTTTCGGTTAAGACGCCCAGCATGGCGGTCGCGAACACCGAATGCCCTGCTCCGCCTTCATCCAGCACCGGCTTGGCGCCCCCAGAGGTCAGTGTGGTGCGAATCTTCTTTTGAGCCATTGATGTGAGAAGTGCCTGCCTGGATGATTCTTCAGCATCCGGGCTGAGACGAGCCATCGCGGACCTGGTCAATTTCCCAGCAAAACAGGAATCCGCCACCACGAGGATTTGCCGAGCCGGAATCAGCTCCAGCAAATCGGTGACGGCCGGAAACTCAATCCAGTCGCTATTGTCAAAGAGATCCCCTTCCACCGGGATCCAGTAGCCCCGATCGATTTCCGGTTCGAGAAACCCGTGTCCGGCGTAATACACTAATAGCTGATCCTGATCAGAGAGCGTCTTCCGGTAGTCGTTGAGTGTTTTGAGAATTTGCTTCCGGTCGGCATCCTTCAACACCGTCACGCGAAATCCATAACGGTCTTGCAGAACTTTGGAGATGGCTTCTGCATCGGCAACCGCCGTACTCAACGGTGTCCATTGACGATAACGATCGTTCCCGATTACCAACGCATGGTATCCCCCGGCACGACTCGTTGTCGGCAACGCGGCATCTATTGAGACTGAGACATCTCCTGAGCTAACAAAGAGCTTCTTGCTTCCCTGCTTACCCTGTCGATCGATCACCACCACATCGACCGGTACTCCCTTCTCAGCTCCTTTCAAGGCCTCCAACGTAATGACAAAGGTTCCCTGTTCGTCAAACGGGATTTGTGCACCATTGACCTCCACCGTCCGGACTCCCCCCTCTGCAATCACCCGTCCCGTCACCTGGTACGGACGGCCGCGTGGAATCGTCAATGCGATGCGACCTTCTTCGAGACGGATTCCTCTGGTGATCACGAGAGAGGGATCGATAATCTGAATCGACGGACCTCGCAACCCCTGGTCTTTCGAAGGTGCCTGCTGCACCGCAGACACCTCTCGCTGGGCCGTGGTCTTTAATGCGGCTACCCTCGCCTGTAGTTTGGCAACTTCCTCTTGGCGCACCTGAGTCATCTGCTGCTGCTTACGTAATGCCTCACCTGAAGGCGTGCCTTGTGCCGATGAGCCGGAATGCTGCTTCAGCTGATCCAGCTTCCGACGCTCATCCTCGAGCAAGCTCATTCGCTCGGTCAGTCTTGCCCGAGCGTCCGACAGTTCTTGTTGCACCGTATCTGCCTGGCTCAGTAATTCTCGCTTGGGCAACTCTCCAGCGCCATTAGCCTTGGCATACCATTGACGGGCCTCTGCATCACTTTGTGTCACACCCAACCCTTGTTCATACAGACGCCCGAGGTTGATTGCGGCTCGTCTGACGCCGCGATCAGCGGCCTGACGATACCAGTTGGCAGCCTTGGCATAGTTGGGTTGGCCTTCAGCGCCCTTTTCATAGAGCACGCCTACATAATATTGCGCGTCCGGATCGCCATCTTGCGCGGCAGACATCCAGACCTTCAATGCTGTGCTATAGTCGGCACGATCGAGTGCGACATATTCTCCACCCCGAATGGCACAGTCTTCCGCCGTCGTTCTCACAGGCTGTCGTGCCGTGACATAGGTGACCTGCGTGCCCAACTGCCGAATTTGTCCAGGCAGAAGGCAGTTGACGACCTCGAACGGATCGGCCCCTCGAGGATCTTTCAACGTGAGCTTGGTTTGCTCAAGCCCTCCATCTGAAGCACACCCAGCACAGAAATAGATCGCCCAGCACAGCGCACTCACTCGGCACAGGCGAGAGGAAGTCATGGTTATGTGATCACCTGGTTATGTGTTGCACGTAGTCTACCCGAATTAATTGTCTCTTCCAATCAGTTACTGACGTCATCGTGAAGCAGTCGATTGTGAGACTATCAGTCCTATAGAGATTCACCCGCACGGTTTGATTGAGTGAAGAGGCGCTTGACTGGTGTTAGATTGTCGGCGAAGGCTCTATTGTATGGAACGATCCGCCCGAACTGTAGTTGTAGAGGAGAATAGAGGGCTACGACTGAAATTGAGAAGCGAGCTCGCGAGGCTTAAACACGCCTCGCTCGGTAATGATGCCTGTAATGAGCTCGGCAGGCGTGACATCAAAGGCTGGATTGTAGACGGCCACGTCTTTCGGAGCGACGGAATGGCTGCCATGAATGGTGGTGACTTCGGATGGGTTTCGCTGTTCGATGGGAATATCATCTCCCGTTTTGGTATTCAGATCGATGGTGGAATAGGGAGCCGCGACATAGAAGGGAATGTTGTGAGCTCTGGCTAAGACTGCCACTGAGTACGTACCGATTTTGTTGGCGACGTCCCCATTGGCTGCAATGCGATCCGCTCCGACGACGCAGAGTTGAACCCTCCCCTGTTTCATGAGCGACCCGGCCATATTATCTGTAATCAGTGTGACAGGGATATGATCTTGCATGAGCTCCCAAGCTGTGAGGCGAGCTCCTTGAAGGACTGGGCGAGTCTCATCTGCGATCACCTGGATTTTCTTCCCCTGCTCCCATGCCGCTCGAATGACGCCCAGCGCTGTTCCATACCCTGCCGTCGCGAGCGACCCTGCATTACAGTGCGTGAGGATCGTCTGCCCGTCTTGGATGAGTCCTGCTCCATGACGCCCCATGGTTTTGCACAGGGCAATATCTTCTTCCAGTATTGCTTGAGATTCTGAGATAAGCACCTGTTTGATTGTTGAGACCGACTGTCCTTGTAAAGACTCCAGCTTTCTCCTCATACGGCCAATCGCCCAGAAGAGATTGACTGCGGTCGGTCTGGTCGCTGCCAGTTCATCACAAATGACGCCCACGGCTTGTGCAAAGGATGGGTAATCCGTTGTGGCAATCGTCTGTGCCCCTAAGGCCACCCCCATGGCTGCAGTCACTCCGATGGCGGGCGCCCCACGAACTTTCAACGTTCGAATGGCATCGGCGACTGTTTTATAGTCGGTGCAGTCAATGAACTCAACCGTCTCGGGAAGCCGACTTTGGTCCAAGAGACGGACGCGCCCGTTTTTCCATTCAACTGTTGGAACCATGTCGTTATCTTGTAGCGAGAATGGGATCGAAGTGCAAGCCCTCTTTCATAGGACTGTCGCCACAATAGTCCAAGCCAATCTGCCATGTGGCCTTTAATTATCCGATCTGGGCGAATAACCGTCGCCAGTTTTGTAGCTCACAACGCCAGGGACATGTGAACACATCGATGGGTTGGATGATGAGTTCACGCATACTGGTTACCGTGAGGTCACTGCTTGATACCTGACCTTGTACCCAGACGGCTCCATCATGATCGGTGCGATAGACCGTCGTCGCCTGTTCTTCATATGTCTTGATCACAGCGGGAGCAGGATGCCCATAGGGATTGGTCGCCCCGACTGAAATAATGGCATATTTCGGATGAAGTTGCCGAATCCAGTCTTGATCCAACGAGCTCCGCGCTCCATGGTGCGGCACCTTCAGGATCGTGACAGGCCGGTGTCCGCTCTCCGGCAACTGGGGTAGGCCGCCGGCCTCAATATCAGCGGCAAAGAGAATTGAACTGGCGCCACAGTCTAATCGAGATACGATCGAGCGATTGTTCAATTCAGTGCCTGTATGAAACGAAGTGGACCCGGCTGGTTCCACATCCAGCCGTGGGTTGAGAATTATTAGCCGACAAGGACCTGCATTCAGGACATCCTGCCCTTGCACGGCAGCTCGCTTCGGAATGCGACGTGACTGAATGGCTGAGGTCAGGTCCGTGACGAACTGCTCCGGTCGTTCCACACCTTGATCCCAGAACTGTCCTACAGACAAATGGTGGAAGATCCAGATCAACCCGCCGACATGGTCCATTTGTTGATGCGTACCAATGACATGGTCGATATGCGCTATGCCTCTATTCCACAGAAATGGCGCAACCACGCTTCGTCCCATGTCGAATCGATCGTGGCGTCCTCCGCCGTCGATCAACACCGTTTGGCCATCCGGGAGTTCAAGGAACGCACTATCCCCCTGTCCCACATCCAGAAAGGTCACCCGCCAGTGATCGCCGTCGCTTCGATGGCCCAGAGGCCACACCCACCATACGATCAGTGCGAGCGCTAAACCGGTTCCTGCCAGTCGCCATCGTTTTGAGACCATCGGCATACTTGCAGCAAAGGCGCCTGCATAGAACAGTATCATGGTTGGAATGGATGGCGCGGCGATAGGCCATTGAGCTCCTTGAATCGTGGCGAACCAGTGAACACCTTCGATCAACCACGTGAACGCAGAATCCAATCCTGATCCCCAGACCAACACGTCGGCACCGGTCAGTATGGTCCAGATCGCCAGAGAGAGGCCAAAGGGAACGAGAATGAAGCCGGTTAAGGGGATGGCCTCAAGATTTGTGAGTACTCCAAGCCACGGCACTTGATTGAAATAGAATGCGACGACAGGGAACGTGGTTACGGTGAGGACTGCACTGAAGATGAGAGCCTTGACGCCATAGCTGGTGGCAAGAGAAATCCATCCATACTCACTTCGGGTGGACTCCTGGTCCGATGAGGCGATGAGGCCGATCATCTGAACCATCACGAATACGGAGAGAAATGAAAGCTGAAAGGAAATGTCGAAGATCGCATGGGGATCATGGCACACAATCAGAAGCAAGGCGACGGCCATGGAATGGTTCAGATGCCGATCGTGACCAAACCAAACAGCCACCATCCCCATCGTAATCATGACAAGTGATCGGACGGTAGCCAATTCAGCTCCAGCAAGCAGCGTGTAGAGTGCGACAGCGGGCCAGCTGAACAGTATCGCCAGTTGTGAAATGGTCAGTCGTCTGGTGATGGTGAGTAATGACATGGTCGGCATTCGTACGATCAAGAATCGCACGACCCAATAAACGACCGCAGCAACCAGCCCAAGATGTGATCCGGAAATCGACAACAAGTGAACCGTGCCTGTAGCCATGAACCAATCTTGAAGCTCTTGATCAAGATAGCCGCGTTCACCAATGATCATGCCAAGTACCAGGCCCAGTGCCGGTTGCCGCACGCTACGGATCGCAGCCTCTCGGATCCTGGTTCTCCAATGATCGACTTGATTCCAGCCGCGCCATCGAAGACTTACGGCTCCTGACTCCAGCAAGGTGACGGCCTGAGCTCCCACAATGGTCCCGACCAGAGTGATTCCTTGATGTTCAAGATAGGTGGCGTAGTCGAATCCACCAGGATTCAAACCTCCTCGGGGAGTATGGTAACGACCGTGGACAGCCACGCGGTCACCATGATGCAAGGTGAATCCTGGATTGCGCCATACCAGGCGTAGCCGCATGGTTCCATCATCTGTCTGCAGTACAAGTGTCTGACGACTAACGCCATGCTGAACCGGGACGATCACGCGACCCATCACAACAGTCTCCTCAACACTGAGGACTTCTGGCGATGGGTGGTGAGACGGAGGCTTGGTGGTGATGGACCAATAGATAAGTCCAGACAGGACGCCGAGGTAGAGAGCGAGTGCGGATCTTGTCGTCAGATAACCGGTTCGCTCGAGCAGTGTAAGTGAGACGGCTATCGTTAGGAGGGCAGTGAGAACCGAGAGGGGGAAAAACGGAACCTGTGCCCCGCACACAAGTCCGATGAGAACGGCAACGGTAAGGGATGGAAGCATGAGCGTTCCTCATGCAGGTTGGAACGCTCAGCCGATATGGGCTTGTACCACTCGGGCAAGATCGTCGGCGACTTCCTTGACAACCGACGCGTGCTCGCCTTCGACCATGATTCGTAACAACGGTTCGGTGCCGGAGTAACGGATGAGCACACGACCGCTTCCATTGAGACGACGGTTGTTGTCTTGAATAGCCTGCTCAATTTCAGGAATCGATTCTAACACCGGCTTCTGTTTGACGCGGATGTTGACCAGGATCTGCGGCACTGCGGTCATTGCCGTAGCCAGTTCAGACAATGGCTTGTTGCTGCGTTTCATCAATGACAAGATTTGCAGGGCTGAAATCAGCCCATCTCCGGTCGTGTTGTGGTCGAGAAAGATGAAATGTCCCGACTGCTCTCCGCCGAAGTTATAGCCCTCCGCCAACATACGTTCGAGCAGGTATCGATCCCCGACCGGCGTACGAATCAGTTTGATCCCGGCCTTGGCCATCGACAATTCCAGACCGAAATTACTCATGACGGTACCAACCAACGTACGGTTGGCCAGAAGACCCTGGTGGTGGAGATCGAGGCTGAGCGCCGCCATCACATGGTCTCCGTCGATCACTGTGCCTTGTTCGCACACAAAAATAGCTCGGTCTGCATCTCCGTCCAGCGCAATTCCCAGATCGGCCTTCTGCAGTCGGACGGTCTCTTGCAAGAGTTCGGGGTGGACAGCCCCACATCCTTTATTGATATTCATGCCGTCTGGTTTGTTCCCAATCACCTCAACGGTCGCGCCCAATTCTCTCAAGACGGTGGGAGCCACTTTGTATCCTGCCCCATTGGCACAGTCCACGACCAGCTTGATCCCTTGGAAATCCAATTCTCTCGGCAGTGACCGTTTGGCAAATTCAATATATCGCCCGTCAGCATCGTCGATCCGATAGGCTTTCCCAATCAGGTCGGCAGTCGGTCTCAGGTGATTGATCTCATCAGAGACAATGAGCTCTTCAATACGAGCCTCAACTTCATCGGGAAGTTTGAACCCATCACCTGAGAAAAACTTAATGCCGTTATCCTGATAGGGATTGTGCGAGGCAGAAATGACGACGCCCGCATCAGCACGTAGACTCCTAGTCAAGAAGGCAATAGCCGGCGTGGGCATCGGCCCTACCAAGAGGACATCGACGCCCATGGAGCAGATGCCTGCCGTGAGAGCAGATTCCAGCATATATCCGGAAATTCTCGTGTCCTTGCCGATGACGATCTGATGACGTCCCGCTCGTCGCATAAAAATATGAGCGGCGGCTCGCCCCAGCTGCATGGCGGTCTCACTCGTCATCGGATCAAGATTCGCGACGCCACGCACACCATCTGTTCCAAATAATCTACGCATCATTCCCCTCTCCATGCGATGACCAACTGCGGCTTGCTGCTGCGGCCATCTTCACAACATCCATCATCATGGCGACATCATGCACACGAATAATCCGAGCGCCCCGGTCCACGGCTAATGCAATGGCAGCTGCCGTCCCCCATTCCCGATGTTCGACCGATTTGTCGATGATTGTTCCGATAAACGCCTTCCGTGACAGCCCGACCAGCAGCGGGCGATTCAGGGTCAACAACGATGACAACCTTCGAAGGAGTTCGAGATTATGGAACATCAGCTTACCAAAACCAAATCCTGGATCAAGCACGATATTCGTTCGTGCGATCCCCGCACGGATGGCATCCTGAACCCGCGCGTCCAGAAATTGTATCACCTCGCCGACTACATCCGCGTAGCTCGGTGCGAGCTGCATGGTTTGAGGCGTGCCTTGCATATGCATGAGAACGACGGCGGCGCCTGACCGTGCAATCACTGAGGCCATGGCCGAATCCTGTGTCATCGCACTCACATCATTAATGATTGAGGCCCCATACTCCAAGGCGCATTGAGCAACTCGCGATTTCGTGGTGTCGACGGATATCGGAATGGATATCCGGCGGGCCAGTTCCTCAACGACTGGTAGTACACGGTCTAGTTCGTCCTGCTCACTGATGAATTGGGACCCGGGTCTGGTCGATTCCCCGCCGATATCGATCAGATCGGCGCCTTGACCGACAAGTTCCATTGCGTGCGCAATAGCTCGGTCAGGTTTGAGATAGCGTCCACCATCGTAAAACGAATCAGCCGTAATGTTGACGACGCCCATGATGAGAGGACGAGTCCGGCAATCAATCTTGTGACCTTTCGCGAAAAACCACTGTTCGGAGGGAGCTGGGTGTCCTGACATCTCTTGCATCGAGACCGTGAACAAGTATGACCCTAAGCATGCCCGTGGTCCGAATGAAGGTATCCTCACCGGAGCAGAAGCTCAGCATCTATGTGTTGGCAAGACCATCACGGCTCCCCAAGACGAGAGCCGTGATGCGAATAGATTAGGCTGGAACAGTTTGAGAGGAAGACTGCAATAAAATTTGATCGATTTCTTGGCCGTCCAGTACTTCTTTTTCAAGCAAGGCCTCTGCTAGGGCCTTGAGACCGGACATCTGTTCAGTCAGTACACGGCGCGCACGCTCATAGTTATCCGTGACGAAACGTTTGATCTCAAGATCGATTTCGAGCGCGACTTGATCGCTGACATCTCGTTTGGTCGCGAAGTCCCGTCCAAGAAATACGGAGTCTTCCTTCTGCCCAAATGTCAACGGCCCTAACTTTTCACTCATACCCCATTCACAAACCATCTTACGTGCCAGATCGGTAGCACGTTCCAGATCGTTGCCTGCTCCAGTGGTGACATGCTGAAAGACAAGCTCCTCGGCCACACGTCCACCCATGAGAATCGCCAGCGTATTATAGAGAAACTCCTTGGAATAATTATGCCGGTCGTCGGTCGGCAATTGCATGGTCACACCGAGCGCACGGCCTCTCGGGATAATCGTGACTTTATGAACCGGATCGGTGCCAGGGAGGAGCTTGGCCATCAAGGCATGGCCGGCTTCATGATAGGCCGTAATACGCTTTTCCTCATCGGTGAGAATCATGCTCTTCCGTTCCGCACCCATCATGACTTTGTCTTTCGCCATCTCAAAGTCGATGTTCTCGACTTCTTTTTTATTTTGACGGGCGGCCCACAAGGCAGCCTCATTCACAAGATTTTCAAGGTCTGCACCGGAAAACCCTGGAGTTCCCCGAGCAATCTTTTCCAACTCGACGTTCCCGGAGATGGGAACCTTTTTGGTATGGACTTTCAGGATTTCAGAACGGCCTTTGAGATCCGGACGATTCACGACAACCTGGCGATCGAAACGCCCGGGTCGCAGCAAGGCAGGATCAAGCACATCGGGACGATTGGTGGCTGCAACCAAGATCACTCCCTCAGTCGTATCAAATCCGTCCATTTCAACGAGTAATTGATTGAGCGTTTGCTCCCGCTCATCATGTCCCCCGCCAAGACCCGCGCCACGCAGACGACCGACAGCATCAATCTCATCGATGAAAATAATGCAGGGGGCGTGCTTTTTCCCTTGCTCAAAGAGGTCACGTACGCGTGAAGCCCCTACGCCGACAAACATCTCGACGAAATCCGATCCACTGATGCTGAAGAACGGTACACCAGCTTCTCCGGCGATCGCTTTGGCCAGGAGAGTCTTGCCAGTTCCTGGAGGGCCAACGACCAACACCCCTTTAGGAATACGCCCCCCAAGTTTCTGAAACTTTCGGGGATCCTTCAGGAATTCGATAATCTCAAGGACTTCTTCTTTGGCCTCATCGACGCCAGCCACATCGGAAAATGTGATTTTCTTTCGTTCTTCCGTCAGCATCCGTGCCCGACTCTTACCAAACGAAAGTGCTTTATTTCCCCCGATCTGCATCTGCCGCATGAGAAAAAACCAGAGACCGAGGAATAGAATAAACGGTCCCCATGTGACGAGAAATGTGATGTACCAGGGACTCTCGTCAGGCGGTTTGACCTCGATCTGCACCTCTCTCTCCCGAAGCACCTTTACAAAATCGGGATAGTCGGCCGAATAGGTGCGGATGCGAGTTTTGTCTTTTAACACTCCACTGATGTGGTTGCCCTTGATGATGACTTTTTCAAAATCACCTTTATCGAGCTTCGACATAAAGTCGCTGAAGATAACTTCTTCTTCCGGCGCATGCGTCGGAACACTGAATAAGTTGAATAGGAGAATCATGAACAAGCCGACGACGACCCAGAAAAGCAGGTTCTTGACCCGGGAATTCATCCAGTTCTCCTTGGCGATAACGTTGGATGGAAAGTGATTAGGAATTGAAGTGATGTTAACACAGGCTTCCGCATATTGACAACAGCTCGTGAGAAAATGCTAGCCCGTACTTTTCATGACGGCTCGTGCCCCTTCGGTGATCTCGGAGTCAACCCTGAGCCATGTCGCGTGGCCGAGGGACGAAACCGTAAAGACGCATTGAGAGACAGGCACGCATGACCTCGATAGCCTAGCTGCAGCGAGCCCGTGGCCAGGTTTGTCGCAGCGGTGTATGGACAGGTGTAGAAGAAGCGCTCATGACTAATGCGGGCTAGGCGTCTTCCTCACTCGATTGATCGAGCACCGCGAGATAGGGAAGGTTACGATACTTCTGTTGATAATCGAGACCGTATCCAATGACATACTGATCAGGAATTTTGAAGCCGATGTATTGAACGTGTACATCAACGACACGACGCTCCGGTTTACTTAATAATGTACAGACATTGATGCTTTTCGGTTTGCGCCTCGCCAAGGCCTTCATGAGATATTGAACCGTCAATCCAGAATCGACAATGTCCTCAACAAGGAGCACGTCTTTGTTCTTAATCTGTTCGGTCAACTCGGTCACCAGCTTCACTTTCCCCGATGTCTTGGCTCCTGTCCCGTAACTCGTCACCACGATGAAATCAACTCGCACGGGAATTCGAATGGCTCGAGCCAGGTCGGCAAAGAACGCATACGCTCCCTTTAAGACACCAACCAGCACCAGGTCCTTGCCCGCATAGTCGGTACTGATCTGCCGTCCTAACTCGCGGATCCGATTCCGCATCTGTTCCTGGGTGATAATCGGGCGTCCAAACATGCGTTCCATCTCAGTCGGTTCCTTCTGTGAGAGGTGGAGGATGTACTGTGATAACCAGGCAGCGTGCTGTTGAGGACGTCGGCACCCAGCGTTCATCTTGCCGATACCCAACGACCAAGAGAATGCCCTCGGGCGCTACGACCAGAGGGATACGATCTCGCCGTGCCATCGGAATCTTCAAATCCGTAAAAAAGTCCTGCAGTTTTTTCGACTGTCCACCCATGCCACGAGGACAAAAACGATCGCCCGGCAACCAGCTTCGGATGGTCAGCGAGTGAGTGACTTGATCGGCATCCACCAGGATCCGTTCCTGCCCCGGTACGGGTTCTCTCCCATCGTGCTTCTGCAGTTGTACCTGAAGTCGTTCTCCTGTTCCAGACCATATCAGTTCTCCTGGGACAGGGAAGGAAGCGCGAGGCACGCCATCATCCCAGGGCCGTCTCTCACACTCATGCCCTACCCGAAATGGAAGAAAGCAGAGCGCCTGTGGCGTGACGACAATACGCCCGGACTTCATGTCCAGTCGAGAGATCGACCTTGGGGTTGATACGAGACGCAGTACTCGCTCGATTCTATGAAGGCTGGGGGGACGCTGTTGAGGGTCACAGCGGCGAAGCAGCAGTCGAAGGCAGCGCCGTTGCAGAGGCAGCGGAAGGTCGACCAGAGTCCGGCGATCGAGAGTCCACTCTCCTGTTGAGTCCCACTTCACGGCAGCAGCCGTGCGGGCAGCAACTTCTTGATCCAGCTGCTGATCATCGGCCCGGCAGAGGTCGGCGAGTCTGCAGAGGGCCTTGATGCTTGAGGGAACCAACTGCGCGAGCAGTGGAATGACTTCTCGTCTGATTCGGTTTCGTAGGTAGAGCGGTTTGGCATTGCTCGAATCTTCCCGATAGGATAGACCGGCCGTACGCAGGTATGTCAGGATCTCCTTCCGACTGGTCTCGTACAACGGTCGGACAACCGCATCGTCCCGTATTGCCGGCATGCCGGAAAGACCGGCCAATCCTGCCCCTCGAAGCATCCATAGTAAGACGGTCTCGGCTTGGTCATCTGCCGTATGGCCAACAGCGATGCGGTCGGCTCCGCACAGCGTTCTGATCTCCTGCATCAGACGATATCGAATGTCACGAGCTTCCGCTTGTAAAGAGACGGTACGACGGCGAGATTGAATCTGTGCCTTGCGCACATGGAGGGGAATGGCTAGCCCGTGGCACAACGTTTCCACAAACCGCTGATCTTCCTCAGATTCATCGCCCCGCAATCCATAGTTACAATGGATCGCCGTCAGAGTCAGTGTCCAACGAGACCGGAGTCGATGCAGGAGCGACAACAACGCAACAGAGTCCGGTCCGCCAGAGACGGCTACCAATAGATGCTGCCCTGGTTGAAAGAGCTGTCGAGATCGAACGGTTCGAACGACGTGATGCAAGAGAGGAGGCCAAGCCGTCCTGTTCATGGGGTTGGCTGAGGCTGGTTCCAAGAACCCATTACGTGCCAAATGTGTCGTGATAGCGACGGAGGGCGTCTCTCGCTGATTCCCTATCGAGTGCGATTTGTCGGCTCAAGGCTTCTTCACTCGTGAACTGTGCGTCGCCGCGGAGACGATCAATCAATTCGACCCCGATCATGTGCCCGTAGAGGTCATATTGTCCATCGAGGATGGAGACTTCTAATCCTCGTACTGTTCCATGGAAGGTCGGCTTGTTCCCGATATAGGTGACAGAATCAAATCGATCTGTACCCACGCTCGTGATCGAGGCATAAATTCCGTCAGCCGGGGTGACACGGTCCGGAGAAAGCGGTAGATTGGCGGTCGGACATCCTAATGTTCGTCCCCTGCCCTCCCCAGGAGCGACGATCCCGCTCAGCGCATAGGGGCGGCCAAGCAACTCCGTCGCTTGAGTAACCTGTCCAGCTATGATGAGCTGTCTGATTCGTGTTGAGCTGACGATTCCTTCATGGAGGGTCACGGGAGCTGTGGGATGAACGATGAAGCCAAATTGATCACCAAGTCGTCCGAGATCCTCGATCCTGCCGGCTCGCTTGTGGCCAAACGCAAAATGTTGCCCGACGAACAGTTCTTTGAGCCCCAGTCCTTTGGACAGCACCTGTCCCGCAAATTGTTCGGGAGTCAGTGACGCGAACGCCTGACTGAATTCCACGAGCACCACCTCATCGATACCTGCCTGCTCGAAGCGAGCGAGTTTTTCACCCTCGTCAGTCAGAAACCGAAAGTCGGCTTGAGGCGCCAGAATTTTCACCGGATGGGGATCGAAGGTGAGCACAACCGAGGTTCCGTCTTTCTTGCGTGCCGCCTCGATCACTTGCTGCAACAACGTCTGGTGACCACGATGATGCCCGTCAAAGTTCCCGATGGTTCCCACGGGATAGGGTCGACGGCTCTGGCCAGAATATCCGCGGGTCACTTTCATTGTGGTGAACGAAGCAACTGAGCGGCGTCTTTGGCGAAGTAGGTCAGAATCAGGTCGGCCCCTGCCCGCTTGATCGCCAACAGCGATTCCATCATCGCACGCGACTCATCGAGCCAGCCTGCCTGTGCCGCAGCCTTGATCATGCTGTACTCCCCGCTCACTTGATAGGCCGCCAAGGGAAGAAGGATGCGGCGACGGGCGGTCGCAATGATATCGAGGTACGGCAATGCCGGCTTCACCATGATGATATCGGCCCCTTCCTTAATATCCAGGTCGATTTCGCGCAGCGCTTCCCGAGCGTTGGCCGGGTCCATTTGATAGGATTGCCGGTCGCCGAAGTGAGGTGTGGAGTGGGCTGCGTCCCGAAATGGTGCGTAGAAGCAGGACGAAAACTTGGCGGCGTATGCCATGATGGGCAGATCGGCGAATCCGGCTCGATCCAGCGCCCTCCGAATCGCGGCCACACGTCCGTCCATCATATCGGACGGTGCCACCATGTCGGCCCCTGCCTCGGCGTGGGTGCGGGCCATAGCCGTCAGGCAGTCAAGCGTTTCATCGTTGAGGATCTTTCCGTCCCGGACGATGCCGCAATGGCCGTGGCTGGTATATTCATCGATACACACATCCGTAATCACCATCAAATTCGGCACCTGCTGTTTGACGGCCTTGACCGCCCGCTGCACGATACCGTTTGGGTCTAAACCCGAACTGCCGCGTTCGTCCTTGGACGCTGGAATGCCGAATAAAATGATGGCTGGAATCCCGAGTGTACGAAGCTCGGCCGCCTCTTTGACAAGCAGATCGATGGACAGTCTGTATTGCCCAGGCATCGACCCGATGGCTTCACGACAATCGTGCCCTTCGATCACGAACAGTGGAGCGATAAAATCCGCCGGCGAGAGGTGTGTCTCTCGCACCATCCGGCGTAACGGTTCCTGCTGTCTGAGTCGACGAAGGCGATGGATTGGAAAGCCCATAGCAAGGGTCCTTATTTCTGTAGACGATCAGCCAAGAAGGCCTTTTGATCTGGGATCCAGATCATTTCCATCAGCTGACCGTCCCTTGTTACACCCGCACAACGATGAGTCAAAAAACCCACACCAAGGGACCTCTATTTCCGTGGGAGATTGGTCAAGAAGACCACAAGATCTCGGACGGAGATGACTCCGACCAACTGGCCGTCACGTGACACACCCAAATGACGAAGGTGTGACTGAGCCATGAGATCATTGGCATCCAGCAACGTCTTGTTTTCTTCAATTGTCACGATGGGAGCCGACATGATTTGTTCAACCGTGGTTTTTGTCGCCTCAGCCCCGGCTGCGACGACACGACGCATCATGTCCGTGTCGGTAATGATGCCGATGATCTCACGGTCATTCGTTACGAATAAACTGCCGATCCCGCGATCGCGCATGATCCGGGCCGCTGTCTGGGAATCAGTATCGCGTGGCACAGTCACAAACTTGTCTCGGGGAATCATGAATGACTTCACAGGAACCATAGTACGCTCCCTCCTTACAGTATAGGACTGGCCCATAAGGCATGGGCCGTTAGGTTACTGCACAACACCCGCGGCACAAAACTCGCGGCTCTCAT